>Ga0334890_1004079_pt1 | contig 13865 bp, 11 predicted proteins | sample GraSluR1_MG_3_FD_207220 | JGI IMG/M metagenome (GOLD analysis project Ga0334890, IMG submission 207220) | Sludge microbial communities from methane-producing bioreactor in Wageningen University, Netherlands - Granular Sludge_31_08-R1 | ecosystem: Engineered > Bioreactor > Anaerobic >... | reverse complement strand
GTGGAGAGATTGTCAATGATGGTGACCTGCTCGCCGCGCGCCAGCAGGTATTCGGCCAGATGGCTGCCGATGAACCCGGCACCACCGGTAATCAGAGCGTGTGTCATGCGCGTATTCCTTCTCGTCGCAAAGGGGACTGCACCGGCAAACGGGCGCGATTATACCAGGTGGCATGTGCTCGCCCCAATGCGATGCCCGCTGGGTCAGGGCAAGCGCATCCAGAGCGTGTTATGCACTTTCAACCCCTATCCAGCCCCTTTCCCCGCACGCAGGGAAAGGGGAGCGATTTGCCCCTCTCCGCTGGCGGAGAGGGGCCACAGGGTGGGGTCAATGCGCCGCACATGGCGTCGCGTGCTTCCCGCTGCGCCGAGCGCGTGGAGTCCATAACGCACTCTAGCGCGCACTGGCCTGACCTCACCCCCGTTCGGCGCTAACGCGCCTCACTTCCCCCTCTCCGCTGGCGGAGAGGGGGAAAGGCCGAGCACAGCGAGATCAGGGGGTGAGGTAAACAGGATGCGGCCTGACGGCACCCCCTCGCATGTCGCCCGCCGCGACTCGCTACCCCTGCGGCTCCTGCGGGCGCAGGTTGGGGGCCAGCCAGGCCAGGAAAGCGTCCTCGGAGCGCGTCTGCATGTAGACGCGCCCTGGCCCGGTGAGGTCCACCACCAGGCCCTCGCCGCTGAGCAGGGTCGAGCGGACGCCGCCGGCGGTGCGTACCCGGAAGCCCATCCCCTCGCTGAACGAGACCAGGTGCCCGGTGTCTATCGTGTAGCGTTGGCTGGGGGCCAGGTCAATGGGGTGGATGGCTCCATAACTGGACAGGATGAGCAGCCCTTCCCCGCGCGCGCGCAGCATGACCAGCCCTTCTGAGGCGAAGAACGTCTGCGCGCCGCCCCATTTGGCGTCTATGGTGATGCCCAGCGACGAGGCGACATACGAGCCGCTCTGCACCAGCAGCGATTCGCCATGCATCTCCAGGATCATCATGTCGCCCGGCATCGTCGGGGCCAGGTTGATCTGCCCGCCTTGCGCCGGGGCCTGGAAGACGTTGAGGAAGAAGCTCTCACCGCCGAGGACAGAGCGCGTCAGGCTGCGAAGGATGCCGCCCTCCATCTGTGTCTTGAGCTTCATGCCCTCGGTCATGCTCACCATCGAGCCGGATTCGACGCGAATCTCCTCGTGGGGGGCCAGGTCCACAATAGCCATCGAGTACGAGGGCCGGTACATGATTTCGGCGCGCATCAGGAGTCTCCTTGTCTCGTGACCCGGCGGGCGCGCGCGGCGCAAGCGCCCACCCTTTGTTGCGGTCTGCTGCCGCCTTAGTATAGCGCCGGGGATGCGTTGCGATCCACTGCGGCTGCCGGGCGGCGAGGTGCGCCAGCGCCGGGCGGGGGTGAGGTCACGTAGGGGCGGCGCTCAGCCCCGCCCTGGGACGCAGCAGAGCAGCGCCCCTACCTGACAGGTTTTGCACTCACCCTGCCAGCAGGGATGCACTGCGCGGAGCGGTCTTCCCGTGCCGAGTCCGTTTATCTGTTTATTTGTTTGAGGGCCAGAAACACTATATGCGTGGGTAAGCATGGAGCATTACCCCCTACATATAGGGTTTCAAGCCACCAGAGTTCAGCACCAGAATCGGCTTGACAGCGTTTGGGCTGGCTCGAACGCCTGTGCTATCATTGCATCATTGACCGGCTGGATGCCTATCAGTACCGCACAGGGCGGAGGAACGGAGCATCATGGCCCGGAACATGCTACTCCTGGTGTGCCATGCCGAAGACGGGCGTTTCGCCGACGGAGACCGGACGGCGATCCGCACAGCATTGACCGACTCCAAGTGCGTTTCCCGCGTGATTGAGGCAGGCGGCGGGTGGTTCGAGGTGATCTGCGTGGACGGCGGGCGGTTGACGCTGCGCGCACCAGGGTTGAATGGAGGGTGTGCTTTTCACCGGATGTACTTGTTCCTGGAGACAGAGACCTGGACGGCGGCCATGCTGCGGCTGGTCTATGCGCTCATGCGCGCTGGTGGATTTGGGTTGGTGCGCGACCTGGACGCGCCGCAGTTTCTGGTTACGCACCCTCAGCAGGTGACCTATTTCCCCTGGCTGCCGGAGCCGCCGCGCCTCGTGCGCAGCTCGCGCGATCTCGCTGCGTCGCTGGGCGCAGCAGTCTAGCATCACCTGATACATCCCCGCACCAACGCGAACGGCGGACGAGGGGCGTCCGCCGTTCGTAGTCTCAAGCGGTTGCCCGCCGGAGATTATTTCGCGTAGTCAACAGCACGTGTCTCGCGGATGATCGTCACCTTGATCTGGCCAGGGTACTGCATCGTCTCTTCGATGCGCCTGGAGATGTCGCGCGCCAGCCGCGTGGCAGCCAGGTCGTCAATCTCCTCCGGCTTGACCATGATGCGCACTTCGCGCCCGGCTTGCAGCGCGTAACTCTGCTCCACACCGGGGAACTCGCGGGCGATGTCTTCGAGCGCCTTGACGCGGCGGATGTAGGTGTCCAGGCTTTCGCGGCGAGCACCCGGTCGTGCGCCGGAGATGGCGTCGGCGGCCTCGACGATCATCGCCTCGACACACTCCTGCTCAACTTCGTGATGGTGCGCAGCGATACAGTTGACGACTTTCGGCGGCAGCCCGAAGCGCCTGGCGAAATCCGCGCCGATCTGCGCGTGCGTGCCTTCGATCTCGTGATCTACGGCCTTGCCGATGTCGTGCAGCAGCCCGCCTGCTTTGGCGATGGCCACATCTGCGCCCAGTTCGGCGGCGATCATGCCAGCGATGTGCGCCGTCTCAATCGAGTGAGCGTGCTGGTTCTGCCCGTAGCTGGTGCGGAACTTGAGGCGACCCAGCAGCTTGATGATCTCGTTGTGCAGGCCGGGCACGCCCGCCTCGTAAGCGGCGCGCTCGCCTTCTTCGCGCACGATGCGATCCACTTCCTTGCGCGCGTCGGAGACCAGCTTCTCGATGCGCGCCGGGTGAATGCGCCCATCCAGCACCAGCTTTTCCATCGAGCGGCGGGCCACTTCGCGGCGGATCGGGTCGAAGCTGGAGATCGTGACGGCTTCGGGTGTGTCGTCCACCACCACGTCCACGCCGGTCGCCTGCTCGAACGAGCGGATGTTGCGCCCGTTGCGCCCGATGATACGCCCTTTCATCTCGTCGGAGGGGAGGGGTACCACGCTCACAGCGATCTCGTTGACGTGCTCGGAGGCGATGCGCTGGATGGCCAGGGCGATGATGTCGCGCGCGCGGGTGTCGGCTTCGAGCTTGGTCTCGGCCTCCACCTCGCGGATGCGGCGCGCCATGTCCTGGCGGGCATCTTCTTCGACGAGGCGCAGCAATTCCTGGCGGGCCTCGTCGCGCGTCATCTCGGCGACACGCTCTAGCTCCGCCTTCTGCTCCTCCAGCATTTGCGTGATTTCGTTCTGTTGTTTGTCGAGTTTGCTCTGGCGTTTGTTGAGCGTTTGCTCGCGCAATTCCAGCCGTTCGTAGCGCGCGTCGAGGTCTTCGCGGCGCTTCTGGAGGCGGTCGCTCTCGCGGTCAAGCTCGGCACGGCGTCTCTTGGCATTGTCTTCGGCTTCTCGCTGGATGCGCAGCGCCTCATCTCTGGCGTCTATGATGATCTGCTTCGCCTGATCCTGCGCGTCGCTGAGGATGCGATTTGCTTCGTCCTCTGCCTGGCGCTTCTTGCTCATCCCTTGCGAACGCTGGTAGACAAGCAGCGCGCCTGTGCCTAGCCCAACCCCAATCGCCAGCCCAAGCAGGGCTAACACGATTTCCATGGGGCTTACTCCTCGTAGTCGTTGTAGTCGTTCATTGGCTCGTCAGGTGCAAAAAACTCCGGCTGTTCCTCGTCCAGGTGGGCCAGAATCGTTGCAACGGCCTCGCGGGCGATGTCGTAGCTGAACCCGCGCCGGGCCAGAAAGGCGCCCAGCCTGCTCTCCACCTCAGCCCGCGTCTGGCCGCGCAGCCGGCGCAGCGGTTCCTGGGCCGCGCGCACCGCCGAGTCGCGCGCATCCAGCGCGCTCAACGCGGCCTCGATGATGTCCGCAGCCAACCCCTTCTGGCGTAGCTCGTAGCGCAGCGCCTGCGGGCTGCGCGGGCGAAAGCGCTCGCGGTTCTCGACCCAAAACTGGGCGAAGGCACGGTCGTCCACGTAGCCCAGGCTTTCCAACCTGGCCAGCGCCTGCTCAATGGTGGCGGGCGCGACCCCTTTGGCGGCCAGGCTACGGCGGATTTCAGCGCGACTGTAGGGGCGGCGGGCCAGCAGGCGGGCGGCGTGATCCACCGCGCGCGTCACGTCGTCCAGCGCGCGCAGCGCCGCGATCTCAGCCTCCGAAAGCACCTGGCCCTGGCGGAGGCGCGCCGCTTCGATGGCCGGCAGCCCAAAAGCGAACTCGCCGTCCAGGTAAACGCTGACGCGCTCCTGGTTGCGCTTCTGGACTTCCAGCCCCGTGATCGTGCGCTCCACCGTCGGCATCCCCACAACAAAAAACAGCCGTAGCACAGTCACCACGGCTGCCAGTCGCGTTGATCGCGGAACTCGCGCGACAGCCCTGCAGGGTGCGCCCGCAGGAGTCACGGCCATCTCGAATGGGTGATCGATCTTACGGGCGGTCGGGCCGGTATGGACCGCTTGCCCGCTGATCGCGATCGGTTGTCGTCCTCGCCAGGAGGTCAGACAAACTCATCATCATTCAGCACACGCTGTCGCTGTGTTCCCGCCCGGCTCTCACATCCAGTTGGCAGGCATCCTCGCCAGCAAATCTCCAGAGGACTGCGTGCCGTCGGTTAGCGCCCGTGCCTGTGTGGGGTGTAGCTTGCCGTGCGCACCTGCGCGGGCACATCCGGGCGTTCGGGTCGGCTGATTTACTCGCGGGTGCCCCCGCGCAATGATTGCTTGCCGTCAACATCCATTCGAGGATGGACTCACTGCCGTGCGTTCGAGTTCCTTGCTGCAACCGTGATTCGAATCTTTTGTCACATTGTATTTATATTATCCACATCTGAAGTGGAATGACAAGCCACAGTGCGCCGGTGTATTTCAGAGGCCGTTTGAGAGGTATCTTTACCCCCATCCCCGGCCCTTCCCCCGCAAGCGAGGGAAGGGAGAAAGGACTGCTCTTGAAGTCCCTCCCCGCAGACGGGGAGGGATTTAGGGTGGGGTCTCAAAGTGGAGGCGAAATTCCTGAACCGCAGAGAACTCTTTGCTCTTCTCCGCGCTCTCTGCGCCTCTGCGGTAAGGCTTTGCCCCAGAACTGAAATGTACGTCGCGCCGGGCGCACAGATTGATATGCCCCACTCATGGAGGGCCAAATGCTCAACGACTCGTTTCACTACGGCGACAGCGTTCTGTGCTGCGACGGCGTGCCCCTGAGCGCCATTGCCGAGGCAGCCGGCACGCCGCTCTACGTCTACAGCGCGGCGCGCGTCCGCCACAATATCGAGCGGCTGCGACGTGCCTTTGCCCCACTCGGCGCGTCCATCCACTACAGCCTGAAAGCGAACCCCAGCCTGGCCCTCGTTCGCTTGCTGCGCGAGGCGGGCCTGGGGATGGACGCTGTGAGCGCGGGGGAGGTTCACCGAGCACTGACGGCGGGTGTTGATCCGGCGCGGATTGTGTTCGCCGGGGTGGGCAAAACTGCCACCGAGATCGCCTTCGCCCTGGACACTGGCATCGGCTGGTTCAATGTGGAGAGTCGCGACGAGCTACGCCTGCTGGACAGACTGGCGGGCGAGCGCGAGGTACGGCCCCAGGTGGCGCTGCGCCTCAACCCCGGCATCCGCGCCCAGACGCACGAGCACATCGCCACCGGGCACCTGGGGGCCAAGTTTGGCCTGACCGCCGCCGACGTGAGCGCGCTGCTCGACAAACGCGGCGCGTACCCGCACCTGCGCCTGGCGGGCCTTCACGTGCATATTGGCAGTCAGCTTGGGGACGTGGCTGAGACGGTGGAGGCGGTGCGGGCGGCCCAGGCCGTCGCCGCGCCCCACGCGGATGTGCGCGCGCTCAATATCGGCGGCGGGTTCCCGGTGCGCTATACGGCGGACAACCGGGTTCCCGCGCCGGACGACTTCGCGCAGGCGCTGGCTCCGCTGCTGGCGGGCTGGCGCGTGCTGATTGAGCCAGGGCGCGCTCTGGTCGCTGACGCAGGCGTTCTGCTGGTGACGGTGCTGTACGTGAAGGAGCAGGGCGGGCGGCGCTTCATCATCACCGACGGCAGCATGACCGACCTGCTGCGTCCGGCGCTGTACGGGGCCGTGCACGAGGTCGTGCCACTGGACGAGCCAGCAGAGGAGCCAACGCCGGCGGTTGTCACCGGGCCGGTCTGCGAGTCCGCTGACGTGCTGAACCGGGCGGCGCTCCTGCCGCCGCTGCGCGCGGGTGACCGCCTGGCCGTGCTCACCGCGGGGGCCTACGGCATGGCCATGGCCTCCAACTACAACCTGCGCACCCGTCCGGCGGAGGTTCTGGTCGAGGGCGACTCCTGGCGGGTGATTCGCCGCCGCGAGACGTGGGACGATCTGCTGCGCCTGGAACGGGGAGAAGGTTTTTAGTCGTTGGTTATTGGTTCTTGGTACTTAGTTGCGCGCACGAGACGGAACTGCTCTTACCAAGAACCAATCACCAATCACCAAGAACCAATCACCAATGCCCGTCTGTCTCACACCTCATGCAGTGGCAGATCGCCGATTACCGCGCGCAGCCGGCCCTCCGCCGCGTCGAGCAGGGCGCGCGCCTCGTCCGCGCCGACGCCGCGCACGGCCATGACAATTGCCACCTTCGCCTGCTGATCGGCCTCGGCCAGCAGACGGGCGGCCTCTTCCTCGCTGATGCCGGTGATCTGGCGGACGATGCGCCGGGCGCGCGCAGCCAGCTTGCTGTTGCCTACCTTCACGTCCACCATCAGGTTGCCGTAGACCTTGCCCAGGCGGATCATGCTGCCCGTGCTGAGCATGTTGAGCACCATCTTCTGGGCGGTGCCCGCCTTCAGGCGCGTCGAGCCGCTGATCACCTCCGGCCCGGTGATCACGGCGATGGGGATGTCGGCCAGTTCCAGAATCGGCGCTGGCTCGTTGCAGGCGATGGCGATGGTCGTCGCGCTCCGCTCGCGCGCCGCTTCGAGCGCGCCAACGACGAAGGGCGTCCGCCCGCTGGCGGCGATGCCCACCACCACGTCGCGCGCCGTTGCGCCCGCCGATTCCATCGCCGCGCGACCGGCCCCGGCGTCGTCCTCGGCGTCTTCGACCGAGCGCCCGAAGGCCGCCTCACCCCCGGCGAGGATGGCCTGCACTGTGTCGGGCGGGACACTAAAGGTTGGCTCCCATTCGATGGCGTCGGTCAGGGCTTCGCGCCCGCTCGATCCCGCGCCCACATACAGCACACGCCCACCGCCGCGCAGACGTTCGGCGATGGCGTCTACCCCCCGCGCGACGGCTGCCAGTGCCCGCTCTACCGCTCCGGCCACGGTCGCGTCTTCCGCGTTGATCGCGCGCAGCATGTCCAGCGTGGGCAGGGTGTCAATGCGCTCGGTGCGTGGGTTGCGTCCTTCAGTCAGCATGGAGTCTCTCCGGTCAATGGGTGAATGAGGATAAGGCAGTTAAGGCGCGCAGGCGGCCAAAGCCAGCAACCCTGCGCCCACCACCGGCGTATGGCGCGGCTGGGGCAGGGCGCTGAGGCCGAGCGCGGCGCACAGGGCGCTGCTCAGCGGATTGGGCGCGCTGAGCAGCCCTCCGGCGAAGGCGATGCGTGGCGCGGCCAGGTCGAGCCGCCGCATGACGGTGCGCGCGGCCAGGGTGAGATCGGCGCAGGCGTCGGCGACGATGCGCCGGGCAACGGCGTCGCCCGCTTCGGCGTGAGCCAGCACCAGCGGGGCCAACGCGGCCACGTCGCGGGTGCGCGGTGCGCCAGGCTGGTAGAGCCAGGGCACCAGGTCGAGCGGCTCGCTCAGGCTCAGGGCGTCCAGAACAGCGCGAGTCAGTGCCGTGGCCGGGGCGCGTCCATCGGCGGCGCGGGCCACTGCCTGAAGCGCCTGCTGGCCGAGCCAATAGCCGCTGCCGGCATCATCTATGAGGTAGCCCCACGCGCCGACCAGCGCCGATTCGCCCGCCGCGTTGACCCCGTAAGCCAGCGAGCCGGTGCCGGACAGCACCAGGACGCCCTGCCGCTCGCCGAGCGCACCGACCAGCGCGATCTCGTAGTCTATGCTGGGCACGACGAGCGCGCTGGGCAGCACGGCAGCCACCACCTCGCGCAACCAGCCCTCCGAGTAGCGTGGCAGCGCCCCGGCGATGCCGATCCCCACGGCAGCGATCTGCTCCGGGCGCGCGTTCGCGGCAGCGAGCGCCGCGCGCATCCCGCCGCGAATGGTCTCAGCGGCGGACTCCGGCCCGGCGACGACCGGACTGGCCGTCGGCCCCTCGCTATCGCCGAGGATGGTCAGGTCGCGGGTCAGCACGGCGACGCGCAGGCGGCTGCCGCCGCCGTCTATGCCCATCACATAGGGTGCGGTCACGGTCTGCCATCCGCTCTCGCTAATGGCCCGCGTGCTCTTCGGCCAGCAACGCCAGGTCGAGCGCCTCGCCAATGGTGCGCACGCGCAGCAACTTAACGCCATCGGGCGGGGCCTCGTCGCGGCGGTGCGTGCGCGGCACCATCACCTGCTTGAAGCCGAGCTTGGCCGCCTCGCGCACGCGCATCGAGGTCTGGCTGACGGCGCGCAGTTCCCCGCTGAGGCCGATCTCGCCGACGAAAGCCATATCCGCATAGACCGGCCTGTCGCGCACGCTCGATGCGACGGCAATGGCGATGGCCAGGTCCGCCGCCGGCTCGTCTATCTTCAGGCCGCTGATCACGTTGATGAAGACATCCTTCTCGAAGAGGCGGATACCCACTCGCTGCGTCAGCACGGCGGTGATCAGCAACATGCGGTTGAAGTCAATGCCGTTGGCCGTGCGGCGCGGGTTGGGGTAGACGGTCTGGCTGGCTAGCGCCTGCACTTCGACCAGCAGCGGGCGCGTGCCTTCCAGCGTCACGGCGATGGCACTGCCCGGCGCGCTGACCACGCGCTCGGCAATGAATACCTCCGACGGGTTGGCGACCTCGATCAGGCCACGGTCGCGCATCTCGAAGACGCCGACCTCGTTCGTCGGGCCGAAGCGATTCTTGACGCTGCGCAGCAGCCGGTACGCCTGGAAGCGGTCGCCTTCCAGGTAGAGCACTGTGTCCACGATGTGCTCCAGCACGCGCGGCCCGGCGATGATGCCCTCTTTGGTCACATGACCGACCAGGAAGACGGCGATCCCGCTGCTCTTGGCCAGCTCGCGCAGCTGGGCGGCGCAGTCGCGCACCTGGCTGACGCTGCCCGCCGCCGCTGCCTTGCCCTCGAAGTAGGTCGTCTGGATCGAATCCACAATCAGCAGGCGCGGCTTGATCTTCTCGACGTGGGCGAGGATGGCACCCATCTCCGTCTCGGTGACCAGGAAGACCTGCTGCGCGGAGAGGCCCAGCCGCTCGGCGCGCATCCTGATCTGGCGCTCGCTCTCCTCGCCGCTGACGTAGAGCACCGGCCCGGCGACCTGATCCATCAGCGCGGCGACCTGCAGCAGCAGGGTGCTCTTGCCAATGCCGGGGTCGCCGCCGACGAGCACCACGCTGCCCGGCACCAGCCCGCCGCCCAGCACCCGCGACAGTTCCTCGACGGGCACGGGGTAGCGTTCCTCGCTGTCGGCGGTGATGTCGCCCAGGCGCTGCGGCTGCGAGCGCGGGACGCCCTTGCGCGCGGCGGCGGGAGACGGCTCCGGCTCCTCAACCAGCTCGATCATGGTGTTGTACTCGCCGCAGCCGGGGCACTTGCCCATATAGCGCGGCGAGCGCCGCCCGCAGGTCTGGCACTCGTAATAGACGCGCGATTTCGCCATCGGCCATCGCTCCCCGTTGCTGAAAGTGACGCCCCTAGAGCGTGTTATGCACTTATCAACCCCTATCCCCCGGCCCCTTTCCCCGCAAGCAGGGAAAGGGGAGCCTCCCTGCTGGCGGGGAGGGACTACAGGGTGGGGTCAGGGCGCTACCCATACGCCGTGCCCTGCACGCTACGCCGAACGTGCCGAGTGCATAACACGCTCTAGTCTAGCGCGAACAGGTGTTCGGTGCAATGGGCACAAGCTCAGACTTCCGAAGTCTGCCAGACTTCGGGAGTCGTGCGGAGTCTCGTTCTCCCCAAACAAAACGGGCACTCCCCGCATGAGGAGCGCCCGCTGACTCGCTGCGGATTGCCGCGACCGTCACCCGTTGATGCGCGGGTCGCCCGGCGCGACCTCAAACTGGCTGGCCCAGGGGACGTAGTGGCTGTGGAACTCCTCGCGGTCAATGATCACGCGGTCGCCCTCGTACACGGTGCGCCAGACGTACACATCCGCGCCGCTCACGGCGTAGTCCACCTGCCGAATCTGGCCGGGCGGCAGCGCGCTGTTGGCCCGGTAGATGGACGGCGGCGGCGAGGTCTGGTTGCGGACGACCGGCCCTTCCTTCACCACACGCCGGTTCGTGCTCGTGCTGTAGAACTTCCAGGTGATGGTGCTGGCACCGGGGTTGACGTAGGTCTCGATCAGCAGGTGGTAGGGCGTGTCGTTGCGGAAGCGGAAGTCCACGATGGGCGAGTAAACCGTCGCGTCCATGCCGGGGCCTTCGCCTTCCTCATAGTAGCCGACGCGGTAGGCGTGCTCGACCCGCTCCAGGATGGGGTATCCGCCGTAGAACGCCGTCTGGAAGGCGGTTGTTGCCACCTGGCAGACCCCGCCACCCACGCCGGTGATCGTCTGGTTGCCGACGATGATCAGCCCCTGCTCGTAGCCGGTCTCGGCGCTGACATCGCCCAGCCACTCGTTGAACGAGAAGACACCACCCGGTGGGATGACCAGCCCGTGAAAATTAGCCGACGCCACCTCGATATTGTGGCGGCGCGCCGCAGTGGAGCCGTAGTAGTAGGTGGTCTTCTGCACGACGCGCCCAGTGATGCCCAGTTCGGCGGCGGTCGCTGTGTCGGGGATGGCGGGGGGAGTCTGGGTGAAGACAAGGCGGACGCGCCGCTCGGCGGGGTCGCTGGCGAAGACGGCCCGCTCGAACTGGGCGATGGTCTGCTCCACATCCAGCGCGCGCCCGGTGACGCTGTTCTGGATGACCTCAAGCTGCTTGGTCTCGTCGTTGAAGATGAAGCGAGCGTTGGCGGGCCGGACGGCCAGCGACGGGGCCAGTTCGTTGAGGAAGGCGCGTGGCCCGTCCAGGCTCACGCTGACCTGATAGATGGCTGTGCCGTCCGGGTTTTGCTCCAGGGTGACGACCAGCATCTGCTCCAGCGAGTTCACCTGGGCCACCCAGGGGCCTTTGTCTATGCCGTCCTCGGAGGCCACGTAGAACTCGACGGGGGCTGAAAGCGCCAGGTTAACCCGCTCAGCGGCGGCGCTGGCATCCCAGACGGTCGGCTCCGTCTCCGTGACGACCAGCGTGATCTCGCTGCGCGTCGCCAGCCGCACGATCTCCTGGCGCAGCGCGGAGAGCGTCGCCGCCATGTCCACCGCACGCCCGGCCTGCGCTGGCGCGGCGACAGCCCGCCCGTCGCGGATGGTCAGCGTGGCGTTCACCACCGGGCGGTTGACGTAGGCTCCGGCGATCTCGCTCAGAACGCGCTCGGCCACCGACTGGTCGAAGGTGACGATCGGCACGATGGGATGCCCGTACAGGCGCGTCTCAAGCTGGGTGAACAGGTTCTCGAACGCACCGCCCTCGCGCCCGACGCGGTAGGCGGTGTCTACCGTCGCCTCGACATCGAGCGCCACGCCCAACTGCGCGGCGCTGTATTGCCACGACTGGCCGCCGTAGCGGAAGGTGAAGGCGGCGCTGTCGGCGTAGGCGAAGCGACCCGCCAGGGCCTGGATCGCTTCCTGGCGCGTCATCCCTGCCAGGTCCACGCCCATCACGGTCGAGACGCCGGGATGAATCTGGTCGCGGTGCAGGAACTGGTAGCCGGACACCAGGATGGCCAGCACGCACAGCAGCAGGATGGCGCCGGTCAGGGTCAGCATGAACAGGCGCGGCACCCAGGGGTTCAGCGGCGGGCGGACAGGCCGGGCGTAAGGACGCGGGTGAGAGTAGGGAAGGTTGGGAGCGCTCATGATCACCACCCGTAAGGCACTGTTTTGCGGGCAGCAGGGATACCCCCTGCCGTTGTTTGTATGGTAGCATCTTTGGGCAGGGGCGACAATTCGAGCGCGCGCCAGAGGCGAGTTCGGGTTTTGGGAGCAAAGGATCACCGCTGAGACGCAGAGAGCGCAGAGAAGAGCAAGGAATCTTCAATAATTCTCTCAATGTTCTTCTCTGTGTCTTCTGCGCCTCTGCGGTTCAGCAATGTTGCCCCAAAAGCCAGATGCTGCCTGCGCGCCAGTGCCAGGGGAGGGCGACATGGACGAACGGGATACCCCACTCACCGCTGAGGGTCACGAGGCGGGGCGGCCCTGGCCGTCGCTGCGCGAGGCGCGCCGCTCCGTATTGCAGCGCGCCTACGCCACCAAGGAGTCGGCGGCGGATCAACTCATCATCGCCGCCGAGCGCATCCGCAGCGAAGCCCTGCGCAGCGATGACGAAGTGGCCATCCGCCAGGCGGGGCAGCTTGCCCGCAGCCTGGAGCGGGCGGCGGTCTACCTGCACGGGCACACCTTCGACCAGATGAGCGGCGACGCCACGCTCATGGTGCGCTCCAAACCGTGGCAGGCGGTGATGATCGCGTTCCTGGTGGGGGCCATCTTCGGGCGGGGCCTGCGCCGCGACCGCTTTTGAGCGGCGCTGATCCTGCGCTATCATCCGATGCGCTGCTGCACTATGCCCTGACAGGAAGGCAACCGGCCCATGATCAAACTGGTGATTCTGTTCAAGCAGTCGGCATACGATGGCACTTTCGACCTGCGTTACGCTCGCAACCTGGCCCTGCTGGGCAAAATGCCCGGCATCGAGAGTGTGACCGAGGGACAGGTGATCGGCGGGCCGGGCGGCCCGGCGGCCTATCGCCGCGTGCTGGAACTGGGCTTTGCCTCGTTCGAGGCGCTGGACGCGGCGCTGCGCTCGCCGGAGGGCGTGGCTGCTGGCAAAGACCTGATGGACTTCGCCGGAAAAGACGCCGAGCTGCTCTTCGTCGAAGTGGTCGAGGAGCCGTCGCCGGTTGTGCTCACCCCCGCCAACCTGCAAGCCTTTCTCGACAATCACTACATTGACGCGCAGATCGTCCATCCCGGCGCGCCGACGCCGACCGTGCTCGCCGCAGCGCGGGCGCTGGGCGTCGAGGCGGATCAGATCGTCAAGTCGGTCGTGTTCCTGGTCGAAGACCGACCCTTCCTGGTCTATGGCTGCGGCACGCGCCGCGTGGACCCGCGCAAGCTGGCCGACCGGCTGAACGTCAGTCGCAAGAAGGTGCGCCTGGCCGACGCCGACCAGGTGCTCGACCTGACCGGCTACCCGGTGGGCACGGTGCCCCCTGTTGGGCTGAAGACGCCCATGCCCGCCTTCATGGACCCGGCCATTCAGGCCCACGAAGTCGTCTATGCGGGCGGTGGGGGGATGGACGCCCTGCTGCGCATCCGCAGCGCGGAACTGATTCGCGCCAGCCGCGCCGAGATCGCGCCGATGCTGCGCGACGACGAGACGGACGGCGCGGGCGAGAGGGTGCACGAATGACCTGTTGCCAGGGGAAGTTCAGGAATGCTCTCTGAACGCCTCCCCCCTCAATCCCCCCTCCAGCGAAGCTAGAGGGGGGACGATCTGGCAAGCGATTCTCCCCTTCCCCTAGCTTTGCTGGGGGAAGGGGCCGGGGG
>Ga0334890_1004078_pt1 | contig 13866 bp, 14 predicted proteins | sample GraSluR1_MG_3_FD_207220 | JGI IMG/M metagenome (GOLD analysis project Ga0334890, IMG submission 207220) | Sludge microbial communities from methane-producing bioreactor in Wageningen University, Netherlands - Granular Sludge_31_08-R1 | ecosystem: Engineered > Bioreactor > Anaerobic >... | reverse complement strand
CGTGTGAGGCAGGCCACGCCCAAGGTCGTGGTGATGGACATCGCTATGCCGGGCATGAACGGTCTCGAGGCAACCAGGATAATCAAGCAATCGGCTCCGCAGACGGCCGTTCTCGTGTTCAGCGCGTACGACGATGACCCGTACGTGTTCGCGGTCCTCGAAGCCGGCGCGGCCGGCTACCTCCTGAAGAACGCCAGGGGCGTGGAACTCATCCAGGCGATCAGGGCCGTATCATCCGGGGAGTCCGTGTTGCACCCCGCCGTCGCGAAGAAAGTGCTGGCGCGGATGGCGGCCAAGGCCAAGCCGGGCGAACCCGAGCAAGAACCGAAGGACGTGCTGAGCGAGCGCGAGACGGAGGTGCTGGGACTCGCCGCGCGCGGCATGAGCAATAAGGAGATAGCGGGGGCGCTGCGAATCAGCCCGCGCACGGTGCAGGTCCACCTGGGGAACATATTCTCCAAACTGCAGGTCGGCTCGCGCACTGAGGCGGTCATTCTCGGCGTCAAGAAGGGGTGGATCAGGCTTGAGTAGGAAGCAGGGTCGGCTCGACGCCGAGAAGGCGGAGGTCCTGCTCAAGATCATGGACCTCACGTCGGGAGGATTGGACCTCGACGGGGTTCTCAACGGTACGGCGCAGTTCGCCCGCGAGATATCGGGAGCGGACCACGCGGCCGTGTTCCTTTACGAGGACGACGGGAGGTCTGTGGTTCCCGCCGCCGTGGTGGGGCCGTCCGGTGGTTCGACGCTCGTAGGAGAAAAGATAGCGTTGCGCATCAACGAAACCAGCATCTTCTGGAAGATGCGCACCTATGATGGTGTCCTGGAGGTTCTGGAGCCGGGGTCTCTGGAGGACGTCGTGGACCTGTCCCAATTCACCTCCCTGTATATCGCCCCGATGGCCACCGACGAGGGGGCGCTGGGCGTACTTTTCCTCGGAAATTGCGGTCCAAACGGCCGGGCCCCGGGCGACCCCGACGCGGAGGCGCACTTTCGCCGCCTTTTTTCCACACTGGCCAGGCAGGCGGCGGTCCTGATCAGCCGCGGCAAGCTATTCGCGAACCTGGAGAAATCCGAAGAGAAGTACAGGAGGCTCACGGAGAACGCCAGCGACATAGTGTTCTCGCTGGACGCCTCCGGTAGATTCACCTTCTTGAATACCCGCGTGCTGGATATACTCGGCTACCGGCCGGAGGATCTCGTGGGAGAATATTATTCGGAGATAGTGACGCCGGAATCTTGGGAGGTCACGAGGAACTCACTACGGACCTGCCTTGAAGCGGGAGAGACCCAGGTGGCCTACGAGTGGGTCGCGACCTCGAAGTCGGGCGAGACGGTGCTCCTCGACGTCAGGGCGTCCGTGCTCTCGCTCGAGGGGCATTATGCCGGCCAGCAAGGGATAGCGAGGGACATAACCGAGCAGCGCCGTATGGAACAAGAGATAAAGCAGTCGCGGAGGCGCCAGTCGGAGATGAGAGATTACCTGGCACTCGTCACCCACGTGCAGGAGGAAGAGAGGAAGCGCGTCGCGCGGGAACTGCACGACGATACCGCCCAGGCGCTGGTCGCCCTGTCCAGGCGGCTTGAAATGGCCATGCCTTACGTGCTAGAACAGCCGGATGAGGCGTGCAAGCGGCTCGAGGAACTCGGCAGGCTGGTGGACACGGCGCTGGCCAACGTGAGACGGTTCACTCGCGACCTGCGCCCGCCGGTGCTGGACGATCTTGGATTGATCCCCGCCCTCGAATGGCTGGTTTCCGAAATGCAGGAACACAATACGGTCCGGGGGGAGGTCGCCGTGGAGGGCACTGCCAGGCGGTTGCCGTCCGACACCGAGATAGCGATATTTCGGATAGTCCAGGAGGCGTTGAACAATGTGAAGAAGCACTCGCGCGCCAGCCTGGCGAGCGTGCGCATATCGTTCAAAGACGATTCAATCGAATTGACCGTCGCCGATAACGGATGCGGTTTCGACGCGCAAGGAGACCCCGCGCAAGGAAACCCCGGGGATCCCGCCGCGCGCGGCCGTCTCGGCATCATAGGCATGAGTGAGCGCGCACAGCTCATCGGCGGCGTCATCGCGGTGCAATCCGCTCCGGGGCGCGGCACGATGGTCCGCCTGGAGATACCGTCCAACCCCGGCACGGCGGGGCAAACTACGGACGACTAGGCATAATCGCGTAGCGCGGGCCCGTCCCGCTAGGCGTGTTTTCTAGTGGCTTTTACGCATAGGATCTAATACCCCCCTATAGCTTGTTCTGGTAGCGTAGTATCTAGAAGGAAGCCGGGGGGTATGGACGTGACGGAGGACAGGGATTGGCTTGTGTGGCAAGCCAAGTCAGGAGACAAAGAGGCCCTGGAGCAACTCATATCCCGCAACGAGAGGCGGATATACAACTACATATATAAACTGACGGGCGACCCTCACGACGCGGCCGACCTGACCCAGGAAACCTTCTTGAGGGTATGCACGTCTATAAGATACTTCCGGGGAGAGGCGTCGTTTGTTTCGTGGCTGTACAAGATCGCGTCGAACGTCTGCGTGGATCGAGCGAGGCGAAGAGCCAGAAAGCGCACGTTATCGATCGACGCGCCGCTGACCCTGGAAGACGGCGAGTGCGCCTGGGTGCTGCGAGATGACTCTCCAGAACCGGACGTCATAGCTGAATCCACCGAGGTGCGCGAGTTCGTGCGAAGGGGGATAGCGGCCCTCCCGGTAGATTACAGGACCGTAGTGGTGCTGCATGATCTGCAAGACCTGTCGTACAGGGAGATCGCGGACGTGGTCGGTTGCCCGATAGGGACCGTGAAGTCCAGGCTTAACCGCGGAAGGCGCGCTTTGAAGCAGGGGCTTATGGGCCGAGGAGCGCGCGAGTATCTCGGCGGCGGCTGGGACGTGGATGGTTGTCTCGCCCGCGCGCCACGGCTCCTGCCCGTTTCCTGAGGAGAGATCCGCCATGATCGACGAAGAACGAATCGAGATGACCAGGGGAGAACGCAAGCACCGCCGGACGAGGAGGACGCAGGTGGTGTCCGCCGTGATAGTGGTGTTTCTCCTGGGGACCTGCGCCATGGCGGCCAATGCCTCGGTGAACCCCAGGATCGCCTCGAATACCTACGTGGCCGGCGTGGACGTGGGCGGCTTGACGCGGTGGGAGGCGTCGGAGAGGATCGCCACCGCCCTCGCGTGGCCGGACAGGAAGATAGCGTTGAAATGGACTGCGGCGGGCGGCGGCGCCGAGACGGTTTCCCTCGATAGGTTGGGCCTCCGAGCGGATATCGAAGGCACTCTGAAGGATATTCCCACTGTCTTACTGTGGGGGCAATCCTCGCCCAGGAGAGACGTGCCGCTGCGCGTGACTCTCGACGGGGGCAAGGTGGACGAAGTCCTCGCGAGAATCAGGGCCGCGGTGGATGCCAAGGCGTCTGACGCCCGGTTGATCATCGGCCGGGACGACAAGATCCAGATAGTCGAGGGGGTGACCGGCAAGGCCGTCAACGTCGGCAGGTTCAGAGACTCGCTTCTGGGAAACGGCAAGTGGAGCGCTATTCCCGCGATGATCGAATTGCCGGTGGACGATGTCGAGCCGGGCGCGACTGGCGACCATCTGCGGAAACTGGGTATCAACGAGCTGATTGCGGCGTATTCCACGACTGTGAACAATGATAGGGACCGCACGGAGAACATCAGGCTCGCAGCCGCGAGGCTGGACGATTACCTGTTGGCGCCCGGTCAGGAGTTTTCCTTCAACGACGTGGTCGGACCGAGAACGGCCGAGGATGGATACAAAGAGACCCCTGTATACTGGCGCGACGAGGTCAGGACGGGTTTCGGCGGAGGCGTCTGCCAGCTGTCCACTACCCTCTACAATGTTGCGTTGCTGGCCGGCCTTGAGATAGTCGAGCGCCACCCTCACAGCCTCACTGTCGACTATGTCCCGCTGGGGCGGGACGCGGCGGTGTCGTTCGGCGAGGTGGACCTCAAGTTTCGCAATAGCACACCGAATCACATCATGGTCAAGTCGTACGTCGAGGGCGGTAAGGTATACGTCAAGATGTACGGCGATACGGGGACGGACCAGAAAGTTGCGATCAAAGCGCACGTCCTGAAGAAGATGGACTTTGAAACCGAGACGATTGAGGATCCCACTTTATCCAAAGGGCAGGTCAAGGTAAGGAACGGGAAGCCGGGATTCGTGGTGCGATCGGAGAGGATCATCTATGTTGACGGCGAGCCCGTGAAGACGGAGGTTCTTGGAGTCAGCTCCTACTACCCGCTAAAGAAACAGGTAAAACTGGGCCCGGGCGCGGTCGCGCCGGGGCAGACTCCGGTGCAGGCGCAAACCCCGGCGGCAACGCCGCAGCCTGGCGCCGCACAACCCCAGCCGGGCACCGCACAGCCGCAGGCCGCGCCGCAGCCGGGCACCACACAGCCGGCTCAGGCGCCGGGGCCCAATCTCCCCCCGGGTGTGTAATACATCCCGACCGGGACCGGAACGAGCGCCTAGATGAACGCCTCGATGAGTGCCTGGACGCGCTGCTCTGTGAGCGCCTCATTGTTTCCCCTCGGGTTTCATCGACTCAAGCGCAGTGGCTATGTCCTCGAGGGCCTTCATTATTCGGTGCATCATCACGAAGAAGTAGGCCGTGAGCGCCAGGTATACCAGGCTGATTAGAAAACTCATCCCCGTAAGAGCGGGCATTGCGCGGGCGAACACGCTCGAACCCCCCTTTTAGTATCACGTTGTGGCCTTGCTCGCGATCCAGTTCGCGATCGGCCGGCGGGGTCCCTCTTCGCCGCACGTTTGTCCGAGGTGTTGATTCCACACCGGCTGGACCTCATAATGAACGTGAAGCGCCGGCGGGACGGATAGCCTGCGATTGTCGCGAGGCCGGCGCGTAGCGCACGGACGGCCGGGCAATAAGACCATAGTATGAGGACGAGGGGTGGCGAGCGGATGAAGGTGAAGTCGGTCCCCGAAGATTTCGTCGTAAACGAGATATCCCATATCGAGCCGCGAGCCTCCGGCCGATACGGCCTGTATGTCCTCGAGAAGAAGGGCTGGAACACCTCGGACCTCCTGAAGGGGATCGCCTCGCGTGCGGGCCTGCCGTATCGACTGTTCGCATATGGAGGGCGTAAGGACAGGCACGCGCACACGTTTCAGCATGTCACGGTCGAGGCCGGGGTCGATCTGACCACATCATCCGGCGGATACCGGTTCGAGAGGATCGGTTTCGTCGACCGCGCGATGGGTCCCGATATGATCGAGGGCAACGAGTTCAGCATAACGCTGCGATCCCTCAGTGGCGATGACGTCGAGGCGATACGCCGCAACGCCACGGAAGTCGCGGAAGAAGGGTTCCCGAACTACTTCGACGACCAGCGTTTCGGCGGCATGGACCCTGAGAGGGGTTTCATGGCCGAGCGAATACTTAAGGGGCAGTGGAGGGGTAGTCTGGAGATATACCTCACGTCCTGCCGTCCGGAAGACCCTCGCGAGATCCGCGACCGCAAACGGGAAATGCGGGAGTGCTGGGGGGATTGGCGGGCGATGTTGCGCGTCGCGACAGACGGAGGCGCACCCATCGAGATAGCCATGCTCCAACTGCTCGCGGAGGAGCGGGGCGCTTACGTCAAGGCGCTGCGAATGATACCGCGCGAGGAACTATCCCTATTCTTCTCCGCCTACCAGTCGTTCCTTTGGAACGAGATGGCCAGGCGTCTCATCTCGGAGGTCGGCGACGAGCCACTGACCTATCATGGCGTCGCGGGTCCATACGTTTTCTACCGCCGGATCTCTGTAGGCGACCTCGGCTATCTGCGGGATCTGATTATCCCGCTCCCCGCCGCGGCCCGGATCGAGGACGAGCGCATCAGTGGATTATTGGCCGCCGTCCTTGAGGAGCGCGGCCTCCACCAGGGCCGGTTCAACGTCCGCAGGCTGCGGCAGGCGTTCTTCAAGCCGACTCCAAGGCGCGTCATCGTGTTCCCCGAACACCTGACGGTGAGTGATGCCGCGAAGGACGAGATGAACCCCGGCCGCAAGCGGGCAATCGTCAGTTTCTTTCTCCCTCGTGGCAGCTACGGAACCATGCTGGTGAAGCGGCTGTCCGTGCGGTAAACGAGGAGGGAAAGGGAACCCGCCGCAGAATACAGACATCAGATGTCCAACAACTATCGTCCCGTCCTCGTAACTCAAGGGACGGAATCGCCGGAGTGATGAGTATTGGCAAGACGCGACCGCCTGTACATGGGCGTCGTTACGGAGATCACCTCCCGGATCCACGGGCGCGAATACAAGCCCGGCGAGAAACTCCCCAGTGAGCCCGATCTGGCCGAGGAATTCAACGTCAGCAGGTCGACTGTTCGCGAGGCGCTGGGAAACCTTGAAGTCCAGGGTCTTATCGCAAGGCGCCACGGGATAGGCTCGTTTGTTATTGGGGTTGACGATGGTATCGGCGCGGGCCTCGAACGTATGGAGAGTTTCACCGATACCATCAGGCGAGCCGGACACAGCGCTGAAGACCGCGTCATTTCGATAAAGCCCGTGCATCTCGGGGACGAAGTGGCGGCTGCGTTGGGAGACGCTCCTGGGGCCATCGGCTACGAGATCAAGAGCCTGCGGTTTTCCGATGGCATCCCCGTGATCTTCACAGTGGACACGCTGCGAGGGGAGATCGTGCGGGGGCGCGAGGGTATCCTGGAACTCAGGAGGAAGCACGAATCGCTCCTTTCCTTCCTCCATCAAGCACTCGGGATCAAGCCGTGTTATTCCCTGATGAATCTATCGGCCGTGAATGCTCCGCCCGACGTCGCGCCGAATCTCCAGGTTGCCGGTGGCTGCCCCCTGGTTCGCCTGGAAGGGGTCGTGCGCGACAGGGAGGGCAACATCATCTATCATTCGGTGACATTCTTCAGGAGCGACAAGTACCGTTTCTTGCTCGTCCGGCGCTCTTGAGATGGTTGTCGGGCACGCAGTTGTCAGTCACATGCTGTCATAGGAGGATGGATCTTGGGCAAGGTATCCGGTCTAGAGTGTGTTCGTTGTGGCAGATCTTACGGATTGGATATGGGGCCGGCGGTATTCGAGGGGTGCCCGGAGTGCGCTAAGGCCGGACAGCCGGCCAACTTGAGCACGGTCTACGATCTCTCGGGGCTTGACGCGAAGAGGCTGGCGCGAGATATCTCGGCCAGGCCGAGGACGATGTGGCGTTACATCGAGTTCCTGCCGGCGGAGCGTCTGGATGAAGCGGTGACCATGCACGAAGGTTGCACGCCGATGGTGAGGCTGAATGGACTGGAGGAAGAACTCGGCCTCGGGCGCCTATACGTCAAACAGGAGTACAGGAACCCCACGGGATCGTTCAAGGACCGGCTTGCCTCATCCGCCCTCACGCATGCGGTGCGGGTCGGCGCGAAGGTCATAACTACGTCATCCACGGGGAATCACGGTTCATCGTCGGTTGCCTATTCGTCCAGGGCGGGATTGGATTGTATAGTCTTCACCATGGAGTCGGTTCCGATCACTATGAAGGTCCTCATGCAGGTTTACGGCGGCAAACTGGTGGCCTGCGAGAAGGGGCCGGATAGATGGAATCTTACGTCCTGGGGCATTCACGAGAGGGGCTGGTACCCGACGGGGAACTGCGTCAACCCTCCCATCGGGAGCACTCCGTTCGGCGTGGATGGGTACAAGACGATGGGGCTGGAGATATGCGAGGACCTCGGATGGCGCGTGCCGGACGTGGTTGTCCAGCCGACAGCCTTTGGAGACGGCATCTACGGTATGTGGAAGGGATTCTCGGAGGCCAGGCAGGTCGGCCTCGTGGATTCGACCCCCAGGATATACGCGGCCGAGATGTTCGGCTCACTGAGCAAGGGACTGCTGGACCCCGAGAAGAGGCTCGCGGAGGTGGACACGCGTCCGACGGCGGCGTTCTCTATTGGAACGTCCATCGGGACTCACCAGGCCATGAAGGCGGTATTGGAATCCGGAGGCGGCGCAATCGCGATAGGGGACGATGACGAACTACTAGAGGTTCAGCGGAAACTGGGGAAATACGGCATTTTCGCCGAGGCGTCCTCGTGCGTTTCAGTCGCGGCCGTCATGAGATTGGCCGCCAAGGGGACAATAGGCAAGTCCGACACGGTGGTCGCCGTCCTCACTTCCACCGGGCAGAGGGATCCCTGGACGACCCAATCCCGGATGCCGGCTGTCCCCGTGGTGGGCGCGGATCCGGCGCGGCTTGCGGAGGCTCTCAAAGGAACGTACGGCTTCACAATCTGAGAGGCGGTGCGGTATTGAACGAGAAGAGATTGAACCACCTACTGAAGCAGAATGGGTACGACGCGATCGTGGCAACGACACTGCCGAACGTGTTCTACAGCACCGGCTTCTACAGCCTGGGGCAGAAGTTCATATCCGGAACGAAGGTGTTCAGTGTGATCGTTCCCGGGTCTACCCCCCGGGTGGCGCTCGTGCTGTCAGTGGGTGAATCGGATATGGCGGTCGAACAGATTCGCCCGGGCGTCGAACTGTGGCCGTACGGCCAGTTCTTCGTCTACAACGTTGACGAGAACCTGCCCGGCAACGACGGACGCTTCTCGGGGGCCCTCAAAGGCAGCGTCGCGCCCGGCCACATGGAGGCGCTCGTCGCGTCGCTCAAGCATTTCAACCTGGAGAATTGCCGGATTGCCGTGGATGAGCTCGGACTCACACCCGCCGAATGGTCTAGGCTCGCGGGGATGCTCCCCGCCAGATTCGAGGCGGGGAACTCGCTGTGGAAGGAAATCCGGATGGCGAAGACCCCGGAGGAAGTGGCGAATCTCGGGAAGGCCGCCCGCATCACCTCGGAAGCCATCGACTATTCGTTGGCCAACCTGAAGGAAGGCATGACCGAGAACGACCTGGCCATGATCTACGAGAGATACCTGCTCGAGCAGGGCGCCGCTCCAGCCGTTTCGGTCGTGCTGTTCGGGGACCATTCCGCGTATCCGAACGGCGTCCACGGAGAGCGTAATCTGGCGAAGGGAGACCTCATCAGGTTCGACTCGGGATGTGTTTACAACAACTACTACGCGGACCTGGCCAGGAACGCCGTCTTCGGGAAACCGGCCCCCGGCGTCCTCGATAAGATCCGTAAGTACCACGAAGCGATGCTGCGGGGCGTGAGGGACGCCATCGCCGCGATGAAGCCCGGGATGACCGCCGGCCGGCTGTTCGACATAGCCGTGGAATCAGTGAGAAGAGCCGGGGTCCCCGAATTCGAGAGGACCCATTGCGGCCATGGGATCGGCGCGGAACTCTACGACCAGCCGGTGCTCAGAAAGGGCGTGGACGTCGGGCTGGAAGCCGGAATGGTGTTCTGCGTGGAGACCCCGTACTATGAACTGGGGCTGGGCGGCATCCAGGTGGAGGACACCGTGGTCGTAACGGCGGATGGCGTGGAGTATCTGTCGCCCGCGACCGGCCCGCTGCAGATAGTGTAGGGCCGGAGGCCCATTGGGATCATGGTTCTTTCGCAGTTTGGACGGCGATTTGGCTCCCGTCCGAAATGACAACTATCGTGCCGTGCAAGTCCGTCCTGTAGACCCTGGCTTTCGCGTCCGCGAGCCTCGCCAGGGTCTTTTTTGCTGGGTGACCATACGGGTTGCCCGCCCCCACCGATATTACGGCGAACTCCGGCGATACCGCCGATAGGAAGGAGGCTGAGGTCGAGCCGGCGCTTCCGTGGTGACCGATTTTGAGCACGTCGGCCCTCAGGGGAGCCTTGGAAGATATCATCTCGGCCTCCGATTTCGCGCCCGCGTCTCCGGTGAACAGAAGGGCGGTGTCGCCGTACACTACCCTCAGCACGGCAGACCACTCGTTCAGGTCTTCATAGCCCTTGCCCACTGGGGCGATGAACGATACGTCGAGGTTGGCGGCTTCCAGGACCCGCAGCCCCGCCCTGGCTTCGGTGACGAACAGGCCTTTCTTCTTGATGGCGCGGAGCAGGTCTTCGTAGGCGGTCGTGGTGTGACTCGTACGCGGCATGTAGATGCCGCTTACCGGGAACGTGGCCAGCACGTCGGCCATGCCCCCTATGTGATCCAGATGGGGATGGGTGACGACGAGATAGTCGATGGACTCGATCCCTTGCGCCTTCAAGTAACGGGTGACGGCGGGGCCCTTGGAGGAATCACCGGCGTCGATCAGCATTGTCTGTTTGTTGGGGATCTGCACCAGGATGGAGTCACCCTGTCCGACGTCGATGAAGTGCACTTTGAGCGGGCCTGTCAGCGTGGCAAGGGCGGCCTGTTGCCGGCCGGGATTGTCCCCCGGCGGCGCCGCAGCTCGCGGCCGGCCCGCGCATCCGGATGCGGCCGCCAGCAGTAACGATGCCAGCAATACCGGTATCAGCAGGCCGATGGCCAACAGCCGCGAGTGACGCCCGTTCATGCTTCAACCCCCACTGCCCGCCGAGACGCTATCGGAATAGATCGTCCTCGAGTTTCATTATGCGGCGACGCCGCCGTTTAGTTGCCGCGGTGTCTATCTCCACCGTGAACCTCAGCGTGTCGCCCTCCCTTGCGTCTTGCGGGAGCAGAGATCTCGGGAAGTTGAATCCCTGATGGTCGAATTCGATCACGGCCCAGGGACCTTCGAATCTGTCGAGCACCGGATCCACCGGTCGATCCCCCACTCGCTCTCCTACTTGCTCCACCATCGGCCGACCTCCCGTCCATTTCTCTCTCGAGCATCTGCCGCAGTAATTCAACGGGAACTGGGCGTTCTCCCCTACGGCACCGGGGGCGCGCCGTCGTTTCGTCCGTGATATGCCCTGGTTACGACCCGAGCCACGGGGGCAGCCTGATGCATATGAATCAGAGAATCGAGAGGCGGGTGGATTTTCATTGGCAGGATCCGCGACACGGAGGTTTGCCAGGATGACCGCGAGCGCCATCAAGGAGACCGCATCGCTGCTCCAGGAGCGAGGGATGTCATCCGACCCTGAATTCATCGCCCAGTTCGTCCTGGGCAAGAGCGCCACCTCATTTGAGGCGGTGCGCCATCTATGCAGAGACGGGTTCGGCCCGGACGCCCTGATGATAGCGAGGACGATCTTCGAGAATGCGATTAACCTCGCGTACATAAACAAGCGGCCGGCTGAGAGGGCCGCGCTGTTTCTCGAATTCGAGCACGTGGAGGAATACCGGCAGATGGAGTCTCTGAAAAAGGCGCTCCCTAGCGAAAGGGTGGTGAGCGCCGAGGACGAGAACCGGATCGGGGCCGAGTACCGTAAGGTAAGGAACAACTACAAAGGGGCTTCGTGGAGCGGCGAGTCGATGCAGTCGATGGCCCTGGAATGCGGTCTGGGGCTGCAATACGCCCTCATATACCGCATAGCCTCGGGCTTCGTGCACGGAGGGCCGCGGTCCGCGCACACATACATTGAGCGACAGGCGGGTCACTGCGACGTCCGGCTCGGCGCTCCGGGGGAGGAGTTCACCGATGGTGCCCTGCTTTCCGCCGGTCTATCCGTGCTGTTGGCGCTGGAGGAGGTCTGCCGGGCCTATGGGGCTGAACCCCCTGATGTGATCCGCACCGCGCGGTCCATGGCGGAGGGGATAGGCGGGGGGATAGGTAGCCACGGGTGGGCCGAGATGGAGTCCGACACGACGCGCGACGCCGACTCGGCAGGTAATCGGCCGCGAAGCGGTGAATAAGCACGCCTAGTGGGATCTCCATCTTGGGAGGTGAGGGCGTGAGCGGAGGCAACACCATCTTCATAACCGGATACGCCCGGATTCCACAGGGCATCACGGCCAACCAGTTGTACAAGGTGCTTGGAATCGCGGTGGAGGTGGAAACCGAGACAGGGGAGATCCGGGACGCGGACTGTACGCTCGCGACCACCGTCGGGAAACGCTTCTTCAGGGAACTGGTCGTCGGATATAACCTCGAAGCCGGGGTCGAACCGCTGGTTAGGATGTTCGAGGATCGATATTACGGCTCAGCCAAAAAGGCGGTCATCGCGGCTCTCAGGGTGGTGGAGCAGCGCTACGAGGCATTCAAGATCGGCGCGCCGATGCTGGACGACGAGTAGGGCAACCGGCTAATCGCACGATCCCCTGTACATTTCGCTGAGTACCGCACAACGGAGGAAGACGTCCTTGTCGCACTTCACGCACGCCACGAATCTCCCGGTTTCCTCCATCACGTTTCTCTCCCACTCGTCGAACCGCGCCCCGAATTTTGCCGGCGGCTCACCGCGTATCTCCACTGGGCCGTAGCGGCCGTCGAGATTGGGGCGTGGGCGCATCTTGCCGAAACACTCCGGCACCCCCGCTTTAAGGGTGAGTTCCGTAACGCGCGCCAGGAGATCCTGCTCTCTTCGCTCGCCACGACTGAACGGATCTTTGATGACCATGACTATTCCCCCCGGTATACGACAGGCCAATGCGACAGGTCAATGATTAGTCTACCCATTATTCTTCCTGACATGCCATTCATTGGGACCTGAAAGGGGGGGCGAGGCAGGAAATGGGTGGATTCCCGGTGAACTGCGGACACGGCTCGAAGGCTATGCTTCGGACGGCGACAAATCCGTCACTGGTGGGATGCGAATGCTAAGAGAATTCAGGGCGGCCAGGTACTGTTTCAGCGCGACGGTTCTCGATGACATGGTCCTTCCGGAGTATAAAGGTTCGACCTTCCGCGGGGCCTTTGGCAACGTGATGCGCTCGCTGTGTTGTACGACGCGCAATGACGAGTGCAGGAACTGCGAGGTTGAGGCGACATGCCCGTACGCCTACATGTTCGAAACGCGAGTGCCCGATGACTCGGATCGCCTGCGGAACATCGAGGACATTCCCAGGCCATTCATTATCGAGCCGCCGGAGACTCAGGCGACTTTTTTCCCCAGCGGTAGCGCGCTCAGTTTCAACTTCGTTCTTTTCGGACGCGGGATCGACTTCTTGCCATACGCGATTGTGGCATTCCGCGAGATCGGGGAGAAGGGTATCGGGCGACACGCTGGCACCTACGGCAGGCGCGCAAAGTTCCGGCTTGATAGAGCGGATCTAGTCGGATTCCCTCCATGGACGGGCTGTGAGTCTCGCGCTTGTGTATACGATGCATCTACGGGGGTCGTCCATCCGCAGCCCTGTGTAAATGGGGCCGAGATCGAGGGAATCGCGTCCGGCCTCGGGGGACTCGACCGGCTGTCCTTGGAGTTCCTCACTCCGACCAGGCTCAAGTACGAGCATTCGTATGTGGAACGGCCCGAGTTTCACATCATCGTCCGCGCTTTGCTGAGGAGGATGTCAAGCCTCCTCTATTTCCATCATGGGGCGGCCATGGAGGTCGATTTTGGGGGTCTGATCGAAAGGGCAAAGAAGGTGGCCTTGGCCGCCACGACAGCGAGGTGGTTGGACTGGACCAGGTATTCCTCCAGGCAAGGCGAGCGGATGCAGCTCGGAGGGATTGTCGGGGGGGCCGAGTATTCCGGCTCGATGGATGAGTTTGCGCCCCTGCTGCTCGCCGGCACTCTCACGCACGTGGGGAAGAATGTCACCTTTGGATTGGGACGCTATTCACTGGCGTGCCGGCGTTGACACCTGTGCCGGAGCCTGAGACGAGGCCTAGCGGCGTGATTCATCTGCGGGATCAGTGCGGAACCCGTTATGCAAGGGATCGGCCTCGAAGTGGGAGAATAGGATCGAGAGGGCATTCGATATAGAGAGTGGTCGTGTAAGGCGGGTAGAGGCCGGTTGGGTTGAGTCCAACCGGGTTGAAACTGACTGCGTCGAGTGGTTATCATAATTCGCGGGGCTGTTACGTGAACGGGCTGATTGGGCGGTTCATCTACAGGACATAATCC
>Ga0334890_1004076_pt1 | contig 13877 bp, 1 predicted proteins | sample GraSluR1_MG_3_FD_207220 | JGI IMG/M metagenome (GOLD analysis project Ga0334890, IMG submission 207220) | Sludge microbial communities from methane-producing bioreactor in Wageningen University, Netherlands - Granular Sludge_31_08-R1 | ecosystem: Engineered > Bioreactor > Anaerobic > Unclassified... | reverse complement strand
AGGCTCAGGACCATAGCCAGGGCTACCATCAGGGCCAGGGCTTTTTCTCTGTACTTCCTGGTTCTCCAGTATTTCATGAGTTGGTCTTCCCTCCTTTTTTCTTTGTTTCGGTTTTAACTTTTGCCTTACCGGTGTCAATTTCTATCTTCGTTTGGATACGAAAATGTAAGATGGCGGTATCACCTCCTTTATTCCAGCAGTGGTGCGGTAAATATCAGGACAGGTTTATTTGTGTGGACCCGGTGCCGGCAACGGCAGGGACGGATATTCCAGCCCCCGCCGCCGGCTTTATGGGGTTCTAACTAGTTGTTCTTTATTTCAGCGAAACTACTTCTTACAATTCCTGGTTCTGGATCAGGCTGACGATGATCTGCACGTCGCTGGTGTCAGCGCAGCCGTCGCCGTTCATGTCCGCAGCAAAGCGCATCAGCTGGGATACGGCGGCAAAGGCCGGGTCGTTCAGGTAAACGGTCGTATACAGGTCGTACACCAGCTGGGCGTCGATGACGTTCACTAAACCTGAGCCGCTCTGGTTAACGTTGCCGTCATAGTTGATCTCTGGGGCCGCGCCTTCTACGCAGCTGATGCCGGCAAGAGCAGTCTGTTCCGTCACATCCGAGCCTACAAAGCATACATACATCTCGTATTTCCCGGAATAGTACATATCCGTTCCGTTGTACCGGTATTTATAGCCCTCGGGGGCGCTGCCGTCAAACTTCAGTACTTTGAAGCCGGCGGGCGCTCCCTTGTAATCGTCGAAGCCGATGAAGCTCGCTGTGCCGCTCAGTTGCTGGTTCACGGCGACGGTCACGTCCGCGGTAAGCTCTGTGCCGGGAATAGTGTAGATTCCGGCGCTTTCGGTCAGGGTCGCGGGGCCGCCGCTTCCCACGGTGTAGGTCACGCTTTCGATCTCCTGGCCGGGGCCGGCGGTGACGCTGAAGACTACGTCGGTACCGTAGCCGGCTTTGCCATCCGCAACACCGGAGATTACCGTAACCTGTTCGGGCAGGCTGATGCTGACGCCGAGATCCCGGGTGGCTGTGGCCGTATAGGCGGCGTTGGCGGTGAAGGCCGTAGCCGCGATGGCGGCATAGTCCACCTGGGCGCCGCCGTCATGCCAGAGGGGGCTGTCCAGGGTATAGCCGCTGTCCGCCGTGGCTGACGGTTCGCTGAAGGCTGTGGTGTAGAAGTTGTCGGTGTACAGTCCCGCTGCTCCGTGCCTGGCGTAGGCGGTAACGCTGTCCATGGTCACATTCGCTCCCGCCGTGAAGGTTACGGTCAGGTTGTGTACATTGACGCTTGCGTCGGCGCCGGTGGTTGCCGCTTCCGGATCGTTGGGATCGCCGCTGACGCCCACCAGGGCGGAGATGACGGAGAATACCGCTTCGCCGCTGCCCGTTGGGATGTCATTTTTGACCGTGAAGCTCAGGCTGCCCTGACTGCCGGCGGGGGTGGTGGCGCCCACTCTGGTGATGACGAGCTTGCCTGTAGCCTGGTTGTCGGTGACGGTGAAGGCGTCTCCGAAGCTGTTGCCGCTGTAGCTTACCTTGCTCCGGTCATAGCCGATTACGGTCTGCAGGGCGGCGTAGCTGTTACTGCCGGCAGCGCCGTCCACGTTGAGATTTACACTGACGGTGTCGCCGGGGTTCTTGCCGGTGTCGGCGGCGGCCAATCCCACGGTGAAGCCGCTGACAGGCTCCTGCGCCACCTGCACGGTGATGGTGTAGGTTTCGGCGGGTTCGTTTTCAGCGTAATTGCCGGGATAGGAACCGTTGTTCATGCTGGGCCAGGCGGGGTCGCCGCACACCACGCTGATGACGGCGCCGTCACTGACGGGAATAGCGGCGGTACGCTTGTACTCCGTGCCGGAGGCCTGGATACCCAGGTAGGTGCGTACCTGGAAGTTCCTGTTGGTGGCCGTGGGGGTGACCAGGACTTGCTCTGTTCCCTCCGGCACAGTCAGGGTATAGGTATGGGTGTCTTTGTCGAAGGCCGGAGACAGGGCGCCGGCCTTAAAGGCGATAGCCTTCAAGGTCTTGAGGTTGTTGTACCAGGTGCCGCCCAGGTCTTCACCCCGATTTTGCGTGTACATGATGCGGATCTCGTCACCGGGCTCAAGCGTACCCGCTACCACGGTCACTTCGCCGAAGCCGGTGTGCGTGAACCAGTCGTTTAAGGCGCCCATCCAGCCGCTGTCCTCTCCGCCGTCGAAAGCTTTCAGGCCATTGATGGCGCCGATGTAGTTGTTCTCAGCGCCTGTCTGGGTGGCGTTCACCGTATCCAGTGCCGCCATCACACAGCTCATCATGGTGCTCTCTTCGTCGATCTCCACCCAGGTGTCTACCAGGGCGCCCGTCCAGGCTGGCTGCACGCCGTCCACCGGCTCTATAAACGTGGTGTTCTCCACAATCACCCGCACCTGGCCCTCGATGGGTTCCGGAGGAGCCACGTCGTCAAGATACCGGTTGATGGCGGCGGCGATATTGGCGTACTGTGCCGGCCAGGCGGATTGCGCCTGGGCCAGAACTGTCACCACGTTGCCGCTGTCGATCTTGGTCGCGTAGTTGTCGTAGAGATAGAACGTGTAATCCTGGATCTTTTCCGTACCGGTGAAGGTGATATGCGTGGTGTTGGCCGGCACGGTGACGATCTTGACGGTCTTGGTAATGCCGGACATGTACTGGTGTTGGCTGCCGTCAAAGCAGAAGTCCACGCTCAAGTGCCGCGCGTCGAGCGTGATATAACCGTCGTCGTCGTTGGAACCTGCCAGCTTGACGCCGATGATCTGGTCGTTGCTCACGTCGTAGAAGGCGTAATAGATCTTATCAGTTTCGATCAGGCTTCTGCTGCCGGCAGGCACGGTGAAGCCGGCAAAATAATTGGTATTGGCCCAGTAGAGCCGGCTGAGGGGCACGTCGGTAAGGCCCGCGCCGGTCAGGGTGAGGTTTTCCAGGTAATAACAGTCAGTGACGGAGATGTTCTCCTGGCCTGAATAGTCGTATGCATGCCCGGTGACAAGGCCGCTGTAGCCGCCTGTCATCCAGCCGCCCCAGTCGCCGTAATTGGCTTCCGGGTACTTGCCGGAATTGAGCATGCCCATGTTGTAGCAGCGGGTCAGCGAGCCGTTATTGACGATTTGACCGCAGATACCGCCCCATAAATAGCCGTAGGTCGACATGCTGGTGAAAACGCCGGTGTTGTAGCAGTCCCTGACGACGCCGCTGTTGACGGCGCAGATACCGCCCACATTCTGGCTGGGATAATAATTTGTACCGTCATACTTCAACTTGCCAAGGATGTCGCCGGTGTTGCAGCAGAACTCGATCACACCAGCGGCGGTGTTGTTGCCCACCAGGCCGCTGATGTGGTTGCCCGCTGCTTCGATGTCCGCGTCGTTCCAGCAGCCGCTGATCAGGCCGCCGTTGGACTGGCACAGCAGTGCGATGCCCTGGGACACCCCTCCCTGCGTACGGCCGGCAGTGCCGACGTTTTTGATCGTGCCGCTGTTAGACTCGAACAGGCTGCCCACTGCGTTCGCGGCGAAGCTTGGGTTGGACACGGTGTGGCCGTCGCCGTCGAACACGCCGGTAAAGCCTTTGATCGCCTTCCAGGTGTGGGCGGTCAGGTCGATATCGGCGGTCAGTTTGCCCTGGGCCGCAGTGTTTTTCGGCGTCCCGGACAGGTCTCCGTTGACCAGGGCGGCAAACCAGGCCAGCTCTTCGGAAGTGCCGATCAGATAAGGGCTTTCGGACGTGCCCGCGCCCTGAGGCTGCTCTACGTCGGTGCTCCAGCTGAAGGGATAATTGAAGGTTGAACTCCCGCTGGGCAGCATGCCGTCCTTCAGCGCCGCTACCTTGAACACCGTGTCCGTGGACACGGTGACCGGGCCGCTGTACAGGCCGGCGGTAGCGCCGATCTCATAGAGCCCCGCAGAGGCGTTCCAGGCGACGGGGTCCGTGCCGTCAGTGGTGTACCAGATAACTGCGTCCGCCGTGCCGCTGGTAAAAGCAACGTCAAAAGTCTGCGCCGCCGTAAAAGGCGCGGGGCTGGCGGTAGGTGCTACCACCGCTGCCACCGGGGCCGCGTTGATGGCGCTGTTTTTCTGCCCTTCCTTCACCGCGAAAGCCCGCACGCCACCGTTTTCCAGGGCAATTGGTTCGTTGTAGACAGCCGACCCGGTAGTGGGATCACTGCCGTCGGTGGTGTAGTAGATGGTGGCGCCCTCGGTGGCGCAGGAGATGGTAAAGGTGACCTGTTTGCTCAGGCCGCCGCTATTGTTCAGTGTGAAGGTGGGGATCGCCACCTCTGTCGCAGACGCCGCCGTCTGCCATTTAAGTATTGGGTAGCCGTTGTTCTGTCCCGCCACGAAGTTGAAGGCGTCGCCCAGCAAGTTGAGGATGGCGCCGTCCTTCAGCTCCGCCTCCGTCTTGGGTACAGCGTAAGTATCCGCCGCGCCTCCGGACAGGTAGTAGCAGTCGGTCATGAAGACGAGGGCGGAGAGGTCGGCCGTGGTGATGGCGCTTGTATTCCATTCGCAGACATTGGCCACACCCGCGCTGTTAAGGCCGCCGCCGACCGTGCCCGCGCTATAGCAGTTGGACAGGGACGCGGAAATCCTATTCTCCTCGTACACCATGTAGTGCTCGATTTTACCGGCGATGCCGCCGTTAAAGCAATAATTGTCGCCGGCCTCGCCCCCGGTTACGCTGCCGGTAAAGTAACAGTCGGAGATCAATACGCCGTTGTTGTAGGTGCCAGTGGCGCCGCCGACGATGCCGCCGGACGACTTGACGCCGGACTCGCTGATCCCTGCGATCACTGCGTTGGTAATGTCCGAAGAGCTGGCGCAGCCGCTGATTCTGGAAACCTTGTTGTCGCTGCCGGCCTCAACGCGGCCCGCGATGCCGCCGGCATAACCGCCCACGCCCGCCAGACGCATAGCGGTACAGCAGTTTTCCAGGGTCACATCCCTGCCGGCGCTCAGTATGCCGCCGATATGTGCGCTGGCCTTATTAACAACGCTTATATAGGATTTATCGACTGTGAGGTTTTTGATCGTGGCGCCGTTAGCCTTGTCGAACAAGCCGAATCCGTAAGGATATAAAGCGCTGTTAGCCACATACAGGCCGTTGATGGTGTGGCCCTGGCCGTCGAAGACGCCCCGATAAGCGTAGTAATACGTGCCGTTAGTGGTCACGCTGTTGGCATAGCCGATTGGCCACCACACCCGCAGACCGGGAGTATCCTTATCCCAGCTAAGCCAACCCGTCGTGTCGTTGAGCTGGATATCCGCCGTCAGCACCGCGCAAGCGTCGGCCTGCGCTGGCGTGCCGTCGCCCAGACGGTAGTTGATCAGGGCCGCGAACCAGGCCAGCTCCTCGGCGCTGCCGATGCGGTAGGGCGAGGAGGGCGAACCGTCGCCGTTTTGGGGCTTGACGGCGTATTCGTTCCAGTTGCGGGTGGCGGGCACCACCGTGTCCACGGTCACAGCCGCGCCGCCGTTATAGCTGACGCTGACCGTCGCGCTCCGGTCGCTGGTGGTGTCCGGGATCGCGTCTGTTTTCAGCGGTACCACCGCGCCGTTCACGGTCACCGTGCTGACGCCGAGGGGCACGGGCGTGCCGCCGCCGATGCTGTAGCTGACGCTGAACAAACTCGCGTCCTGCTCTACCTGGGGTTCATGGTTCAGCGTCAGGACGATCTCGGTGTACTCATAGTAAGGATCGTCAATCACCGTGCCGAAAACCTGGTTATGGGAGTCAACGCTGTCCACGCTGACAAGGCTCAAAGCGTTCATGGTGAAGGAACCGATTTGTTTCGTCTCCGCCCCGTAGCCCACGGCTATGGTGTATACTATATCCGCCGCCGGTTGCGGCAGCGGCTCGAAGGTCAGCGCCGCGCTGTTGCCCATCACATTGACGCTATAGATCTCCAGGGGTTGCTCTGCCCCGTCGCCTTCCCGGATAGTCACGGAGAAATTTTCGATGCTAAGCACCGTATAATTCAACTTCTTATTAAGGATCGCGGTTATCTTGCCATTCTCCGCTATTACGGCGGTCACGGACAAGTCTTCTATTGTTTCCGGAGCCGGATAACTTCCACTGACCTGCCAGGCCAGAACCGGGTAGCTGTTGTTGATGCCTTTGCTATCTGCCGCGAAGTCGTCGCCCAGACTGGCGGCGGCATTCCGCAGCGCGGTTTCGTCTACCGCCTTTACCTGCGCGTCCGTGACCGCCACTCCATCGCCCAGCGCGTACAGCCCGCTGTTGACCGCGGTCGTCTGCAGGAACAGGTTATTGGACATTTGCGCCGGGCGATCGTAAAAGGCTCCCCCAATCAAAGCGCCTGCTTTGCTATCGGTGCTGATCACATTGCCGCTACTGTAGCAATTATATAGTACGGCGCCCATGTAGCCGTCATTGTAGGAGTCGCCGGAGATACCGCCCAAATATCCCTGGTTATTGGCGCTCATCACATCGCCGGCATTATAACTGTTGCTGATGATTCCGTAGCAACCGCCAGTGATACCGCCCAGATACAGGTCGGAGGAACTGGTACTGGTCACGCTGCCAGTATTGGCACAGCCGAAGATAAAAGAATCGAAATAGTTTATACCCGTCAGGCCGCCCACATAGGTACTGGTGCTGCTAACACTGGCCCGGTTCAGGCAGTTGATCAGCGCGCCGTGGTTCCTGGCGATAAACGCGCCCGCGTAGTTATGATTTGCGGTAATGCTGCCGCTCTCAATGGTCAGGTTCGCGATAACGCCGGTGTTGTAAGCAAACAGCGCACCTTGGCAGTTGGCGCTGGTGGAAGGAATATTGATATTTTCGATCTTTTTGCCGTTGCCGTCAAAGGCTCCAGCAAAAGGATTTGAGCTGAAGGACCCAATGGCTGTCCAGGGCAGGCTGCTCAGGTCGATATCCGCCGTCAGTTTTACAGTCTTGCCGTCGAAGCTGTCCGCCGCGATATCGCCGGCCGTGCCGCTCACGATCTGCGCGAAGCCGGCCAACTGCGCGGGCGTCGAAAGCTCAAAATATGTGTCCGCCGGGTTGTACCAGGAGGTATCCGCGCTCCCATCCCACACGGTGCCCACGGGAGCAGCTTTGACCGTCACGGCGGCCACATTGCTGACCGCCGTGGCATCGCTCTCGCCCAGGGTGTTGGTGGCAATGACATAGTAATATGTTGTGCCAAGACTGCTGGTGGAAGGCGTGTAGCTTGTACCGGTCTGACCGGTCAGTTCCGTTCCGCCTTCCGTGCTGTTAGTGCTGTTGCTGTACCACTGGTAGCTGATGACACCTCCGTCGCTCGCATTGGCGGCTACATCAAGTGCGCTGGCGCTGTCGCCGATAATATAAGTAACAGGCTCGGTGCTCAGATCGGTGTCAAAAGTCGGCGCTGCTGCTGCGCCGGCCTGGGCTTCCGTCACCGTCACCGCCGCCACAGTGCTCTCTGTCGACGCCGTTGAGAAGCTCGTCGTGTTGGTGACAATTACCTTGTAGTATATTGTGCCCACGGCGGCTGTGGACGGCGTATAACTCGCCGTCTGCGCCTCCGCCCCCTCGATGGCGGTAAATATCGTGTTGTTCGGACTGCTGTACCACTGGTATGACAGCGCGCCCTCGTCGCCCGGGGCGGCGACGGTCACACTCAGCGGGTCAGCCGCGGCGCCCGCCACGTATGTGACTGTGGGGCTTAAGTCGGCTGTGATAGCCGGATTTACCGCTGGCGCCTGGTCCGCGTAAATGAAATACATAACCCCGGGGGCGGTTCCCTGCTGCAAAATTACGCGCACGGTGGTCCTGGTCCCTGTAGGCGTGAACACACCGGACGCGGAACCTGTCCCGGTCAGACTGCTTGCGATATTGACGTCAGGGCCGGCGTCCACGCTGACGGTAAAGTTGCCGTGTACCGTGACATATGCCCTGTAGTAAGTATCAACATTCTCAAACGTGACCGGTTGGCCGTCCACCTTGAATACGGGGCCGGCCGGAATCGGAGCCGCGTTGACCGTCACGCACGCGACGCTGCTGGCCGCCGTGGCGGTGCTGTCACCCAGGGTGTTGGTGGCAATGACGTAGTAATATGTCGTGCCGGCAGTCGCGGTGGAAGGAGTATAGCCGGCATCTGTGGCGCCGTTGATCTCGCTGCCGCCACTGCTGCTGTTTTGGGTATTGCTGTACCATTGGTAGGTAATGGTTCCGCCATCCGTTACGCTGGCAGCCACTGTAAGCGCGGCTGCCGTATCGCCCACGGAGCAGGTGACAGGATCCTTGCTCAGATCGGTGTCAAAGTCCGGCGCTTCTGCATCCGCTGCCGGTGGGGCTGCAACCGTTATCTGGCCCGGCATGAAGGTCGCGGGAACCGCCTCCGGCGGCGTGGCGTCATTGCAGAAATTGCCGGAGAAATTATCTTTAAGGCCTACGGTAACCGGGTAGTTACCGGCCGCAGCGCTTTCCGCCTCCACCACGGCAGATCCCTCTGTTGCCAGAGCCGTACTGCCCAGCCCTGGAAACAGGCTGAGGACCATAGCCAGAGCAATTATCAGGGCCAGCGCTTTTTCTTTGTACTTCCTTTTTCTCCAGTACTTCATTATTAAATTTTCTCCCCTTTTTATGTCGGTTTCCAATAGTCGCCTTTGCCGGTATCCATTTCCATGGCCGATCTCCTCTGGGGAAACGGTCCTCTTTCTAATCAATAATGGATACCAAATATAAAACGGCGTACCACCTCCTCTGTTCTAGTAGTGCTATAAATATCAGGATTGGTTTATTTATACGGACCCGGGGCCTGCGGCAGCAGGGACGGATATCCCTTCCGCCGCCAGGCTCTATCGGGTTTTAACTAGTTATGTTTCTTCACCTTGCCCCGTCCGGGGCTCTCATTTATCCTTCCTGGTTCTGCACCAGGCTGACGATGATCTGCACGTCGCTGGTGTCGACGCAGCCGTCGCCGTTCATGTCCGCAGCAAAGCGCATCAGCTGGGATACGGCAGCAAAGGCCGGGTCGTTCAGATAAACGGCCGTATACAGGTCATACACCAGCTCGGCGTCGATGATGTTCGCCAGGCCTGAGTCGTTCTGGTTAACGTTGCCGTCATAGTTGATCTCTGGGGCCGCGCCTTCTACGCAGCTGATGCCGGCGAGAGCAGTCTGTTCCGTCACATCCGAGCCTGCAAAGCATACATACATCTCGTATTTCCCGGAATAGTACATATCCGTTCCGTTGTACCGGTATTTATAGCCCTCGGGGGCGCTGCCGTCAAACTTCAGTACTTTGAAGCCGGCGGGCGCTCCCTTGTAATCGTCGAAGCCGATGAAGCTCGCTGTGCCGCTCAGTTGCTGGTTCACGGCGACGGTCACGTCCGCGGTAAGCTCTGTGCCGGGAATAGTGTAGATTCCGGCGCTTTCGGTCAGGGTCGCGGGGCCGCCGCTTCCCACGGTGTAGGTCACGCTTTCGATCTCCTGGCCGGGGCCGGCGGTGACGCTGAAGACTACGTCGGTACCGTAGCCGGCTTTGCCATCCGCAACACCGGAGATTACCGTAACCTGTTCGGGCAGGCTGATGCTGACGCCGAGATCCCGGGTGGCTGTGGCCGTATAGGCGGCGTTGGCGGTGAAGGCCGTAGCCGCGATGGCGGCATAGTCCACCTGGGCGCCGCCGTCATGCCAGAGGGGGCTGTCCAGGGTATAGCCGCTGTCCGCCGTGGCTGACGGTTCGCTGAAGGCTGTGGTGTAGAAGTTGTCGGTGTACAGTCCCGCTGCTCCGTGCCTGGCGTAGGCGGTAACGCTGTCCATGGTCACATTCGCTCCCGCCGTGAAGGTTACGGTCAGGTTGTGTACATTGACGCTTGCGTCGGCGCCGGTGGTTGCCGCTTTCGGATCGTTGGGATCGCCGCTGACGCCCACCAGGGCGGAGATGACGGAGAATACCGCTTCGCCGCTGCCCGTTGGGATGTCATTTTTGACCGTGAAGCTCAGGCTGCCCTGACTGCCGGTGAGGGTGGTGGCGCCCACTCTGGTGATGACGAGCTTGCCTGTAGCCTGGTTGTCGGTGACGGTGAAGCCGTCCCCGAAGCTGTTGCCGCTGTAGCTTACCTTGCTCCGGTCATAGCCGATTACGGTCTGCAGGGCGGCGTAGCTGTCGATGCCGGCAGCGCCGTCCACGTTGAGATTTACACTGACGGTGTCGCCGGGGTTCTTGCCGGTGTCTGAGGTCGCAAGTCCGACGGTGTAGCCGCTGGGTTCGGTCGCGGGATTTTCCGCTAAATTAATGTAATAGATGACCGGTTCCTTTTCACCCTCCTGCACAATCACGCGGACGATTTTCTCGCGGGGGGCTTTTTCAAATTCACGGCTGGCGCCCCGCTGGTTGTTGATATAGATGTTGCTGTCCGATGGAGCGTCAACCGCCACTGTAAAGACGCTGTTCAAACTGTCCAGCTCCACATCGCAGCTGTTCGCGCCCGCTTCCAGGTCCACCGCTTTGCCGTTCACTGTGATGCTGTTCGGAGCGGCGGTAACGCCCACCTCGCTTGCGGAAGCGTTGGTCCGCACAACACAGTTAACCTCGGTGGATTTTTCCCCGATGGCGCCTGCCAGCACAAAAGAGGCGGTCTCCACCTTTACATAATTGACCTCATCCAGCTTCTTAGGATTGCCATCAGCGTCCACCGCCCAGTCCAGGTCGAAGCCGTTGGCACGGTACGCCCCTTTGACGTAAGGGTTGAAGGCGTTTCCGTTCACGGTTCCGTTGATGGAGACATCTGCATAGCCCCAGTCAGGATAGGGCGCCATATTGCTGCCATACTCATCTTTGCCGCCCTCATCGGTGATCAGGCTGCCGGTCAGGGTAAAGCTGTCGCCCCGGTTCTCGGTAAGAGGATAGTTGTTCCAGTCGGGATACTGCCGCCAGACACCGGTACCGTAGACGTGGGAATAAGCCGCTTGTCCGTCTGCCTGTTTGGTATAGGTGACCGGATAGTTCCAGATGACGTTGTCGTCAAAATGGTCGGAACCGGCCAGGCTGTACCAGGTTGCGCCATCCTGAGAAACCAGCACATTCCCCGGCTCAGAGAAGCCCTGCCCGCCATTGGAGTTGGCGTAGACGATGAAGTCTACCCCGTAAGGATTGTTGGGGCTGTTATTGATGGCATCTTCGTAATAATAGGTGATATAGCCGCCGAAGTTGCCGAGGGATTTAACCGAGGAATAGGTGTTCTCCCCGGCGCCGATCAATGTCTCCTCAGGATACATGCCGAAGGTTGTGATGTTTGTGTACTGGCTGGGGGCGCACAGATAGTCTACCACGCTGTCCGGGGTAGCCAGGGTTCCTCGGCGCTTGATGTTGAAGGTATAGTGTTTTTCGCAGAGGTAGCCGTCAATCTCCAGCGCCAGGATGGCAGTAACGCTGTCTGGCTCAAGAGGAATACGGTACACCCCTTCGCTGGCAGTGACCTTGTTCTCCGGATTCACGCTTCCCAGATACAGCTCCGCATCTTCAGGGACGGTCACATCCAGCCAGGAATCCCCCTGGTTAGGGATCAGCAGTTTAACGCTGGTAGTGGTTTGGGGGTCAAAGGCGGCCGGCGGGGTGGCGAGGATACAGCCTTCGGAAAAATCAGCGCTGGTAAAATACACCCCGCTCATATCGACCGGCGGCAGGTCCAGCTTGTAGATGGTGAGGGTGTAGCTGGTGTTCTCCGCTATAAACTCACCCGGGTTTGCCGCGGCTGTTTTTCCGCTCATAACTTCAATATCAAAGACGGTATCCCCGTTTGCATTGAGCGGAATATTGCCGAACTGCTCTTCTGTGTAGATTGTTCCACTGGCCTGATTTCTCATGCGGATGACTGATTCTTGGGGCATGCTTTTCGTGAAGCTGATGTCGATGGCCTCAACATCATTCAGAACCGCTGTATAGTTATCATTAAAGAAGCTGGTGAGACTGCCGAAGCTCCAGACATGATAGATTTCGCCCTCCCTCGTCAATGTGGTAATGGGCTTGTCTACTTCTACAGGTAAAATGAACTGCGGATAACCGGCGGCCTCACGGTGAACAGGTTTAAGGGAGGCGTCATCTATCGTGTTCACCAAACTGAGCGGGCGAATAACAGTGAACAGGTAGGAGGTGACCTGGCCGGAAGATTTTTCGGTAAGGTTGATCGTTATTTCATTTTCGCCAACCTGCAAGCAGTGATTAATGACAGTCTGGCTCCTGCTGCTCAGTATCGCCTCGGCCGGTAAGCCGTCAGTATCGGTATAGAGCATAGCTGCTTCGATGTTTTCGCTGTCAAATGTGGGGAAAACATACAGACCGCCGTAGTATTTGCCTGAATCCCCCTCCGGGCAGAGCAGATCCGGGTATTCCAGAACGGTCGGCTCAAAGATAAGCGGGGGTACAAACTTCGTGGAGCTGCCACCGGGAGTAAAGTTGAGGTCATCCAGATAACGGGCGCCGTCGGCCCGCACCAGCACCTGGATTCCGGCGGACTTTCCGTTTCCCTCAGATTGGGCGCGGATCATCACGGTCCCCACCTTTTTAGGGGTAACCAGGCCGTTTTGATCCACTGCAGCGATGCTCTCATCGTCGCTGCTCCAGATAAAGGTGTCCTCTGCAAGGCCGCTATCGGCAAGCAGCTGCAGGTTCTCAGCCGGGTTGCCGTTGCCCGCCAGCTTGACCTCGGCCCTGCCGCCGTGTTCGGTGACCACTCCGAGGCCGGTGACGGTCACCTGCACCTTGACCCGGGTTTCGGTCAGCGCATCGGTGACATAGATGTCCGCCGTACCGGGACGCTTAGGGGTGATCTGAGCCCGGAACAGGAAGGGGCTGGTGGCTACGCCGGTAAAATAGTCGTTTTCCGGGAACTCCCAGCTCATGCCGCCATAGTCCATGTAAGTGCTGCCGATGTCGAGGGTATAGGTATAGTCGCTGCCATCTTCCGGCAGTTCTATCTCGACATTTTCCGGAACGGTTTGTCTAAAGGAGCGCAGGAAAACAAAGGTTTCGGTAGTTGTGACTGCGGGATCCTCTTTCAAAGTCGCCGTTATATAGACACTTATTTTAACCCGGTCTGACGTGAGCTTCAGCACGCCTGTGTCGGCGTCAAAAGAGTATGAAGGGAATGGGTATGTTTCCTTGAGTTCCACCTCGCCGCTGCCTTCCGGATAGGCGGTAGCCTTAAAGGCGGTTTCCAGCTCATCATAGGCGCAGTCGTACACCAAGATACGGTCTTTACGGGTCAGGTAAGAATACTCTTGCACCTTGCCGCCGGCGTAATCATGCTCAATGGTGATGTAGGGATCGACCTGCGCCGTCACCGCAATAGTATAGGTACGGCTCAAATCGCCGTCGGTCACCACTACATTGATATCGGCCCCGCCGCCGGTGAGGGCAATGGCATCTGAGGCTGAGCCGGAGGCTACCTGCTTGCCGTTCACCTGAATGGAGGCGGTGGAAGAAACCGCCGTCGGCGTCACCTTCACTGAAGCGGCATTCTCCGCCGCAGCGGTATATTCCAGGGTGTCGGCACTGAAGGCCGGGGACAAGGTAAGGGACGCACCGCTTTCACCATTAACCAGGGTAAGGGATGCAAGGGCTGGGTTGTGGTCCGGCGTGGCTGCCTGTACGGTTATGGTGTAGACCTCCGCGGGCACGCCGGCAGCGGTCCCGCCCGCCTGATTGTTCATGCTGGGCCAGGCCGGATCGCCGCATTTTACGGTGATTACTGTACCGTCCTCTATCGGCGCCGTTGCGCTGCGCTTATACTCACTGCCCTCCACGCCGGCGCGTACCTGGAAATTCTTGTTCGAGGCGGTGGGCGTAACGACAACGCCGGTTGTTCCTTGCGGCACGGTCAGCGTATATTCGTGGGT
>Ga0334890_1004067_pt1 | contig 13892 bp, 12 predicted proteins | sample GraSluR1_MG_3_FD_207220 | JGI IMG/M metagenome (GOLD analysis project Ga0334890, IMG submission 207220) | Sludge microbial communities from methane-producing bioreactor in Wageningen University, Netherlands - Granular Sludge_31_08-R1 | ecosystem: Engineered > Bioreactor > Anaerobic >... | reverse complement strand
CCGCCAACTGGTCCCCTTCGATTAAGGTAGAAACCACCAATAAATTGCCGGCCTCATCGATTCTTTCCACCGCCACTTTTCCCTGGGCAATAATCTCCCAATTGTGACAGCGCTCGCCTTCTAAATGAATCACCGTGCCTTTTTTATATTCCCGCCACTTAAATTCGCCCAGCCGAAACGCATCTTCAATCTGCAATTCTTCCGGCAAGGACATCAAGGCTACCTGATATTGCTGCTCCAAAATTTTCACCTCCGTTACCAATGTAACACTTTTTCTTCAATCATACCATTATAATAAAGAAAATGCAACGTTACAATCCAACATAGAGGTGAAACTATTGAAAACTGCAACTACCATCCTTCGCACCGTTGCTCTTGCACTCTTCTTATTTCTGGTCACCCGAGGCAAAATGAATCTATGGCTGATCATCTTCGCCCTCAGTTTACTGGCTGCCCTATTTTTTGGCAGAATCTATTGCGGTTACCTTTGCCCCATGAATACGGTAATGGGACCAGCCGAATGGCTCTCAAAACGGTTCGGTTGGCAAGCTAAAACTGCTCCAAAATGGATGCAAAACCGATACCTCCCCTGGCTGGCACTCATCGTCAGTCTCGCAAGCATGATTCTTGCCCAAAAGGTGCTCCACAAGAACATTCCCGTACTATTGCTTTGGTTGGCCGCATCATTCCTGATAACCCTGCGTTACCATCCCGCTGTATTTCATAACCTAATCTGCCCCTTTGGTGCCTTGCAAAAGATCGCCGGCCGTTCGCCGCGCTTGGCAAAATTCGTGCACACTGACCGCTGCATCGGATGCAAAAAATGTGAAACGGTTTGCCCCTCCGAAGCCATTACCGTCACCAACAAGAAAGCCTTCATCACCACCGAGCGCTGCCACCAGTGCCAAAACTGTAGCAGTGTTTGCCCCACCGGTGCCATTCGATATACCCAAAAAACTCCATAAATGCCTCCGTGGCAACAAACAACCCCCAAATAGCGAAAACGACTTCAACAATCGTTTTCGCTATTTGGGGGTTTAAGCGTATGTTGCATACGAGTATTCTAAGTACGTGTATGTTACGTATTAGAAACGTTGAGTTCTTTGCGATTCTTCCAAAAATCTGAATCATCAGTCTTCTTTTACAGAGTTTTCTAAAGATTCACTTTATTACAAATATATCGATAAAAGAACTCTGTTTGCAAAAATGAAGCTAAAACAAACTAAACCCCGATATTAATCGTTTGCTTTCCATCTTATACACTCTAAGTTTAAACCGATACTGTATTGTTCCGTTACTATGCGCTCGCTTCATTATGTTAGCGTATTTCCTACCCTTTTCTTTTTTGAAGGTCATTATTCTCTCATGAAGAAGTTGGTTTATACCTAATGAGAAAAAAGGTCATTGCCCTAATTCGAAAATACCACAAGGGATTTTGAACTTTGATTCAAAAAGAGTAGTATCCCCGCAGATTATTCTGGAATAGAGAGCTTACCTAAAACATCATTACCCTAAGGGGAGGAGATACCAATGGAACATATTCCTAAAACAACACCAAAGAAAAGATGTTCGATACAAATGAAAAAAAGCCACTTACAAGCAATTGCAGTTTTACTTATTCTCTCTTGTATTGCAGCTATCATTCACACTCATTTAAAAAGCATTACCAAGCAAAAGGAAATCAACACCTATCTTATTCCCTTCTGTAATAGTATCAAAGGTGTTATAGGTAATCTCGATTACATAGTAAGCAATCCTGCAGGAGACCTTGATGCATCATTCAGCGGAGTATCAGTCTATTTTGAAATGACACTCCAATCCTTAGTGGGGTTAAAGAGTTTTTATGGATACAATGATTACGAAATAACGAATATCGACACTAAAATGAAGAACATACGAAGTTATTATGCAAATATGTCTGATAAATATCGCTCAGGCACAACCCTGCACCACGAGGATATTGAGTATTTGTCCTTAATGCATAATGCATTTAATACGTTACTAAAAGTAATACAAAAGGAAGATGGATCAATTCGGAAAGAAGCGTGGAAAAAAGATCTGTTTTCAGATAAGATTGAAGACTTATTTACCGTTCTACTTACAAACTAGATACTAGCCAGGTCCTTATGATCATAACTTTGACCACGACAAAAAGTTCATCCCCATAAATGCCTCCGTGGCAACAAACAACCCCCAAATAGCGAAAACGACTTCAACAATCGTTTTCGCTATTTGGGGGTTTACGTGGTTGTTACGTACGAGTATTCTAAGTACGTGTATGTTACGTATTAGAAACGTTGAGTTCTTTGCGAACCTTCTCCGAATCTACATCTTCCAAACTCAGAATAATCGCCTTGGCAGGACACAACTTCACTGAAGCCTGCAAGGCCACAATGGCATCCTCATCCTCCGGCATTTTGCGAACTACGGCCTTATTCCCCGTCATCTCATAATACTCTGGGAAGCGTTTGGCGCACAAGCCGCAGCCAATGCAATAATCTTCATTAATTTGTAGCACACCCAGATCACTCGCATCCGCCGGCATATCTTCCTTCTTGACGATTTTCCCGACCATATACGCCATTACAAAAATCGCCGTTACCGTGAGTACCCAGCGCACTGCCATAAAGTTCACACCGAGAAACTTGGCTTCATTGGCCAACATCGGCACCTTAATCACAGCCCAGGCACTTAAAATAATCACAATATTAGATATACTTGCACCTTTTTTCAGCAAAGACTTGCCAATGGGAAAAGCAGCATAAACCGGACCTGCCGAAATACTGCCCAGCAACAAGGCCAACAAATTACCCTTGACGCCCGAGTTCTTACCGAACCCACGTATGATCATCTCTTTGGGAACCAATGCCTCAATCACCACGGTCAGCAAGAAGATCACCGGCAGCACCTGCATCATTTCCACCAAATAATAGACACTGTTCCCCACCGATTTCATTGCTTGATCCGGAGAAAACAGAAACAGCCCTGCATAGACCAAAGCCACAAGCAAAGGCAACTTATTTTTCTTTGCAATTTCTACGATCTTCATAGAATCACCCCCATGGTCAAAGCAATCACGACAGCAAACCCAAAGCTTAAAAGATTTCTAGTCAGTGCAAATTTCATACCGAATTCCTTCTTCTCCAGCGGAAAGGTGACCATGCCGACCATGGTCAAAGTGGTCAGAAAAGCCACCGCCGGAACAATGCTCGCGCCAACGGTCACCAAAGATCCGACCAACGGAAATGCCACAAAAGCCGGGATCAAGGTAATGCTGCCAACAATGGCCGCTACCACCGTAGAAGTTAGAGTGTTGGCCGAACCCAAAACTTGTTTAATCGTTTCCGGTGGGATCAAGGTCAGAACCAAACCAATGATGAAAATGATAGCGACGATTTCGCCGAGCATGTTGCCCATCATCCCTTTCGACTTTTTCATCGCCTCAAAGGTTTTTTTCTTATCCTTAACCAGCGAAATCACGGTCAGAATGATTGCAATGACCCAAAACAAAACTGTAAAAATATCCATAAATGCCCTCCTTCACATGATTGTTCCACTATAACAAGAAACAAAAGAAAAAGGTGTTACTTTGGTAACGTTTTTCGGTCTGTTTCCAAACCCAAACTCCACTAATCACATAATATTCGTCGATTATGTGATTTTCACCACATTTTTTACAACTATCATGTGATGACTCCGAGATTTCAAGGTAGGGACAGTCCCCACCTTGAAATCTCGGAGTCATTTTATCCCAAAAAATATACAAAATCCCCCTCTTGACAACTCTTGTGTTAGTGTGTTAGATTAGTAATACACCAACACAATATGAAAGGAGCCACGGCATGTATAAATTTCAAGATGGCATCCCGATTTATACACAGATCTCCGGCGAACTCAAAAGCCGCGTCATCAGTGGACAAATCAAGCCCGGGGACAAGCTCCCTTCTGTGCGGGAAATCGCCGAGGAATTCAGCGTCAACCCCAACACAGTTCAGCGAGTCTTCATGGAATTAGAAAAAGACGGGTTCACCTACTCCGAACGTGGAGTCGGAACCTTTTTGAAAGAGGATGGAAACATGGTCGCGCAATTACAACAACAGGAAGCCGAGAAAATCCGCACGCGCTTTATTAGTGAAGCCAAAAAATTGGGGTTATCGCTAGACAAAATTCTTAAAGATTTAGCAAACCACTGGGAACAAGGAGGAACACAGGAATGATTGAAATCAACAATCTTAGCAAAAGCTATTGTAAGAAACCCGCCCTTATCAACGCCAGCATGAATTTGACACCAGGCAAGATCATCGGTCTGCTCGGGCCCAACGGTTCCGGTAAAACCACCCTATTACGCATTCTTACCGGAGAATTACGAGCGGACTCCGGCAACATCACCATAGACGGAGAGCCGCTCTCCACCAACACCAAGGCTCGTATCTCGGGTCTGACCAATACCGATTTCATGCCACAAGGCATGACCATTGACCAAGCCGCCGCCACCTATGATCTCTTCTTCCCCGATTTTGACAGAAGCCAATTCCATTCGCTGCTCGCAGACATGGATTTAGCCGAAAGTTTGCAAATCTCCAGCCTAAGCAAAGGTATGAAAAGCCAATTCGCCTTAGCCTTGGCCATTTCACGCAGAGCCCGCCTAATTGTATTAGACGAACCCCTAGACGGTGTCGACCCGGTTGCCCGCGAAGAAATCCTCGACCTTATTGCCAAGGGCTTCCGCGAAGACTGTACGATTCTCATCACCAGTCACCTGATTCATGAAATGGAACGCCTACTTGACGAAGTGTACTTCATTCTCGAAGGTGAAGTGCAGGCCATGGGTGATGTAGAGAGTATACGCGAAAACCGAAACATATCACTCGATGAACTATATAGGGAGGTGTATCGTAAATGAAAGCCCTGCTGACCTTTGAATACAAGAAAATCTTCAGACAAAATCGATGGACGATGTTAACCTTACTAGGTGTCACCCTTCTTTTTCTCATCAGTGGAACGATTAGTTTAAATAACCTCGATTCTTCTGCAACGCGAGCCCTCTTACAATTCACTGCCTTTAGCGTCATCGGTTTGGCAGCCGTGCTTACATTTACACTCTTTGCACCAGTAATAAACGCAATTCAAAATTACCATCGCGATCTCAATGATCAACACGCCGTGTTTGAAACCTATATTCCTGAGAACGGATGGAAACGTTTAGCGGCAAAATATATCACCTACTACACCCAAATTCAAGCAGGTGTTCTATTGGTAGAACTTGCATTCAGCCTTGTCATCTCGATCCTTATAACCTTTACTCGGTTCTCTCCCCAACCTCTCGATATGGGAGAATTCCCCCGTATGATTGAAATGGTGCAATTTATGTGGGGAAAGGACCCTGTCTTCTCCATTTTGTCACTACTCTACTATACGGTCACACTAGCTCTCAGTCTTACCTCGGCTACCCTGTTCATTAACTTCTTTATTACGCTGCACAGCGTATTGCGCCATCGCTTAAAAGCTGCTACACCTTTAACTTTTCTTGCCGGTGCAATAACAAGTATTTTCCTTGGCTGGCTCAATGAGATGTGGTTCAGTAATGCCGGCAGTATAAAATACCAAATTGTATCCTTTGGCCCAGAAGCAATCTTTAACTTTGGCGTTTCCGCAATTGCCTTCTACGCTATTGGCTATATGCTGGAACATAAAACCGAGCTCAAATAGGTTAACCCTATAAGAGGAAACCCTACCATAAAAAAACCGCCTTCCAATTAAGGAGGGCGATTTCTCATACCTTAGAACAACTAAATTTTAATCAGGCAATGTTCGTATATAAATTTCTTAATATCTTCGCTTCGATCGGTTTCATAATACTGAATGAGTAACCTTTTGTATTCTGGCACCACGTCTTCGGGAATCATAATCATACCCGCACCTTGTGAAATCAAGATATGGTTGGCAAAAATTACAGCCGTTCTTTTATTGCCATCGATGAAAATCTGCTTCTTTGTCACGTACAACAAAGCACAAACAGCTCGATTGTAAACATCTTCGAACCGCAGGATCTCGCCAAGTTGCTCCTTCACCATACTCTCTATGGGGAGCTCTGGCTTCCAAGACGTTCCGCCAATCGACACCGGCACGCTGCGCAACATTCCGGTATTGTAATAAAATCCTTCTTCCACCAACTTGTTGATTAAACAAAGCAAATGAAAATCGGATGGAGACAAGACGACGCCTTCATCCAAAATCAGCTGCCACGCATGCTTCAAGTTGTTGATTTTCTGAATGTCATTCGCCGATATATTGCTCGTGATTCCACCCTCAATAATGGTCTCGGTATCTAAAAAAGTGACCGCAACACCCTCCAAGACCGCTTGACGATAAATGGCATGAACCATATGCCGCTTGGCAAAGTCGATATTCCTTTTCAACTTATCCGATAAATCAGTTTCTTGAAACCCCAGTTTCTTTAATTGAGCGTCGATGTTCCGTATGCTTCTCTTGAGTTCTTTCGAGTCAATGTTGTTTTTAAGAATTTGGTTATACAAGGTTTCACTATATTCTCCAACATATAACGTACGACTCAAACCACCAACCCTTTTGTGGAGATAAATGTATTGGCCTCCTTTTACCTCTCGAATTTCCACAGAACCCCAAAGAAGATTGTTTAAACGAAACTCTAACGTTCTCTTTTGATTGACTAATTCTAGCGTATCCATGATGTTATTGTTCATACAGTTATTCTATCACAGTTGTGAAACATTTACAAGGTTATTGTGCGATTTTGTTTCACAACCGGCTTCAAAATAATAGAAATGCTTATTCATTCGTCGCTGTTGCATTTTTCTAAATAGATTTCCAAAAGAAGAATCGGGGTTTCCTCAATGTCTTTTTCCCCTTTCCATGCAACGATAAACCGAATCACAGCATAATTGGGTGCATACCCTTTTTCTTTCAGCTTTTCAAGTGTTTCTACAAACGCTTTTGAAAGTTTGGCAACGCGCACATCTCGTCCATTGACTTCTGCCGTAAGATACACGTCATCAACTCCGAGCTTTGTACCACTACGAAGTTTGAAAATTACATCCTTTTTGTATTTGAAGAAACCAAGTGCTACATCCTTATGCGTCGTTTGCAGTACGATCTCTGTCGGTTCTCCATAGCTAGCACTGTCATATAAATGCTCAACACCCTCCATACGATATTGATCAAACAACGTGGTGTTCGTATGAATATAGAGATTGCTCTTTGCTCGCGTCATGCCGACATACAATGCTCTGCGTTCCGCATCGGTAGTGCCCGCCGAATTCTTGAGCATCATATAGACATTTTCAAACTCACGGCCTTTCGATTTATGGATTGTGGAGATAAAGATAACCTCCTGATCCTGCTCATCGTAGAAGTCCTCAAATTTCGACTCATATACAAACTCCTCAAAGTCCGAGCGGTACTTCACGGAATGAGTCACTTCAAAATCCGAAATTAATCGTTTGACATTATCAATACATGAACTGCCCCGATAATTGCTAAGTAACTCTTTTTTGGCAAACTGCCAGATTTCGTTTGAGATTACGGGAGAATTCAAGTTGCGGTCTATCGCTTTAAGGAACACACGGATCTCGAGAAGATTGTAAAGCCTGAATCCGTCAAGGGACTGAATCAGCTTTGCTCTCTTGCCCAGTTTCAACAAAAGCCCAAGAATGCGTTGTGCCTCATCGTTGGTATTCGTGAGAACGCACACCTTACCACTCTTATAGGTTGACAGCAGATTGTTCACAACGGCCTCTTCCATCGCTGCGCAGGAATGATGTGTAATTTCAACCAACCCATCTTCGTCGGTTACCGCTTCAACCGGCACCGACTTCATTCTTTGGCTAATCGATTCTGCAAAAGCGTTCACTAACGAGATTATGTTTTTCTTGCTTCTGTAATTCTCAGTCATCTCATATTTAACTGCACCGTAGTTCTCAATCAAAGCTTTAAGATACGCGGAATTAGAACCGCGGAATTCGTAAATATTCTGATCATCGTCACCGACCGCTATCACTCTCATACCGTCATTTGTGGTCATAAGTGCACGCACAAGCTCGAACTCGTGCTCGTCCATATCTTGTGCTTCGTCTATCACCAACACACTTTTTGTAATTTTCCCCTGCTCTACTTCGCCATTACGTATCATCTCGGCAGCATCCTTCACAACATTCCTCGATGCCTCAATGGTTCCAACTCTGCCAAGAAGATCAAAACAGTAGGAGTGGAAGGTTTTAATCTCCACAAAATTGGCCGCGTTACCAATCAATTCTACCAAGCGTTTTTTGAACTCCGTCGCCGCTGCACGGGAAAAGGTCACCATTAGAAGTTGCTCGTGTTTCACATCCTCCAAAAGCAACAAGGATGCAAGTTTATGAACAAGCACTCTTGTCTTGCCGCTTCCAGGACCTGCTGCAACAACGATATATTTCGAATAGGCATCATTGATAATCTCGGCTTGCTTGTCGGATAGCTCCCCGAACAATTGATGATATTTTTCGGGCGTGATGTTACGATCAATTTCTTTTGCTCGCTCACCCTTGAAGTAGGTTGCAATGAACTTCTTGAAGTCCATATTGAAGTAATCCTGAACGAACTGCAAAGCTTCGTTATAGTTACGAACCATAAGGTTTGCATATTCACCAACAATATGGATTTGCTGAATCTTTTGCTTATAGAACTCGTCAAGCAGCCGGTAATCGTCCGCCTTATACCTCAACCGATTATCCTTAACAATGCGCTTAATCTCCATGCCATTGTAAAGCACAAGAAATCCGCCCTCAAGCTTTAGAGCACCAATCTTAGAAAGATATAGTAGTGCATCTTCGACATCAGAAAGAGTAGTAGGCACAGAACTCAATTCAATTCTCAGAACAGATTGGTACGCTTTGTGTAATCCCACCAGCGAAAACTCCACTGGTTTCTTCTCCCCATTTGTTTCGTCAATCGGGGTGACTTTTGCATACAATTCTTCAAGAATAAACCGGCAGATATCAATTCTTCTCTCAAACTTGTTCATTAATCGCTTCAAGTCCAGCGAAGGCACCAGATTTACAGAAAAATTTGCTCTGTTCTCCTCTTTCGTTATATAATTTTTGATTGTCAGGTAGTGCAGAAGTGTTCTAATATTCTTAATGCTTGAGGTTGTAATTCCCTTGTTCTGCGCTTCCTCGTTGAGTTCTTTTAATCCAAAGGATGCACCTTCATCCGTGATTTTTGAGAGAATAAATCTTTCAAGCTTTAGAAAGCCATCCAGAACCATTGTTGATTTGTTCTGGCTATCAGAATCATAGATATATGCAGACATATCGCTATGATCCTCTAGTAACCCTTCCTGACGCATAAGATTAACAGACTCAATGACAGACTCTTTTTCTAAACCAAGAATATCTGCAAGGTAGTCCACACGAGATTCAGCATCGTCGTTGCCTGCCTTTGCAATACTGCGGCTTGAAATCAAAGATTTAACAATTCGTAGTGCAGTGTCTTTCTGTTCTTCCGTAAAAAAATCAGAACTGCGTATCCGATGAGAGGCCTCGGTCATATTTTTGGCTCGAATACTCGTTGCATAGACCTTCGGCACATTTCTTCCGCGTACGATATATCCTGCCGTTTCAAGAGCCGATAATGCTGTTTTGACACGTGTTTCCATGTCTGGGCCTGCAGAGTCATTCCACCCTGCTTGACGTGCGATTTCCAGAGGTGAACAGCAAATGTTCGGTCTTATCCTTGTCAAATCTTTCACTGCTTTCCAAACCTGCTGAATCTCACTTATACTAAGCTTAGTCTGATTGAGAAGAATGAAATGCTTGTCCAAATCCTTATCACTAAATAATACATAGCAATCTGCTTGCAAAGAGGGATCTCTTCCGGCTCTACCCGCTTCCTGTACGTAATTTTCAAGAGAATCAGAAATGTCGTAATGCACAACGAGCTTCACATCGCTCTTGTCAACCCCCATACCAAAAGCAGAGGTCGCTACAATGATGGACACCCCATTATTCATGAAGGCTTCCTGATTGGCGATTTTGTCATTGGATTCCATCTTACCGTTATACGGAAGGGCTTTAAATCCATCGCTCGTTAGTTTTTTTGACAGCTCAAACGTGCGCCTGGTTCTTGATACATAGACAATAGTCGGACAATTCTTTTGTGCAATTAAAGCGCGAAGTGCATTGTATTTCTCTTCGTCGGTTTCTTTGTGCAAAACCGTATAATGCAGGTTCTCTCTCGTTGCATTCGATGCGAAAATTTCAAGATCCAAATCAAGCTTTTTCTTAAAGTAATCGCATATATCTGTTATCACCTTCTGCTTTGCCGTTGCCGTAAAGCACGATACAGGAATGGGCCTTTTATCCGTTTTCTTCTCTTTCTGAAGCATACGAATGAAATCCCCAATATAAAGATAATCCACTCTGAAATCTTGTCCCCACGCAGAAAAGCAATGTGCCTCGTCAATAACAAATCTCACAATAGTACGAGACATCAAAAGGCGTTCGATGGTTCTTGAACGCAATTGCTCAGGCGAAATATATAAAATGGATGCCTTACCGCTCGCAACACGCTCAAGAGCATCCGCACGCTCAATAGGGTTGAGCATACCATTCACTGTTACGGCATCCTCAATTCCTTTTTCTGCTAAGTTATCCACCTGATCCTTCATCAAAGACTGCAGAGGAGAAATTACGACGGTCAACCCGTGTGTCGCTCTACCTGCCATGAGAGCAGGAAGCTGGAATGTAATGGATTTTCCGCCGCCGGTCGGAAAAACGGCAAGCAAGGATTTCCCTTCCACAGCAGCTTTTGTCGCCATTTCCTGAAGTGGTTCTCCATTGTAGGTACGGAAGTTCTCAAATCCGAATATTCTCTTAAGCCCTTTATGCACATCCAGTTTATTTCTGCAATAATCACAGCCAATGGCACAAGGTGTGTTACACAAGAACAGGATTACATTTTCAATTTTGGGGAAATTATTGAGCAACCAAGGAGGTGTGGTGGAGCGATAATCCTCGCATCCAATCAGCGCGAGCGCATACGCAAGCTCTTTGGGGTAATACTTTACAAGAATATCAAGATCTGCATTGGCGCAAATTCTTCCCTTATATTCATCTTGTATCATTTCTGTTAATGTATTAATGCATGGTTTAAATTCCAAATAATCAAAGAACCCTTGGAACTCTTCAGTGTTATATAATAATCCGTAAAAAATCTTTCTCTGTTCAAGGGAAAGCTGCCAAAATGCATTCACTTCATCAAAGAATAAGTCCCTGGCTTTCTGACTGTCATTTACAGGGTTGTTCAGTTCTTCTACTTGAAGCTTGTCATCCTTCAAGAGCCTGTGGTAAGGTCTTTTTGGAAACAGCAAAGGAGACAAATATAGGGTATCGATGATTCTCTTCGGCACTCTTCCGGTCACAAAAGGTGCGAGGTATTTCATATCATGATGTACCACATTATGGCCGCATAGAAAGTCAGCATCTGCTACAAAGGCGCAAAAATCCGATACGGATGCCGTATGCAGTATTCCTTTATCACAGCGTACCGCTCCGATATCATATATCTTTTTATCTTCTACACCGATTTCTGTGTCGAAAAAAACGATCTTTTTCTCCATATGCGACCTCCTTGAGCCAATCAATGGGGTTGAATAGAAAACTGCATCCACCATCAGAAACAGGTGTACCTCAACTCACGGGTATAGATCTCCCTCACATTAAGCCGAAATGCTCAGCCAACTTCTCCAATACTTCCTGACGCGTATCCCGATCAGCATCTTCACGAATCAGGGTAAAAAAGCCGCTGTGAAGATATCTCTCATACTCTTCTTTGCTGTTGATGCTCGCTAAACATGCGCGAAAATTTTGCATCGTCTTCGCTGGGTCTTTCGCCTTTTGGATCTGCTCTTTTAAGAAAATCTTGTCCGCCCGTTGTTTCACTTCTACTTCGCTCTTCGGTGATAAAATTCCTATAATCCTCGTGCAGAATCCCACAATTGTGAAACACTTATCAATATTCAATGAGGGTTTTGTTTCACAACTTGCCTGCTTTCCATAATTTGCTTTCTCCATTAAACTATGATATACTGTTAAATTGCTGTGTAACCAGAAAATATAAACCAAAGGTGGATCAACCCGTGATTTTAACAAGTAACATTGGCTTACGATATGGCGGTCGCAAATTATTCGAAGACGTCAACATAAAATTCTCTCCCGGCAACTGTTATGGCCTCATTGGCGCAAACGGGGCCGGTAAATCGACCTTCTTAAAAATCCTCTCCGGTGAAATGGAACCGACCAGCGGCGAAGTCATCATCACCCCGGGCGAGCGGCTTGCCGTCTTAAAGCAAGATCATTTTGAATTCGATGAATACCCTGTCTTAGAAACCGTGATCATGGGCCACGCCCGACTTTACCAGATCATGAAAGAAAAAGATGCGCTCTACGCCAAAGAGGAATTTACCGATGAAGATGGCCTCAAGGCAGCCGATTTAGAATCTGAATTTGGCGAACTCAACGGTTGGGAAGCCGAAGCCGAAGCGGCCACCCTCTTAAGCGGTCTTGGGCTCACAGAACCCCTCCACACCAAACTCATGAAAGAACTCAACGGCGACGAGAAGGTCAAGGTCTTATTGGCCCAGGCCTTATTTGGTCAACCGCATATTTTATTACTCGACGAACCGACCAACCATTTAGACCTCAAAGCCCGCGCATGGTTAGAGAACTTCTTATTAAACTTTGAAAACACCATCATTGTGGTCTCGCATGACCGCCATTTCTTAAATAAAGTCTGCACCCACACCGCCGATGTCGATTTTGGCGAAATCAAACTCTTTGCCGGAAACTATGATTTCTGGTATCATTCCAGCCAATTAGCCCTGCAAATGCAACGTGATCAAAACAAAAAGGCCGAAGAAAAGCGTGAAGCCCTCCAGGAATTTATCGACCGTTTCAGCGCCAATGCCTCCAAGAGCAAGCAAGCCACCTCGCGCAAAAAGCAATTGGAGAAGTTGACCATTGAAGACATCAAGCCCTCCTCCCGAAAATACCCTTATGTGGGCTTCAAACCCGAGCGCGAAGCCGGCAACGAATTGCTTACAGTGGATAGCCTCAGCAAGACCGTGGACGGTAGTTTGCTTCTCAACAACATCAGCTTCAAACTCGACAAAGGCGATAAAATTGCCCTGGTTGGTTCCAATGAACAAGCCAAGACCACCCTGTTCAAAATCTTGATGAACGAACTCGAATCCGATTCAGGCGAATTCAAATGGGGTGTGACCACCTCCCAGGCCTACTTCCCCAAAGATAATTCCGAGTATTTCAACAACGTTGAACTCAACCTAGTCGACTGGTTACGCCAATATTCCACTGAAAAAGCCGAAAGCTTCATCCGGGGATACTTGGGAAGAATGCTCTTCTCTGGTGAAGAATCTCAAAAAGAAGCCCAGGTGCTCTCCGGAGGCGAAAAAGTGCGGTGTATGCTCTGCAAAATGATGCTCAACAACGCCAATGTACTCCTCTTAGATGAACCGACCAACCATTTGGATTTGGAATCGATTACCTCGCTCAACGATGGTCTGATCAACTTCACCGGCACTGTAATCTTCGCCTCGCATGACCACGAATTCGTGCAGACCATTGCTAACCGGATTATCGAAATCACCCCTGAAGGGATTATCGACAAACGAATGACCTATGATGAGTATCTGGAATTGAAAAATTAAGAATCCCCAATAGTAAAAGCCCTCCGTAGTGGAGGGCTCAGACTGTCAAAGAACGCTGTGTCTCAAAACGGAGAAGCAGCGTTCTTCTTGTTATATAGTAGAAAAGCTAAGGAAGAGAAGAAAAAAAGAAGCAATGAGAGCATTAGTATGCCCA
>Ga0334890_1004066_pt1 | contig 13892 bp, 10 predicted proteins | sample GraSluR1_MG_3_FD_207220 | JGI IMG/M metagenome (GOLD analysis project Ga0334890, IMG submission 207220) | Sludge microbial communities from methane-producing bioreactor in Wageningen University, Netherlands - Granular Sludge_31_08-R1 | ecosystem: Engineered > Bioreactor > Anaerobic >... | reverse complement strand
ATGCTTTCCGCGCTGCCCGCCTGCGCCGCGTTTGCGGCGGACCGCCTCATGATGTTCGCGGGAATCGGCGCCTATGCCCTGCTCGCTCAACTCCTTGCTGCCGCGTTTCGTCGCGGTGATGGCCGACCCGCCGGTCGGGCCGGCCGCGCGGTCTTCGTCGTGCTCGGCGGGCTGCTCTTTCTGATTCACGCCGTGCTGTCGCCGCTGGCCATGCCGCTGCGCGCCGGCCGGCCCGTGGGCGCGCGCACTCTGGATGAGCAACTGCAGGTCCGCACGCCCCTGGATGATTCGCTCGCCCGGCAGGACCTTGTGCTGGTCAATCCTCCCAGCATGGTCCATGCCGCCTACACGCCCATGCTCCGCGAAGCAACCGGCCAATCCGTTCCGCGTCATCTGCGAACCCTGGCCCCGGGCATTGACCGGCTCACGTTGCGCCGACCCGATGCGCACACGCTGGTCATCCGGCCGGACCAGGGCTTTTTCACCGGCCCGCTCGATTCACTGGTCCGCGACGACCGAAACCCCATGGCGGTGGGCCAACAGGTCCACCTGACCGGCCTGACCGTGACCGTCAACGCCCTGACTCCCGACCGCCGCCCGGCCGAGGTCATGTTTCGGTTCGAAAAACCCCTGGGAGACCCGTCCTTGCGCTGGCTTCACTGGGAAGATGGAGAGTTCGTGCCCTTCGTTCCGCCCTCTGTGGGTGCCACCGTCGTCCTGAACCCCGGCCCGCCCCGACTCTGGTGAGGTCGCATCCATTGGCCGGCGCATAAGAAAGGGGCCGCCCGAAGGCGACCCCGCACATTGCTGATTCAGCCGTGCTGTCTAGTACCGATCGCGGTCCCGGCGACCGCCGCCGCCACCATAGCCGCCCCGTCCGCCGCCGCCGCCGCCACCCGGGCGCGGAGCGCGAGGCTTCGCCTCATTCACCGTCAGGGCCCGACCCCCGTGCATCTGGCCGTTCAGGGCGTCGATGGCCGCCTGGGCGTCCGACTCGGACTCCATCTCGACGAACCCGAATCCCTTGCTCCGGCCGGTCGCCCGGTCCATGATCACCTCGGCGCTGACCACAGTTCCATGCGCCGCCACCAACTGCTCCAGATCGGAGCTGCTGGTGTCATAGGACAAATTCCCCACGTACAACTTCTTGCCCATCGTTTTCTCCTAATCGATGGTAACTCCGACCCGCGTTTTCTCTTTCAGGGTCGCATGTGAAAGTGGCCGACGCTTCGGCCCGAAGGACGGGAGGCCGATCAGAACAGTGCGACGAAGAAGTGAAGAATCCACCTTGCAAACCTGCTGACTCGACGATCCAATCCCCCGCACTATAAGCGGACTTCCCCCGCGCGGCAACCCCCCCGAAACCCTCCCATCCAGATTCCAATCCTTTGTTCACCACGACTTTAAGGGGGCGGCGTCGGGGGGGTATCAGAACCTTGTCCGTACTGACCGCGACCTCCCAGGCGGCTGAGGGGCCGGGGCTGCCGGGGCTTACCGAGTTTTCGCATATTGCACGGCATCCCGGGGCTCTGGGCTGACATTCGGGTGTCTGCCCCGTCGGCGGAGAAGGCCCTCCCGGATGAAGCCGGCCTTCTCCAGTACCCGCCCGGAGGCCGGATTGTCCACATCGTGCAGGGCGTACACGCGATAAATCGGGGGTTGGGCCAGTGCCCAGTCGGCCAGGCATCGGACGGCCTCCGTGGCGTAACCTCGGCCCCAGAACGCCCGTCCAAGGTTGTATCCGAGTTCGGCCTGGTGGCCGGCCGGCCGAATCGCGATGGCGCCGATCAGTTCGCCGTCCTCGCGCCGTTCGATGCCGTAATCGAATGCGGCACCGGACGCCCACCGCTCACGCACGTATTCCAGGTAGGCCCGTGTATCGGACATGTCGCGATGCGGTTTCCAGCAGAGATACCGTGAGACTTCCGGATCACACGCCCAGTTGGCGTGGATCGCTTCCGCATCCGATTCGGCCAGAGGCCGCAGGAGGAGCCGTTCAGTTTCCAGTCGGTCAGGCGGCTGCAGGTCGCTCATGATCGCCATGATCAAAGCGGCCAGGGCTTGCGTCAACCGCGAACTTCCTGCGGCCCGGCCAATGGGCGGAGTCGCCGGCCCCGGAACATGAAGGAATCCGGAGCCTCCTGCTGAGAGCTCCGGATTCCCTGGTGATCACCCACTGTGGTCCTCGGATGGTCGTCGTGTTGGTTCTTTCGGTGCTACGGCACGGGGCCGATCAACCCGCCCTCGAAGAACAGGTAGTCGGCCATGTCCACGTCGTCGTCTTCGTCGGCGTCAAACACGAGGCACGGCCAGCCGAGGATGGTCGGTCCGCTGCCCGTGTAGCATTCCTGGAAGAAGGCGAAGTCAGCCAGGTCGGCGTCGTCGTCGCCGTCGGCGTCCGCCCCGTCGTAGAAGTTGGTGACCACGGCCTCGCAGGCATCCATGTAGGCGACGCCCTCGGTGGCCGATCCCTTGGCGATGATGTTCGTGAACTTCACACGGGCGGCCGATCCGGCGGGCATGGTGTAGTCAATGTACAGGTCATGCCAGACGTCCGTTGCCGCGCCGGCGAGGATGGTGTTGGGCGGGCCGCCGATGTCCACGTTTTCGGGTACGCCGCCCGCCGCCCACTCCACCTTTACGCCGGCCCGGCCGGGACCGGTCAGCGGCTCGCCCACCGGGCCGCCGGTGAACAGGTATGCGTTGGCGTCGAGGCCCTCCCCTTCGGCCACGTCGATTTCCTGGTAGATGCCCGCGACGGCCTGCCCGGTGGCCTTCATCGTGCAATTGCCGTCCAGTGGTGTCCACCCCGGAACGAAGCAATCCTTCTGAGCGGACGACACGTCGCTGCCGAACTCCGTCCAGTCCGAGAGGCCGTTGACGCCCCCGTCGCCGAGTTCGAAGCTCGGGTTCAGCAGCACATTCGAACCGCCGTTGCGGGTGGCGGAGGCGCTGTCGAATCGAACCGCGCCGGTGGTTTCGCTGTCTCCAACATAGATCATCACGATGCGGGCCTTGGTCATTCCCGGGGGAACGGTGGTGCTGATTCCCACGGGCACCCAGGCGTTGCTCGTTACGTTCTCGTCAAAGGCCAAGTTCTCCTCCGGCGGCGGCACGGTGGCCGCGGACGAAAACTCGAGCTTGATGCCCACCATCGCGTTTCCGTTGAGCGGTTCGGACGACGGAATCATTGCGCGGGCCTTCAGGACGATGCGGTCGCCGGCGACGAGGTCCCCCATTTCCTGCACGAGGCCCGAGTACAGCTCATCGATTCCCAGTTTCACGCTGGACACGCCGTGGAACGCGGCTTCGTCCGATTTCTGCTGGTCATTGAACCCGGTCCAGTCTTCGATGCCCTGCGGGTTCGGGTCATCGCTGACGCCGGCGGCCTCCATGTCTCCGTTGAGCAGGGCGCCCGTAGCGCCGGTCAGCGTCACGTCGTCCCAGTAGACGGACCCGGATACGCTGCCCACCGTGTAGCGCAGGATGCAGGTCAGCCGGACCTTCGCCGTTCCGGCCGGGGCGGTCAGCGGGCCTCGTGTGGCCTGAATCCAGGTGTCGGCCGGGGAACTGGAATCCACCACGAGGGTTTCACTGAAACTGATCGTGTTGCCGAACAACCCCAGGAACTCCACGCGAATGCCCGCCTGCCCGGTACCGCCCAGTTTGTCCGTGCCGCGGGTGTAGAGCCAGGCGCCAGCCGAGATGCTCTGTCCCGGGGAGGCCTGCAGTTCCTGGTATCCGCCGGCCGCGTTATTGACCGAGTCGCCGAAGGTCTTCAGCGCGGCTTCACCACCGGTGGTGCGGTTGACCTCCAGCGACCGTTCCACGTTTTCGCCGAACTCCGTCCAGTTTGCCGCAATGAACGGATTGGGGCCGCCCTGGCCCTCACCCGCCTCCAGACTGCCATTGCTGACTATGTTCTGGCGGGCCAGCGCTGACCAGGGAAGCACCAGACCGACGGCCACGACAAGCACAAACCATCGCCGCTGAATCATCTTTCGCACCTCCATCGAAGATCGATGAGTCCTCTGTTTCGCGTCCGGTCGTGCCCGTTCCCGAGCGGATCGGGCGGCCCCGCCGCGTTTCCTGCGATTACTGGTCCCCGTTCACCGGGTTCTTTCCTCTTCCCAATCCCCAGGACCAGAACGGCCGGTTGCCGAACCTGTCCTTGTCCAGGGCGTTCGCCCATCCGCGCACCCCGCTGTTGTGGCCTTCGCGGTCGTGATGGTTGTCCAACTTGTAGAACTCCACGTGCGCGTCCACGAACATCAGGTGACTGCCCGTGCCGCCGCGGTGCCGTGGGTTCCAGTGGACCGCATCGCTCATCATGACCGCCATGCTCGGAAACGTAATCCTGTTGACCTGGTTTCCGTTGATCGCGGGAATGGCAAAAGTCCCCGCCGTGGCCCCGTAGCTCCAGTCATTGAACCAGAACTCGGAGTACAGCTCTTTGACGTAGGGAGTCCCGGCCAACGGGATCGCCGGAAACAACGTGGCCTGCTTCTCCGGCCAAAGCTCGTCAGCCCGCCGGACACTGTACGCGGCAATGCCCATGTCGGTTTCCTTGCCGGCATACGTGTCGGGTTCGTTTGCCACGGGGTACCCGAGGACGGAGCGGGGTCCCCGTCCAATGCGGTTCCGAACGGACGAACCCCCCTTGGCCTGTGAGCAGTCGAAGACCTTGGTCGTCTTCGTGTACGGCACCAGGTGAAACAAAAGATGGTATTGCGAGTAAGGCGCTCTCGTGTATCGCAGCCGGGGATCGGAATTCCCGCTCCCGTTGTCCCGCCCTTTCATCCACGGAAGATAGTCACCGTAGTCCTGCGTGTAGTACCCGACGGCCAGCCCATGTTGATGCTGGTTGGACCGGCAGACCGTGTCCTTGGCCTGGTCCCGCGCTTTCTTCAGCGAGGGCAGCAGGATCGCGATGAGCAGGGCGATGATGGACACCACCACCAGAAGCTCGATCAGCGTGAACGCTCGATTTCCCTTCCCGTCCATCCGCGCCGTCCTCGCCATGGGAAACCTTCCTTTCTGTCTCCCGCCTCCGCGGTCCCGCGACACCGGCGCGGCCGTCCCCCGGCCACCGCCGGTGTCGCGGACCGTTACCAATCTGTCTTTGATCCGTTCCTTCCGGATCGGCTTTCCTTCCGGATCGGATAGCCTCTCAGACCCGCCTTCGAGCCGGTCTCCTTTGTGGGACCGTCCCGGCGCTGCGGGGTCCAGCCGGTCAACTCCTGTGGGACCGGCTTTCCAGCCGGTCATCCCTGTGGGACCGGCTTTCCAGCCGGTCATCCCTGTGGGACCGGCTTTCCAGCCGGTCAGCTTCTGTGGGACCGGCTTTCCAGCCGGTCAGCTTCTGTGGGACCGGCTTTCCAGCCGGTCAGCTTCTGTGGGACCGGCTTTCCAGCCGGTCATTCCCTGTGGGACCGGCTTTCCAGCCGGTCAGCTTCTGTGGGACCGGCTTTCCAGCCGGTCATTCCCTGTGGGACCGGCTTTCCAGCCGGTCATTCCCTGTGGGACCGGCTTTCCAGCCGGTCTCTACCGCCGGCGCAGCATCGCCAGCCCGCCCAGGGCCAGCAGCGCCAGTGCCGCCGGTTCCGGCACGTACACGATGTTCCCGAACTCAATCTGACCCCAGTTGTCCGGGTTGCCGTCCTGCACCTGAATCTGCACGAACCCACCGAGTCGGGCGTCGTTCAGGCAGCCCCACAGCCCGTAGGGCGGATCCTCGTCGGGGTTGCCCATGTCGAACCCCAGCGGTCCGGACGTGTAGGTGTTCCCACCCTGGATCAGGACGTACTCGATGGTGGCCGGATCTTCTTCCGTCAGGCTGTTGGGGGTATAGATGATCCCCTGCCGGACGGTCTCACCCTTGGTGTACGTCAATCCCTGGCCGGCGGTGAAGCTGTAGAAGGGCAGCCGACCGCCGAAGCATGCGATCTCGCCGCTTCCGGCATTCAGCATGAACACGCCGTCCACGTCTTTGGACCACCAGGGCGAGAGATTCAGTCCGCCTTCGACGGGGGCCGGGCCTGTGATGGTTACGTCCGCGAAGAGAGAGAACTGGTGGTCATTCATGAACACCGCATCCGACACCCCGCCGTTTTCCGACAGGCGGAAATTGTGCCGGTTTGCCCAGCCGCCGGGCCCGTCCACCTTCTCATCCTTGATCAGGATGGAGGCCGGGTAGTTGTTGTTCGTCGTCAGAATGGAATCCGGATCGTCGTTGAAGATGCGCGTCTTGATGATCGCGCTGTCCACTGCCGGCGCCGCGTTGGCCGAGACCACGGCCAGCCCTGCGACCACCAGCACCGCCACAATCACTGCTCTTCTTGCCATTCGCTCCATGAGAGTCCTCCTCCATCGAGAGATGAGCCTCGTGAGTCCTTGTTTTCACCCGGGGTCGCATCGGCCGCGACGAGACACGCGGCCATCGCCCCACACCACGTCGAGAGAGACGGGTTCCTCCAATGAGGCGTACTGTATCAAACCCAGAAAGCTATTGCAAGCGCTTTCATTCCATGATACCCTGAATTCTATGGATCGGGGGCTGCCGCAGTCCATCGGCGGTCCACCGAAAGCCCGGCAGAGAAGTTAAGTCCATGCAGAAAAAGGCATTAGGAAAAGTCTCGCAGTCGGTTTCCAGGATTGGATCGACCGAATTGGCCCTGTCCTGCGGCACTTTTGCCCACCTCCGGCGGGCTGGATCGGATAAGATGGAAGGCGGAGGTTCCGGCCGTTTCTCCCGGCTGGCGGAGTGCAGGATGGCATGAAAGCGTTTCCCGCCAAATTTTTCTGGGGGGCGTCAACCGCCGCATACCAGGTCGAAGGCGCCGCGCACGAAGATGGACGCGGGCCCAGCATCTGGGACGTGTTCTGCCACACCCCGGGCAAGACGGCCGGCGGACAGACCGGTGACATTGCGTGCGACCACTACCACCGCTGGCGCGAGGACGTAGAACTCATGCGCCGGCTGCGGCTGAACGCCTATCGGTTCAGCGTGAGTTGGCCGCGGGTCATGCCGCTCGGGCGCGGGACGGTGAACGAAAAGGGCCTGGATTTCTACGACCGCCTGGTGGATCGACTCCGCGAGGCCGGCATCGAGCCGTTTGTCACGCTGTACCATTGGGACCTGCCCGCCGCGCTGCAGATGGAGCTGGGCGGGTGGCGCCATGAAGATTTGCCGCGGCTGTTCGCCGCCTACGCGGAGCGCGTGTACGACCGGCTGGGGGACCGCGTGCGCTTCTGGCTGACCGTCAACGAGCCGTGGGTGGTGGTGGATGCGGGGTACTTCGTCGGGTGCCATGCGCCGGGGATCCGCAACCGGGCCTGGGGCTACCGCGCCGGACACAACCTGCTGCGGGCGCACGCGTACGCCGTGGCCGCGTATCGCGCCTCGAAACACGCCGGCGGCGCCATCAGCTTCGCCCTGAACACCGAGTACAGCTTCCCCGCCGCCGAGACCGCGGAGGACCGCGCGGCTTCCGAGCGGGCCATGCTCGGTTTCGGCGGCTGGTTTGCCGATCCGTGCTGTTTCGGCGACTACCCGACCGTGCTGCGCGAGCGGCTGGGCGACCTGCTGCCCGCGTTCTCCCGCGAGGATGCGGACCTGCTCCGCGGCTCCTGGGATTACATTGCCCTCAACTACTACATGAGCAACGTCGTGTGCCATTCGGCGAACGACGGCGCCCTGCAGTACCAGAAACAGGCCCAGCCCCAGCGAGCGCACACGGACATGGGCTGGCCCATTATGCCGGACGGGTTCGGCCGGCTGCTGCACTGGCTGGCGCAGCGCTACCCGGGCCTGCCCTTCTACATCACCGAAAACGGCGCCTGCTACGATGATCAGCCGGGCCCCGACGGTCACGTGCATGATGCGAACCGCATTGCCTACCTCCGCGATCACATCGCAGTGTTGCGCAAGGCCCTGGACGACGGGCTGGACATTCGGGGCTACTTCTGCTGGTCGCTGCTGGATAATTTCGAGTGGGCGGCCGGTTATGAGAAACGTTTTGGGCTGATCCGCTGCGATTACGCGACCCAGCAGCGGATCATCAAGGCCAGCGGCCTGTGGTATGCAAAACTCATCGAAACCAACGGGATGGGAATGGAAGATGCGAAGTAACCGACGAGATCGACTGGATGCCCGTGCCACGCGCATCGGCGCCGCCGTTTTTGCGCTCTTCCTGGCGAGCGCGGCGGCGGCCGACACCTACACCCCACTTACCAGCTATGAACCGTGGGAAACCGACCTGACCGTCAGCGCCGGCGACGCCGGGCTGGTGGTCGCCCGTGTGGCCGGGGGCGTTGCGGGGGCCCCGCCCGCCACCGACGGAGACTACGTACTGAAACTCACCTTCACGGGTGAGGACGGCAAGGTGGAGTACCGCCATTTCTGGTCCGGCACCACGTACGACCTGGACGGGGAGGAGGAGTTGCTGGCCGACGTGTACATCGCCACGTCGTCCGCCCTGCCTTCGATCATCGGCATCTGGAGCCCCAACTGGGACCCGCCGGACGCCTGGCAGGTCGCCACCGGACTGCCCGCGACCACCGGCGTCTGGACGACCGTGTCCTTCAACGTTTCGACCCGCACGCAGACGGGCCTGGATCAGATCTGGGCGTTCGTGCTTGAAGGCATGCCGGGTGCCAACGGGACCCTCTACGTGGACAATCTCCGCTTTCGCCGCCCCACCTTGGTGACCACGCCCACAAATCTCGGGGTCGTCGCCTTTGCGGAGCACAACCTACTGGCCTGGAACCCGTCGACCGACGGCGGCACTCAGGGTTACCACGTGTACCGATCCGCATCGGCCGGCGGGCCGTTCACGCGGCTGACCACCAGTCCGCACCCGGCCGCGACGTATGCGGACCCCGTGGGGCCCGGCACGGGGCGAAGCCACTACTACGCGACGGCCGTGATCGACGGGCAGGAAACCGCGCCGTCCACCGTGGCGTCCGCCGAGTACAACGGCCTGACGGATGAAGAGCTGCTCGACGCGCTCCAGCAGGCCACCTTCAGCTACTTCTGGGACTTTGCCCACCCGGTGAGCGGGCTGATCCGTGACGGGTACACGCACGCGCCGGACATTTGCGCGACCGGCGGCACCGGCATGGGCCTGATGATCCTGCCGATCGCCGTGGAACGCGGCTGGGTCACGCGTGCGGAGGCGGCCGCCCGTGTGCTCCAGATTGTCACGTTTCTCCAGGAATCCACGACCCGGTACCACGGCGCGTGGGCGCACTGGGTCCACGGGACCACCGGCGCCACCATCCCCTTCAGCGCGCAGGACGACGGGGCCGACCTGGTGGAAACCGCGTACGTGGTTCAGGGCCTGCTGACGGTGCGCCAGTATTTCACCGGTTCCGACCCGGTGGAAGCCGAGATTCGGACACGTTCCACGACGCTCTGGGAAGAGGTGGAATGGGACTGGTTCCGTCGCTATTCGGGCGGCCAGGTGCTGTACTGGCACTGGTCGCCAAACCACGGATGGGCCATGAACATGCCCGTGGTCGGCTACAACGAATGCATGATCGTCTATCTGCTGGCCATTGCCTCCCCCACGCATCCCATGCCGGCCACCAGCTACTACAGCGGATGGGCCGGCCCGAGCCACTACGCGAACCCCAACACGTATTACGGCTATCGCCAGTGGGTCGGCCCGCCGCTGGGCGGTCCGCTGTTCTTCACGCACTACTCGTTCCTGGGCTTTGACCCGCGCTACAAGAGCGACGCGTACTGCAACTACTTCGACAATGCCCGCAACACCTCGCTCATTCACCGGGCGTACGCCCAGCACAACCCGGCGGGCCACGTCGGGTACAACGCACTGGCCTGGGGGTTGACCGCCAGCTCGAATCCGTGGGGCTACGACGCGCATTCGCCGACCAACGACAACGGCACCATCGCCCCCACGGCCGCCCTGAGCGCCATGCCGTTTACGCCGGCCGAGTCCCTGGCCACCCTGCGCTACTTCTTCGACACGTACACCAGCGGGCTGGTGGGCCCCTACGGCTTCCGCGACGCGTTTCATCCAGGCCTGAACTGGTTCTCCGACACGTACCTGGCCATCGACCAGGGCCCGATCGTGGTGATGATCGAGAACTACCGCACCGGGCTGTGCTGGAAGCTCTTCATGCGGAACCCGGAAATCAAGCCCATGCTCCGCGCCATCGGCTGGACGTACGAGGGTGATTTGAATAACGACGGGTTCGTCGACGCCGGGGACCACAGCCCGTTCGCCACCTGCTTCAGCGGACCGGGCAACAGTGAGGTGCCCGTCGGCTGCACGGCCGCCCGCTTCGCCGAGTGCGACCTGGACAACGACAATGACGTGGACCTGGCCGACTGGAGCATCTTCACCCGGCTCGTGGATGGACTGTAGGCTGTAGGTTTTGGCCTGTACGGTCCGCCGTGCGGAACGGCTAGACCGGCTGGAAAGCCGGTCCCACAAATAGGAGTAGGGTCCGCCGTGCGGACCGCGAACATCGGTGAGCGTTGAGACGCCACCAACCCTTGCAGCCCGCAGTCGAAAGGCCTACAGCCGGATTCCAATGACTTTGCGTGGCACTCTCATCTTTCTTCTGCTCGTCCTGCCGGCGCTGGCCCTGCTGGCGTTCGGGCCGCGGCAGGCCCCGCACGTGCCGCCCGACCGGACCGTCGTCCGCTACTGGGAGAAATGGACCGGCGTCGAAGGCGCCGTCATGAAGCGCATCGTCGCCGAATACAACCAGACCCAGGGCGCCGAAGACGGCATCTGGGTCGAATATCTGGCGGTCAGCAACGTCGACCAGCGCACGCTGGTGGCCGTCGCCGGCGGCGATCCGCCCGATCTGGCCGGCCTGTACGACCACATCATCGCGCAGTTCGCCGACCGCGACGCGCTCCTGCCGCTCGACGATCTCGTGCAGGAGTCTGGCATTGACGCCGACGCCTTCAAGCCCGCCTGGTGGAACATCGGCGTGTACAACGATCGGCTCTATGCCCTGCCCAGCACGCCGTACGTCATCGCGCTGTATTACAACAAGCGGCTCTTTCGCGAGGCCGGGCTCGATCCCGACCGCCCGCCGCGGACCCTCGCGGAACTGGACGAGTACTCCCGCAAGCTCACGCGATTCGAAGCAGGCCGGATCGTCCAGGCCGGTTTTATCCCCGCGCCCAAGCTGCTCGGCTGGTGGCACTGGGTGTGGCTGTATTTCTTCGGCGGAAACCTCTGGGATGGGCAGCAGTTCACGCTGGACACGCCGGCCGGCCGAGCCGCCCACCGCTGGATGTACGAACAGCGGGTGGAGATGGGCCTCAAGCAGTCCGTCGCCTTTGAGGCCAACGTCGGCGCGGTGGAGGGGCCGCTGAACCCGTTCCTTGCCGAACGACTGGCCATGGTCTACCAGGGCCCGTGGGTGGCCAACTGGGTGCGGCAGTACAAGCCGTCTCTGGAATACGGCGTCGCCCGCTTCCCCGCCGATCGGGAGGACCGGCACCCGGTGTTTGTCAGCTCCGACGTGTTCGTGATCCCGCGCGGCTCTCGGCACCCCCGCGAGGCGATGCGGTTCCTGCGCTACCTGTTGCGGCAGGACGTGCTGGAGAGGCTCTGCCGTGAGCACTGGAAGCTTTCGCCCTTCCGCACGCCCAGCGAGGATTTTTTCGAGAACCACCCGATCCGCGAGCACATCCGCACCCTGGATGCCCTGGCCGACTCCGACGACGTGTTCGGCTACCCGCGCATGCCCACCTGGTCCGAGGCGTCCGTGGAAATGCTCTTCATGATCGAGAACATTTTTCAGGGCCATCGCCCGCCGGACGAAGCCCTGCGTGAGACCCAGGCCAAAATCGACGCCATTGTGAACGAATACCAGCGGATGGCTGCCCTGCGGCGGGCGGCCGAGGCCACGCCGTGAGTTTTCGCATGAGACGATCGCGACAACTCGCTGGCCTGCTCTGGACCGCTCCCTGGTGGCTGGGATTCCTGTTCTTCCTGGCCGTCCCCATGGCAATGTCGCTGTACCTGAGCTTCTGCGACTATCCGCTGCTGCAGCCACCGGTGTTCACCGGCACGCAGAACTACCGCCAACTGGCGGTCGACCCCGTCTTCCACAAGGTGCTGGGCAACACCTTCATCTACGCCGCCGGCGCAATCCCGCTGGGCACCCTGGTTGCGGTGCTGCTGGCCGTTCTGCTGAACCGTCGCGTGCGCGGGCAGGGCATCTTCCGAACCTGTATCTTTGTCCCCACCGTCGTGCCCGTGGTGGCGACGGCCGTTCTGTGGTTGTGGGCCCTGAACGAGCAGTACGGCCTGCTGAACCAGGCCCTCGGCGTGGCAGGTATCGGCGGGCCGGCCTGGCTCGCCTCGCCCGGCTGGGCCATGAGTTCGCTGATTCTGGTGAGCCTGTGGGGCGTCGGCTCGCCGGTGGTCATCTACCTGGCCGGCCTGCAGGATGTGCCGGAAGAGCTGTACGAGGCCGCCCGGCTGGACGGAGCGAGCCCGGTCCGCCAGTTCTGGCACGTAACGCTGCCGGGCATCAGCCCGGTGATCCTGTTCAACGTCATCATCGCCATCATCGGCACGTGGCAGATCTTTGCCCTGCCGTACGTGATGAGCAATCCCGGCCCCGAGCGCGGGACCTACTTCTACACGATGTACCTGTACGACAACGCGTACCGCTTTCTGAAGATGGGCTACGCCAGCGCGATGGCTTGGATCCAGCTTGTGATCATCCTGGCCCTGACCGGCCTGGTGTTCTGGGTCAGCCGGCGGATGGTCCACTACCGGGGAGCGTGACAGAAATGGAAAATGACCAATGGCCAATGGCAAATGATGAATGGCAAATGGCGAATGAAAGACGCCTGTCACCTCCTTCCTTTGACATTGGCCATTTGACATTTGACATTCGAATTGTTGCGCCATGAACCGACGGAACGCTCAACTCTTCCCCCGCCTCGCGACCTACGTCGCGCTGATCGGCGTTTCAATGCTGTTTGTGCTGCCGTTGGTCTGGATGGCCATGGTCAGCCTCAAGCCGAACACGGAGGTCATCGCGTATCCGCCGAAGTTCCTGCCCCAGGAGCCGCAGACGGACGCGTACGAGGCGATCTTCCGGTCGGAGCACTTCGACTTTCTGCTGTACACGCGCAACACGCTGATCATCGCGGGGCTGAGCCTGGTGGGCATGCTGGTATCGAGTTCCATCGCCGCGTACGGCTTCGCCCGGGTGCCGTTCCGCGGCCGGACGGTGATGTTCGGGGTCTGCCTGGCTACCATGATGATCCCGTTCCCCGTGACGATGATCCCGACGTACATGATTTTCCGGCACCTCGGCTGGATCGGGACGTACCTGCCGCTCTGGGTGCCGGCCTGGTTCGGCAGTGCGTTCAACATCTTCCTGCTGCGCCAGTTCTTCATGACGATTCCGCGCGAGCTGGAGGAGTCGGCCCGCATCGACGGCTGCACCACATGGGGCGTGTTCTGGCGGATCGTGCTGCCCCTCTCGAAGCCCGCCCTGGCCGTCGTGGCGTTGTTCCATTTTCTGACGGTCTGGAACGACCTGCTGGGCCCGCTGGTCTACCTGACCCACCAGGGCCAGTTCACGCTGGCGCTGGGGTTGCAGTTCCTGCAGAGCCGGTCCGGCAACACGGAATGGAACCAGCTTCTGGCCGCCGCGACGCTGACCGTGATTCCCGTGCTGCTCCTCTTCTTCCTCGCCCAGCGCACGTTCATCCGCGGCATCGCAACCACGGGGTTGAAGGGGTAAGGGGAGGACCCCGGCGCAGGCCGCGCCCGCCCCGGCAAACGCGCCGACAGAACGCAAGAAAGATTCCTGACCCCGATCCGCGTGACCTGTGTGGGACAGGCTTTCCAGCCTGTCTCTGGAGTCTCGATCCGCGTTCT
>Ga0334890_1004054_pt1 | contig 13938 bp, 11 predicted proteins | sample GraSluR1_MG_3_FD_207220 | JGI IMG/M metagenome (GOLD analysis project Ga0334890, IMG submission 207220) | Sludge microbial communities from methane-producing bioreactor in Wageningen University, Netherlands - Granular Sludge_31_08-R1 | ecosystem: Engineered > Bioreactor > Anaerobic >... | reverse complement strand
GTAAAAAATGGTGAAATCGAAGGAGGAGCAAGAGGAACTCTTTTATTCCATGGAAGCCATCATGGTCAGTCAATTTCGCATTTGCCAGACCCTGCGCGATCTGTCGCAGCAAGAACGCAAACTATTACTGGACGGCAAAGCGGAAGAACTGGTTGGACTTGTGGAAAAGAAAGAGATGCTCCTGGATGACCTTGGTAAACTGGAAGAAACCCGCCGCACGATGACGGATCGCATTTCTCAGAAACTGGGTTTCACTGATATTGAAAATTTGCACGATTTACTGGTGAGAGTACGCACATCTTCAGCGCAGCGCTTGAACCGTTTGCGCGAGGGCATTATGGCCATTCAGTCAGAAATACGTGAAACCAATCGCGGTAATGCCGCCCTGGCAAATTTGAATATTGACCGTATTGGTGCACTTCAAGACCACCTGGTGAAATTGATGGGCACTTCTGCTTACTACCATCAACCCATTCCAGCTGCGGGCACAAATACCCCACCCATGAGCTGGGGAATGGATCACCAGGCTTAGAGGTATAAGGGAATCCAACCATGTCATCATTCGCAGGAATTAGTCAAGCCTTAATGGCAGTGCTCAGTATGCAGCGGGCAATGGAAGTGACTGAGCACAATGTGGCCAATGCAAACACAACCGGATTTCACCGCCAGACGGCAATCTTAGCGGCGAATACACCACAAAGCACCGGCGGCTGGGTGGGTTCATCATCGGCTGGCCAAATTGGCACTGGCGTTATGGTGGCTGAAATTCGACGGTTCAACACAGATTTCATGGATGTGCGATTGCGCACGGAATCGGGGCAGGTGGCAAGGTGGAATGTCCAGCATTCCTATTTGCAACAAATCGAAACCTCGCTGGGAGAATCAGGCGATGACAGCCTTTCGTTGCGTATGGACGCATTCTGGTCAGCCTGGCAGTCGGTGAGTGCTGAACCAGCCCAGGTTGACTTGCGAGCAACACTGCTTGAATCGGGAAAGCAAATGGCCGAGGCATTTAATGGCAGAATAGTTCGTTTGCAAGAATTGCGACGCAGTCAGAATCTTGAGATTTATCAGCGTGTAGACGAAATTAATAAAGTTTCCAATCAGGTGGCGGCGCTTAATGCAGAAATTTCCAGGGTGGTGGCGCTTGGCGACAGCCCGAACGATTATGTCGATCAACGCTCTCAATTGTTAACCCGCTTGAGCGAAATTGCCGGGGCTGTGTCTTTCACCCAGAATGATGGGCAGGTGTTGGCCTCAATTGGCGGACATGCCCTGGTTGTTGGCGATAAATCATTTCAATTGACCGCCAATCCCGATCCGCTGGATCTCAGCAAGGTGGATATCACTTTTGTAAGTGACGGAAAGCAGCTCAATCCGCCGTCTGGAGAACTGCTTGGATTTACCGATGTGCGCGACCGGGTGATTGTTGAACAGATTAATCAGTTGAATCAGTTGGCTTCAATGATGATTGAGAAAGTCAATATTCTGCATCGTTCGGGTTATGGTTTGAATGATACCGGCGCAACCCCGGCCGGAAGAGATTTCTTTACGGGTACTGACGCATCCACCATCCAGGTAAATTCAGACTTGAATAATCTGGCAAACATTGCTGCCGCCCTGCGGCCTAATTCAGCCGGAGATGGCGAACTGGCACGTCAAATTGCCGAGGTTCGCTCCACAGCCCTGTTCATGGGCGCTCCGCCAGCTTTAACGGTGACCCCCTCTGGCGGTTGGTCCGGCGGAATTACCGCTGCATCAGCCGGCCACGCGGTTTTTGAAGGTATTAACACACTGATCAATGGTAACTACACCGTGAATATTAATGTCACCAGCGGCGGCGCCAGCACAATTGAGCTTTTATCGGGCGGCACTGCTATAAACATTAGCGCAAACGGTAATTCCAGTGGTGGGGCAGCCCTGGTGTTGAACTTTACGCATGATGCTGTGAACGGCAATGTGATTGACCTGGGCAATGGTTTGCAAATCACCATCGATGCAGCAGCCACTGGCGCAACCAGCCAGGATATCACATACACGGCTACAGGGGCATCGAACCCGCACCAGTTTGATGGTGTGCGTGTGGCCAACATGGCCTTGGAGGTCAGATCGGCGGCAACTTATGCCAGAGATCACACCTATGTTCAAACGGCTTTGAACGAACAAATAAAATCAGAGGCTGGTGTAAACCTGGATGAAGAAGCCGCCAATATGGTGAAATTTCAGCGCGCTTACCAGGCATCAGCGCGCATGATGACTGCCCTGGATGAAATGTTGAACACGATTATTAACGGCATGGGCCTGGTTGGCAGATCGTAAAGCGAGGTAAATGATGCGTGTAACCAATGAAATGATGACCAGTAACTCCATCGCTCATATGAGTGACAGCCTGTCAAAACTGTATCAATTGCAAACCAAGGCTGCCACTGGAAAAGATTTTCTCAAAGCTTCTGAAAACCCTGCCAAAGCGGTAAAAAATATATCCTTACGCTCGAGCCAGGAAGCATTACGATCGTATACCAACACAGCCCGTGTGGTCAAAGAATGGATTTCGGATACCGAGTTCAACCTGCAAAAGATGGCCGATCTGGGAGTACGGGCGCAAACGCTTATTTTACGCGGATTGAACGATTCACTCGATGCAGATGCCCGCAACGATATTGCCGTTGAATTGGACGGCATGCTCAATCAGGCAATCAGCATGGCAAATGCCAAACATCAAGATAATTATTTGTTTGCCGGCGCCAATACCACCAATCCTGTGCCGCCTTTCCGCAGAGATACCAGCGGCGCCACCGAAACGGTTGTGTACGAGGCAGATATCCCGGTTGGGATTATGCGGCGTGATGTGGCGCCTGGTGAAACCATGACCATGAATGTGGATGGCAACGAATATTTTATCAATTCAGATTTCTTTAATTCATTCATTGCTGCACGCGATGCGCTGGCTGCCAACGATACTACGGCATTGGCTGCTGCACAAACCCGTGTGGTTGATGCGACCAAAAAATTGATGGAATCTCTGACCACCGTGGGCGTTCGCTGGAATTCGGTTCAAACGTCCATTGAACGTATGGAACAGTCTGATATCGAGATGCAATCCTTCATCTCACAGAACCAGGAAGTAAACCTGGCTGAAGTGTATTCACAGATTGCAAACCAGGAAATGGTTTATCGATCAGTTCTCCAGGTTAGCAGCCGGGCAAATTCTCTATTAAACCTTTTTGATGTTTTGTAGGAAAACAGTTATACTATATAGCATATGCAACCCGATTAATCATTTCATTTCCGTTGAAAATAGGCTAGGGTTAATGTGCTTGTTCTGACGAGAAAAAGCAATGAAAGTATTGTAATAGGGGATAATATTGTCATCACGATCCTGGCAATTGATCGGGACAAGATTAAAATCGGCATCGATGCCCCCCGTAATATTCCTGTTATGCGGCAGGAATTATTTTTAGCCGTGCAAGAACAAAATGAAATTGCCACACGCCTGGTAAATGCACAAGAAACGCCGTCGTTTGATTCCCTTCGGGAATTGTTGGCGTCTCAGGCTGTTGAAGACGATGATTCTGAAAAGAAGGAACAAAACGTCGCCTCGTCTCAACCTGCTGAAACTGCTGAATAATCAATCCAAAAAAATCCCCAAAAATATACCCGTTTTTTATGTCCCTTTACGAGACTTTCATATTCCCTTTATAGCCCAATTGGGTAATCACTGGTAGGATATGAAAGGACGTATCATGCCGCACGGCTATGCGTCGGTTTATGGATTTTTTTGCTTATGGAAGGTGCACGCCTGAATGGTAAATGATTTCAAGATGACGCAGATGGAAAAAATCGACCAGCTAAAAGAACAAGGTCGAGCCTATTTGCGTTCGAATCAGGCGGATATGGCGATCAGGGTTTTCGCCAAAGTTTTAGAACTCGACGCTGATGATCTGGATTCCCTGCTGGTTTTGGGAGACTCCTATTTATTGATTGGTGACAGGAATGTCTCGTTGACGTTTTATTTACAGGCGTGGCGATTGGCGCCAGATCGACGTGATGTTCAGCGCCGGGTTGACCTGGCGCTCAGCCGCAGCGAAGAAGAAGACCAGGCGCAGACAGAGGTCTTGCCAACGCAACCGCACGACCTGGCTCGCCTGTATGAAAACCTGGTGGGACGGCGCACACCGGTCAGTGATGAAGAAGTGGAGCAGGCAAGAATCCTGATTGACGAGGTTATTCACAGCGAATCGCCGGCAAAAATGGTTGCCAGCAAGCTGGATGATATTCAAGAATTAATTCCGGCTTTGATCGAATTGAATATTCGCCAGGCGCGCCTGGATGGACAATCCCAGGTGGCTGATGAGTTGGAAGGATTATTGTTGAATACGCTGCTCCAAAAAGATGCAGCCCAATCAAATCAATCGTCAAAAGATGAGTTCATTAATGAATTGAGCCTCAGCCGGCATGAGCGGGGAATAATTGTGTTGGCCGGTGTTGATTCGCAAGAATCTCCAAACCGGCAGGCTTTCATTGCCGATTGCTTGCGCCAGTGCGGCTATGAAGTAATGGACATGAACCATTCAGATGTCGAAGACTGGCAAAACGCGGACCTGATGATTGCCCATAATCCGCATGGTTTGCCGTCTCTTTCAAAAACAATGGCTGCCTGGACCGCCACCGGGAAACCCTTGATTGTTGACCTTGACCTGGATTTTCGTCAATTGCCTGCCAACCATCCTGATTTTGAAAAACTTGGAACGGCAGTCCCGGCTGTTTCACGCGCTTATACTGCCGCACTTCAACTGGCAAACCAGGTTACCCTGGCCAGTGAACCGGCGGCCGAGGAGATGGCAAAAGATGGTTTGAATGTGGTCATCATCCCAGACGGTTGGAACAGTGAAAATCCCCTGTGGAATAAACCCATTCCTGAACGCAATGGTTTGAGTATTGGTTTGATGATGATGCCTGGCGATATTGAGGATGCCACACAGATACGACGGGCTGTGATCCGCGTGATGCGTGAATTTCCACAGGTGCGTTTAGCTGTCAGCGGCGACCCACAGGTTTATCAACTGTTTGACAGCATTTCAGCCACACGTCGATTTTACCTGCCGCAGTTAGATCCCGATGATTATCCATATCTACTCTCACAAATTGATATCCTGCTGGCCCCGTTGAATGACAATTTGTTCAACCGACAGCGGTCTGACCGCCGATTAATTGAAGCCGGTGTGCGTAAAATTCCGTGGGTTGCTTCACCAGCTCCAACTTTCATGGATTGGGCAAAAGGAGGACTGATTGCCTACTCGTTGGACGATTGGTATACCCACATTCGGGTTCTGGTTCAAGACGCAAATTTAAGAGAGTCGTTGGCTCAAGCTGGCTTTGAAAAAGCGCAACAGCGCGAATTGAAGAAAATGAGTTTTTCCTGGTTGAATCAAGTGCAGCAATTGTTGGAAACGGCAAAGATAGGACAATAGGAAGATTTCAGGATGAAACTGGCTTACGTCGCATCTGCGGTTTGTGATGATTTCACAGGAATTGAGAAGCGCTGTGCTGCTTCAGTGCGGGCTATAAACCGCACAGGGCGCCATGCAGCGCAGCTTTTAGATTTGCAAGAGTTCACCAGCAACAGTCTTTCAGCACGCCGTTTATGCTCACAGAGCGATGTGATCGTTGTTTTTCGGGATATCTGGGGAAAAGACATGCTGGCGGCAATTGAACGCTGGCGTGCGCGCGATAAAATTGTGATCGCTGATGTTGATGCGGCTTATGACCTTTTGCCCATTGAACATGAATACTATCCATTGTGGATGGAAGGAAAGGTCAAAGGCCTCAGCGAACGTATTTCACCACCGCCGGCTGTTCAATTCAAATGGGCGCTTCAACTGGTGAACGGGGCAGTTGTGCCATCCAGTTTGCTGGTTGATGATTGGCGCGCGTATACCAGTGTTGAAGTGGTGCCTGATTATATTGACCTTGAACATTTTTTATCGGTGGAAACGCGAGAACATTCCGGAATTATTATGGGATGGAAGGGTGGCGCTGCAGAGTTTGCTTCTTTTGAAAACAGCGGCGCTCTTGGGGCAGTGGTGAATGTTTGCCGGGCGCGCGAAGAAGCCAGATTGCTGATTTGCACCAGGCAGAAAGAACTGGTTGAAAAGATCGGAATACCGTCCAAACAGCTCATTTTGATCACAGACTGTTCGGATAAAGCCTGGCAAAGCGCACTTTCGGCCGTCGACATTGGGCTGGCTCCATTATTCTCAGATTTTGATCACCGTACCGGCACCGGTTCGTTGTTGGAATATATGGTGCTAAAAATCCCGTGGGCGGCCAGCCGCGGTTTTGCTTATCATGATTTACATCCGTATGGTTGGCTGGTTGAAAACTCAGTCGAAACGTGGACACGGGTATTACTGGATATGGTGGATCACATCGACGATTACAAATCAGAAGCCGGGCAGGCAGCCTACCTGTTTGGTTTGAGCCAGAGTATTGATGAAAATATTAATCTGATTATTGATACCTATGCCAGAATTGCCAGCAACGCCCCGGGGCATCTGAGCAATTACCGCCTGGCTGAGGCAGACCCTGCCCCGAAGAAATCTTCTGCTAGAGGAACACATTTATGAATCGACCTCCCAATACGCCCCATCACCTGGATGATTTTGATGACGATGTTGATTTTGATATCGAATCAAAAAATGGCGAGGATGATATCCTGCTGCCGCCAATGGTTTATGTTCCGGCAGGCGAGTATATTTTAGGCACCAGCAAGAAACAAGTGATGGTTTTATATGAAAATGAAGAATGGGCCAAAGAATGGATTGACGACGGCATGTTCTATATTGAGCAGCCTAACCACCGGCTGAAACTTGACGCATTTGAAATTGGTCGTTTCCCCATTACCAATGCGCTTTATTTTCAATTTATCTGGGACAGCAACTACCGTGTGCCAAAGGATTGGATTGGCTTTCGTTATCCTGAAGGGTATAAAGAGCATCCGGTGGTGAATGTATCACTGGATGATGCCACGGCCTATTGTGAATGGCTGAACAAACAAACCGGCCATAACTACCATATTCCCACAGAAGCAGAATGGGAGGCATCTGCCCGGGGGAACCGGTATTTAATTTATCCCTGGGGAAATGTGTTTGATCCCTGGCGCTGCAACACAGCCGAGAGTCGCAAAGGCGAAACCACACCAGTGGGTTTTTATTCTCCTGCCGGTGACAGTCCATTGGGTGTGTCGGACATGGCGGGCAATGTGTGGGAATGGACATGCAGCCACCTGATTGAATATCCATTCAATCCCAATCCGCCCCCTTTGAAACCGGGTGAAATGGAACGCTTTGTGGTGAGAGGCGGGGCCTGGTATTACAGCCGCAAACTGGCGCGCATTGCCGCGCGTGAAGGCGTGCTGCGCAATTATTTCACCGCATTCCTGGGGTTTCGGGTGGCGCGCTCTCTCACGCCCAAAGAGGTTGAGGAAAAAGAACGCCAGCGCAAAGAGCAGGAACAAAAACGCCTGGAGAATGAAAAGCATTAAAGTAATCCAGGTTGTCACCTTGAAAAACTCTTGGGATTGTCGCTGTGAGGAGGGCGGGAGCCCGACGTGGCAGTCTAAACACAAAAACTAGAGATTGCCACACCCCGAAAAAAACATCGGGGCTCGCAATGACATTTGGGTGGCAACTTGAGTAAAAAAATGAAAATGGTTTGTTCAATATCCTGATTGAAGCGTGCGGTTGATTCTCAATGAACTCCAAAAGCATATCTCTGTGCATGATTGTCAAAAACGAAGAACAAAACCTGGAAAGGTGCCTGAAAAGCGCCGCCGGTGTTGTTGATGAAATTGTGATTGTTGATACGGGTTCAACCGATCATACATTGCAAATTGCCCGGCCATTTGGCGCAAAAATTCTCGAATCCCCCTGGCAGGGGGATTTTGCTTTGCACCGCAACCAGTCTGTTGAGGCAGCCAGCGGTGATTGGATTTTGTGGATGGATGCCGATGAAGAACTGGCTGCTGACAGCGGGAAAATTGTCCGTGAGGCCGCCAACCAATCTGGAGCCCAGGGATTGAGGCTGGTGGTGCGCAATTTGCAGCCCGAAGGCGAATTGTGCCGTTATCTCGATTTACACATCACGCGCATGTTTCGGAAAAATGTGAACCACCGTTTTGAAGGACGCATCCATGAACAGATCACGCCGTCGATTTTACGACATGGGGGGCAGGTGGAAGATATCGATGCCATCATTCTTCACCACGGTTATGCATCCAAAACAGCGCAGGGAAATCAGGTTCGTTACGCACGCAACATTGCGTTGATTGAAGAGGCGCTGTCAGAGACGCCGGATGACGCCTATTTGCTATACCAGGCGGGGGCGGCTTATAAATCAGCCGGAGATTTGGCCAGGGCGCAACAACGCCTGCAAAAAGCTGCCCAACAAAAGCAAAACGCCGACCTGGGAAGTGAAGTGCGCACCGATCTATTCATGAAGCTGGCTCAAATTGCGTTAAGCAAAGATGACTATGCAGACGCGGCGAAATATGCCCGCATCAGCCTGGAAGCCGCACCCAGGAATGTGATTGCGCGCTATGTGCTGGCGTTGGCGCTGCTTTTCAACGGGAAGTACGGGGCTGCCTATCAAGAATTTCTTCGGGTGAAGAAGTGGGGGGCTGACGCCCTGGGCAACCCGCAGGAACTGGAAACGGTGTTGGCCTATTGCCGGAAAATGATGGATTCAAAGAATTAAATGTCATTGCGAGTGAGCGCAGCGAGCGAAGCAATCTCATCTCTTCTGCTTACCGATGAGATTGCCTCGTCGGTTGAAATAGTAAAAAGCGCTATTTTAACCTCCTTCAACGACAGATCACCCATTCTCAAATAGCCGCTAATGTAAGGTGATTGAAAAGCACAAAACGCATCCACACATGTTACAGTAAATTCGTGGATGGTAAAAGACTCAAGCTTGCGATCCTCCATGTGACTGAGAAACAGATTACAGGATGGTTTTTAACAAATAATGGTTAAATTTGAGTCTCTATTTCAGGGAACCGATTCTTTATTATTGTTATAAGATCTGATGCCTCTGTTTCTCTGTTGTAGTGGTTTAGTAAACGGATGCAATCAAGGATAACATTTTTTGCAATTTCATTTTCTAATTCAACCGAATGCCAGTAGTCTGTAATAATTCGTTTACCCACTTCGATTGCTTCAAGATATTTTTTCTGCATAATTTTTACATAAGTAAGCCTAATAAGTGTATCTGCTTCTTCCCCAACTTTCAGCATTTCATAAAAACATGATTCTGCCTGGCTAAATTGTTGCGTTACAACAAAATAGTCACTGACAACTCTCAGTATTTCATAAGTCTTACCGAATTTTCCAATGGCAACTTCCAAAGCATTACGCGCTTCTTCCAAATCTTGTGTGATAATGCATGTTGTTGCATATCCAGTGTAATTCACAACAATTGACGGGAATTCTTTGATATATATTAAAAAGTATTTCTTGACAGCATCCCAATTTTGTAATGCTTTTGCCTGGTTTACTTTTTCAGTCAATTCCAGGTTAGGTGGTATAAATTTTTCTGAAAGAATGTGGTTTTCTTTATCGGCATTTGTAATATTTTTATTTTTTGCTAACGCAATACGTTTATGGATAAAATCTTTAAAAAATGGATCGTTCTGTGGAAATCCAGATAGATATTCAACAGAAACTCCAATTATTCTGGATAAATATTCAAAAATTCTTAAATCTTTTTCTTGTGGAATTTGGTAAATTTTTTGAAGTTTTTCTTTTTCAATTTGCCCCCCTCCTACTCTCAATCGATTGATTTTTTTTTCGAAATCATCTTCTGAACGTGTAAAGTAATGATTTATTAGAATTTCATCATAACAAACCGGAAAGCGTTGTGTATCGACACGATGACCTTGCGAATTTACACAATAGAAAGGATTTTCACAGGTTAAGTCGTGTGGACTGTTAATAATTTTTGCTTTTTTTGTTTGAACAATGCACTTTAAAAGCCGGTTATCATCGTATTCCTTGGGGAACCGATATTGAAAATTTATTATTTGCCCTCCCGTGGGTGTTTGTTTTTGTCCACCAAATCCAAAAAAAACAGAGTTAATTGCCAGACCACCGAATTCATCATACTTTTTCAATAAATCTTTTAAATTATTATCTTTGCATAAGACAATGAATTCGTCTGCATCAATAAATCCCATCCATTTTGATGACTCCCGATATGTGTCTAAACAATGCTGATAAGCTATGAGTTGTTGAGCAGTACCCTTGACCTCATGGACGATTACAATTCCACTATTGACATACGCTTTAAGTAATTTCCTGATCGGCAATTGACTTTCATTGTCATATATGTAAAAACGTTCCACCCCGATAAGAATGTGGTAGTCAATCCATTCTTGTAAATATTCATCTTCATTTTTGGCAATTAAGCATAAGCTTATGGTATCCAATTTTTTCCTCCTTGATAATTATACTAATTCTCTCAAATTCTAAAGTGGAAAAACTCTTCAGTTTACAAAAAAGTCTGAAAAAGTCAAATTATAAAAACTGTGGTTGGTTGAACTACGAGTGATCTAGCAAATCAATATGAGGGTGAATAATCATGAATGATTCAAGCTGCTGATTTTGTATCCGATAACATAAATAATGAACAAAAAGTGTTTTATCGGTGAAAATAAACAAAACGTTAACAAACCAATTTCTAAAGTTCTTACTGGTAATTACGATAATGAATACAGTGACGAAGGAAATAAGGAGGTGGATTATCGAATAATAATCAAGCCAAGAGAATCTTTCTCACTGAAGATGGACTGCAGAAGCCGGGCTGCCTCTGCCGTTCAGGATAAAAAATAGCCCGGTCGTTTGTTCTTTTCTAATTCAATTGTGATCAACCAGGGTAAGGATGCCCTGGAATTAACCCTAACCTAGCCAGGTTTAAACAAGGAGGTTTAAAATGGCACAAGCTGATCTTACTCGTGTAGCTAGCAATATCGGTGCGCTGAATTCTCTGTGGGCGCTCCAAAACATCAACAAGCAATTGGGTGTTCATCAAACCCGTCTGTCCACCGGCAAGCGCATCAACAGCGCCGCTGACGATCCCGCGGGCCTGACCATTGCCACCAAACTCGATGCTCGAGCACAGGGTTTGAAAGTCGCCCTGGACAACATTGGCGATGCGAAAAACCTGCTGGCAGTGGCTGAAGGTGGTATTGGTCGTATTAGCGACATTATCATCCAGATGAAAAACAAAGCTGCTCAGGCTGCCAGTGACACCATGGGCACCGCTGAGCGCTCTGCGATCAAGGAACAACTTGAAGCATATGTTAAACAGGTGGATGATATTGTTGCGCAGACCTCGTGGAACGGCAACAAACTGATCGACGGCTCCAAAGACGCGGGCGTTCTCACCTTCCAGACCGGCGCCGATTCCGGCGACGTGACCCAGGTGAACGGTATCAAAAACCTGTATGCTTCGACCCAAGAGAATACGTATGGCGATTCTCTTAAATTGGCAAGCAGAGGCGGCGGCGCAAAAAGTCTCAGCGGTGTGATGGATGCGGGTGATATTCTTACTGACGGTTCTGAAGTTGCCATGGATGCAGTTCCTGCAAACGTGACGATATCTTCAGGGCAATATCAGGTTAAACTGACAAACGTAGTGAGAGCCAGCGCGGGTGATGGCGGCGCTGTAACATCAGCCACACTCCAGTTGCAACGGGTTGATGGAACACTTGTCGCAATCAGTGACGCAGCTGATGGGTCCGGAGCACTGAATGAAACTGTTACCGGTGCAGCCATTGTTGATGTGCTAAATGGCGGCGGCGCTTACGACTTTGGTAATGGAATTACAGTGGACTTAAAAGATGGCATTGCAGCTGGTGTTGGATACACGGCTGCTTTCACCGTCGAAGAAGGAGGCAACACATATTCATTGACAAGCCTGGGCGGCCTTGGTGTTGGTGATTCGTACACGAACAGAGCGGGTGCATCAAAAATCGCTGTCGCTCTGGGTGATGCCCAGTCTTATGCGGATCTCATGTGGTATTTGGAAGATAAACTGGATTCCGTCAATGAAATGATGGCTAAAGTCGGCGCCTTCACCGGACGCCTGACCTTCAAAGAAGACCAGGTTACCGCTGCCCAGATCAACGTGGAAGCGTCCTACAACCGGATTATGAACGCCAATATGGCGGAAGAGCAAGTGAACGCCAGCAAGTACTTGATCCTGCAACAGACCTCAATTGCCATGCTGGCACAGGCCAACCAATCACCGCAGTTCCTGCTCTCCCTGTTCCGGTAATTTGAAACACAATCGCGGCTACACAGTCGATCCTTTGATCCGCAACATTCGGGGGGCGCTCCCAAGCGCCCCCCGCAAAGCATAATAAAAACAATTTTTTTAGATTTTTTCTTCGCAGCAATCTTCACGGAGGTAAAAAATGGCAACCAGTTCAATCTACTCCACCAGTTCCAGCAATTCCACTGCCCAGTTGAGTTCCTATTTTGAGACTCTCGTGCGCAACGTCATGACGGTTGAGAGCCAATCGCTCACCCGCCTGAACACGCAGAAAGATACGATCACTTTACAGAAAAGCGCTTACACCGATCTCAGTTCCAAGTTGAGCGCACTGAACACGGCCACCAAAGCCATGTTGAAAAGCGATCCTTTTTACAGTATGACGCAAGGGCGCAAGGTTTCTGTCAGCGCCAGCTCGGGGACGGTGGTTACAGCCAATGCGGGTTCGGCGGCAATCGCTGGCGACTATGCCATCTCTGTGACGCAACTGGCGCGCGGGCAAAAAGTGCGCTCGACGCAGCAAGATTATTCCGACCAGGCGCTGGGTTTCAGCGGGACGTTCGCGCTTGGCGGCGCGGCAGAACGCAGCATGAGCGATGAAGTTACCAATGAAACTGTGACCGGTTTTGCAACAGCCGCTTCTGATTCACAACTGGTTGGAAAAGAACTCGGAACAGGCGACTACTTTGTTGAGACCCGTGAAAAAGACGGCGCCTGGCAATTCCGTGTAGTCGATTCCACTGGTAAAGCAATCGATATTGTGAAAAATGGCACAAGTTCAGAAATGACCAGCGACTGGCAAAATATTCCCACCGGCGGCGGTAACTATAACACAGGCCGTGGTTTAAGTTTTAGCTTTGCCGCCGATGGTTATGGCAGTTATTATCGCAACACAGAAAATGCCGCCAAAGTGAGTTACACCGCCAAAGGCGCATCCATCACGGTCGAGGCGAGTGATACACTTAATGATATCGCTGACAAAATCAACAAAGCCACCTACGGCGCGGGTAATGAGGTGGCGGCTTCGGTGGTGGACCGCCAGTTGATTTTAAAGACGAAAAATACCGGCGCAAATCAATCGGTTGGCGCCGTGGATGTTGGTACCGATACTGTACTTCAGCAGCTTGGTGTATTGGATGCAGGCGGCTCTTATAAAAATTACAATGTTGAAACCGATTCGGCACGTAATGCCATCTTTACTATTGATAATTTAACCATAGAGCGTGCATCAAATAGTAATCTAACTGATGTAATTACCGGCGTGTCTTTGTCTCTAACCGCCGATGCTGAGGGCAAAACCGCGACAATAGCAGTAAGTGAAGATAATTCTTCTCCCAAGTCGTATATCAATACATTTATTACATCATTCAACAGTTTGCAAACTTATCTTAAGGCCAAAATTTCAACCACAAAAAATGATGATGGTACCTATACGCGCGGCTCCTTTGCCGGCGAGACCAATTTTCGAGCTTTGAATTTGGACCTCTACACCGCCGTTAGTAGTGACGCTAAAAATGACGGTAGGTATCTCAATCTTACAGATATTGGCATTGAATTAAAAGACGATATGTCACTGGCAATTACCGATTCGAGTAAATTAGAGAAGGC
>Ga0334890_1004044_pt1 | contig 13966 bp, 10 predicted proteins | sample GraSluR1_MG_3_FD_207220 | JGI IMG/M metagenome (GOLD analysis project Ga0334890, IMG submission 207220) | Sludge microbial communities from methane-producing bioreactor in Wageningen University, Netherlands - Granular Sludge_31_08-R1 | ecosystem: Engineered > Bioreactor > Anaerobic >... | reverse complement strand
CCTCAAAAAGCGAGGGCTCAGGATGACCGATTAAAGGCACACCCCCCTTTATCCCCCCTCAATGGGGGAATTTATAAGATGGTATTTTCAGGATAGAATAATAAATAAAGAAATACAGAGGGAAAGTGTTATGACATTAAAGGAAGTTAATGTACATTTAAAAAAAAGAAAAAGCGCTTTTACAAGAATTTTCAATTAATGTATTGTATGTTTTTGTATCAATTATAAGGGAGGAAGATTAGCTAAGAAACTATATGTGCCTCGTAGAGAGTGAAATATACTTATTTTTAAGAGTTTTTTTGGAGATAATCTTTAACCTTTATAATAAATTCTTGAGCATGATTTAATATTTCACTCGTCTCTTCTAATGAAATTGAATGTATCGGGTTGTAATCTGCATCCATTCTTTTTGAAAAAATCATAATGAAGCCAACATGATAGGTATACCGAAAATAATCCTCTTTTAACAAATATTTTATCGAAAAGTGAAATAGCTCCTGAATGTTTGGATGTTTCTTTTGATTCAATAGTAAGAAGTGCTAAAACCATATAAAACATAGCATAATAAGATCGGTTAACCGAAGCCCTAAAGCTACCATTTTCAAAAAGAATTTCAGCAGCTCTCATTAATTCCACAGCTTTTTCAATTCGGTAATGAATCAACTCTTTCAGGTTGTTATTCATTACGCTGCAAAACCTTCCCGGCGTATGGTTTTTACTATCGAACTTTCGGAAAGAGGTCCAGACTCAAATTGTTCTTGTGAAAAAATGAGAGGAGAAATAATTACATCTCTTTGAAAACCAACTTCCCAGGCAATATCAATAATCTGTTTACTAGAATCCGTGGTTAAATCTTTAATAATGACGCATACATCCAGGTCTGATTCCCAAGAAGCATTCCCTTTTACCCTGGAACCAAAAGCCCAGATACGGGCATCTGGAAATGCCCGACGGATTTGATGGGCAAAAAGGTTAAGAGTAATTACATCAGCATTAGATAACACTTTAAAAACTCCTTATTTTTTAATTTGAGTTAATTATAGTATAAGTTTCTTAAATAGAAAAAGAGGAAGGTATAAACCCTTTTTTTATTATTTATAAATTCTTTAAAATGATGAGACCCCCAATGCCATCAAAAAATAAGGAGACGATTGGAAGAAGGTTAGGGTATGAGGGTGTAAACCAAGACTCAAATCCAGGTTGAGTATCTTTCAATAAAGCCCGAGAGTAATATACTAGCCTTCCCCTCAGGCTTTAAGATTGTTTCTACGCTTACGATGCCTCCATGTTGACTTTAGCAAAAGTCTCCAGATGTTTTCGATCTAAATTTTTGTATTCAATACCCAAAAAGATTGCAGTTAAAACGAATGACAAACCATCAGAAACCGGTGCTGCGATAAAAATACCGTCTAAACCAAAAAAACGGGGAAGAATAACCACCAAGGGAAGCAATATGAGCAATTGACGAATAAGGCTCAAAAACATTGCTTCTTTAGCTTTCCCCACTGCAAAGAAATATCCGGTTCCTACCACCTGGAAGCCAACCACTGGCAACATGAGTTGAATTATTCTCATTGCCCTGGTTCCCATTGATATAAGGTCTTGGTCAGTTTTATTAAAAAGCATGATGAACTGCTGGGGGAAAGCCATCAAGAAAATGAAACCCAGGATCACCACACCGGTTGCCGATAAACTGGCTGTCTTCACCGTCTCCTTTACTCGGTCAAATTGTTGAGCTCCATAGTTATAACCAATAATTGGTTGAGCACCCTGGTTAATTCCAAAAATCGGCATAAGGATCAACATATTGACACTGTTGATAATTCCCATTACCGAAATAGCAGTATCTCCACCATATTGGTTTAAAAAATTATTTAGAATAACATAGAGCAGAGTTGCTCCCATTTGTAACACAAAAGGTGCCGTTCCAATTGATAGTATTTTCGAAATAATTGGTTTAAAAAGCTTGAGGTTTTTCGCATGGAAACGTAGAGTGCTTTTTCCACTGAGAAAATACCTGAGTACCCAAACTGCTGAAACCATTTGCGATAAAATGGTAGCAATTGCTGCTCCCTTGATTCCCCAACCAAACCAAAAAATAAAAATTGGATCAAGGATAGAGTTTATCAATGCACCAATCAGCATGGTGGCCATGGCGGTTCGAGGATTTCCTTCAGCCCGAATGATGTTATTCATTCCAAAGCCAACTCCCATGAATATTCCACCAATAAGAATTATTCTTAAATAATCTATGGCATAGGGGAGGACGGTTTCGCTCCCTCCGGAAATAATTAAGATTGGCTTGATAAATAACAAACCAATTACTGATAATCCAATCGAAATTATAACTATCAATGTGAAAGCATTACCTAAAGTTCGCTCAGCTTCTTCTTTTTTTCTTTCACCTAATTTAATCGAGACCAATGCAGTAGATCCCATGCCCACTAACATCCCGAAGGACATCATGAGCATCATATAAGGGAAACTTATTGCAATTCCAGCAATACCAAGTGAACCAACACCTTGACCAACGTAAATCCGGTCAACAATGTTATACAGGGCATTGACTAACATACCTACAATGGCTGGAATAGAAAATCGCCATAACAAAGTTGATATTTTTGTGTCCCGAAGCTGTGCTGAATGGTCCATTATTAAAACTTCCTTTCAAAAAATAAATAGCGAATAAAATTCTCCCGATTTTTGATAGATTAAGGGAGATTGTTAATCATCGCTCAATACTATAAAGAGAATATTGAAACCCCTATCCTATCAGAATATAATTATATTTACAAGAGGTATATTTTGGGTAATTCGGTGTTTTGCTATCGGTTATGAAATAGAAAATGGAATGAATGAAGGCACTAAAAAACCTATCAATTAAATTCCAGCTCGGATAAATTTACAGAATCTTTACTCTATTTTTTATCTTTTCAATATCATTTATACCCGGCTGGCACTGGTAGTTTTGACAGAAGTAAAGAGTTGGTTTGCCATCAATAGGATAATAAAAGTTCAGGTGGGGTAGGTTTTTTTCTTGCACTGATGATGGAGCATATAAAAGCAGAAGTTGAGGGTGGTACTCATGGTTCAGTATTTCAATAATTTCCTGGGTTGCTTTGGATTGAAGATCACCGGCAATAATAGCTTCAGCACCGTGTCCAAATTCATAAAGGAGTCCCATACCAAAAAAAAGATGAGCAGTAGGATAGGTTTTTAAGTTATTAAAGAAAGCTTTAGCCATTTCTTTAGATTTTTGTTGGTAAAAAAAATCCGAAAAGAATCGATTAAGCAGTATTAAATCCAGAAAGGCAACTGAATTGCCTGATGGAGTTACTCCATCGTAAAATTCTTTTTTTCTAAAGGGGAGAGAGTCAGTAAAATCAGCACTCAAATAAAAACCATGGTAATCTTTATCCCAAAAATGTTCCAAGGTGTAACGCATGAGTTGGTCGGCTTCAATGAGATACGAACTTTTGAAGGTTGCTTGATACAGCTCAATTAATCCCCAAATAAAAAATGCATAATCATCAAGGATAGCGGGAACATCGGCTTGGTTTGCCTGATATCGATGCCATAAACCTCCTTCGGGAGTTTTCATATGATTGAGGATAAAATCAGCTGCAGCAGATGCAGTCTTTTGAGCACCAGGAATTGATATAATTCGTGAAGCCCGAGCTAAGGCTGCAATCATCAAGCCATTCCAACCAACAAGAATGGTGGTATCAAGAAAAGGGTGGTTTCTCTGATTGCGAGCTTCGATGAGCTTCTTGAGTGCATTTGTGATTGTTTTAAGAACAATATCCTTATCCCATTCTTTTTCCTCAATGAGAGTTTGGAGCGGTTTATCCAAAAATAGTAAATTTTTCTGATTTTTCTTTCCATTTGAAGCGTCAAAGTAATTACCTTCTGGCCGAATCGAGTATGCTTCATTAAAATAAGCGATTTCGTCATCGCTCAGAATTTTTTGAATTTCTTTTTGGGTCCATAGGTAGTAACTTCCTTCTTCGCCATCACTATCAGCATCAATTGCTGTATAAAAGCCGCCTTCTGGGTGGGTCATATCATTCAAGATAAACCCATACATATCCTCAACGGTATTTTTAAAAAGAGGCTCTTGGGTAGCATGGTAAGCTTCTGCATAGGCTAAGATCAGCAGAGCTTGATCGTAGATCATTTTTTCAAAATGGGGAACACGCCAAGCTAAATCAGTTGCATAGCGGTGGAAACCACTCCCAAGATGGTCGTAGACACCGCCCATTCTTATTTTTTTTAAGGTTTTTGTAACCATATTCAAGGCTGTTGGTTCATGAAATATTTTCCAATAACGAAGAAGAAAAAGATGATTGATAGGAAAAGGAAATTTTGGTGCTGGTCCAAAACCGCCATGCAAAGAATCAAAAGTATTTCGCAATTCGTTAAATAATTCAGGTATTATCTCTTTATCAGGTTCAGGTGAAGAAGTTGGTTTATGAATCGACTCCATAAAAGTAGTTAATTCTTCTGAAGCTTTTAAAACGTCTTGGCGTTGAGAAGACCAAACCTCCTTAATTTTTGAGAGAATTTCCAATAAGCCGATTTTACCAAAACCACTGGTTAAAGGAATATAGGTATCGGCAAAAAAAGGCTTTTTCTCTGGGGTCATAACTATTGTTAAAGGCCAACCTCCACCTCCAGTTAAAAACTGACAGGCATCCATATAAATCGAATCGATATCTGGGCGTTCTTCTCGGTCTACTTTAATCGAAACAAAATTCTGATTGAGTAAGCGAGCTGCTTCCTCATTTAAAAAAGATTCCTTTTCCATAACATGGCACCAATGGCAGGTTGAGTATCCAATCGATAGAAAGATGGGTTTGTCCTCTTCTCTGGCTTTTTGAAAGGCTTCCTCGCTCCAAGGGAACCAATCAACTGGATTATAGGCATGTTGAAGAAGATAAGGACTTATTTCGTGGATGAGGCGATTCGGAACTTTGGTCATGGATAGGCTCCTTTTTAAATCCTTGTAATAGATAATACCATGGTTGGGTTGATTTTATTTCCAGCGGTGTTTTATAAATGGTTTTTTACTAATTTCACTACAAGGAATCAAATTGGCTTTAGGATTGATGAAATGGGAATCACATTTTTTAAAACGGTAATTATTCGATTTAAAATATTTTAAAAGATGAGATCCTCACGGCTTCGGAATACGAAGCCTCAGGATGACGGATGTGGCGTTGATGAGATCCTCACGGCTTCAAAAAGCGAAGCCTCAGGATGACGGCAGAGGGGTCAGATGAGAATCTCACAGCTTTTAAATAAGCTTCAGGATGACGGATGTGGCGTTGATGAGATCCTCGCCCAAGGGAAAGCCCCAATTTGGATAACGCATCAATATATAATTACTTCTCCCTTCCCCTCACCTGAATCCTTTGCCACCTGTAGATAAAAAAAGGAATGGGGCAAGCTGAAAAAGATAGTTTTGATCAATCAAAGTTTCTTATACGCCTTAAAGCCCTCAGCTACATCTTCGTAATCAACAATAAAATCAAGAATAGCTGATTGACCTGATTCGTTAGCTTTTAATGCTCTTTTTAAGGCATTGTGGATATCTTCTGGTTTTTCAACTCTTTCGCCATAACACCGGTAAGAATGAGCCATCTGTACAAAATCTGGCTGGACAGTAAAATCAGTGGCAATATAACGCTCGCCTAAATCTTTTTGTCCCAGTTTGGTCCAACCTAAGCTAAAGCTATTTAGGATCACCCAGGTTATTGGAGCATTATATTGGACAGCGGTTGGCACATCCTGATTATACATTTGGAAAGCACCGTCTCCAGTGACACAAACTACCTTTTTATCTGGATTGGCAAGTTTCACTCCTACGGCTCCGGATACTCCTGAACCCATACAGGTTTGCTCTCCGGGAGCGACATTACCATTTCGATCGAGAACGCGATAGTAAGGGCTATAATAGGTCCAAAGGTCCTGACTGCCATTCTCATGAACCATGATGGTATTTCTCCCAAATACTTGATTGATTTCATAGACAACTCTTTTACTTTTAATTGGGACTTGATTACTTTTTTGGCATTCTTCAAAAACTTGGGCTTCATAATCCTGCTTCATTTTTGAATTATTTTCTTTTCTTCTTTCCCACTCTGGTGAATCCAAACTTTTAATGCTTTCTAAAATTGAGGCTAAAACAGTCTTGGCATCTCCTAAAATTGGGACATCAGGAATCCAGTTACGACTCATTTCAAAGGACTCGATATCAATTTGAATAAATTTTGCATTTTTAGGGAAGAGTTTCCAGATACCGGTTTGGAATTCTTCATTCCGAGAACCAACCGTGATCAGAAGATCAGCTTTAGGAAATATTTGTAAACCTAATTGATTCCGATACAAACCGACTTGTCCAAAATAGAGCGGATGGTCTTCCTCAATAATGCCACGCCCCGAAGGTGTGGTCATGATTGGCATTCCGAGCTGTTCGGCAAGTGCCTTTAATTCGTCATGCGCGCCCGAGCTTCGAGCTCCTCCGCCGGCAACGATGAAAGGATTTTCACTGTGTTTGAGGAGATTGACTGCCTGGTTGATTTGTATAGGGTCTCCGGCAGTTCGAAGAGAACGAATAGCTGGGATATAGTCAGGAATATCAGCCTGGCTCCGCCCAACTTCCACTGGAATTTCAATAAATATTGGACCAGGTTGTCCGTTGGTGGCGAGGGAGAACGCTCGATGAAGAGCCCAGGGGATTTTTTCTATGTAAGGAACTCGAACAGCCCATTTAGTCACTGGAGTCATGATTCCAATATGATCAGTTTCTTGAAAAGCACCTTTTCCCTCTAAGCGGCCATCCGTTCCGGGGCAAAGGGCAACAACCGGTGCACAAGTTGCTAAAGATTCCAGAAGAGCAGGAGTGAGGTTGGCACATCCCGGGCCAGGACTAGCAAAGCACACTGACGGTTTTCCGGTTGAAAGAGCGTGAGCCATAGCCATAAATCCTCCGGCTGCTTCGTGTCGAGCTTGAATTGCTTTGATGGATGGTTCGTCATAAAGGGCATCATAAAGATCTTTCGGACTACCAGGAAGTCCATATACGAAATGAATATTCTCAGCCTTCAAAGCTTTTACTACCGCTTGCCATCCGGTCATAGTTGGCATTTTTTATACCTCCTTTATCAGTGTATTATTGTCAAAAAATTATTATTGCCTTCCATCATAGAATTCTTTTAATACCATATCATTGTCAATGGTTTATTTTCAACTCAAGAAATCTCTTTGTTTTGGTGTAGGCGAGGGAGAAGGATCTATTTATTCTGTCCTGAAAACAACGGGCATGATAAATCAAGTCCCTACCAAAGAATATAAAATGTAGGGGTACAATGTATTGTGACCATTCTTTAATTAATGTAGCGACCTGCCATGGCATGTCGAATCTTGGGTTTTCATCCTCACCTGGTGCTGCTTTGTGATGTGAATGTCTCTTTTGTTTATAAAAAGAAGGTATCCTAAAATAAGATAATTTGTATGAGTAAATTAATCATTTTAAGAAAAATACCGAAATATATGGTATGGAAAATAAATTGCAAATTTTAAATGATATCAATTTTTTAAATAGTGGGTCATAATTAAGTACTTCTGGAGGGGGAAAAATGAAAAAAAATTTTTACCTATTAATCATAATTTTTTGCCTCATTACTACCTTTACCACCAATGCCCAGATAAAGGATCCGAATACCTATGTTCTTTTAACCATTGGGGAACCTGACAGCTTGGATCCTGGATATGCTTACGATTCACATAGTGGAGAAGTATTAACCTTCGTTTATAACAACTTGATTGCCTATGAGGGAGAGAATATTTTTAAATTTATACCCATTCTTGCCACTGCTGTTCCTTCCAAGGAAAATGGATTGATAACCAACGACGGAAAAACCTATATTTTCCCGATTAGAAAAGGCGTTTTCTTCCATAATGGAAATGAATTAAACCCAGAAGATGTGGAATATACTTTTGAAAGGAACATTCTTTTTGATTCGGTCGGAGGCCCTTATTGGATGATTATCGGGGCTTTATTTGATTACCAAACCTTGAATGAAATGGTTGCGAGCAAAATTGGAATACCATTAACTGATTTAGTCAATGAAGACGGGTCTTTGAAAAACCAAGAATATGCTGACCGTTTAATTAAATTCTATCAGGAAGAAATTGATCCTGCCATTGAGGTTGATAACGATAAGGTCATTTTTCATTTAGCAAAACCATTTGCTCCTTTTTTAAATTTGCTGTCGAAGTATGCGTATTGGAGTAGTATCATGGATAAACAAACCTGCATCGAATGGGGATGCTGGGATGGAAAAGCAGATGAGTGGTGGAAGTATTACAATCGGAAAAAAGAATCCTCGCCTTTATTTGATAAAACCAACGGGACTGGACCGTTCATTTTAGCTGAATGGGATCGAACTCAACAGAAAGTAGTGTTGAAAAAAAATCAGCAGTACTGGGGTGAAAAAGCAAAACTTGAACAAGTTATCATTTGGGGAGTCGACGAATGGAATACTCGCCGGGCAATGTTCGAAGCCGGAGATGCCGATCAGGTTTATATTCCTACCCAATATATCCAGCAATTGGAGAATTTAAAAGGAAGTCAGTTTTATCAGAAGGAGCGGATTACCGTAACCAATTTACAATTCAATTGGACCATCAACAAAACCAGTCCCTTTTTAGGGAGCGCCCAATTGGATGGGAATGGAATACCTCCTGACTTTTTCACTGATGAAAATTGCCGACGGGCTTTCTGCTATGCTTTTGATTATGAGGCCATGATTAATGACGTTCTGCAAGGTTATGGGAAAAGAATTGCATCAGTTCTTCCTTCTGATTTATTGGGATACAATGACCAGCTTCCTCGGTATGAATATGATTTGATAAAAGCCAAAGAAGAATTTCAAAAAGCTTGGGGTGGCAAGATTTGGGATAAGGGTTTTCAAGTAACCTTGGCTTATGATACCGGAAATGAAGTATTCCAGACTGCCTGTGAAATACTAAAGGAAAACATCGAATCTTTAAATCCTCGATTTAAAATACAAATCCAGGGAATACAATGGCCAAGTTTTCTGGATTCTTTCAAATTAGGTCAGTTACCTGCAATTGTAATTAGCTGGATTGCTGATTATCCCGACCCCCATAACTTAATCTTTAGTCACTATCACAGTAATGGAGCAATTGGAGGAGCTCAAGGCGAGGGTTTTGCTGAATTTGCTAAGAATAATTTGAATCACCAGATTGATGCTGCACTTATTGAAACCAATCCAGAATCCCGGCAAAAATTGTATGAAAATATTCAAATCGATGCTTATAAGCATGCCCTGGGAATACCCTTATTTCAACCCATAGAAATCCATTTGATGAAAAACTGGGTCAAAGATTGGGTGTTTAATCCAATTCAATGCGGTGAAGCTAATTTTGATATCATCTATAAAAAAGAGCAATAAACATTTGATGAAAGAAGCATCAAATGTTTATTGCTCTTTAAAAATATGATTGTTGGTGGATATCAACTTCTTGATTAAGTTTTAATCCCAAGGGTGTATTCGTTTTCCTGCTTGCTGGGACTGTTCCAAAATATGAAGAGCTTCTTTACCGGTGAGGGTTTGATCGGGTAAAAAGGTATCATCAGATAAAATTCCATCAAAAATGCCAGCTTGGTATGTTATCTTTATGGCAGTTTGGTAAGGACGATCTAAATGACTTATATCTGAGGGAAGGATTCGATCTTTTTTAAGGTGTTCAAAGTCAAGTAAACAATATAACCAAAATGCAGCTTCTTTTCTGGTGATGGGTTTATCAGGATAAAAGTAATAATTTTCTTCCTTCATTTCCGGATCGATGATTCCCAAATGAATGAGAGTTTCTACATATCTACTGGCAGGATCAGTCCACTGAAGATCGACACAATTCCCATAAGAATAAGATTTTTTATTTTGAAAGTCTTTTAATGTTGGGACGTAGAGTTGAATACCGTTTATTTGGACCATCAAAGTAACGAAGTCTTTCCTGGATATCTGGTGAAGATTGGTATATTTTTCGGAACTGATGATTTTATTCAGATGGAATATTTTAAACAATTCTTCCAGGCCCCACAGAAGCCTCGGGGTGGGACGACTGACGATTGATTCATTAACCACGAATACCTGTCGGTTTTGAACAGCTCGAATATTATTAAAGCCGGGGCGTTCATAGATAGAAGGAACTGATACTCGATTCATCCGACCGGTTTGGGCGATATAGATATCGATATCTTTAGCTTTAGAAAGCAACCGTTCAATACCATAATCAGCAATCCGAGAATCGGGTGAGGTTGCAACGGCATCAGAGGCAATATTTAAACCACCCGCCATCGTGATGAGCTGATCAACGATGCTTCCCGGAGTAGTAGTGGAAAATTTATCACTTATTGCTTCAAAAAAAACACGAGGGCGGTCATCTGAATCAATGGTAAACCTTTTCGCTTCAGAATTAAGATCTTGGATGAGTTGTCGTGCTGATTCCTCCCGCCCGGTTATAATACCCAATTTCACTAAATAAGGTTCGAGGTCGTTCCAGTCTTCTGGATTGAGATTGATAACTGGAATACCAATTTTTTCCAAAGTTTCAACAAATCGTGGATAGCGTTCCAGGATAAAATCCCGGATAAGTACGACATCAGGGTTCAAAGCAATAATTTTTTCCGGATCGGACCTATAATCACATACGGTTTTTTTATTGACCGATGGAGGGTAATCCTCGCTCCCAGATATCCCTATAATTTGTTCTTCTGCACCGAGATAATAAAGGTTCTCAGTATGAGCAGTATAGAGAGATACAATTCGTTGAACTGGATGTTCGAACTGAAACACGATTCCACGATCATCAGTTATGGAAATCTGAGTACTTCCCATTCCTGATAGGGCAAATAACAAAAAAAGGATACTAAAAACTATGAATAATTTTTTCATTTGAATATATCCTCCTTTTCTTTTTGGAAATTGGGATAAATCCATCTTATTTCACTATCATCATGATATTGAAAATCCAGGTCGACTTGAAAAACTCTTTTTAAAACCTCGGGTTGTAAGGCTTTTTCTTTGTTGACATACAAAGATACTCCTTGAGGTTCGAAGAAGAGAATTCGATCGGCTAACAAAGGAGCCATAAAAAGATCGTGAACCGAAGTAACCACAAGAGATCCCTTCCGAACCAAGTCTTTAAGTAATTGAATAAAAAATAATGAATAATGAATATCTAAATTTGAAAAAGGTTCATCAAGTAAAAGAATTGGTGTTTGTTGACAAAAGGATCGAGCTAAGGCAACTCGTTGTTTTTCTCCACCACTAATCTCGGTAATTTTTTTGGAAGCCAAATCAATCAAGCCGGTTTTCTCTAAAATAGAAACGGTGATGCGATGATCTTCCTGAGAATAATCGAAAAAATTTGCTTTATAGGGATAACGCCCCATAAGAACCGTTTCATAAACGGTGAAGGGAAAATGTACAGCATAGTTTTGTGGTACAAAGGAAACGAGTTGGGCAATTTTCGATCGTTTATAAGAATGAAGATCAATACTGTTAAGACGAATTGAACCTGAGACCGGTTTAAGGAAGCCATTTAAAATTCGAAGTAAGGTGGTTTTTCCGCTTCCATTGGTTCCTAAAAGGACATAAGAACAGCCTCTTTCTAAGTTTAGATAAAGATTTTTAATAATTGGTTTTTGAGGTAAATAGTGAAAACTGAGGTTCTCAACGATATAACTCATTGATATTTTTGTCCTTCCGATTTTACCAGGAGAATGCAAAAAAATGGGCCTCCCAATAAAGTCGTAATCACTCCAACCGGTATCTCGAGTTGAAAAAATGCCCGGACAATATTATCGGCAACTAAAAGTAAAAGGGCTCCTCCGATGATGGAAATTGGGAGGAGCAAACGATGATCGGGTCCTATTACAATTCGGAATAAATGAGGAACGATTAGGCCGACAAACCCGATCACTCCTCCAATTGATACTGCAGCAGCAATGGCGAAAGAAGAAATTATCAATGCAAATAACCGAATAAAAACTGGGTTTAAACCTAACTGAAGAGCTTGGTCGTCACCAAGACAGAGGATATTCAAAGAATCACTGACCAAGCCCAGCATGATAAAAAGGATAACGCTAAAAGGAAGGAGAAGGGTGATATTTTGCCAGGTTAGGCCTACCAAACTTCCCATGATCCAAAAAAGGACGCTACTCACTTCTTCCTTAAAAAGATATTTTAAAAAGCTAATACCAGCTGAAAATATTGAGCTGACAATAACCCCTGATAAGATAAGCCGAGTTGGATGCAGGGTTTTTCTGGTTCCCCCCAAAAGAATAACAATCATTAAAGAAGCCAGACCCCAAAAAAATGCTAATAAAACTGGATTTTGATAACCTAAATATAAGGCCAATGAGCCACCGAAAGCTGCACCAGAAGAAATCCCCAGAGTAAAAGGACTGGCTAAAGGGTTGAGCAGAACGGCTTGAAATAACGTTCCACATCCAGCGAGAATACCGCCAATCAACATACTTCCCAAAATACGGGGAAGACGAATATTAAAAACCACATCCTGCCATATCTGATTTTCACTGGTGCGATTAAACATAATAGTGAGAACATCAAGAAAAGGGATCTGAATAAATCCAGAACCACAAAAGAAAAAAAACAATACCACTAATCCACTTAAAAGGATGAAGATTAGAATACCTGCTCTTTTTTTCCTTTCAAAGAAGACCCGAGTACGGTCAGGGATAGCTGATCGTACTCGGGTGAATCCACAATGAGTCATCATTTCTTAGGGAGCAGGTCTTTGATATGCTCAATCCAGATTTGGACCATTTGATCGTTTTCTCCTAACCCATCCAGAGTAGCTTGAACCTCATAGCCAGCTTTTTTAAGTACCGTCTTCCAGGAATCGGCTTCATCACCGGCAATATCATTGCGAGCATGGTCTCCAGCGACCAGCATGAAGGTTTTCAGGGTGACTCGTTGAGCATTCATGGCCTTTAATTGGGAAAGAATATCTTCGATGGTGGGATACCCTTCTATGGTCCCAACCAAAACCTTAGGCCCATAGTGTTTTTGGAGCATATTTTGGAGCTGAGAATAACAACTGTTGGCGGGATGTTCGGTTCCGTGACCAACTAAAACCAACACCTCTCCAGCATTGGAAGTGTATTGCTTCATATCGTTTTCCAAAGCAACCACAACCTTTTCATAATCTGCTTCATTGGTCAGCAAGGGATCACCGATTTCGATTCGAGAAAAAATAGGTTGATAGTGAGGATCGTTCATGGTTCGAAAAGCATTGGTGATGGAGAGAATCTCGTGGAATTCACTCCCCGACATGATTTGCAGAGGTTGAACGACAACTGACCCATAGCCTTCATCAGCTAATTTTGCCAGAGCTGACATGGGACTGTCGATACTTACGCCATCCCGTTCTTTCAGAATATTCCGGATGGTTCGTGAACCATAGCTCAACACCACAGTTTGTTCGGGAAATGCTTGTTGGGCAGCTTTTACCACGTTTTCAATGGAAACAGCAGCTTCGTGGTAAGACGTTCCAAAAGCAGCGATTAGTATTGCTGATTTTTCTTGCTGCTCGGCAGCATAAACTTGAAAACTGGTTAAAACCAATATCACCAGTAAAAAAAGAAAAATAGTGTTTTTACAACTCATTGCTATGACCTCCCTTATGAATTTTGAAAAGCTGTATTTTCTTCACCCGGGGGATCAAGCAAAAAAATAAATCGACTTTTGTCTCTCGCAAAAGCCGACATTTCCTTGATTCCTCGGGTTGGTATCCTGACTTGAAGGCGCATCCTACTCGGTTCTCCTTCCCAGCTTTATTCGCCAGTGGTTTTTTGAACCTTTCGTTCCTTCTTACAGTGGCGGGACCGCACCGGATTTTCACCGGTTTC
>Ga0334890_1004038_pt1 | contig 13973 bp, 8 predicted proteins | sample GraSluR1_MG_3_FD_207220 | JGI IMG/M metagenome (GOLD analysis project Ga0334890, IMG submission 207220) | Sludge microbial communities from methane-producing bioreactor in Wageningen University, Netherlands - Granular Sludge_31_08-R1 | ecosystem: Engineered > Bioreactor > Anaerobic > Unclassified... | reverse complement strand
CACCCTTTTTATTTGCCCCCGGCTTTCGTCCCGACAACACGGAACTGCGGCTGGCAAAGCCTGCCCCCAAATATAGGGGGTCTGCAGACATCAAATAATAAATAAGTCCCCTTTAGGGCCTGCCTGCTGAAACGTCAGTGCAGGCAGGGGTTTGGGGGCAAACCACCAGTGGGTTGGGGGCAAAAAAAAAGAGACGCGCAATTCGCGCGTCTCTTTTTATACTACCCAATATTAATTAAATATTAATAAGCAGCGTCTTGTGTAAGAACACCTTTCTGAAGGTCGATCTGGCTCTGTGGTATTGGCCAGTAATCGTCTTCAGCTGCATTGAACACCACTGTTCCGGTTGCCAGGAATGATCTGACATTCTTATCATGCGCGATATAGGCATTAAGTGTCGGAGCTATTATTCCCCAGCGCCTCAGGTCGAAGAACCTGTGGTTCTGAGTTGCGAATTCAAGCCTGGTCTCCTCCTGAATAGCCAACATTGCGTTGGCTGCATTATCGAAAGGATATGCTCCGGCAACATCGGGATAAGTCTCCACCAGGTAATTTGCAGCCGGCTGATCCCAGTCAACAACAGGATCTGAGCCAAGGTTGCTTGTGCTTGTGCATAAGCCCATAACGGGAGTACTGTTCTTTGCACGTTCACGTACCATATTCACGTAGGTTCTGGCAAGGTCAAGCTGGTTATCTGCCACAGCACATTCAGCTCTCCAGAGGAGGATGCTTGCATAACGGAGCATCCTGAAATTTTTGCCATTATAGAAGCCGGTTCCATAAGCATTCAGCCCCTGTTCTTCCTTCTTGTGCATGAATATTTTGGACATGTAGGGACCACCGTTGGGCTGTTCACGGATCCAGTCGTTACCCGGGTGGATTCCCCAGCCCAGGAAGTCGACGCCACGGCGTGCAATGATCCAGTCAACACGCGGATCAAGAAGTTCCTGTGTTGGAGTGAAGTCATCCCCGCTCCCTACACCCATGTCGGAGGCAAGAGCAACGCGGTCAGCCACATCGAGTTTGGGAAGTCCGTCGTTATCAACCTGGAATGCTTCGAAGAGCCACTGTGATGGCTGATAGAAACCCCATCCGCCACAGCTTGCAGGACCCTTCTGGTGAAAATTACATCCCGACCCGTGAACGGCAGAATGGGCCGTTCCGGTTGTGTGGCACTGAAGCTCGAAAATTGATTCGGAATTATTCTCATGTGTCATGTCGAAATTCCAGGAAAACTCAGGTGCAAGGCTGAATTTGCCGCTGGTGATTATCTGATCGAGCAGTGTTTTTGCCTGTCCGAGTTCGTTCTGGTACATGTGAGCCTGGGCTTTATAAGCCATGGCGGCCCATTTGTCAGCACGCCCTACCTCACCATTGATTTTTGTTTCAGGCAGATTATCTATTGCATACTGCAGGTCAGCTTCAATCTGATCCCATCCCTCATCGGTGTTCGGAACTTTATCGGGAGCCAGATCACCCAGTTCCACGGTAGTTTTAATATAAGGGATCTTTTCAAAGATCTTGGTTGCCTGGAAATGGAACCATGCTCTCAGAAACTTCAGTTCTCCTTCCATTTCCGTGGCTCTGGCAGCAGGCAGAGGTGTCGGACCTGCCTGTGTTTCCCAAAGAAACTCAAGAGTCACGTTGGCACGGGCAACCCCGTCGTAACAGGCGTTCCATCTGTTTTCCATATAAGGGTTGTTTGGAAGTGCCTCATATCTCTCGATCAGGTTATAGTTACTCTGGTCACCAGCTGATGTACCCTTGTAGGCATCGTCGGAACATCCGCCTGCATAGGTCCAGTCGCTGCCCATTGCAGCTCCGAACATCGACTGCTGTCCGACCATCCTTTCGTATACACTTACCACAAGTGTCTCCATACCTTCGGGAGTCTTCATTACTGATCCTGCCGCAACACCCGGGGGCTCCTTGGTAAGGAACTCATCACTGCAGGAGTATATCATCAGCAGACTTCCGAGAAGCAGAGTCAATGATAATAGTTTGATTGTCTTTTTCATATTTATTGTTTTTAATTATTCATAATAATTCAAACATCAAAGGCCGAAGGAGATCCCGAAGAGGAATTGCTGCGGTGTTGGCCATGCGCCTGAATCCACTCCCATGTTGATACCTCCGGAGGATATTTCCGGATCCAGCCCTGAGTACTTGGTCATAGTGAACAGGTTTGAACCCTGGAAATAAAGCTGAAGGGAATTGAACCTGTTGTTCAGAAGTCTGTTAACGTCATAACCTATCCTGAGGCTCTTCATGCGGAGGAAGGAAGCATCTTCGAGGAAGAAGGTGGAAGGCTCCTGGTGCGGTGTGTCGTTGTTATAAATGATCGGCATCGTGGCGTCCCTGTTATCTGAGAGATAAGGACTGCCCCATGATTCATAGAGCCTCTTTTTGCTTTTTCCTGATGCAAACTGTGTAAAATCAATAAACCGGCTGACATAATTCACCATATCGTTACCGACCGAAGCATAAAGGGTCGTGGAAACACTCAATCCCTTATAATCGATACTCAGGCTAAGACCTGCAGTGAAATCGGGATGAGGTGACCCGATGTATGTGCGGTCGTTGGCATCGATCCAGCCGTTACCGTCAACATCCTTGTATTTGAAATGTCCGGGGGCGTTATATGTTCCGTTTTCACCGAACGCTTTCGGCCATGCGTCAACCTCTGCCTGCGACTGGAAAATCCCCTCGACAATATACCCGTAGAATTCAGGGAATGCCCTTCCTGTCTGGGTTCTTGTGTAGGGTTTTTCACGGTAGGAGCTTCCCTGGTAGAAGTCAGACTCCACATCGGTAAGCTTGACGAGCTCATTCACATAACGCGAGAATACCAGTCCGGCATTATAGGTGAGATCTCCGTTCAGTGCGCTGTTGTTGTAGCCTATCTCCAGATCGAAACCGGTGTTCTTCATTGAACCGATGTTGATGGAGGGCCGGCTGGCTGTCCCTAGTACAAGAGGCAGCTGTTTCGGATAGAGCATATCTTCGGTGGTACGCTGCCACAGGTCGAGATTTACAGTAAAGTTGCTCAGCAATGTTGCATCAACACCAACGTTAACAGTGGTGGTTGTCTCCCATTTTACATCGGCGTTTCCGAATGTTGACTGGCGGAATCCGGTATTTGCTGCACTGTTACTGCCGCCAAGGGGGTAGTTTGCATGAAATTCGTGGAATGCAAAATTTGTGTAGGAGTTATAATTACCCATGCGGTCATTACCAACCACACCGTATCCAACACGTAACTTCAGTTCATTAAGCCACGATTTGGCAGAAGCCATGAAAGCCTCCTCCGTTACTCTCCATCCAAGGGAGAATGCAGGGAAGACTCCGAACTTCTGATTACCGAAACGTGATGAGCCGTCACGCCTTACCACTGCTTCCAGCAGGTACCTGTCAGCAAACTGATAATTAACACGTCCGAAAATGGAGAAGAGGCTGTACTCGCTGTAACCGTCGGAAGCTCCGAAAGTACGCAAACCGGTTCCCAGTGTCATGTAATTGATATTCTTGAAAGGAAACCACGACTGGTTTGCACTCAGGCTGCTGGAGTTAGCATCATAAGCCTCAGTTCCTGCAATAGCCTTAATATTATGCTGGCCCGATACGAGAGAATACTCGATCGTGTTTGTCCAGGTCCAGTTAAGAGAGAAAGCTCCGCCTATGGAATATGAATCATAAGTCCCTCTTTCTGCATCGGCAACATTAACAAAGCCATAATCCTGAGACTTCTGGCCATAAGTGTTAACCCCAATAAGGGTTTTGAGTGCGAGGCCTTTGACAGGATTCAACTGTAGAAAAGCATTACCGCTGGCAGTCAGCCTTTTTGTGTTATCCCACTGGTTATAATACTGAAGGTGCATGACACTCTGCGAGTTACCCATGCTGGTTGGCCGTGATCCGGCGAAGTTTCCACCCTCATCATATACCGGCACTATCGGCGGCATCCTGTAGGACCATGAGACAAGCGATGATTCAGAGTTGTCGTTCTGCTGTCCGTAACTGGTATAATACTGCACCCCGATGTTTGTTCCGACACTCAGCCAGTCTGTAGGTGATGAAGAGATATTGGTACGGAAATTATATCTTTCAAAACCCGTGTAATTGAATATACCCTCATCATGCGTGTAGCCCATCAGGAATGCATAGGAGGTGTTCTGTGAACCACCTGCTACGTCCATGGTATACTCTTTATAGCTGGCGTTCCGTGTGGCTTCGCCAAACCAGTCTGTTCCCGGGACGCTGGCTCTTGTAATAAGGTATGTATCGGTTCCATCCTCGATAGCCAGTTTGTTGTCATACAATGACATATCTGCCCGCGGGTCGCCCATTGGTGCTGCTGTGGGGTAGATGTAATAAGGTATCACGGGTGTGGCTCCGCTGCCATACTGGGGGTGGCTGTAATTGGGTACTCCTGCATTTTTTGCCTCGAGCCACAACATTTCGCCCCACTCCTGTGTGTTCAGCAAGTCGTAGAATTTTCCGGGGACATTAACGCCCTGTCTTACATTCACGTTAAAGGCCACCTTCTGGTTTTTACGGCCTCCCTTTGTTGTAATAAGAACAACGCCGTTTGCGGCCCTTGCACCGTAGATGGACTGTGCAGCGGCATCTTTCAGAATGGTTATTGACTCAACATCGTTGGGTGAGTAGGTTCCACCCGGAACACCATCCACCACGTAAAGAGGGTTGGAGTCGTTAATTGTGGTCATACCGCGGATACGGATAGTTGCACCTGCACCGGGTGTGTGCTGGTTAAGGATTGTCACACCGGCCACTTTTCCCTGGATACGCTGTATCGGGTTAACAGCAGCACTTTCAGAGATGGCCGCGGCATTTACAGTTGATACGGAACCTGTAAGAGATTTTCTTGCCATGGTCGAATAACCCACCACAACAATCTCATCCAGGGCTGAGACAGCCTGTGCAAGGCTGACATCAACAGTAGCCTGCGTTCCGACAACCACTTCACGTGTTACATATCCAATAAAGGAAAAGGTAAGTGTGGAACTGGCTGAAGCAACAGTAATGGCATAATTACCATTTGCATCTGTCATGGCACCGTTCATCGTTCCTTTTTCAAGGACATTCACTCCGGGCAGAGCCTCACCGGCATCATCCGTCACTTTACCGGTGACACGCCTTTGCTGAATATCACTTGAGGAAACAACGTCGTCAGGCACGGCTGCAAAAGAAAACGCCTGGAGTGTTGCAAGCAATAAAAGAGCAGTTGTTAGTTTCATGACAATTCTCATTGCCCTGAAAAACACAACATTCATGTTTTGTTTCTTCATATCGTTTTAAGGTTAATTAGTTAAAAAATACATTCGGGTTACTATAATAATTGTTATAAAATTCCCGGATTTAAGGAGCAGAAGAATGCTCCACTTAGGTTAGGTCTGGGTAGGTTGAATCATAGGCAAAGAGATTTAAAGGTTAGTAATTTAATTGAAAATTTTAAAATTTATTCTTTAATATTTTTAGTTTCCGGATATCCGGGAAATTATAAAATCCAAACTAAGACATGTTTTTGTCTTTTTAAATCCCCTCCAGTCATCCCAAAAGCCATACTATAAATGCATTCAGGATAGCGGCTTTAACTGGCAATTGTGCTTTCAGTCGCCGTTTGTGCTTCAAATATATTGAATCTGGTTGAAAAAACAAATTTTGACCAACTTTTCACTGAAATTAGGCATTTATTTTTTTGGATGATTCATTTAAATTGCCTAACTTTTCCGATTAATATAATAAAAATGTTTGTGTTATAGTCTGTGTGATTTAATAACCGGAAATTTCGGGAATGTTCTGATCCCTTTCTAACCTAATTATTAAACCTCTAACATTCAGGCCTATGAGACAATCCACACATTAACTTTCCTATCCTGAACTAAAGTAATTCATTACTTTTCTCAATTAGGCTTATGAAATTCTATTTTTTCTGATAGAATTCATCTGCTTCTTCTGGACAATTTGTAAAACTTAACATTAACTTGATAAAAGTATGACAAAAAAAATTGGATTGATTGTTCCATCGTCAGGTTATCCGATGGGATTAAAACTGATGATGAAACTAATAATAATGATTTTGATGTTCGGGACAATAAGTTTGTCCGTAGCGGATGCTTACCCGGACATCGATCAGCAAAGAACTGTCACAGGCCGGATAACAGATGCTTCCGGCAACAGTCTTACCGGAGTAAACATAGTTGAAAAGGGTACGACCAACGGTGCAATTTCAACTGCCGACGGGCGATATACCATTACGGTAACTTCACCAAATCCTGTGCTTGTTTTCTCATTCATAGGATATACAACAACCGAAGAGGTTGTAGGTTCGAGGAGCACGGTTGATGTAACGCTTATTGAAAGTGTTTCAACCCTTGAAGAGATTGTAGTTGTTGGTTACACAACCCAGATGAGGAGGAATCTGTCAGGGTCCATATCAACAGTTCAGTCCGATCAGATTCAAATGAGACAGGAACCTGCCGCACTTGCTTCATTGCAGGGAGTGGCATCGGGTGTTACTGTATCGACTGCCAACAGGCCCGGGGGTGATGCAATTATTCGTATCCGGGGTGTTGGGACAATTAACAACTCGGAACCGCTTTATGTTATTGACGGCGTGCCTTCAGGTGTAGGCAACAACTTAAGCTCGAGCGATATCGAGTCGATAACAATTCTGAAGGATGCTGCTTCATCTGCAATTTATGGTGCAAGGGGGGCCAACGGTGTTATTCTCATAACAACCAAACGCGGCCGGACAGGGCAGCAGCCTTTGATAGAGTTCAATTTCAGAACCGGTATGCATATGAGCGCGAACCAGTATGATTTGCTTAATACCCAGGAATATGCAGAGGCTGTATGGCTCTCTTTCAAGAACAGGGGCGTAGCGCCGACACACGCACAGTATGGAACCGGGACAACTCCGAGGATACCTGACTATATTCTGCCGGCAGGTAAGATGGAAGGTGATCCTTCTGTTAATCCGGATTTGTATACATATCCTGACTACGTTATATTTAAAGCCAATAAGGAGGGAACAAACTGGTATGATGAGATATACCAGAAAGGTGTAGTACAGGAATATGACCTCTCCGTAAGAGGCGGCGGAAACAGGGCAAGCTATGCTTTCTCAGCTAATTATCTGGATGAAAATGGATTGCTTATTCATACCAATTTCAAAAGATACACCTTCAGATTGAATTCTGATGCCCAGTTTAACGAATGGTTCAAGGCCGGACAATCACTTCAGGGGATTTATATAAATGAACACGGCAACCTTGGACAGTCCGGTGAAGGAACGCCTATTTCGCAAGCATACAGGGCACAGCCGATAATCCCGGTATATGATATTGCCGGCAACTTTGCCGGTTCAAGAGCTCCGGAAATGGGTAATGCCTCCAATCCTGTAAGGGACCTTTTTGTCGCCAGGAATAACAATGGCCAGTGGGCAAGAGCCATCGGGAGTTTCTACGGAGAGATTACCTTCTTAAAAGGACTGACCGCCAAGAGCCTTTTCGGCTATAACTTCGGGCAGTGGAACTATAAGGGCTACACTATTCCCAACTACGAACATTCAGAACCCAACAGGGTCAACGGACATAATGCCAGCTCAAGCTTCGGTCTTCAGTGGAACTGGACCAACACTATTAACTATATTGCCACATTTGCCGATGCGCATAAACTGAATGTAGTTCTCGGGACAGAAGCAATAGAAAGCAATGATGAAAACATGGGAGCAAGCAGGAGCCAGTATTTTTCGGAGGATCCCAACTACATGTGGCTTAACTCGGGTGAGATAAACAAAGACAATTACGGAAGCGGTTCATCCTGGTCCTTGTTCTCGATGTTTGGCCGTATGAACTATGATTTCAGGGGCAGGTACCTTGTCGAGGCAACAATACGTCGTGACGGATCATCAAGATTCGGTACCAACACCCGTTATGGTCTGTTCCCGGCCTTCTCGGTTGGCTGGACACTTTCTGAAGAGGATTTCATGTCGGGTCTGCCATGGGTCAACTTCTTTAAGCTCAGAGCAGGCTGGGGTACGTCGGGTAACGACAGGATTGGTAATTACAATTCCTATACGACCTATGCATCTCACAAATATACAGCGGCTTATGCTCTTGACGGATCAAATACATCTGCAATCACAGGCTTCCAGCCTTCGGCACTCGGTAATCCGGACGTAACCTGGGAAACAACAACAACAATGAACGCCGGTGTTGATGCCATGCTGTTCAATAATAATCTGACTGTTGCATTTGACTTGTGGAAGAGAAACACTTTCGATATGTTGTTCCAGCAGCCGATACCTAATGTTGTGGGACTTGCCTCACCTCCCTATATCAATGTGGCAGAGATGAAGAATACCGGTTTCGATCTTGAACTGGGTTACAGGAATACAGCGTTTAACGACAGGTTCAGATACAGCGTGAAGGCGACAATCTCACACTATCAGAATGAGATATTGAAACTTGCCCCGGGTGTGACATATATTGCCGGCTCATCCGAACGCCAGGTTGAATATACCCGTGCTCAGGTAGGAACTGCATTCCCTGAATTCTGGGGATATGAGGTTGAAGGTATTTTCCAGACAGCGGAGGAAGCTGCTGCTCACCCGGTTTTCCAGGGGACCAGCTATAATGCTCCGGGCCATTTCAAATTCAAGAACCAGCTTACGGTTGATACGAATGGCGATGGTATACCCGATGCAGTAGACGATGTCATAAATCCTTCTGACAGGACATATATCGGCAACCCGCATCCGGATTTCACAGGAGGGCTCAATATTGATCTCGGATTTGGCAGTTTTGACCTTCATATGTTCTTATATGGCAGCTATGGTAATGAAATAATCAATTACGTGACCAGGTGGATAGATTATGGGCAGTTTAACGGAGGATTGAGCAAAGATGCTCTTTACAAGTCGTGGGGAAGTCCTTATCTGTCAAATAATGCTGATGCTGAACTCCCGATGCTTGACCAGAACTCAAACTCACAGACCGCCTCATCAGCCTTTGTTGAAGATGGTTCGTTCCTGAGGCTTAAAAACCTCAGAATCTCCTATAGTCTTCCAAAGAATCTGCTCGACAGGGTTCAGATAAGGAGCGTTGGTGTTTATGCTCAGATAACCAATCTTTTCACACTCACCAAATACAGCGGACTGGATCCTGAACTCTACAGGACCGGAACCGGTATGGGGCTGGATAATGGGTCATGGCCGACTTCGAAACAGCTTACTTTTGGGATAAGTCTTGGTTTATAATGAATATGTAATAAACTTTAAACATAAGAGTAATATGAAAAAACTAGCGATAATTTTAACCACATTTATATTGGTGGTCATAATTTATTCCTGCTCGGAAGAATTTCTGACTAAAGTGCCTCAGGCCTCGACGTCGGAGAATGTATTCTATTCCGAGAAAGGTATTGATGCACTGGTAACCGGGACTTATGCGATGATAAAGGGCAGCGCTCTCTGGACAGTTTCCTGGGGTGCCTCAATACAGAACTGGACCTATGGCTCTGCCGCATCGGATGATGCCTATAAGGGATCTGAGATAACTGACCAGGTTCCGGTCAACGAGATTGAGAGGTGGGAGGTAACAACCACAAATAACTATCCTGCTGAAAAGTGGAGGCTCAATCTTGGCATGGGTGTTGACCGTGCGAATAAGACACTGCGGGTAATTAAGACTACTGAGGAAGAAGGAACAATATCTGCAGCCGTAGCAGACAGATTCAGGGCAGAGGTGCGATTCCTGAGAGGTGTCTTCTACTTTGAATCATGGCTGGTATTTGGTGACTGGATTCCAATAATTGATGAAAATGTAACCGATCCTGCACAGGTTTCAAATGAGAATGCACCCGATGCCGTATTGAATTTCATAATTGCTGATCTTCAGTATGCGTGGGAAAGACTTCCCGCCACACAGGCACAGCCCGGCCGTCCTACAAAGTGGGCTGCCATGGCAGTTGCTGCAAGGGCTTACCTGCAGGAGCTTAAATATGATCTGGCTAAACCGTTGCTTAGTGATATCATAGCCAGCGGTCAGTTTTCACTTATGCCTAATTTCATTGACAACTTCAATATTGCAACCAACAATAACGAAGAGTCAGTATTTGAAATACAGGCATGTGTTAATGATTATAACGAGTCCCTGAATGCAGAAATGGGGATTGGCCTTAACTGGCCTCATGGCGGCGATATTGGTATGTGCTGTGGTTTCCACCAGCCTTCGCAGAATCTGGTAAATGCTTTCAAAGTAGATGCCAGCGGCTTGCCGTTATTCGATACCTTCAACAACACCGATCTTAAAAACGACCAGGGAATAGCTTCCGGCGATGAATTTATTCCTGCCACAGATCCTGTTGACCCTCGTCTTGACTTTACCGTCAGCCGCAGGGGTATCCCTTATAAAGACTGGGGCATCAACCGCGGAAGCGACTGGGTACGTAAGCAATCAGAAGGAGGTCCGTATTTGCCTGCACCTAAACCTTTCTTCAACAAAGCAGAGCGTTATACACTTTCTACAACAACCGGATGGCAGACCGGTATCAACGCCAACAACTATCGTTACATCCGGTACGCGCATATATTGTTGTGGAGAGCTGAGGTTGCCGCTTTCGAAAATGACCTGATTACTGCACGTAACTTGGTGAATGAAGTACGTGAAAGGGCAGGTAATGACATGGTTATGGGTAAAGTTAACATTTACACCCTTCCGGCATCCGTTTACCCGTGGGGGGAAGATGGTGATGTTGACTGGACACAGCCAGCGGCAAACTATAATGTGGGACTCTATCCCCCGTTTGCCAACCAGGACGAGGCAATGAGAGCAGTGCAGTGGGAGCAGAGACTGGAGTTTGCAACTGAAGGCAGACGCTTCTTCGATCTCAGGCGCTGGGATGAACTCCCTGCAGGAATGAGAGTAGACATGGCAGCCACCCTGAATGCTTTTGCAGCCGGGGACCTCAGAATAAGGCCATTTATGGATGGTGCTTCTTTCGATACAAGGGATAAGTTCCAGCCGATACCTCAGGGCCAGCTCGACCTTCAGCCGGGAGTTCTGGTTCAGAACCCTGATTACAGGTAATAATTATTAATGGAAATAAAAGAGGGTGTCTTAAAAGGCACCCTTTTTATTTGCCCCCGGCTTTCGTCCCGACAACACGGAACTGCGGCTGGCAAAGCCTGCCCCCAAATATAGGGGGTCTGCAGACATCAAATAATAAATAAGTCCCCTTTAGGGCCTGCCTGCCGTAACGTCAGTGCAGGCAGGGATTTAGGGGCAAACACAAGGTGGCTAGTCCGCTCTTACAAGGTTACCGTCAATGTACCTGTATTGTACCACTTCCCTGCATGATTCGCAACCATACATCGGAGAATCGGGTGATACAACAGATGTCTCAACATATATAATTCCGTCTTCAATTTTTAAAACCTTCAAGGCGAATTCTATTATCCCGGCAACTGCAAAATCATCCCCTTGATTTATTAATACAATATGTTCAGGTATATCAATAACCGGCATCCTCGAAACTCTCATGGGCACAACAGCATCCTCAAGTGAGTCTCCGTCAATATCGCCAAGCAGTGTCTCCGAGGGATCTATCAGGTATACGATTCCGTTGTTATGTATTGTAATAACACCATCCCTGTCAACCGTTCTCCCCGGAAATTCAATCTGATTCGACACATAATCCTCAACCGATGCAATTACCAATTCCCTCATCTTTTTGTCTTGAGTATCAGAGCATGAGAAGATCACTGCTGCAAGTACGATTATCTGAACATAATTTCTCATAAGGTATATAATTATCCGTTTCAAAATTAAACCATTCCAAAAAGTGTTTTTGCCCCTATATCCCCTTCGGGACTTAATAAAACACTGATATTCAGTAACTTTATCTTCATGAAGTAAAAATAAAAAAGAATTAAGATCTTAATGATTCGGAGCATATACAAAATTATATAAAATCAGTGAATGATAAAATAAGTATCTTTAGAGACATGACACCGAAAATAATCATACTGGCCGATGGCTCTTATCCGGAACACGAGATACCGCTGGAATATATCCGGAATGCTGAAAGGATAATCTGTTGCGACGGCAGCGCTGAAAGGCTGATAAATGAAGGAGTGATTCCCGAGGCGATCGTAGGCGACCTCGACACACTGCCAAAAAGTATTGCACGGAGATTTCCGGGACAGGTATTCAGGGTAAGGGAGCAGGAAACCAACGATTTGACCAAAGCTGTCAGGTGGTGTATAAAAAGGGGATATAAGGATCTTGTCATACTTGGCGCCACGGGCAAACGGGAAGATCATACCATAGGAAATGTCTCCCTTCTGGCCGAATACGTAAGGGATGCTTCAGTAATAATGGTTACCGATACGGGGATCTTTCGTCCATTTCCTGAAAGCTGTGTCGTTGATGCTTTCCCGGGTCAGCAGGTCTCAGTTTTTTCTGCTGACCCCACTACTGAGGTAACCTCAAAAGGATTGAAGTTCCCTCTTAAGAACCGCAAACTTACAAACTGGTGGACCGGTACACTTAATGAAGCGGTCGGGAATAAATTCAGTTTGACGTTTACAGGCGGACCGGTTATTGTGTACCTCGAATTCCCCGTCACCGGTTCATGATTCGCTCAGCTCCCTCACGAGGTTGATCAGTTGTACCCTGCTCCTGACATTTGTTTTGATATATATCCTGTGTGTATGATCTTTCACAGTCTGCAGGCTGATAAAGAGCTTATCTGATATCTCTTTGTTGCTTAATCCGTTGCATATTTCCTTTATAATATCGGTTTCGCGGGGGGAAATTTCAAATTTCCTGATAAACCCTTCGAATGAAAGATCATTGGCGGGCTCGCCGTATGGCTCCGGTAACAATGTGCCGTAAGTAAACCACAGAGGAAGGAAGGCATAACCCGCATGAAACAGGAATATGAAAATGAGGGCCAGCCAGAGCTGACCGGAATAAAATATGAGTGGTCCCGACTGCATAAGCATTATGAGAATAAGCAGCGGAGCTATTATTTTTATCTCCCGGTCCTGTATCATACTTTTACCTTTCACAGGTCTTACCGTTAGACCTGCAGCAACAACAAGGCAGAGGCTGTTCATCAATATGAAGTAGTATCTGACAAGCGATAAAGTATCTGTCTCTCCGGAACGCGTCACAAAGTATCCTGCAATAAAGATCACAGCAAAATTGAACAAGAGGAATGTCAGTATGAACCAGCTGCTTTTCTTTCTTCCCGAGATCAGAACGGAAAACTGTACGAGCATCAGCCAGGCAAAAACAAGGAACGGTAGTCCCATTACCACAGAGAAAGCTGTTATCTTTTCGGGAAGTCCTTCTGCAATATAGGGAGCAAGGAATGATCTGATCAACACCTGACCCCAGATGCCATAGAATCCGAAAGCATATACGAATGCCTGAAAATAGAGAAGTGCGGAAAAAGCTTCCGATCTGTACCTGCTGTGCAACCTTGAGGACAGTGCTATTCCTCCGGCGGCAAATGCCACCGAAATAATGAATGCCAGGTAGGAGAGGAGTTGTAACATAATGTAAAGGTAAGGTTTTATTTAATAGACGGAAGACCCCCGCCTGACCGCTGACGCAGTCAGTCGGGCAGGGAAGACCGAAGAAGTCGTCATTTGGCCTTCCACCTTCGCTAAAGCTACGGTGTGCGATGTCGGCCCTCATTCAGCACTACGCGCCGTCATTCGCACTGCGTGCGTCATTCAGCGCTACGCGCTGTCATTCGGCCTGCGGCCGTCATTTGCCCTTCGGGCGTCATTTGTCCTCCTAACGTCGGACGTCATTCGCACTGCGTGCGTCATTCAGCGCTACGCGCTGTCATTCGGCCTGCGGCCGTCATTTGCCCTTCGGGCGTCATTTGTCCTCCTAACGTCGGACGTCATTCGCACTGCGTGCGTCATTCAG
>Ga0334890_1004030_pt1 | contig 13988 bp, 10 predicted proteins | sample GraSluR1_MG_3_FD_207220 | JGI IMG/M metagenome (GOLD analysis project Ga0334890, IMG submission 207220) | Sludge microbial communities from methane-producing bioreactor in Wageningen University, Netherlands - Granular Sludge_31_08-R1 | ecosystem: Engineered > Bioreactor > Anaerobic >... | reverse complement strand
CCACAGGGCGTGTGTACACGTTCCAATTCAATGACAACCTGCTTGACCCCGACGCGTGGAGCAACTTGGTGACGGACGTTTCGGGGACAAATACGACGACCACGCTGAGCGATACGAATACGCCGATGGACAATCGCAGCTACAGGGTTCGTGTTCGGGTTCCGTGAGGGGCGTTATGTCATACTCGTACACGTACTCTTAAACTCAAATCGTTGCTACCTGGAAATCGCGATAGGCGTGTACGAGCGGGTGTAAGAGTAAGTCCAGGCAAGACAGAGGGTCTCTTACCGGAGTTCCTGCTCGGGAGTTTGTGCGAGCAGGGCGAGAGGGGCGACACTCGGCTCGTGTCCGGCTTTCCGCTTCACCACGGCGTCCTGCTTTCGCGTGGAGATATCCGTGAGTGAGCAGCGAATCTGGCCCACGGCCATGCCGTAATCCGCGAGGAGAGGGGTCATGCCCCATGCGGGCGTTTCCGCCGCGATCTGCTTGAGTTCCTTGTTTCTCGTGCGGCCCGCGACATCCATGAACGACGTGGTCCACACGGTGAAACTTCTTGTGCGCACGCCGCGTGGGGCTTCGCGGGCGGGCATGACATCCACGCGCAACGCTGCATATTTCCCACCGAACGCATGAATGTTGTCGCGCGCCGAGCGCGCGGCGAAGGGGACGGCCTTGCTGTCGCAATTGACGAAAATGCGGAAGTCGGAATCCGGCGAGATCGGACCGCAGCGTTCGTGATAGACATCGGAAAGCAAGGTCAGTACGCGCGACACTTCCTTGCCTTGCGCGGCCATGTCGGTGGCGCCGGTGATGTTGGTGGCCGAAGTGCCGTCGAGGTAGTTATGGCCGAAGAATGAAAGCTCGCCGTTGGAGAGATCGTACACGTGGAAGTTGTGGGTGTCTTTCTTTGTGCCGACGACGGGATTGAGCAACTCGTCGGTCATTTTCAGGTAATAGAGCGTGTCCAGTTGCGGCATGGTTACAACGGAGACGATGCGGCTGTTGATGTACACGCGGCCTCCGCGTTCGGCGCCCCCGGCGGCGGAGGGCGATTGAAGCGTGACGCTGATGAGGCAGCAGGCGGTGGCCTGATCGGAGTCGGGCGACCGCCAGAAACCTTCGGTGGCCTCGATCGTGGCCTCGGCGACTTGGAGAAGGTTCAGGGCGAGGAAGCGATAGTGAACGGTATAGCTCATTACCACCGTGGGTTTGGCCGGGATAAAGCGTTCACTGATCTTGTTCAGATAGAGTTCGGGCGTAGGCGGGGCGGACTCCGCCAGGCCTTCCATGCAGATCATGCTGAAAAGTGCGGCGATAACAGCCCGCATTATTACCTTACATCGCATAGGAGGAGTGATGATGAAGGAAGGGTGGGTGGGGTGCAATTAAAAAAGGATGGTTGAAGCTCTTCCGGGCGTATCTTCCCCTGACCACACTTTGCAAAGTGTGGTCAGGGGAAAAGAGGGGGTCAGAACGCAACCGCCGCGGCGACGGAGAAGTTCACTTGATCGAAATAGCGAATCTCTGCGCGGATGGTATGGTTTTCCTTCAGTTTGAGCGAGAGACCGCCCGCGATACCGAGAAGGTTTTTTTCTTCCGCGTCGTAATCGGATTTTGCGCCGGTGAGGGTGTCACGCACATCGCCGTCGAGCCGAACAATGGATACGACCGGGCCCAGGTAAGGCATGAAAACGACCTGGTTATCCACCGGGACCTTGAGTGCGAAAATGACGCCACCATCTCCCTCAAAATAGTCGAAATCGGTTTTAGTCCCGCCGCTCTTGATTTCGATTGGCGAGTAATGAAGCTGCGCGAAGACCGATATGCGCATCGGATCGGTATCAATCACGAGCATGCGGAGGCCCGCGCCGACATAGTAATCGTAGTCGCCGCCCTTGGGATTGATTGCGCCGATATCCACATCCACCGAAGCCGTCTGGCCGATTTCGTTGTGAACGCGGAGATAGAGGGTGTCCGCCTTGATCGTACGGGTGGCATCGGGTCCGGTCGTAACTTCGAGTCCGCGGTTGATGCTTTCATAGACAACGCTCATGCGGCTCTTTTCCCTCAGTTCCATGGGGAATATGGGATCGCCCGCGTCCGCGGCCATAACCTGCAATACGGGAATGGAGATCAGGAATGTCACCGCGAGAAGAATGATGCTGACATAGCGCTTCACGTTGAGGCCCTCCTCAGATTTGTACGTGTAACAGACCACATGGTGCCATTTGTTTAGCACGAATGCGTGGACTTCACAAGCATTCAAAACAACGGAGATTTCGTCTGAAAATAAACTCGCTCTTTACACTTTGAATCTGGCAGTGTCTGGTAGGTGTCCGGGCGCGAGTGCCGGGCCCGGAATTCACATTGATGCGACGGTTCATCATGCGCGTAGCTGTTGCCGCGACCGCACTTGCGGGCGCACTTTTCCTCTTTGCCTGTTCTTCGGCGGTTTACGTGGTGGAAAGCGACGACCCCTTTGAATCGGCATGGAACGATTACACGCTGGGCGAATTCGACCGCGCCACCGAGAAGTTCGAGGCGTTGCGCGCCGGGGCGGTGGTGGGTGGTGACGAGTGGTGCAAGGCAGTCTATGGGCTTGCCACCACATGGAATCTGCGGAGGCCGGGGGAAGACACGAAAAAGGCCACGGCTTATTACGAGGAACTGATCCAGGGCGCGCCCACGCATGATCTTGCTGTGTGGAGTCGGCTCGCGCTGGCGCGTATGAAGCACCTGGTGCCGGTTGGCGAGACCCCGGATTACGGGGAAGTGCGGAAGGCTTACCGGGATGTCATGGCGCTTCATCCCGGGCATCTTGCCGCGCAGGAGGCTTTTCTTTACCTGCAATCAACCCTGATCTCCTCGCTGGACCCCGCGCAGACAAAGCAGGCGCTGGAGGCGCTGGAGAAAGCCGTAGCCGATCCCGAATATCAGTTCGTCGGACCGGCATGGTCACTGATCGCGGTCGGGTCGCAGACGCTGGGCGACATGGAGCGGCGGCTTCATGCTGAAGAGATGTCGCTCAAGACCACGGAGGTGGATCCCACCAATCCGTTCACGGAGTATTCATGGCAGTATTGGAACCTGGCGACGATCGCCGAGTTCGATGTCGGCGACTTTGAGAAGGCGCGTTACTACTATCAGAAATTGATTGAAGAATATCCGCAGGATATCCGCGTCTATGGCGCGCGGCAGGCGTTGATGCGGATGGATGATCTGGAGATGAAAATAAGGGCGGAGATGTGAGATTGAATTTGGACCTTGCCCGGCCATGAAGGGCGAGTTTCCAGTTTCGAATTTCAAGATCGGCCCCTGAGTACAAGTGAATGAAAGCGCTGTGGTATTTCATTAAGAGCTACTTCGCCATCCTCGTGGTCGGCCTTGTGTACGCATGGTCGGCGGGCGCGATCCTGGTGTACCGCAACCGCCAGACGCCGCCGGATGCCGTCGTGCTGCGCATCGGCCACTGGCAGCTTGAAGCGAGCGTGCGGGACGCGATCAACGAGATGGCTGAACGCTACCGTGAAGTTCATCCGAACGTGTACGTAGTGCAGGATGCGATTCCCGAGGGCGTGTACGGGCAATGGGTGAGCACGCAACTCCTCGGCGGCACGGCGCCGGATATCGTGCAGGTGGGGGCGATGCTGCCGCCGAATATCTGGTTGTCTTATTACAACCGCTACTTCATTCCCCTCAGCCGCGAAGTGAACCGGCCGAACCCGTACAACAAGAGTACGGAGCTGGAAGGAACTGCGTTGCGGCAGACGTACAAGGACGGCATGCGCACGGCGTACGTGGACGAGATGCAGGAGTACATGAGCATTCCGCTCTCTCAGTTCGGCGTCCGCATTTTCTACAACAAGGACATGCTGAAGCGGCTGACGGGGCTGGACGAGGCGCCGGAAGATTACCGGGAATTCCTCGCGGCGTGCGAGAAGATCGCTTCGCAGAAGGACGAGCGGGGCAACAACTATATCCCCATCGCGGGGTCGCAGTATCATTTCTCGATGTGGGATCCGATGATGTTCGATCCGCTGACCTACGGCGCGGTGCGCAAGGCGGACTTCAATCGCGACGGCTTTGTCGGCAACGACGAGTTGTACACGGCGATCAAGACCGGACGCCTGAGCATGAAATTCCCGCCGTTCGAGGCGAAATTCCGGATGCTTCGCGAGGTCACCGACCATTTCCAGACCGGCTACACCGGGTTAACGCGTGATGAAGCGGTCTTCCTTTTCGCCCAGCAGAAAGCGGTATTCATGACCACCGGCACGTGGGATGCGCGCAGTCTCCAGGCGCAGGCGGAGGGCCGCTTCGAGGTGGGCGTGATGGATTTTCCTGTGCCTGCGCCGGACGATCCGTATTACGGTCCGATCGTGGAGGGCCGCAACTACGAGCGGCCCGGCGGCGGCTTCTCTTTTGGAATCACGCGCACGAGCAAAAATCCGGAGCTGGCGCTCGACTTCCTGCTGTTCATGGCTTCGCAGCAGCAGAACGAGGAGTTGAACCGGGTCATCGGCTGGATTCCCTGCATTCTCGGCACGGAGATGGATCCGATGCTGGAGGCTTTTGCGCCGCATCTTGAAGGGGTGTACGGCGCGTTCCCGATCTGGCTGGGCGGCGAGACGGGCGTCAAGTGGCAGCAGCTCTATTCCCTGTACCAGGTCAACCAGATTTCCTATGACGACTTTGTGAGCCAATTCGAGCCGTTTTACCAGGAGCAGGGATACAAGGACTTCCTTGAACAGCAGCGAGATTGGCGGCGCGGCATGCACCAGAACGAGCGCTTCCTGGCGGGCATTCGCGCGCGGGCCCTGGCGTCGGAGGGCGACGACGCAACCTCCGCGTGGGTGAAGTATCGCGCACTTACGACCTCGCGGCAGATCTGGGCCGAACTGGGACACAACCGACAAATGCGATTGATTGATCAGGGGCCGGACCTCGATGCGGTGGGCCCTTACGAATACAGCCCAGCGATACTGAAGAAGATCCGGGCGCGGATTAAGAAAGAGAAATGAACCCGAAAGCCGTCAAGCTCAACCAGGTCAAGCATCATTGGGAGATTTATCTCTTCATCATCCCGACCGTGATCCTGATCGGGCTTTTCCAGTATTATCCCGCCAGCAGCGGCATCTTTCACAGTTTTTTCCGGTGGAATGGTTCCGACATCTCCGAATTCCGCGGGCTGGAAAACTACATAGACCTGCTGAAGAACTCGGAGTTCTGGAACTCGTTCAAGCTGGCTTTCATTCTCGGCGCGTGGAATGTGCTGAAGATGATCCCGGCGCTGTTCGTCGCGGTGGCCATTCACCGGTGCAAGAGCGATCGCATGCAGTTCCTGTACCGCACGCTGTTCGTCGTGCCGATGGTGATTCCCGGGCTGGTGGTGGTCTTGATCTGGCGTTCGTTTTTCTTCGAGGCGACGGCGGGATATCTCAATAAGTTTCTTCTATGGTCCGGACTTTTCGACGTGCTGGCGCGGCTCGACAGTTTCCTGGGGTGGGGCGGTGTCTTTGTTCCGGGTCGCATGCCGGCGTGGCTCGGTGATCCGAAGCTGATCATTGCGGCGTGCATCGTGTGGGGTTTCCCCTGGGTCGGATCGTTTGCCGTGCTGACGCACCTGGCGAAACTGCAGAGCATTCCGAAAGACATTTACGAGGCGGCCGAGATTGACGGAGTAGGTTGGTGGACCAAGTTCACGAAGGTGGAGCTTCCGTTGATCATGGGATCCATTTACCTGCTGCTCGTTTTTGTGATTATTGACACGATCAAGGACGCGGGCATGATTCTCGCGCTTGCCGGCATTCAGGGCGGCCCGGGAGGGCGTGCCACCGTGCCCGCATTGTTCATGATTCGCAAGGCGTTTCTCGATCAGCAGATGGGCTACGCCTGCGCAGTAGGCATCATCCTGACCATTGTCGTGATGATCCTTCAGAAATTCAGCACGCTGATCATGGATCCTGAGTCCATGAAAGGTCGGCAACGCGTCGTATTCCGCGGCCTGATGATCCTTCTGGCTGCCGCGTTCCTGTTGTGGCGCTTTGCCGGGGACGGGGTGCAGAACCTCACGGTGGTGGCGATTCTGCTGGTGATCTTTTCACTGCCGTATGAATGGCTGCGCCGGTTGATCCCGGAAAGAAAACAGGCGGTTTCCACGCACCATGGCAGCGTGTCTCCGATGGGCGAGAGCCCGGGCGACCGCTACATGCGGCGGGCATTCGAACGGCACAGCGATCCCGTCTACCGGGCGTTCGCGGCGCTGGGCGCCTGGTTCCTGCGCTTCACGAAACACGCCTATATCTGGCTCGTACTCGCTTTCGCGTTCCTGCCGCTTTACCTCATGATCATCGTGAGCGTGAAGAGCAACGAGCAGTTCTACCTCTCTCCCGCCACCGTCACGCAGCCGATGTTCTGGGAGAACTGGCGCACGGCCTGGGAGATGGTGACACCGACGGTCGCGAACAGCCTCTTCATCTCCACCAGTTCCACGTTGCTCACGCTGGGACTGGCGCTCTGCGGCGCGTATTTCTTCGCGCGATTGCGCATGCCGGCATCCGGTTTTCTCTGGAACGCGCTGCTGATCATGATGATGATGCCGGCGATCGCGAACCTCGTGCCGTTGTTCATCCTGCTGCGCGATATGAACCTGCTGAATACCCTCGCGGCGCTGATCATTGTCGGCGCGTCCGGCGGCCAGATCTTCGGCATCTTCGTGCTGAGGAACTTCATACAGGATACGCCGCAGGACCTTTTCGAGGCGGCCGAGATCGACGGGGCAAACCACTTCCAGCAGGTGAAGATGATCGTGATTCCGCTGTCCGGTCCGATCCTCGGGACGGTCGGCGTGATGCACTTCATCGCCGCGTGGAATGACTTCGTGTTGCCGTTGATCGTGATGCGCGACCACGCGCGCCTGCCGGTGATGGTGCAGTTGCTCCGCATGGCGGGCGAGTACATCAAGCTCTGGGGTCCGCTCATGGCAGGTTACGCGATCGCCAGCATCCCGATCATCATCCTCTTCGTCTTCTCCATGAAGCTCTTCATCCGCGGCCTGACCGAGGGCGCGGTGAAGGGGTAAATAGAGAAACCTGAAACCTGAGTTTGTTCAAGAAAAGGCAGGCTTTCCTGGCGTTGCCCCGACTTGTAACTTTTCCATGCCTCCGGTAGAGTCCGAGGCTTACTCGGAGGAGCGTCGGATGGCAGAGCGGAAAATACTGATTGTGGGCGGGGGTGGGCGCGAACATACACTCGCCTGGAAACTGGCGAATGACAGCGGTAAACCCCGTGTTTACTGCGCGCCGGGGAACGCGGGCACCGCGCGGGTGGCGACCAACGTGGGCATCGCTGCGACCGACATCGGCGCGCTCGTGAAGTGGGCGATGGCGGAGCGTCCGCACCTGACGGTGGTGGGCCCGGAAGCGCCGCTTTGCGAGGGAATCGTGGATCGTTTTTCTGCCGAGGGACTGCGGGTATTCGGTCCGTCCCGCGCGGCCGCGATGCTGGAAGGCAGCAAGTCTTTCGCGAAAGAGATCATGCAATCAGCGGGCGTTCCCACCGCGAAGGCGGCTCGATTTTGCGATGCAAACGAGGCGAAGGCCTATCTTCGAAAACAGGGTGCGCCGGTGGTGGTGAAGGCCGACGGGTTGGCGGCGGGGAAAGGGGTCACGGTGGCGGCCACGCTGGAGGAAGCCGAAGCCGCCGTGGATGCGTCGCTCGTGACGCGCGAATTCGGCGAAGCGGGCAACACGGTTTTGATCGAGGAGTGCCTGCAGGGCGAGGAGGCCTCGATACTCGCCCTGGTGGACGGGCGCACGATCGTGCCGCTCTCTTCGGCGCAGGATCACAAGCGCGTGTTCGACCGGGATGAAGGTCCGAACACAGGCGGCATGGGCGCGTATTCGCCGGCGCCGGTGGTCAAGGATAGCTGGTGGCCATTCATCCGGCGCGAAGTGCTGGAGAAAACGGTGGTCGAACTTAACCGGCGCGGAATCGTTTATCGCGGCGTGCTGTATGCGGGATTGATGATGACGCAGGACGGGCCGAAAGTGCTGGAGTTCAACTGCCGGTTCGGCGACCCGGAAACGCAGGCGGTGATTCCGAGGCTTGCGTGCGATCTGCTGCCAGCGCTGGATGCTTGCGTGGACGGTACACTGAGCGAAGATCTGGTGCGGTGGAAAAATGAGGCGAGTGTGTGCGTGGTAATGGCCGCCGGTGGTTATCCCGGGAAGTACGCCAGGGGCGATGAGATCACGGGGCTGGATCGCGCCGGCGCGATGAGTGATGTAATGGTGTTTCATGCGGGTACCGCGGAGAAGCAGGGGCGCGTGGTGACAGCCGGCGGCCGGGTGCTGGGCGTGACAGCGTTGGGTCGCGACCTGCGCGCAGCAATCGGGCTCGCGTACCAGGCCTGCGGCCACATAAAATTCAACAGCGCGCATTATCGCAAAGATATAGGCTGGAGAGCGATTTAGACCGGAAAGGAAACGACACATGAAAAGAACAGCCGGTGGTTCACCTCAGGTAGTTGTCCTTATGGGCAGCGATTCGGATTGGCCTGTCATGCAGGAAACGGTCCGCACGCTGGAGAGTTTTGACGTGAAGTGTGATGTAGGGGTGTTGTCCGCCCACCGCACGCCGGAGCGCGCAACGGCGGTGGCGTCGGATTCGGCGGGGCGCGGGGTGAAAGTGATTATTGCGGCGGCGGGCAGCGCAGCACATCTCGCGGGCGTGCTCGCGGCGCACACGACGCTGCCCGTAATCGGCGTGCCGATGAAGGGTGGGGCGCTGGACGGCCTGGATGCGCTGCTTTCGACGGTGCAGATGCCGGCTGGAATCCCGGTGGCGACGGTGGCGCTGGGCAAGGCGGGCGCGGTGAACGCGGCGCTTCTGGCGGTACAGATTCTTGCATTGAGCGACACGCGCCTCGCAAAAATGCTGCTGGCGCACAAGCAATCGCTGAAGCGCAAGGTGGATGAAGCCAACAAACGGCTGCGCGCGGATCGGGAGAAAATATAATGAAGTTCCGAGTTGTCGTTGCGGGATTTCTGCTCTGCGCTCTCATGGCGCGCGCGGAAGAGGAAGCGGGCCGTGCCCCGAGCCTTGTTGCGTGTGTGACGGAATTGGCGAAGGTCCTGGAACGATATGGTCTGGCGCCGGATGCGGCCCGTGCATGCGAAGAGGCGATGAGGGCCATCGTGATTCAGGCCGATCCGGGCGGCGGTCTGTATACCGCGGAGGATGCGGAGCGCCTGGAGGCCGCGGCGCGCGGGCGTGTGTTCCATGCGGGCATAAAAGTTTCCGCCACCAACGGGCAGATGGTTGTCGTTGAGATCGCGGCGGAATCGGGGGCTGAGCAGGCCGGCATCCAGCCGGGCGAGACGATCGAAACCCTTGATCGCGGAAGTGTTTCCGGCATGAAGGCGAGCGATCTCGCCGAATTGCTGCGCAGTACCGCGAATGTTCCGGTTTTGCTTGGGGTCAAGGGGACGAACGGCGAGGTGCGCGATGTAGAGGTGCCGTTGACGGTCGGCAGCGCGCCGGCGGTTGATCTTGCCGAAGACCTCCCGACGGGAATTGCTTATGTCAGATTGAACGGGCTTTTTGAAAAATCCGATCGCGAAATCATTTCCACGCTCCGGCGGTGGGTCGGCACGAGCACATACGGGCTTGTCCTTGATCTGCGCGGAGCGGACGGAGCAGATGTGGATGCGGCCGCGGCGGTGGCCAGCCTGTTCAGCCAGGAGGGCGCGCTGCTTTTCTCGCTTCGCGATACGCAGGACCAGGATATTGCGGTTTACAAGGCGCGTCCGGCGTTTCGCATGGATTTGCCCACGATGGTGCTGGTGGATGGCCGGACATCGGGCGCCGCTGAAGCGCTGGCCGCGGCGCTCGCCGGCAGCGCCCGGGGGGTGATGTTGATCGGCGATGTCACGCAGGGCGATCCGTTGATAAGGGAGTTCCTGGATTTCTCCGGCGACTTGAAGCTGCACATCGCGACGCGCAAGCTGGTGGTGGCTGATGGAATAACTTATACCGGGCGGGAGGGGGTCAAACCCCATCTCGCCGCCACACCGGAGATGACTCCGGATTATGAACCCGAAATGCCCGAGGAAGAGGCAAGCAAGATTACCGATGAAGAGCGGGAAGACCGGCGTTTGAGAGATCGCGTCCGTGGCGATTCGGTTTTGCGCCGGGCCGTTGACCTGCTGCAGGGATTGAGGGCACTGAACATTGGCACAACCCGAACCCCAGAAACTGCTGCGCGTTGATCCGCTGCATCCGGACGGGTCCATCGTTCTTCGCGCTGCGGAATTGCTGAAGCGCGGTGAATTGATCGTTTTGCCCACCGAAACGGTGTATGGATTGGCGGCGGATCCCCGCAGGCAGGAGGCGGTGGAGCGGATTTACCGCGTCAAGGGACGACCGGAGTCCAAGGAGATTGCGTTGCTTGCCGCGGATGCCGTCCAGGTTGAACAGGTGGGGGGCGTTCTGAGTGAAGCAGCACGGCGGTTGGCTGAACGTTATTGGCCGGGACCGCTGACGCTGGTGGTTCCGGTGGGCGAGGAATATAAGGGGTTTCGTGTGCCGGACTTCGAGGTCGCGCGCGCCGTAATTAGAAGCGCGGGGTCGGTGCTCGCGGTGACGAGCGCGAACCGGAGCGATGAGCCACCCGCGCGTTGCGCGGAGGATGCAGTCCGCGCGTTGGGGGAATCGAGCGTTGCGCTGGTTCTCGATGCGGGACCGTCGCCGGGCGGCGTGCCGAGTACGGTGGTGAAAGTAATTGGAGATAAAGTTGAGGTTTTGAGAGAAGGGGCGATTGCGAAAGCCGATATCGCCGCAGTAACGGAAAGATGAGCAGGCAACCGGTCAACATCTTGTTTGTGTGCACGGGCAACCTGTGCCGGAGCCCGATGGCGGAATATCTGTTGCGCCACCGGCTGGGCCCGGACTCCTGCGTCAAGATCGGTTCCGCGGGATTGGCGGCACCGAGGGGGGCGCCTGCAAGTCCGCCTGCCGTCGAGGCGCTTGCCGACAAAGGCATCAATTTGAATCCGCATCGCAGCCGGCCATTGGATGAGAAGATGGTGGCCGAGGCGACGCTGGTCGTGGTAATGACGGCCTGGCACAAGGAGCACGTTGTGTCCCTGTTCCCGTCGTCGGCGGAAAAAGTCTTTTTGCTCACGGCCTTCGGCGTGAAGGAGCAGGGCACGGAAATCGCCGATCCGATCGGGCTTTCCTTGAATGTTTACCGGCGCACGCGCGATCAAATTGACGAAGCGCTTTCCGATCTGATCTTATATCTGGCTGAAGAAGAAATGCTTGAGGCGCAGTCCTCAGAAAGGTTGCGAGGCATGAGAATCGCTATCGGTTCCGATCACGCGGGATTTGAAATGAAGGAGGAAATCAAAGACCTCCTCGCGGCCCGGAAAATGGAAGTTGAAGACACGGGGTGCGCGAGCAAGGAGTCCTCAGACTATCCTGACTTTGCGGCCGAGGTGGCGCGCCGGGTTTCGGAAGGTGCCGTGGACCAGGGAATCCTGGTGTGTTCCAGCGGCATCGGCATGACGATTGCCGCCAACAAGTTTCCCCGGGTGCGAGCCGCGCTGTGCGTCACGCCGAAGATGGCGAAGATGGCCCGTCTTCACAATAACGCGAATGTCCTTTCGCTGGGCGCTTCCGAGGTGGCGGCCAAGGATTTGCCGAAGATACTGGACGAATGGGTTTCAACGGATTTCGAAGGGGGCGGACGTCATGAGCGGCGCGTGAAGAAAATCGGCAGCCTGGAGATCGGCGTGGCCGACCCGGTGGCCGTTTACGAGGCGGATCCGGAGCTGTATTCGGCCTTGCGCAAGGAAGCGAAGCGGCAGCGCGAGAACCTGGAATTGATCGCATCCGAAAACTATGTCAGCCGCGCCGTTCGCGAGGCGCAGGGCTCCATCATGACCAACAAGTATGCCGAGGGCTATCCCGGCAAGCGTTGGTACAACGGCTGTGAATTCGTGGATGAAGCGGAGCGGTTGGCGATTGATCGCGCAAAAGAGCTGTTTGGGGCGGAGCATGTGAATGTGCAGCCGCACAGCGGCAGCGGCGCGAACATGGCCGTATATTTTTCCGTGCTGCAACCGGGCGACACGATTCTCGCGATGAGCCTTGCGCATGGCGGACATCTGACCCACGGGCACAAGGTGAATTTCTCCGGCCGCTTCTTCAACGTCATTCAGTACGGCGTGGACAAGGAGACGGAGCAGATTGATTACACGGAAGTGGCGCGGCTGGCGCAGGAGCACAAGCCCAAGCTGATTTGCGCCGGTGCCAGCGCGTATTCGCGCATCATTGATTTCAAGAAATTACGCGAAGTGGCCGACTCGGTCGGCGCGTATCTCATGGTGGACATGGCGCATATCGCGGGGCTTGTGGCGGCGGGTTGCCACCCGAATCCCGTTTCGTACGCCGAATTTGTGACCACGACCACGCACAAGACGCTGAGAGGGCCGCGCGGCGGAATGATTCTCTGCCAGGCCCGGTTCGCCCAGGATATTGACCGCCAGATATTCCCCGGTGTGCAGGGAGGGCCCCTGATGCATGTGATAGCGGCAAAAGCGGTCTGCTTCTACGAAGCACTGAAGCCATCGTTCCGCGAGTATGCGCAGCAAGTGGTGCGCAACGCGCAGACGTTGGCGGGGGGGCTGGAGCAGCATGGCCTGCGCATTGTTTCCGGCGGCACGGATAACCACATGATGCTGGTGGATTTGCGCCCGGTTGATGTGACCGGCAAGGATGCGGCGACCGCGCTCGACAAGGCCGGCATTACGGTGAACAAGAACGCGATTCCTTTCGATACCCAGAGCCCCTTTGTGACATCGGGCGTACGCATCGGCACGCCGGCGGTCACCACGCGGGGACTGAAAGAAGCCGAAATGAAGCAGATCGGCGAGATGATCTATGCAGTCCTGAAGGACCCCCGCGACGAAAAGAAGCTGCAGGCGGTTCGGAAGGATGTGCTGGATCTCACGGCGCAATTTCCCGTTCCCTGACAGCCGGGACGTCAGGTTGCATGGTTTTCGTCGAGCAGATCGCGTATGCGCTTGGCCAGCAATTCGCGGCTGTACGGTTTCTGGATCAGGCGACGCTTCCCGACGGGCACTCCCCGTTCCTGCACCGCGATTTCGGTGAACCCCGACGTGTAGAGGATTTTCAGGTTGGGGTTTAACTGAAGCAGGTTCTCGGCCATTTCGGGCCCGCCCATAACGGGCATGACGACATCCGTCAACACGAGATCCACGCGTCCATGCTGCCGGTTGAAAAGGTCCAGGCCCTCTTTTCCGTTTACGGCTTCGAGGACTTTGTATCCGAGGGAAGTGAGGATGCGAAGCGTGAGATCACGGACAAGATCCTCGTCCTCGACCACCAGGATCGTTTCGTTCCCTTCCTCTGCATGGTCCTCGATCTCGACGGGAATCGCGTCGCTTGTGGTGGTCATGCGGGGCAGCCAGATGCGGACCGTGGTCCCCTTGTTCACTTCGCTCTCGATGCGTATCCGCCCGTTGCACTGCTGCACGATTCCGTAAACGGTCGCGAGTCCGAGCCCGGTTCCCTTGCCCTTGGGTTTGGTGGTGAAAAAAGGTTCGAAAACATGGGCGAGCACCTTGGGGCTCATGCCGTGACCCGTGTCGCTGATGGAAAGCAGGATGTACTCGCCGACAGGGAGATCAATGCCGGCCACTTCCGAATCTTCTGTCCTTCGGAAAATCTCGGTGCTGATGATGATCCGTCCGCCCCGCGGCATGGCATCCCGGGCATTGATCGAAAGGTTCATTACGACCTGTTGCAGCAGGCCGGCATCGGCCTGGATGCATCCGGCGTCGTCGTCGAGCTGGGTAATCAACTCCACGTCCTCGCCCAGTGCGCGGCGCAGCAAATTGAGCATCTCCGCAATAACGGCGTTGATATCCAGCGTCCGTACTTCAACCATCTGTTTGCGGCTG
>Ga0334890_1004027_pt1 | contig 13995 bp, 11 predicted proteins | sample GraSluR1_MG_3_FD_207220 | JGI IMG/M metagenome (GOLD analysis project Ga0334890, IMG submission 207220) | Sludge microbial communities from methane-producing bioreactor in Wageningen University, Netherlands - Granular Sludge_31_08-R1 | ecosystem: Engineered > Bioreactor > Anaerobic >... | reverse complement strand
CTCCATCCAGGAGGTGATCTGCTACTGGGTCATGGAGCAGGGAGTCAGCGAGCTGAACGGCGTGAAGATGGAGGCGTGGAAGTACACGTCTACTGTGACCGACGGCAACGGCGACTGGACGGGCGAGGCCCGGCGGTACGGGCGGCAGTACGACAACCCGGTGGTGCTCGGCCAGGTGATGAGCGCCAACGACGCCTGGTCAGTGTTCTGGACGCGGGGCTCACGGAAGACGAGCGTGCCGTCGCCCACGGCGCTGCGGACGGGCAAACACACGGGAAACTCGGGTCTGGACCGGGCGGATGAGACGATCGGCGTGATCGTGTTCGAGAGCGTCACGGGAACCGGCCTGGGCGGCGTCCCGTTCGAGGCCGCCGTGGGGCCGGCCACCGTTCAGGGCCTCCTGCACGGCACGCCGCCGCACACCGCCTATGCCCTGCAGACGCCGATGGCGGCGCCACAGTTCGTGGCGGTGGCCTCACCCGCGGGGATGCAGGGGAACACAGGGTCCTGGGCCCAGCGGCACGGGCAGGCGGGTTCCGGCGGCTCGACGTACCTGCTGTTGTCGCTGGATGACGACCTGGACCGCACGCACCCGACGGGTGAGCGCGTGGCCTACGCCCTGCTGAAAAGTGCGCTGGTCTGGCCGCGGGTGCCCGACTTTGACGCGGACGGCGACGTGGACCTGAAGGATTTCGGCGTCTTCCAGGCGTGCTACGGTCAGGCGGCGGCCGGCATCTGCCTGAACGCGGACCTGACCGGCGACGGCCTGATCGACGCGGCCGACGTGCCGCTCTTCGTCAACCAAGTGCAGGGGCCGTGACGGACGGCAGCCCACCCTTCGTGCGAATCAGGGCCAGTCTGAGCTTTCGCCGGGCGGTATCCACGCGTATCTCCGGTCCGTCCGAGTTGGTGCGTTTGGACCAAGAGGAAGGCGGCTCACATCGGCAGGCGAACGCACAGCCCGTCCGGGCTCAATTGTATTCACCCAATTTGACGCGGAGCATGAGATGTTGGGCCGATAACGTCGCGTTATGCAGCCAACCATGAGGATGACGCATGGCGTACCTGTTGCGTCAAGGACAAGCTTGACCTTACAGATGTTCGCCCGTTACAATTGGGTGCGCCCATGGGGGTCAAGAGAGAGAGCCGCGCCGCCGGGGTGGCGGGTGTGGCTCTGGACGCCGCACATCTCATCTCGTTCGTCGCGGAAACTCAGGAATCGGTCGCGCCGGCGGTGCGTGAGCAGGGTTCTTCACGGAGCGCTGCCTCAACGTGCATCGGCTGCGGACGTAAGGGAAAACGAACACCGCCGTGGTGCTCGGAGAAAAACGCTCTCGTATGCTCTCGTGTGACAGGAAGCATCTGTTCAGATGGAGGAGAAGAAAATGAAGAAAGCAGTTGTTGTGCTGATGACGCTGGCTTTTGCGTCGGTGAGCCAGGCCAGTTGGGTGGACGACTTCGAGTCGTATGCCGATACGGCGGCATTGAGTGGTCCGTATACCCAATTCTATGCGGAATTCCCGCTGCCACTGGACACGACCAAGGGGTACCTGTCCGACCAGTCGATCGTTGCCGGCCCGAATGCCAACTCTCAGCAGCGGATGTGGATCAACATCCCCGGCGGGCCGATGAAGGCGACGGATGCGGCCCCCATCACGTTCGAGTTCATGGTCGACATTGAGACGGTTGGCTGGCACACGCGGGAGTACATCGAGATCCGCTCGTATGCCGGCGGCGCATACGACCAGGGCAGTTTGCAGGAACTCATCGCCATGGGCTTCACCAGCAGCGGCGTGGACACGACTAAGGCCAACTACCGCGTGCTGACCAAAACCCCCACCCCCAGCTGGGGCGACTTCACCGACCCCGCCGCCACCCGGGCCGCGATGGCGGCGGCAGAGTGGACCAAGCTCACGGCGATCATCAAGACCAGCACGGTCGAGTTCTACGTGAATGACGTGCCTGACGTGACAGTGAGCCGAAACCCGGCTTTCGAGTACTTTGACAGCATCGTCCTCGGCTCCGGTCTCAGCACGGCTGTGACGGTCTGGTTCGACGACCTGAGTGTCGTCCCCGAGCCGGCGACTCTGGCCCTGCTCGGTCTCGGCGCTCTGGGTCTGATTCGGCGTCGCTAGCCTTCGGTTCCGGAAGGGATCGAGGCTGACGTAGCCTTGGCAGACGCCGGGCGGTGACAACTCCACCTGACCGAAGCCGGACAAGATGGAAGGCGAAACGGCCCTGGCGCCCCCCAACGGGGGGCCAGGGCCGACGTCTTTTGTGGAATGCGGGTCACCCGCCGGCGAGCGGCGGATGACCGGCTGGAAAGCCGGTCCCCCAAGGATGAAGCCGGCCCCCAGGATGAGCCCGGTCCCCCACGATGAGCCCGGTCCCCTAGAGTGAGCGGGGTCAGTCGATGTCGTGGAACGTGACGGTGTCCGTCGCGGTGTCGAGCGTGGCGACGGATTTGGGTTTGGCCCGGTGCAGGGCGCCGGGATTGATGACGCGGCAGCGGCCTACCCGTTCGTCGCGCTTCTGGTGGGTGTGGCCGTGAAGGATGTAGTCGGCCGCCTCATCGCTGACGGCCCGGTGAAACGCCCGCTCATGTCCGTGGAAGACAAGGATGGTTTTGCCGTCCGCCTGGATGGGGGTGCCGTTGGTAACGGGCGAGGGGATGCCCGTGGATTTCAGATAGGCGTCGACGCCGCAGCCGGGCTGGTCCATGTTGCCCCAAACGAACCGGCAGGGGCGTCCGGCCAGCTCGTCGAGCACCGATTCGTCACCGATGTCGCCGCAATGGATGATCAGGTCCACGCCGAGGCGATCGAAAAGTTCAACGGCCCGCCGCACGGTCAGATGGCGTCCGTGGCTGTCTGACAGAATGCCGATCCGCATGAGTCGTTCCCGCTGTCTTCTGAAGAATCACGTGGCGCCGAATCGGCCATGGTATGCGACAGCCGGGTCAGGAGGCAAGGGGCCGGCCGGGCGCCTTTGCGTTGACGCTGGCGTTGCGGGCTGACTACAATCCCGCCGATGACCGGTCCGCCAGACGCTGCGTCCAGCCCGGGAGACTCGCCGCCTTCCCCACGCGACGAGTCGGACGTGGACGCGGCGCGCATGTCGTTCGGCGATCACCTGGAGGAGTTGCGTTCGCGGCTGATCCGGGCCCTGCTGGGCGTGGCGGTCTGTGCCGTCGGCGGCCTGTTCTTCGCGAAGGAACTGCTGGCTTGGATTCTGCAGCCGGCCCTGGTGGTCCTGCGGGCGCGGGGTCAGGAGGCGGTGCTGCAGGTCCTCAGCCCGCCCGACACGTTCATCATCTACCTGAAGGTCGGTCTGATCAGCGGCGTCATCATCGCGACGCCCTGGGTGCTGCATCAGGTCTGGCAGTTCGTGGCGTCCGGGCTGTACGCCCACGAGCGGCGGTTTGTGCGGACGTTCGCACCCGTTTCCGTGGTGCTGTTCGGGGCCGGCGTGCTGTTCATGTACTTTCTGGTGCTGCCGGTAGTGCTGAACTTCTTCGTCGGGTTCAGCATGGGCATCCCCATGCCGGAAACGCAGCCGAGCCGGCTGCAGCGGCTGATGATCGCCGGCGAAGCGCCCACGTCCCAACCGGCGTCCGCCGCCGAGCCGATGTCGATCCCGCTGGTATCGCAGCCGCCGGAGAATGCGTCGCCGGGAGACATCTGGTTCGACATGTCGACCGACCGGCTGCAGGTGATGACGGCCGACGGCATCCGAAGCCTTCCGATGCGAATTGCGGACACGCCCAACCCGGTGCGCAGCGAGTTCGGGCTGAACTTCTACGTGTCGTTCGTGCTGTCGCTGGCGCTGGCGTTCGGACTGGCCTTTGAGATGCCGGTGGCAGTGGTGTTCCTGGTGCTCACGCGGATTGTGCCGGTCGCGGTGTTCAGCCGCTCTCGGCGATACGTGATGTTCGGCATCTTCGTGGCCGCGGCGATTCTCACGCCGCCGGACGTGGTCAGCCAGGTTCTGCTGGCCATTCCGATGATTCTGCTCTTTGAAGGCGGGCTGTTTTTCGGGCGCATGATCGAGCGCAACCGCTGACCCGCCGCGGCTCACCGGCCGTGCAGGCGCACCGCCCCGATGAGTTGCCGTACCGACTGCATACCGTGGCGACGCAGATAGTCCGCCAGACCGTCGCGGATTCGCAGCGGCGCGGCGGGGTCCACAAACAGCGCCGTCCCCACGGCCAGGCCCGTGGCGCCGGCCAGCAGGAACTCGACGGCGTCACGCCAGGTCTCGATGCCGCCCATCCCGATGATCGGCACCCCGGCATCTCGGGCCACGCGGCTGTAGACGGCATGCACCATCTGCACCGCCACCGGTCGGATGGCCGGCCCGGACAGCCCTCCCACGTTGTTGGCCAGGAGCGGCTCCCAGGTCTCCACGTTGATGGCCATGCCGCGCAGCGTGTTGATGACGGACAGCGCATTGGCGCCGCCGCGCACGGCCGCCGCCGCACAGGCGGCAATGTCGGTCACATTCGGCGAGAGCTTGACGATGAGGCAGCATCGCCGCACGACCTGCCGCACCTCCTGCACGAGGCTGCATAACCGCTCGGGATCGGTGCCGAACTCAAGCCCGTCGGACACGTTCGGGCACGATACGTTCAACTCCAGACCGGAAATGCAGTCCACGCCATCCAACGCGCGACAGACAGTCACGTAGTCCCCGGCCGTGTGCCCGGCCACGTTCACGATGACGGGGATGCCCAGGGTCCGCAGGTAGGGCACTTTCTCGGCGAGAAACGGGTCCAGGCCCACGTTTGCCAGGCCGATGGCGTTGAGCATGCCGGCCCGCGTTTCGTGCGTTCGAGGCGGCGGGTTGCCCTTTCGCGGCTTGACCGTAATCGCTTTCGTGACAAACGCCCCGAACTGGGTCAGGTCCGCATAAGGGGCGTACTCCTCACCGTAGCCGCTCGTCCCGGAGGCGGTCATCAGCGGGTTGGCCAGCTTCATGCCCGGCAGCTCGACGGACAAATCCACGGCGGGCATCGTGCTCTGCGCGTTCATGCGCGTCAGGATCGACGACGGGCAGAGCCAAGTCAACAAGCGACAGACGCTCCACTCGGAGCGCACCTTGTCGACCGCTTGCCGGGGGGTATAGTGGCCGGCATGGGTACGGAAACCCGCCCGAATGATGCCGTGTGGCCGATCGGCCGACTGCTGACCTGGACGACGGAGTACCTCGCCCGTGCCGGGCTGGAGGAGCCGCGTCTCTGTGCGGAACTGCTGCTGGCCCATGCCCTGTCCTGCCGCAAGATCGAGCTCTACACTCGCTTCGAGCAGATCCCCGACGACGGCCGGAGGGCTGCGTTTCGGAACCTGGTACGCCGGGCGGCGGCTCACGAACCCATTGCCTACCTGGTGGGACACAAGGAGTTCTACTCGCTGGATTTCGAGGTGTCTCCCGCCGTTCTGATACCCCGTCCGGAAACGGAACTTCTGGTGGATAAGGTAGTTGAGCATTGCCGGGGCCTGGGGGATCGGCCGGTCCGGCTGTGGGACCTGGGAACCGGCAGCGGCTGTATTGCGGTGGCCGTTCTGTCCAGGGTGCCCCAGGCGACGGCGGTGGCCAGCGATGTCTGCCCGGAAGCCTTGGCCGTGGCTCGCCGGAATGCGGAGCGGCACGGCCTGGGCGGACGTCTGGCGTTTGTCGAGGCGGACGGATTGCGGCTTCCAGCCGATATCAGAAACGGGGATGGGGGGGGTGGGCGGGATGGGTTTGACATCCTGGTGTCGAACCCGCCCTACGTGGCGGAGCGGGAGTGGGCCTCGCTGCCGCCGGAGGTTCGTGAGTACGAGCCGCGGACGGCACTGGCCGGGGGCGAGGACGGACTGGCGTTCTACCGCTGGATTGCGGCGGAGGCGCACGAGGCCCTGGCGTGCGGCGGGTCCGTGTGGCTGGAGCTTGGCGCCGGCCAGCGTGATGGGGTGTTTGAGCTGTTCGGCGGCACGGGGCGATACGGTGCAGGCAGATGTTGGCGCGAAGCCGGTCGGAATCAGGACCGGGTGGTTCAGTTCGTTTTCGAGAAAGGGTAGTGATCCGTGGAGTGTCTTGAGATTACCGGGGGCGCCCGTCTGCGGGGCTCGATCGAGATCAACGGCTCGAAGAATGCGGCGCTGCCGATTCTGGCGGCGACGATTTTCTGTGAGGGGGAGACCATTCTCCGTCGCGTTCCGGACCTGGCGGACGTTCGTCAGATGATCCGGATTCTTGAGAAGCTGGGGCTCTCGTTTGAGTGGCTCGGCCCGGGGACGGTGAAGGTGCGGGTCGAGGACGAGATGAACTGCCACGCGGAGTACAAGGAGGTCAGCCGGATGCGGGCCAGCGTCTGCGTCATGGGTCCGCTGCTGGCGAAGCGGAAGCAGGCCCAGGTCGCCATGCCCGGCGGCTGCGCGATCGGCGATCGCCCGGTGGACCTGCACATCCAGGGCATGCTGGCCCTGGGAGCGGATTTTGACCTGGTCAACGGCGACATGATGCTGCGGGCGAAGAAGCTCAAGGGAGCGGAGATCTTTCTGGGCGGGGCGTTCGGCTCGACGGTGACCGGAACGGCCAACGTGATGATGGCGGCCGTGCTGGCGGAGGGGCGGACGATCATCGAGTCTGCCGCCTGCGAGCCGGAGATCAGCGACCTGGCGGAGTTTTTGAACAAGTGCGGGGCGCAGATCAGCGGGCACGGCACGCCGCGGGTCATCATTGACGGCGTGCAGTCCCTGCGGGGCTGCGAGCACACGATTCTCCCGGACCGCATCGAGGCCGGCACATTTGCCATGGCCGCGGCGATCACGAACGGCGACCTGTTGTTGAAGAACGCGCGTATTGAGCACATGTTGGCCGTAGTGGATCGCATGCGGAAGATCGGCGTGATCGTGGAGCGGGCGGAGACGGGGATTTCCGTGTCGTCCTCGCGTCGACTGGAGCCGGTGGACATCACGACGCAGCCCTACCCCGGCTTCCCCACGGACCTTCAGGCCCAGATCATGGCGTTGCTGTGCCTGGCCGACGGGAACAGCGTGGTCTGCGAGAAGATCTTCCCGGATCGCTTCCTGCACGTGGCCGAGCTGAACCGCATGGGCGCCCACCTGCGTAAGGAGGGGCCCACCGTCATCGTCCAGGGCGTCAAGCGGCTGGTGGGCGCACCGGTGATGGCGTCAGACCTGCGGGCCTCGGCCGGGCTGGTCCTGGCCGGGCTGATCGCCAAGGGCAAGACGATGGTCCGCCGAGCGTACCACATTGACCGCGGGTACGAGAAGATCGAGGAGAAGCTCAACGCGGTGGGCGCAGACATTCGCCGCGTGGACGAGGAGTTGTAGCTCGCGGACGGACGCTCCCCTTGCGATGGCGGAGTGGAAGGACGAAGCGGCAATGCGCGCATCCCCGTGAGCCTCATGGAACCTGCACGCTCGGGATACGAGTTCCTGGAGCACACCGCCGACGTGAAGCTGCACGTCTGGGGGCCGACGCTTGAGCGCCTGTTTGCCGTGGCGGCCGACGGGTTCTATCACCTGCTGGGCGAGTTGACACCCGCGGGCGACGGAGAGCGACTGCGGATCGAACTCCAGGCGCCGGACCTCACCGATCTGTTGCACGACTGGCTCGCGGAGCTTCTGTTCCGGTTCGACACGCACGGCCAGTGCGTAGAGGACTTCTTCTTCCAGGAAATCACGAATAACCGGTTGGTCGTCGAAGGCCGGGTGTGGCCGGTGGATGCGGCCCGGTCCCGGTTTGACAGCGGAGTGAAGGCCGTGACGTATCACGGGCTGGACGTCACGAAGCAGGCCGGACGCTTCGAGGCAACCGTGATTCTCGACCTCTGATCGCATAGAATCGGCGGCGAAGTGACCGGGCCGGATGCACATCGGCCCGCACGGAGGAGGACGTCATGACCCAATCGCCATCCGTCAAGCTGGAGCGGATCGATGCCTGCCGGGTGCGCATTCCGAAGGATGCGGTTCCGGGAATGCGCGTGGACGGCATCATCTACGCCGACGAGACGCTCATGAAGTCTGTCGGGCAGGATCCCTGCGTCAGCCAGGTGGCGAACGTGGCCACGCTTCCCGGCATCGTGAAGCACTCGCTGGCGATGCCGGACATCCACTTCGGATACGGGTTCTGCATCGGGGGTGTGGCGGCCACGGACCCGGAAAACGGCGGCGTGATCAGCCCCGGGGGCGTGGGGTACGACATCAATTGCGGCGTGCGGCTGATCCGCAGCGATCTGGCTGGGGGGGAGCTGCGTTCCCGCGTCGCGAAGCTGACGGATTCGCTGTTTCAGCACGTTCCCTGCGGCGTGGGTGAGGGCGGGGAAGTCCGGCTGAAGGGCCGTGACCTGGATGACGTGCTGAGCCGCGGGTCCGCGGCCGTCATCGAACGCCGGTACGGCGTGCCGGACGACGCGGAGGTCACCGAGGCGCGCGGCGCCCTGGACGGGGCCGATCCCGGTTGCGTCTCCGACCGGGCCCGGCAGCGCGGGCAGGGCCAGTGCGGCACGCTCGGCTCGGGCAACCACTTCATCGAGATCCAGGTGGTCGAAGAGGTTTTCGACGCGGAGGCCGCCGAAGCGCTCGGGCTGAAGGCGGGCCAGGTGACGGTGATGATCCACTCCGGCTCCCGAGGATTGGGTCACCAGGTGTGCGACGACGCCATCCGCGACCTGCGAGGCGTGCCGAAGGCCTACGGCATCGACCTGCCTGACCGGCAACTGGTCTGCGCCCCGGTGCATTCGAAGGAGGGCCAGCACTACCTCAAAGCCATGCGGTCCGCCGCGAACTTTGCCTGGGCGAACCGGCAGATTATGACGCATCTGGTGCGGCAGGCGTTCAGCGAGGTGTTGGATCGGCCCTGGGAGGCTCTGGGCATGCACCTGGTGTACGACGTGGCCCACAACATCTCGAAGATGGAGACGTTTGAGGTGGGCGGCGCCCGCAAGAGCCTGTGCGTGCATCGGAAGGGAGCCACACGGGCGTATCCGCCCGGTCACCCGGAGGTGCCTCCGCGATACCGGAAGGTCGGCCAGCCGGTGATCATCCCCGGCGACATGGGCCGGTGCAGCTACGTGCTGGTCGGGCAGCCCGGCGCGATGGAGAGCACGTTCGGCAGCACGTGCCACGGGGCGGGGCGTCTGCTGTCGCGTCATGCGGCCATTCGGGCCGCCAAGGGACGGTCCATTCAGAAGGAGCTGGCCGCCCGCGGCGTGTACGCCCGCGCGCGCAGCCGGGCCGGCCTGGATGAGGAGCAGCCCGACGCCTACAAGAACGTCCAGGACGTGGTGTCCGTGGTGGAAAAGGCCGGGCTCAGCAGGATCGTCTGCCGACTGCGGCCGCTGGGCGTGATCAAGGGATGAGATCTCATGCCGTGGTGAGACGTGCCTGTGGGATTGACGCGGCCGCCTTGTCTATCGGCGCAGGCTCACCTGGATTTCGAAAGGACCGATGGAGAGCCGGTCGCGGTGCCGCAACGGGTATTCGGCGCCGGCCTCGTCGTCGTTGACGCGTGTGCCGTTCGTGCTGTGCAGATCGCTGACCGTCCAGATTCCCTGGGCGGGCTCGATGCGGCAGTGGTGACGCGACACCATGGGGTGGGGCAACTGCCAGAGCACGGTATCATCGTTTCCCACGAGAAGGGTCTCCGTGGGCAAAGCGTGGAAGTGCGGATCGGGAATGCTGGGTCCGGCCTGGAGGGTCAGGGACAACGGTGGCGGTCCGCCTCGGCCCATTCCCCCCTCATCGGGGATTCCATAGAAGCGCAGCCGATAGCCGCCCAGGTCCACGGCGTCGCCGGACACGGGGCGGTGCCGGGACACCCGCTGGCCATTGACGAAGCAGACGCGCCTCCGGTCCACCTGTTCCAGACACCAGCCGTCGTCGATCCAGCGCAGCCGGGCGTGGAGGGGGCTCATCCGGGCCGACTCCAGCGTCAGCGTGCAGTGGGGATCGCTCCCGATGGTCACGATCGCGTCGGTGGGCAGCGGAAGGCGATGGCCCACCAGGGCCGGCCCGGCCGACACCACCAGCTCGTGTTCCGGCCGGGGCGTGGCCAGGCGGGATTCAATGATGGCTTCGCGGTCCAGGCCCAGCCGTTCGGCCAATTCCCGGTCGTACGCATCCTTGGATTGACCGTCCATAAGCACCACGCGGGCCGTGGCGATCTGGTTCATGATGTCCTGGATCGCCTCGCGGGTCTTACGATCCGGGGCGTCCTCGTACGGCTTGATGCGCCGAAAGAGCTTCTGCACGGCGTTCTCGATGCGTTCCGGCTGGCTGCAGAAAATCTCCAGCTCCAGCAAGGCATAGTGGTGAGGCGGACGCGGTCCGGGCGGCAGATCCAGAAACCGGACGTATGCGTCTTCCGCAGACGACGGCATGGCAGCACCTCCACAAGGACCCGCCGGCGGGCCGGACTACTCCAGCTCAACCTCTCGTACCGCATCGGTCAGTTTGGACAGGTCGGCCTGTCCGAAGCCCGACGTGCGATGGATCTCCGCGGACGCAGTCGTGTTGTACATCAACTCGACCGCCCGCACGTGGACCCGACCGCTCGGGTCGTAGCGGAACGTGATCTCCACGGGTGATCCCTTCGGCAGTCCCGGCGGAAGCTCGTGGATCACGCACTCGCCGATCTGCGTGCATCCCTGCGGATCACGCGTCTCGCCTTCCACGATGGGAACGCGCACCAGCCGCTGGTTCTGCGCTTCCGTGCCGAACACCTTGGTCCGCGTGACGGGCAGCGGCGTGTTCCGCGGGATGATCATCGAGTTCACCGTGCGCGCCTCGCGAGACGACCGGACGATCACCCCCAGGCTGTGCGAGTTCACGTCGGTCAGTTGCACCTGCCGAGCGGCTTCCATCACGGGAGGGTCGAACGTGAAAAGCCGGATCGGCTCATCGTCCGGTTCTCCGTTCCCCCAACCGCTGTCGATGCGGCGTCCGCCGTCCGGAAGCGTCTGCACCGGGCTGTCCGTCAGGTGCCGAATCGCGGCGTGGATGGCGGCGCCGTGCGCCACGATTTCGCGCGGGGCAATGGCGGTGTTGGGCTTCTTGCCGGATATCTGCTGCAGCATCTCCTGGATGGCAGGCATCTGGACGGAGCCGCCCACCAGCAGCACGTCATCGATCCGATCCCACGTCAGCAGCGCGTCCTGAACCAGCATGTCCGTGGAAATGCGGGCCCGCGTGATCAGGTCGGCCGTCAACTGCTCGAACTGCCGGCGGCCGATCGGCAGGGCAAGCTCGCGGCCGAGATGATCCGCCATGATGACGGTCGCCGGCCGCGTGCTGAGCGCGATTTTGGCCTCTTCGCACGTGTGCCGGATGCGGGCGAGCGACTCCTCCTGGTCGCGCGGGTCCACGCCGTGACGCCGAGAGAACTCCTCGCAATACCAGTCCACCAACCGCGCGTCGAAATCCACGCCGCCCAGCCGCACCTCGCCGCCCGTAGCGACCACCTCAAACTGGGGACCGCTGATCCGGATGATCGTCACGTCGAATGTTCCGCCGCCCAGGTCAAACACGAGCGTGGTGGACGGCGCCGTGGCCGCAATGCCGGCCAGCTCAAATCGGGCGGTGGACCCGCCGCGCTCCACGTAGCAGCGAAACGCGTTGGCCAAGGCGGCGGCCGTCGGCTCGTTGATGATGTCCATCACGTGCAGGGAGGCGATCCGGCCGGCGTCTTCCGTGGCCTTGCGGCGGCGGTCACCGAAGTACGCGGGCACGGTGATTACCGCCCCGGCGATCTCGCCGATCTGCTCCTGGGCGTCCTTCACCAGCTTCTTGAGCAACAGGGCGGACAGCGCTTCCGGCGAAAACTGGCGCCCGCACACCGTTCGATGGTAGAACTTCTCACCCATGTCCCGCTTGAAATTGGTCGCCACGTTCCACGGCTCGTTCTCCGCGGCCAGCAGAGCGTGGGAACCCACGTGAACGCTTCGATCCGGCTGGATGAGAATGGCTGACGGGGTAACGGCCTCGCCCTGGTCGCCCGGGACGGTCACAGGACGACCCTGGGCGTCCACGTAGGCCAGCGAGGAGAACGTGGTTCCCAGGTCGATGCCCACAATCCGATGCTGGATGTCTCTCATGTCGCGCCGCCGCCCACCGGGCCCTGTCTAACGCTTGCCTCCACAACAGTCTACGTCCACACCAACTGCCCTTCAATCGCAGTGGTGGGACCCAATCATAAGGGCAATCCCGCATCGACCCTCCCCCGCCGGCCCGGGCAGACCCGACCATCACCCGGCCCACCTACGGACGATGCCATTCCGCGCAACGAGCACAAAGAGCATCCACATCGAATCGACCGGAGCCGTGGGCCGTCCGCAGGGCTTCCATTGCGGGCCCCGTCCACACCGCGGCGAGCGTCGAGTGGTGGAGCGAACCGACGGGCCGGGCGGCCAGAAAATCCTGGTCGCAGGCCAGGACCTGCCCGTCCGCCAGAACGGTGCAACGCCCGCGAAGCTGCCGGCAGGCCGTTCGTACCGGCGGGGACATGTCCATGACGCGGAAATCGGGCAGGGCCCCTGCGTACGTGCTGTACCCACTGAGCGTGACGCACCCCTGCCGCCGAATCCAGCCGTCGACAAACGGCTCCAGCTCGTCCAGCGTGTGCGTGCATTTCAGCAGCTCGACATTGACGAAGGGCACGGGCTGGGCGGCCCGTTGCCGAGCCTGCGTCAAGCGCTCGATGCCCTCCAGGACGGTTTGCAGGCCCTCCCCGTGCAACGCCCGATAACGCTCCGGCGTCCAGGCGTCCACGAGCACGCTGACCACGTCCACCTTGTGCTGCACCAAGGCCTCGATCGCAGCATCGCTCCACGCCCGCCCGCTGGTTCGGACGGCCACTCCATAGACGCCGGCCTCTCGCAGGGCCGCCAGCACCTGCGGAAATTCCGGATGCAGCAGCGGCTCGCCAAAACCGCCCAGCACCACCAGAGCATCGTCTTCGGAGCTCAACTCCGCGGCCAATCGGGCCACCATTCCCACGTCGATCGGGCCCCGGGCCCGGTCTGCCGGGATGGCCGGTCGCAAGACGATGTCCGAGGCGCCGGTCAGCGGGCTCTGCGTGGTCAGCTCAATCTCCACCTCGCGGGGCAGAGGCGGCGTCCGCGTCGCCTCTCGCTGGATGAGCCAGTGTCCGACGTGCTCCGCCCCGCCGTAGTCCTGCGTCGTCAGGTAGTCGCCGATGGCGCGCATCGCGCGATGGGTGTCCGCAATGAGCCTTCCGGACGCATGCCGAAGCGGTTGAGGGGACGCGCAAGCGCATTTGCGTTGGGCTACGTCGGGCTCCGGCTTGTCGGGTTTGAAGCTCAGGGTCCAGCCGGGCGGGATACCGTGCTCCGCCATCTGCATCAGAAGGTCCGTGTGGTACAGAATGCCGGTAAGGCCGGGAGGCGATTGCAGGAAGGCCAGCCGCGTTTCCTCGGCCACGCTCTCGTAGTACTCGATCAGCCGGTCGATCCAGACGGGGTCGATCAAGGGGCAGGGTCCCGGAACGACCAGAACGGCGTCGGCCCGCTCCTGCCGGGCGAGGCTGGCGATGACGGCCGTGTGGAGGTACTCGTCCAGGACGCAGGCCCCGCCGATGCCGCCGCGCCAGCTTTCCAAAGACCACTTGCGTGCGGACTGGACGAGAGCCCGGTAGCCGGGGTCACCGACGGAATGGGTGCGGATCGCCACGGGCAGACCGGCGATGTGCGAGGTGAGTTCCTTCTCCTGGTCGTGGGGGCCGACCACGAACACGCCGCTGAGCCGTTTGGCCTGGGCCACCTGGTTTACCGTGCGGGCCAGAATGGTCTCGCCGGCGACGGTGTCCGCCAGGCGCGATCGCGTGCCCAGGGCCGAGCGGTGGAGGTCGGCCTCGATGGTGGCGATGATTCTCACGCGATTTTCCCTTCCGCCAGCACGCGGTCGAATCGATCGAGAGCGCCTTGGAGCATGTCCTTCACGATATCCACGCCCTCCCGCACGCTACGGACCA
>Ga0334890_1004026_pt1 | contig 13997 bp, 20 predicted proteins | sample GraSluR1_MG_3_FD_207220 | JGI IMG/M metagenome (GOLD analysis project Ga0334890, IMG submission 207220) | Sludge microbial communities from methane-producing bioreactor in Wageningen University, Netherlands - Granular Sludge_31_08-R1 | ecosystem: Engineered > Bioreactor > Anaerobic >... | reverse complement strand
CAGCTCTCAGTTCCATTAACCTCTGGCCAACCTTCCTTGCCCGATTCTGACCCCATTCCCTTTGTCCCCATGCCTCCTCATTGCAAGCCCTTTCCAGCTTCCTCGACCTGAATCTTATATCCATTCGCTTCTCCTGTCAATTTATCTTTACCCGATAGGTAAAGGAAAGTATTTCTTTCGACTATCGACCCGTTTCCTCCGCAGACGATCCAGTTCTCCCTGCAACCCTGAGCCCTTCTCCAGGAAGCAAAGGTAACGATCAACCCGATGATAATAACCCCATATTATGCTCACATCATTAAGCATGCTGCCGACTTGAAGAACAGCCACTGCAAAAAGAAAGGGAGCGCCTCCCCGTGCGGGAAGTGCTCCCTTTCTTGCCTTGTTCCTTCTAAAGGAGCCGGATGCCTTTTACTCTTCCAGCGGGATGCAGATATCGGTGACCGGTTTATCTGCACCTTCCTCTACCAACCCATGCCCAGCAGCCAGAGCGGATAACCTCCCTTGCCGGGGAGTTCCGTATCGTCGCGAAATACGATATCCGCATTCTTTATTTTCTTGAGGCGACCGCCAATTTCGATAAGCTCCCCCTCGACGACGAAATCTCCGCGCCTCTCGTCGCGGACCGATTCGATCTCTCTTCCGCTTTCCTGAAAAGCCAGGACGGCAAAAGCCTCCCGGGAAACACCCAGGCCTCCACCGAACAGGCTATACATTGGCGGTTCTCCCAGAAACAGCTTCGCCCCCTTGGAGTAGACTCGATTATCGTTTTCCTTGCGGGCTATTCGGATCAAACCGACGGTTTCCATCACTTCGAAAAGCTGCAGAAGCTTTGCCTTCCCAAGTCCCCACTCTTTGCAGAGGCGCTCGACATTCAGCACGGGGACATCCGATCTGGCAAGATACCCGGTTGCGGCCTTCATCAGACGAAGATGGTTGTCGGTGATCTGCGGCACGAAGAACGGGATGTCGGAAAACTGCATCTTGCCGATGACATTCTCAAGCCTGTCCATGTAACGGCCTTCGGTGAAAAAGGGGCGAAACCCTCCCTCCAGGTATTCCCGAAAAAGGCCTGTAACATTGGTTTCATCAAGGTATTCATGGATCTTCCCATTATCGGGAGAGAGTGGGTCGATAACCCCTGGATCCTTTTCTCCCTTCAGGACCGCGAATTCACGCAAGGAGAGTAGAGGAACCCTGGTTATCGGGAACCGCCGTGAAAGATCTGCTACTCCTTCCCTTAGCACCAGCGAGCTGCTGTCGCTTGCCCAGATCTTGTGCCTTGGATATGAATCGTACAGGGCCTTGAGGTCACGGCTCCAGTCTTTTGCAAAATGGACCTCGTCGACGACGATGCCCTGAAAACCGGACATGAATGCGGCTTCACCAACATCCCAGAGAGGTATTCCGGCAAGCAGGGGGTTGTCAGCGGAAATGTAAATCATGTCATCACTCATTGAAAAAAGAAGAAAGGTGGTTTTCCCAACACCCCTTGCGCCTGTTATCAGTGCCCCGCGGCTGTTGACTGGATTTGCACCGTAGAACGGGCGAAGGGGTTCCGGAAGACTCGACCTGTTCCGATGGGATATGGTTTCAAGCTGCCGGATGACCTGCTGCATTTCCATTAGGCACCCCTCACTTTTCGTCTATGATAAGCCGATTTTAGCACAAAAACGGACTACGGTAGTCCGTTTTTGTGAATATTGGATTTGATCCATCGTTTCTCCCCCAAACAAAGGGAGCCCCTTCCCTTGTGGTTGGGCGCTCCCTTTTTCTTGTCATTCTGTTCTGTTCTTAAGGTTCCGGATGCTGAGTTACTCCTCCAGAGGGATGCAGATGTCTGTGATCAGTTTTTCGGGCGGAGTCTCCTCTGGAAAGTTGCGGTATATCTCGAAAGATGGAGCCGCCGCCGGCTCGCAACCGCTCCCGGGGAGCCATTCCCCGTAAAACCACCGGTAGCAGGCCAGGAGTCCGTCGTGAGGCCCCGTGTGCCGGAGGACGGCGTATTTCCCTCCCTTGATGGCCTGCTTTTCGAAGCCTGATTCCTGCTCGAAACCCTCCGCAACGGTCATGCAGGCGTCGTAACGGATCTTTTCGGCCTCGGTGATATCCGGGTCGTCATAGCTTATGCCGATAAAGAGCGTTTTGGGCCCTATCGCGGCGCTGTTGCGGGAATTTGAGCAAAGCTTTCCCCAGGCCTCCCCGCACCCCGCGTAGGGTCCGGTGTAGCGGACCGAAACAACTGTCATTGGTTCGAAATTCTCTATCCTGACTTCCATAGGTTTTCCTCCCTGTCTCTGGATGACGGCCCGGAGCCCGGGGGGGCTCCCGATCCCCCTTTCGCATCGAGCCTCTTTCCTGTAGCCCGAAGGGGTTCCTCCGAAACGCTTCCGGAAAGCTCTCGTGAAGGATTCGTGGGTCTCGTACCCGGCGCTGAAGGCGATATCTGGAATGGACCGGGAGGAATACACAAGCTCGAAAGCAGCCCTTTCCATCCTGAGCCGCAAAAGATGCTCCCCCAGGGTTTCGCCCACCATGGCGCTGAAGATCCTGTGAAAATGGAACATCGAGAACCCCGCCGCCCGGGCCAGATCATCCATGGATATTTTCTCGTCCAGATGTTCCTGGATGAGGAACTGCACGTTCCTTATAGCCTGTTCGTACTCATCGCGCGTTCTCTTTCGCATCGGTCGACCTCCGCCTGATGGAACTGTACCCCATTCCGACATGGCGCGCTTGACACATATTGCGGGATTTGGCAATCAGGTGATTTTGGGCCTGCCAGACTCGCCAGGTTCGCGGGACCAGGTTCCCCTGACCCTTTCTTCCCCCAGTTGAGAAAACCCTGTGCTTCCTTCGGTTTTTGACACAATTTCTTACAAGATGATTATTGGTCTATAATTGATAAAGAATCGTTCTGTCGAGAAGAGGTAAAGCAATGACTCGTGATGATATCATCAGGAAGATCCGGGAACACGAAAAGGAAATTCAGGATCTGGGTGCGGAAAGGCTTTCTCTATTTGGCTCTGCAGTCAGGGATGACCTCCTGCCGGAAAGCGACATAGATATTCTGGTGTCTTTCGTGATGCCTGCTGATTACAGAAGATACATCAACCTGAAGTTTTTCCTGGAGGATCTTCTTCAGAGACCCGTGGATCTTGTCATGGAAACCGCATTGAAGCCCCGGATAAGGAAACGGGTGGAAAGCGAGATGATCCGGGTTGCGTGATCCGGAACTTCTTCTGGAGGATATCCTTGAATGTTCTGAAAAGATCGCCCGGTACACGAAGGGAATCACAATTGAGAACTTCAGACAAAACAGCATGCTTCAGGATGCTGTTGTCCGGAACCTGGAAATCATCGGAGAAGCAGTCAGGAAGCTTCCGGAAGACTTTCTTGAAAAACACCCCGACTTGCCGTGGCGGGAAATTGCGGCCCTTCGCAACATCCTCGCTCACGCCTATTTCGGGTTGGATCTGGAAATAATATGGACCCTTGCGATAGAGGAAACTCCCTCGTTAAGCAACCAGATCGAATCTATCATCAAAAACAGGTCTTTTTAGAAAAACCCCGACAGAACCCCCGTAAACGGATAAACCTCATCAAAGGATCAAGTGGCATCGACAGATACGCCGGCCAGGAGCACTCCAGTCGCAGCGATGGAGCACCTTGAATCTTTTATGGCGATATGATGTATAATCGGGGACATAATGAAGGACGTTGGGAGGGACCAATATGAAAACCGTTTCCAGCAGGGACTTGAAAAACAACCCGGGGATTCTTGCGGATTCTGATGTTACCGTCGTTTATTCAAGATCAAAACCGATGGCGGTCTGCGTATCCGTATCAGAAGGGGAGGATGTACTTTCACTTGCCGATGCCATGCTGCAGATGAGAGCGCAAAGGGCGCTGGAGCTTGCAAGAATAATGGCGAGGGAGAACGGAACCGACAGGATCCCGGACAGCGAGATCGACGCCGAGATCCGGTCACTGCGGGCTGCGCAAAAGAAAGACTGAGCATCCCCGTGATCTGGTTTGTCATGGATACCAATGTTCTTGTTTCGGGTTTTCTGCGTTCCAACACTCCTCCCGGCATTCTTCTCAACGGGCTGGTAAATCGATCTTTTGGCCTCGTGCTTGATTCCAGGATCTTCCTTGAGTACAGGGACGTTCTTGCCAGGCCGAAATTCTGTCTGCCTCCCGCTGTTACCCAGCCGGTCCTTGCTTTGATAAATGCCAAAGGACATTGGATATCTCCCACCCGATACGGCGGGACTCTCCCCGACGAGGGAGACCGCTCCTTCGTAGAGGCCGCCCTCTCTGCCGGAGTACCCATAATCACCGGCAACCTGAAGCATTTTTCTTCTGTTCCATTGCTGTCTGTACTCTCTCCGGCCCAGGCACTGGAGGCTATGAGAGAACATAAACGAGGGGAATAAACAATCGTTCCGTGCCCTTTGCCCTGGGAGCGGAGATCCGGGCTTTCGTGAGTCGTGAATCGTGAATCGTGAATCGTGAATCGAAAAACCAAATTCAAAGGCGTAAACGGTGAACGGTCAACGGTAAACGGTAAACGGGAAGGGCAGAAGGGCCTGTCATTCTGAGGACCAGCGGGACGAAGAATCCGGGTCAGGAACAGATCCTTCGATCGCTACGCTCCTCAGGATGACAAAAAACTAAAGGCGTAAACGGTCAACGGGATGGGTTCTGATGGAATTGAACCAGATTCCCGCCGGTAGGCAAAGGGCGCGGAACGTCCGCCTGCTGGCGGATTCCGCTTCGCTTCGCTCAGAATGACAATCCCTTGCTTTTTCGAATCACGAATCACGATTCACGGCTCACGGGTCTTGCCCGTTCACCGTTCACCGTTTACCGCTTTTTACTTCTTTACCCTCCTGAGCATATCCTCCGTCATGCCGTCGAGGTCGTACTCGGGGGCAAATCCCCACTCTTTCTTCGCGGCCGTGCAGTCCAGGGAGTTGGGCCACGATTCGGCTATCCCCTGCCTGACGGGATCCACATCGTAAGAGAGCTCGAACGATGGCATGACCTTCCTTATGGACGCGGCCAGCTGTTCCGGGTCGAAACTCATGGCCGAGATGTTGTAGGCGTTGCGATTGACCAGGCGCGAAGGGTCGGCCTCCATGAGCTCCACGACGGCGTTGAGCGCATCCGGCATGTACATCATATCCATCTGGGTTCCGGGCGCGATGTAGCTGGTGTATTTTCCCTTCGACACGGCCTCGTAGTAGATGTGGACGGCGTAGTCGGTGGTGCCGCCGCCGGGGAGCGCCTCGTAGGAGATCAGCCCGGGGAAGCGAAGCCCCCGGGTGTCCAGACCGAATTTCAGGTGATAGTAGTCGCACAGAAGTTCCCCTGTCACCTTGGCCACACCGTAGATCGTGGTCGGGCGCTGTATCGTGACCTGCGGTGTATCATCGGCCGGTGTCGTTGGCCCGAAAGCCGCGATAGAGCTGGGGAAGAAGAACGCCGCGCCATTCTCGCGCGCACATTCGAGAGCCGTGAAGCACCCTCCCGCGTTGATGTCCCACGATCCCTGCGGGTCGGCCTCGCCCTTGGCCGAAAGTATCCCGGCGAGATGAATAACCGTATCGGCTTTGAAGGAGCGGATCAGCTCAGAGAACCTTCTTCCGTCGCGAACTTCCAGAAGTTCGAAAGGGCCTCCCTCCGAAACCGGGCCCGCAACCTTGCGACGGGCCGTGGCGAGGACGTTCTCACTACCATATATTTTTCGCAGGTGGGGCGTCAGCTCCACCCCTATCTGGCCGTTGGAGCCGGTGACGATGACTCTCTTCATGATATGACCCCCATCTCCCTGCCGACCCTGGCAAATCGTTCTACGGCCTGCGAAAGGTCCTCACCTGAATGGGCGGCTGAGACCATGCAGCGTATCCTGGCTGTGCCTTTGGGTACAGTGGGGAACACTATTGCCGTGGCGAAAACTCCCTCTTCGAAGAGCTTCGCGCTGAAGGTCTTGGCGTCCTGGGCCTCTCCGATGATGACGGGCGTGATGGGTGTCTCGCTGTTGCCTGTATTGAACCCTATGGCAGAGAGTTCCTTCTTGAGGAAATTGCCGTTTTCCCACAGCCTTGTCACAAGTTCGTCGCTTGACTCCAGGATATCGACGGCTGCCTGGCAGGCGGCAACATCCGGCACCGTGAGAGCGCTGCTGAAGAGGTTAGGGCGGGCCTTCTGGCGGAGGTAGTCGATGAGAACCTTGCTCCCGGCGACGACGCCTCCCATAACGCCAAAGGCCTTGGACATGGTGCCGACCTCTACATCCACCTTGCCGTGGAGGCCGAAGTGGTCGACTATTCCGCGGCCACCGCGTCCAAGCACACCTTCACCGTGGGCATCGTCCACGACGACGATTACGCCGTATTTCTCGCAGATCTCGACGATCTCAGGCAATTTGGCTATGTCTCCGTCCATGGAGAAGACGCCGTCGGTCACCAGCAGTTGCTTGCCCGGGGCTCCCTTGTACTCCTCTAGTTTCTCCCTGAGGCTGTCCATGTCGGAGTGCTCGTAACGGACGACCTTCGCTTTTGAGAGCCTGCAGGCGTCTATGATGGACGCATGGTTGAGGGAGTCGCTGTAGATGATGTCCTCGGCTGAAGGGACCAGCGTCGGGATGACGGCAAGATTGGCGCAGAAGCCGGACTGCAGGACAATAGAGGCCTCGGCGCCCTTGAACTCCGCAAGCCTTTTTTCAAGCTCCAGGTGAATGCTCATCGTTCCGGCGATGGTCCTTACTGCGCCGGGACCTACTCCGTAGTTGTCGATATACTCTTTTGCCTTGCTCACAAGCCTGGGGTCGTTGCAAAGTCCAAGGTAGTTATTGGAGCAGAGGTTAAGGAATTTTTTACCCTCGATCTTCACCCAGGCTCCCTGGGGGCTTTCAATGGTGCGGATGGTCCCGTAGAGGCCGGCGCTTTTCATCGCATCAAGATCTTCGGTGAGAAACTTCATTGGGACAGCCATTATCGATCACTCCCTGAATCGGATTTGTGATAGTCTGAATACAGTATCCTTTTGAGCCTGTTCCGGTGTCAACGAAGTATAGTTTTGTGAGGTTTTCATATATTTTGGCATTGGATAATATATTTTTTAGGGGAACAACTCGGCTCCAGGGAGGTTGAAGCGCTATGGACGGAGCAAAGGAACTGGAGAAACTCGCCGTGCGGATCAGCGGTGACATAAGCGCCCCTCACCACATAGCCAATGTTCTGCGGGAGGGCATATACCGCGGCATTCTCGAAGAGGGCAAGCCTCTGCACCAGTCCCAGATAGCCGCCAGGCTTGGTGTCAGCCCGATCCCCCTGAGGGAGGCGCTGCGCCTTCTTGAAACGGAGGGCCTGGTCGAATTCCGGGGGTACAGGGGGGCTTTCGTCACCGAACTTTCTCTCGAAGAAGCCCGCGAACTCTACGAGATGGTGGCTGCACTGGAAACCAGCCTTATGAGGACAGCCTTCCCCGGGATAACCCGGCGGACGATAGAAGAGGCGGAACAGGTTCTTGAAAAAATGGAGGCCGTGGACGACTGCATCCGCTGGCGGGACCTCAACTTTCTTTTCCATACACTCCTGTACGAACCCGCCGACAGACCGCTGACCCTGGACATGGTGGCCAGGCTTCGCCAGAAGACAGACCGGACGATACGCACCCACCTGGACTCCATGAGGAAGGAGTCGGAGCTCCAGCACCGGAATATCCTCGAGGGGGTCGCGGCAGGGGACCTTGAAAGATCCGTCTCGGCCCTGGCCCACCACCTGGCCTACACCTCCAGCGACCTTCAGTCATGGATGAGAAGCGAACAGGCCGGAAGGAAGAGGGTATGAACGAGGAAGTTGAGACTGGCCGGACGAAAGCTTTCTATATCCGGAAGATCATAGAAGACCATCTTGAAGACATGGAAGATTACTTCCTGGCGGCTCAACCCCGCGGATGGGGATTTATTTGCATACATAAGGTTGTATTCAGGACCTACCCCAATGGGTCGGTCCTCAAGGGGACGATTAACTGCGTTTTTCCAGGAAACGCGTGGCCGCTGTTTTCCGGCCTCTCTGTTTCCTGAGTATCGAGACGATCTCTTCTGTAGTGACCTGCGCATCGATCCACGGAACGTCCAGAGGGGAAGCAGCGGCAGGTTCCGGCACAAGGGCAAAAGTCCGACCGTCCCTCCTGCGAATAAGGACTTTGCCGGATTTTTCGGCCTTGTCGAGAACACTCGATAGTTTTTGCCTGGCTTCAGAATAAGTAAAAACCTGCATGATCTAAACCCCCATTACCTGGATCCCTATTTGAGAAGCTGCACGCTGAAGCGATCGATCCAAAGTCAGCAACGGCACCGCGTGCCGCGCGGCACAATCCAGAAAGTAGGCATCGTAGGCGTAAAGTCTGGCCCCATGGGCTATAGAAACGGCGTTCGCCATATCCACCGGGAGATATCGAATGGGTATGGTCTGGAATATCTCAAGCCCCCGACATGCATCTTCAAGACTGAGCCTTCGTTGTTTCAGCATCGACGAGAAAGCATTTCCTATCTCCCACGGAATAGAACCCGGTCCCAAAAGGGTGTGTCCCGTAGTCATCTCAATTATGCTTTCCCTTTCGGGTTCGTTCATTATGACTGCGAGGATTGCCGAAGCATCAATTACAATGTCCAAAACAACCCTTCTTTCTTTTTAGACAATTGTACAATAAACATGCAAGAGAGACAACCAAACACCCTCGGCTCTGCTTACGGTCTTTTTTATTCATTTTGCAGACCCTGGACCACCAATTACCAGAATCGGATCCCGCAGAAAATGCTTAACCGCAAAATTGCCCTTTTCTTTTGGGCTGAGAGGTGCCTGCTTAAAGCTTGTTGATTTGTAGCCCTATTAGTGCTATCTTTTCTTAAAGTAAGGAAAAGAGGTGCTTCGGATGATTTCCGCAACTAAAAGATCAGGAACAACCAATGACCTCAAAACGACGACCATGCGCGTTAGAGTCCGTCCGGCGTTGAAGGAAGAAACCGAGGAAGTATTCCAGAACCTGGGGCTTACGACTTCCGAAGCCTTCAACCTGTTCCTTGAACAGGTCCGGCTCCACGGGGGACTCCCCTTCCCTCTTGAAATACCCAACCATAGAACCGCCCAGGCAATGAAGGACATTCGCGCGGGAAGAACCCTGACGGCCGCTGAGGATGTTGACGATCTTTGGGATAAGCTCGACAAGGAATAAAAATCCCGAATGCCAAAACCATTCTTTTCGGCCCAGTTCAAACGTGACAGGAAACGGATGCTGAGACAGGGCAAGGATGATTCCAGACTTAAGGAAGTAGTCACTGCTCTTGCCGAAGGGATCCCACTTGAACCTCGAAACAATGATCACACCCTGTCTGGAGAATGGTCCGATTTCAGAGAATGCCACATCGACCCCGATTGGCTTCTGATCTACCGAATGGATGGCGGAAACCTCTACCTGGCAAGGACAGGAACTCATTCCGATCTTTTCAAGTCCTGACAAGGGCTTGTTTCGCATGGTGCAGAAAGAACGGGAGGAAAGGGTGATAAAAAATGCCTGTTCCCACTTCCGTCCGCTTGAGCGAAGAGACCGAAAAACGTCTTTCCCGTCTCGCGCTTGAGACTGGACGGACGAAAGCTTTTTATATCCGGAAGATCATCGAAGACCATCTTGAAGACATGGAAGATTACTATCTGGCGGCTGAAACTCTTGCAAAGGTTCGCAGGGGGGAAGAAAAGGTCTCTGGCTGGGATGAAGTCGTGAGCGACCTTAAAAAATAACCGGCTTCGACAAACCCCACTGTCGGGCACAGCGACCGTTTTATCCGGTGGATGTAGGCATACGGTCAAGATCAAGGTTTGCTCCCAAGGGTTTTCCCCTCCGAGGGATTCTCTGGAGCTCGATTCGCCCCCGAGAAGGGGACTTTGCCTGAAACCGTTCGGGGTTATCCCTGCTCCGGGGCGACCGCGCAACAGTCCCTCACCGGCTCATATGTCTCCTGCGACCCCCCGGAAGGGGTTCCTGCCCCCTATTGTATGCGTAAAATAAGAATCAAGCCCGAAATGGGTTGCCCGGGACCGGGTCCTGCTGTCTACTCGATCCTCTTCGCCTTTTTGTAGACATCTCCGTCGTTTCTTTTGCCGATAACCGACACATAAAGAAACTCATCGTCAAAACGATAAACGATACGGTACTCTCCCGAATCGACACGAAAGAAAGGGCTCCCCTTCATGCTTATGGAGTCCGCCGGACGTGGTTCCTCAAGAAGCATCATTATTTTCCGTGCGAGTTGCGCCGAATGCTTTTTCGGAACACGGGAAAGGAAACTGTCGGCCTTTTTGGTGATGAGGAGCCGTCTAATCATCGGAGGATGAAATCAGGCCCGTCAGTCTTTTCATGGACCGGGCTTCGTCCAGGAAACCCGAAGACTCCGCATCGGTCGCCCTGGCGATCCAGTAACTTTCCTCGATCCCCAGGAGCCTCTCGTATTCGCGATGAGATAATAAGACAGCAGAAACCCTCCCGGAGCGTTTGATAATCACCGGTTCGACAAGGGATTCCTCAAGTATCCTGCCGAAGTTCTGCTTGGCCTCGGTTGCGCTTGCCGTTTTCATTCCGAAACCTCCGTTCCTTTTGACTGTAGGGCACATTATATACCAAACAGACAAAATGGACAAAAAGGCCGAAATAGACAATCAACAGGAAAATGGAGCAGATGCAGACCCTCTTTACTAATTCTGGAGCAGGGCCTTGAGTTCGGCGATCTCCGCCCTCAGATCTTCGATCTGTTTTTCCTCGTATGATTTGCCGAATTTCAGGGTAAGTTCAACTCCGACCCGGTCCAGTTTCGAGCGGTTGGCGGAGTAGTTCGCGAAGACGTTCCAACTCATTTTTCTGGAATCAAAGACCCTCATATTCAGCCCGAAGACATACTGCGTCTCTTCGAGATCGCTTATTCTCGAATCAAGCCCGCTGATCTGCGGAGACCAATTGGGCAATGTCGTCCAAGCTGTATCCCAATCGGCCCCGGAACTCTTGGTCAAAACCTGTCCTGTTGATCCTCCCGCGGGAACCAGTCGATCAGCGATGTCAACATACGAATCTGAATCTCCCCATATAGATCCCCAAATGCTTTGATAAACGTCTGCGCTCTCTACTGTTGCCCCCGAAAGTACTACGAAAAGTGCGACCAGGAGCGTTGCAAAAATTACGCTCACTCTCTTCTTCATTGTTTTCTCCTTCCTTTTCCCTTATAGAGGATTTTTTCGAGTTGCCCCCTTACGGGGTATCCGTGGTGAAACTCTGCCTTTCCAAAACCCTTCTGCCAGCGCGGGTTTTTCAAACCCGTCCCGACATCTCCCTGTTCTTTTTTTCTTCCCGGGAATGGGGATCCCAAAAGGAAAGCACCAGGTACTATTGGATTCCGAGTTTGTTTTTAATCTCCTCAAGTTCGGCACGCATCTCAGCGTTTTCTGCTCGAATCTCAGTGTTTTCCCTGCCAAGTTTTTCAATCAATTTCTCCTCGTATGACTTCCCGAGTTTCAGGGTAAGTTCAACTCCGACCCGGTCCAGTTTGGAGCGGTTGGCGGAGTAGTTCGCGAAGACGTTCCAACTCATTTTTCGGGAATCAAAAACCCTCATGTTCAGCCCGAAGACGTACTGCGTCTCCTCGAGATCGCTTATTCTCGAATCAAGCCCGCTGATCTGCGGAGACCAGTCGTAAATATCTCCCCACTTTGTGACATAGTCTCCACCCGAACCGCGCATCAAGACCTGTCCTTCTGTTCCTCCTGCGGGAATAGCATCGATCTGGCTCTTGATGTTTATATCATCCGGATCGTCTCCTCCCGCTACAGACGCCCAGATTCCCCCCCAATCCGCGTTTGCTGGTGTTGCCACTCCATTTACTACGAAAAGTGCGACCAGGAGCGTTGCAAAAATTACGCTCGTTTTCTTCATGATCTATCCCCCTCCTTCATGCCTCTTGCGAGGAATTCTGCGTGGAACAGCTTTCATTCCTTAAGTCCGAGGAGTTTTTCTATCTCGGTAATCCTGTTTTTAAGTTCATTGTTTTTTGATTCCAAGCTTTCGATTTTCTTCTCCTAGTATGATTTGCCGAGTTTCAGGGTAAGGTTAATTCCGCACCGGTCCACCTTCGAGCGGTTTGCCGAGTAGTTCGCGAAGACGTTCCAACTCACTTTTCTTGAATCAAAAAGCCGGAGATTCAGCCCGAAGACATATTGCGTTTCTTCGAGATCGCTTAGCCTTCTGCCATGATCAGCGACAGTATTCTCAAGTGATCCCACTCGTGGTTCCCAGTCGTAAAGAGTGGTCCACTCCGTGAAATAGTCTGTTCCATCGATCTTTGTTAAAACTTGACCAGTTGTACCCCCTGGTTGAATGCCTGAGAGCTGGGGTCCGATGTTTTGCTGTGTCCAAAAATCAGTTAGAAATGTATCCACCCATAATTCCGCACTTGCTTCTCCGGAAAGTATAACGAAAAGTGCGACCAGGAGCGTTGCAAGAACAACGCTAACTCTCTTCTTCATTGTTATCTCCTTCCTTTTCCCTTATAGAGGGTTTTTTCGAGTTGCCCCCTTACGGGGTATCCGTGGTGAAACTCTGTCTTTCCAAAACCCTTCTGCCAGAGCGGGTTTTTCAAACCCGTCCCAACATCTCCCTCTTCTTTTTTTCTTTCCGTGAATGGAGACCTTCTGCAGCACTTTTTGGTGGAGGGAATAAATGGGGTACAGGATTAACGATAGGATATGTTGAGTGCTTGCTTTTGTATTAAAACACGGGGGGGGGGGTCGTCAAATGGGACTATAAGTTAACAGGATTTTTCCATGGAGGGCTACGGGTTTCTGTAATCATTTTTATCAATCTTGCATCTTGTCCAATGATTTTACAAAATGCCTATCATTCTGGAAAATAATTTTACGAAATGTCACGGAGGGATAACCGCACAACAAAAGCCGCAACCCTGTTGACACTGATCGCATAATCGGTAATACTTATTACCAGATTGAGCCAATATTGGCAATAGGTTTTACCGGTGGGGTGACAAGATGCTTGAGACTATAAGATCCCTCATTCTGGATTTTCAGGAAACATTGCCTGAAACGGGAGTACCCCGGCATCTTAGCATCGAGGCTGTTCGCGGAAAAGCCGCAGTATGCATAGGGGTAAGGCGAAGCGGAAAATCAACCTATATGTTTCAGGTTATAAAGCATCTCACCGAGAGTGGAATTCCCATGGAAAACATCCTCTACCTGAACTTTTTCGATGACCGCCTTCATTCTCTCCGTCAGGACAATCTGGGTCTTGTCACCGAGGCATATTATTCGATCTTCCCGGAAAAAAAGAACACCGAAAAGATCTACTGTTTTTTCGACGAGATACAGGCGGTTCCCCATTGGGAATCGTTCGTAGACCGCCTGATGCGCACGGAAAAGTGCGAAGTCTATCTTACGGGCTCTTCCGCCAGGATGCTCTCAAGAGAGATAGCCACTCAAATGCGGGGACGGGCTCTTGCATGGGAGATGTTTCCTTTCTCGTTCGCCGAATTTCTGGACTACAAGGGGATGGACAGGTCAGGTCCGTTTCCAACCAGAAAACGTCTTCTTGTTCAAAAAGCCTTTGATGAATATTGGGATACGGGCGGGTTTCCCGAGGTTGCCGGACTTGGACCAGACTTGCGGATCAAAATCCACCAGGAGTACTTCAACACGATCCTTTTTCGGGATCTCATAGAACGCCACGATATTTCACATCCGAAAGCGCTGAAGGATCTTGCCCATAGGCTGGTGGACAGCATAGGCGCTCTTTATTCAATCAACGGTCTTACGGGTTTTCTCAAGTCGCTTGGATATAAAGCTCCTAAATCGGTCGTTGGCGACTACCTGGATTGGTTCGAGGATGCGTATTTTCTCTTTACCGTCAGGATTTTCGACGCATCGTTTACGCGC
>Ga0334890_1004024_pt1 | contig 14015 bp, 12 predicted proteins | sample GraSluR1_MG_3_FD_207220 | JGI IMG/M metagenome (GOLD analysis project Ga0334890, IMG submission 207220) | Sludge microbial communities from methane-producing bioreactor in Wageningen University, Netherlands - Granular Sludge_31_08-R1 | ecosystem: Engineered > Bioreactor > Anaerobic >... | reverse complement strand
AACGTATCTCTTGAATCAGCGTTTCACTCTCGACCAACGTTCCCTTGTCTGTGCTCCAGCTATCGGGATTATGACAGTAGCGGCAACGCAGGCTGCATCCTTGTAGAAACACCACATATCGCAATCCAGGTCCATCAAGGGTTCCAAAAGACTCAACTGAATGAATACGACCTTGTACTGACATAGCCTCTCCTTACAACTTCTCATGGAAGGTTCTGTGTATGACATCAAGTTGCTGTTCTCGAGTCAGCTTGATGAAGTTGACTGCATATCCACTGACCCGGATAGTAAGCTGGGGATACTTGTATGGATGTTCCATGGCGTCCAAAAGTGTTTCTTTCTCAATCACGTTCACGTTGATATGATGTCCATCAGAGAGAAAGTACCCATCAAGAAGAGTTACGAGGTTTTGAATCTGCATCGTTCGGTCTTTGCCGAGTGTCTGGGGAACTACAGAGAATGTATAGGAAATTCCATCCTGAGCATCGTCATACGAGAGTTGTGCCACACTCTTCATACTTGCTATGCACCCTTTTGTATCTCGTCCATGCATTGGATTTGCACCAGGTGCAAAGGGTTCCCCGGCTTTTCTGCCATCAGGTGTGGAGCCGGTCTTCTTTCCGTATACTACGTTGCTGGTGATGGTAAGTACACTCAACGTAGGGATGCTTTTGCGATAGGTGGTATGCCTCTTCATCTTTTCAATGCAAGCATGAACGAGATTGTTTGCTATCTCATCAACCCGAGGGTCATTGTTTCCGTAACAGGGGAAATCCCCTGTGATTTCAAAATCTACAGCAAGGCCTCTTTCATCCACGATAGGCCTGACTTTTGCATACTTGATGGCGGAAAGGCTGTCAGCGACGACGCTTAAACCAGCAATTCCTCCAGCCATGGTTCTGACTATTTGTTCATCATGCAGAGCCATTTCCAAACGCTCATAACTATATTTGTCATGCATGTAATGGATTATATTCAAAGTATCCACGTAGAGCTTCATAAGCCAGCTGCTTGTGATGTCAAACCGGTCGAGCACCGTATCATAATCAAGATATCCACTGGTCAATGCAGCGAGCTTTGGCCCGATTTGTTCACCGCTTTTTTCATCACGCCCCCCATTGATTGCATAGAGCAATGCCTTTGCCAAGTTGACCCTTGCACCGAAGAATTGCATCTGTTTGCCAAGTTTCATGGCAGAAACACAACAGGCTATGCCATAATCATCCCCATAGGAAGGGCGCATCAAATCATCATTCTCATACTGCAAAGAAGAGGTTTCTATGGAGATCTTGGCACAGTAGTTCTTGAAATTTTGGGGCAAGAGCGAACTGTATAGCACAGTGAGGTTGGGCTCTGGTGCGGGGCCAAGATTGGTAAGGCTATGAAGAAACCTATAGCTCATCTTGGTAACCATATGTCTTGAGTCCAAGCCCACACCGGCTATCGATTCTGTAACCCAGGTGGGATCGCCGCTGAACAACTCATCGTAGCTCGGGGTTCTTAGGAAGCGGATGATCCTCAGCTTCATGATGAAGTGATCGACGAATTCCTGGATTTGTGATTCAGTGTATATCCCTTCCTTTAGGTCCTTCTCGGCGTAGATGTCCAAGAATGTTGATACCCTTCCAAGACTCATGGCAGCGCCGTTCTGCTCTTTTGTTGCACCAAGAAATGCGAAATAGAGCCATTGGATTGCCTCTTTTGTATTTTGGGCAGGCTTGGAGATGTCAAAGCCGTACGACTGAGCCATTTCTTTCAACTCTTCCAAGCTTCGGATTTGTTCACTTAATTCTTCGCGTTCTTGGATTACCTGCTCATTCATCGCATCAAATACATGCATCATTTTAGCTTGTTTCTTCTGTGCAATGAGGTAGTCGACCCCGTACAGAGGTACTCTTCTGTAGTCTCCGATGATTCTTCCTCTTCCGTAGGCGTCTGGAAGACCGGTGATGATGCCGCTGTGTCTTGCTTTCAGCATCTCTGGGGTATATGCATCAAACACTCCATCATTGTGCGTTTTCCTATAGTGAAACACTTCATCAACATTTTCTGCAAGAGTTCTGTTATAGGCTTTCAGCTCTGTATGTACAAGGCGAATTCCCCCAAAGGGCATGATTGCACGTTTCAGAGGTGCATCTGTTTGCAGCCCTACTATCTGTTCAAGCTCCTTATTGATGTATCCGGTAGCATGGCTGGTGATTGTACTGATGGTGGAGTCGTCAATATCATACATACCTCCTCTCTCACGTTCAATGCCAAGAAGCTCGGACAACTGTGACCAGAGCTTTCTGGTTCTCTCAGTAGGACCTTCCAAAAAAGAGGCATCCCCGTCATAAGGGGTATAGTTTTTTATGATGAATGCTCTCGTATCAATCGGGTATTGTGTGTTCATAATCATGGTATTTCCTCTTTCTTATAGTTTTCGTATACTTCAGATGTGTTAGGGATACCATACTCGTTCAATATGTTCTGTGATTAAAATCACAAATCGACCAATTCACTAGGAGTTAGCATGGAATCAACATATCAATGCAGAGCATGCAGCAACGATCAGTGTCTCAAAAGTGTTCCTCTCTTTGCCTCTCTCTCAATGGAGGTGTTACATACCATTGCTGCAGAAATGGAAAGCAGAACGTACCAGAAGGGGGAAACGATAATCAGGGAGGGGCAGAAGGCTGTAGGCTTTACGGTGATCAGGGAAGGAAGCGCGAAGGCTTTTCGCACCACTGGTGATGGCAGGGAGCAAATTCTCTATATCTTTCCTGTAAACGACTATTTTGGAGCAAGGTTCCTTTTTACTGAAGATACTGTACCTTACACAGTACAGGCTCTTGAACAGACGAAAGTCTGTATCTTGAGTAAAGACCATTTTACATCCCTTCTAGCTCAACACAGTAAGCTTGCTCTGGGAATAATTCAGGCCATGGCAAACCGAATGAGCAGACTGGAATCTGCAATGCAGAGCATGGGAGGCCGTAACGCAGAGATGCGTATCGCCTCATTTCTTCTTGAATTCAAGGACTCTTATGGTCTTTATACAGATCAAGGATTGGAAATTACTCTTCCCTTGAGCAGGGAGGGAATGGCAAATTATCTTGGGCTTGCAAGAGAAACGCTGAGCAGAAAGCTTGCGCAAATGGAAGAGGATGGAATCATCACGATGGTGGGTACAAAATCGATATGTATTCTTGATCTTGAGAAACTCTCACAGTTTGCAGGTATGGAGCTTTCCCTCTAGAGTTGTTTTGCCTTTTCATAGAGGAGCGCAATTTCTTCTTTATTGGTCATTTTTGAGAGGACCATCGCAATGATGATGATCCCGGGAATGTCGACAAGCAACCTTGTAAGGGCAAATGCTGTTCCCAAGGCTGTAAATTCAAAGATCAGCATCGGAATCTTGGTGGTCGACCAAGCTCCGATGAAAATCAGGATATTACTGAACTTAACGCCTTTCTTCATGAACACTGCTGCCACTGGGAATGCCCCGTATAGAGGCCCTGCTGCGGCAGATCCGATGAAGAGAGCAAGCAAGATTCCCATCACCCCACTTTTTTCTCCCATGTACTTGACCATTGTCTGTTTAGGAACCCATATGTCAAGAAGCCCCAACAATATGAACACCGGAGGAATGACCAGAATCATCTCTTTCAGTTGGAAAACTGTTGAATCGAGTACCAATTTTCCTAATGGCCTGTTTATAAAGGCCAAGATTCCTAAAAGACATAATAGCAATGCTAGAAATCGATATCGCTTGATAGCTTCTTTCATGCCACCATCTCCATGACTTTCCCGATTACATAGGCGACAAAGAAAGAGAAGGCAAATGCAAATAGGTTTCTAAACATTGCCAATTTCTTTCCAAAGTACATGATTTCAACAGGAAGGGTGACTATGCCTACCATCATCAAGGTTGAAATAAATGCTCCGATCTGCATATATCCAGCTCCGGCTGCAAGCAGCAAAGCCGCAGTGGGAAAAGCAACAAACCCAGGAATCAACGTGACTGCTCCTGTCAAGGATGCAATAAGAACACCCAAAAATCCTGATTCAGATCCAATCACCTTGATAAGAAAGTCTTGGTTGAGCAGACTTATTAAAAGGCTGACAAGAAGAATCACGACCATAAACTGAGGAAGGATGTTCTCAAATGATTTGTAGGCCTTTTTTAAGGCTTGAATGGTCTTTTGCTTGTCCTTTGCAAAGGAAAGAGCCAAAAGCAGGGTGGTCAAGCCGTATAACAATATATTCATGTAATTTCCTTGGATGTGGTAGTAGTATATATACCAATAATATTTGCTATTGACAATCATATGAGCATGTATCTATTATTAATCCATGAAAAGCCTAGCATATTTATTGGTTTTTCTTGGCTTGTTGTTCACAATTTTCTTGCGCATTTTGCTTAGGTGCAGTACGCTGAAAGAGCAAAGGGCGATCGACGAATATACAACGCGGAGGTTATGTATGGCAAATGTAGAAACGATTTTAGATCAAAAAGGCAAGAATGTATTTAGCATCACCCCTGATGACAGCCTCGCTCATGCACTTTTAAAGTTGACTGAGCACAAGATAGGTGCCTTATTGGTACTGAATGAGCAGGGTGACATTAAAGGAATTGTTTCTGAGCGTGACATCATCCGTCACTTCTCCCGAAAGTTGGAACACTTGAATACGGCTTCTATTGCTGTGAAAGAAGTTATGACTACAGGAGTGACCTATGTTAAACCTCATCAGAGTCTTGATGACTGTCTTCAATTAATGACAGCTGGGCGTTTTAGGCATCTTCCTGTTGTAGATGGGGAGAAAGTGGTAGGAATGATTTCCATAGGTGATGTGGTCAAGGCAGCATTGGAGGAAAGGGATTTCCAGATAGGGGAATTGGAACACTATATAACCAATGCATATTGAGGATACGAAGCAAGCAACTATTATATCAAGTGCGCTCCTTTGTGGGGCGCATATTTTATTTAGACAGGAGCCTTGAATCATGGACGAAAAACAAATCAATACTCTGAAAACTATCATTGAGCGTCTTCACAGAGGTGCAGATACCAAGGAAGTACAGAAGCAATTTGAGAAGGAGTTCGGCTCTGTAAGTGCGGAGGATTTGGCTGCTGCAGAGAAAAAGCTCATGGAGGATGGCTCGATTACGGTGGAGCAGGTACAAAAGTTATGTGATGTGCATGCATCAGTCTTTGGCACAAGTATCGAGCAAATTCATGGTGAGGCTGTCGTTGATAAAATCCCAGGGCATCCTGCTTTCGTATTTCAAAAAGAGAACGAGGGATTGATTGCATTTTTGGATGGTGCGTTCTCGCAAGCGCTTGAAGCTTATAGACAAGAGAAAACTGAACGAACGAAGGCTGATCTTTTAAACGCACTTAAAAGTTTGAGCGCCCTTGATGCTCATTACGTCAGAAAAGAAAATCTCTTATTCCCTTATTTGGAGAAAGCAGGGATTACTGCACCGCCGAAGGTGATGTGGGCAGTAGATGATGAGATCCGTGCACTATGGAAACTTATTATTCATACTCTACAACAGTCAGACAGCCTGCTTGAGCAAGAGCTTATGCAACTACAGCAGCAGGTTCGAAGCATGGTGGATAAAGAGAACAATATTCTAATGCCGATGTTGCAAGGGTGTATGGATAAGGATGCATGGTTGATTGTAGGCAGAGACAGTGCGGACATTGGGTATTGCTTCAACGGTGGTATTGAGGGGGCAAGCCCTTCTGATGCACTGACCTGGTACCGTTGGAATGCCACACTAAGCAAAACCGAGGAGTATGGTGCAAAAACTGATGTACAGGGTGATATCATCCTTCCCAGCGGCCGGATGAGTGTCGAAGAATTGATATGGATGTTGAACACCCTTCCCGGGGATGTCACGTTTGTAGGCTCTGATGATAAAGTCCGTTTCTTCAGCGAAGGCAAAGAGAGGGTATTCCCAAGGACAAGAAGTATCATTGGTCGCGATGTCAGTAACTGTCACCCTCCTAAAAGCCTATCGGTCGTCCAAGCGCTCGTGGATGATTTCAAGGCTGGACGAAAAGACAGTGAATCGTTTTGGATTCAAAGAGGGTCGAAGTTCATACTGATCCGCTATTATGCTGTCAGGAATGAAAAAGGAGAGTATCTTGGAGTACTTGAATCAACAGAAGAGATTTCACAGCTGAGAAGTCTAGAGGGTGAGAAGACACTGCTTGAATAAGCATGTGTCAGGCTTGTTGTTTCTTGATACGATCGATGAACGCAATATATGCGTAAATCTGGCCTTGGATTTCGTTGTTCTTCAGTTCTCCTCTTCCTGCCCAATCCTGCCCTTCATAGATGGTCAGGTGATGTAATTCTCCCTCAATGTCGATCAACGGCATTGGGGAGATTTTTTGTCGGTTTTCCAGATAGAAAAGGGTGGTATCGTACGCATCATGGAACGCCTGCTCCTCTGTGGAAAGAGTTTGTTCTGAAGTATGTGTATTGTTCATAATGATCCTTATGACGACCGGGAGGATAGTTTTTCAATGAGGTTGGTCAATTGTCTTTCAACCTTGGGATGATTCAATGTCTTGATATCCCTGAGAGCCCGGTTTTTGTATGATTGTGCAAGATTTTCAGCTTTTTGTATACCTTCGAGATCATGAACCAAAGACAAGACTTTCTTGATTCCCCTTTTGTTCAGATTTCCAGCAGTAAGTATTGAGGAGAGTTCTTGTTTTCCCAAGCGTTTCTCTTCTTTTAGCGCGTACAGCAAGGGGAGCGTAGGCACCCCACTACAGAGGTCTGCTGCTACAGGTTTACCGAGATTGCTGCTAGTTCCTACGTAGTCAAGGATGTCATCCTGAATTTGGAATGCCATGCCCATGAGATAGCCAATACGGTGACAACGCATGGTCAGTATTGGATCTGCCTCCTGAAGTGCAATTCCTGCGTAGCATCCAAGGGAAAAAAGGCTTGCTGTTTTTCCTGCAATCCTTCTGAAATAGGTGCGTTCAGAAATAAAGAAATCCCCTTGTCCTGCATCTTGGTCAAGTTCGCTCTCACAGAGCCTGCTCAGTGCATTGGAAACAACATTGCTGTTTATCCCACGTTCTTTTCCTGTAGTGAGGAGCAGTGCTTTTGCCAAGAGATAGTCACCTGCCAAAACAGCTTGTTTTGCTCCAAGACGTGAGTATATCGTAGCTTTCCCCCGCCTTTTTGGAGCTGAATCGATGATATCGTCATGAACGAGGGATGCTAGGTGTATAAGTTCAATGACTGCCGCTACGCGAATTGCTTCCTCTGTTCGGTCATGTTGCCCAAGTGCGCTGGTGATCAGGACCAAGGCAGGGCGAAGCATCTTGCCCATGCCTTGTACATGATCGGTAAGAATTGGACGGATGAATCCATGAGACGTCTGCACTACAGAAAGAATAGTGTTGCTAACGTGTTGCAATTGTTCTTGCAATTGCTCCTCATCGTTGAAGAATGCAATCATGCTTTTCTACTTCTTCCCCATCTTTCGTTCCATCTGCCTGCGGGTGAATTCCGGCTCATCTAGGTAGCAATAGGTCTTTTTTGCAAGTGGCGTCTTGTTCCACAGCTTTTTTAGATACGGCATCACCCAATAATCCAGTCCAAATGACTTTCCAGCTCCCCCAAGCATGACAATCGATACTGCCATATACCAGAGAATCTCTTTTCCTGCAAGAGCTCCTATGAGGAACATAATCGAAAGTCCTAGAGAGACGATGGCAGCAGGGAAGGTGAAAAGACCGGCAAACAAAGCAAGTCCGATGGCGACCTCGGCAAGTACAATCATCACCTGGAAGAGATACGGTGCTTGTGCCACGAATGTTTCATTGATCCAGGTGAAGAGAGCCAGCGGCTGGGATAGAAGCGGCGGGGCAAATTGTTGTACGGAACCGCTGGCATTTACAGCCTGGCTTGCTGATGCTACTGCGTCCATGACCATCTGGCTGGCTGATGCTGCAGTTTCGACGACCTGTTGGGTTGCCGAGGATACTGCTTGGGTAGCGGGCCATTGCGTCGCCGAAGCCACCGTTTGTACAGGGCTCTGGGTTGCCGAGGCTACACTTTCTGCTACCATCCAACTAGCCGAAGCAACGGTTTCTGATACGGCTTGACTTGCAGAGGCCCAAGCGTCTGAAATTCCTGACGAAGGAGAGCCCCAATAGACTTTTGAACCTGTAGTGTCGGTAAGCCATCCCTTTGAGATCTTTCCTACTCCTTCAATGAACCACATAACCCCAAGAAACATTCTCAAGAAGGTTGTCCAATAGGAAGGTACTTTGTATGCAGCAAGTCCCCCGATCAAGGAACGACGATCCTTTATCTCCAGTATTTCATGCTTGAGATAACTCCAGACGGCATTGATGCCGCATACTCCAAACTGATAATACATATTTACCAGATGTTTGAGAGCCATGGCAAAAAAACCTGACAAGGAGATTCCTCCGGTGTGGCTCACTGCATAGGTGCCGCCGATGGAGACCATGTATCCGTGGAAATTCGATTTGAATGGTTTTGGTTGCTCAGCCTTCAAGCCCAATGCGTGCTTGATGCTGAAGATGATGCCATCTGCTGCCGTCTTTGCAGACTGTTCAGCTGCCTCCACAATCTGGGGTACTGCCCGATTGTTTTCCAAGAACCACATGCCATCTCCTGCAAGATACACGTTTTGGTAATCCGGGCTTTGCATGAACTCATTGACCAATTTACGTCCAATTTTTCCATCAGCAAGGTCAAGGTTCTCACAAAATTCAGTACCTCGGACACCGCAGGTCCATACCAAGGTTTTTGTCTTGATGGTCTCCCCATTACGGGTGGTAAACCCTTCTTCATTCACGGCAGTAATAAGGGCGTTGAGCTTAATCTCCACTCCTTTCTTTTGCATGCGTTGTACTGCTTTTTCCCTTGGTTTATCCACCAGCATGTTCAAGATGCTGCCCATGGCCTCCACATTGATCAGGCGTACTTCCTTGGAAAAATCAATGCCATTTTTTTTGCACAGGATGGGCAGCCATTCAGCTAGTTCCCCGATAAGCTCAACCCCGGTGAAGCCTCCGCCTGCCACCACAAAGGTAAGCATTTGCTTGCGCTTCTCTTCATCATGCTCTTTGCTTGCACTTCTGACCATGTACTCTATATGATTGCGAAGTTTCAGGGCATCGTCCAAGCTCCAAAGATAAAAAGCATGTTCTGATACTCCAGGAATGTTGAAGTCGGCTGTCTGTGCTCCGGTACTGATTAACAGCTCATCGTAACGATAAGAATTTCGATTTCCTATGAGGATTTGCTTCTTGAAATCTATGGTTGTAATGGTATCCTGAACCACCTTGATCATTTTTCCACTGAAAATTCTATCAAAAGAAATCTTGACAGATTCTTCGCTTACACGATTTGCTGCGACTTCATGCAGCTCGGTCATCAGAATGTGATGGCGGTTTTTGTCAATCAGGATAATCTCGACCAGATCTTGATGTTTCTTGAAAGCTTTATGCAACGCTTTTAGAGCATGAACGCCTGCATAACCACCGCCAAGTACCACTATCTGTTTTTTTTCCATTGATTCCTACCTTGTTGTCCCAATCGGGTACGGATTTGCGTTATCGTCTCAAAGAGCGAAACAGTACAGAACACTCTAGCATAATACTAGGATATTGTGCAATTCTATCTAGTAACCTGCTTGTATTTTCGCATAATTTTTTTTCTCCCGCTACAGAATACCGGTCAATTTACTGGAAAAATCTTTTTCTCGATACCATTTATTTTAATAGTAATACATATATACAAAAAAAATTATTCTTAAAACAAAGTAAAGAAATAGGATAAATGGAGTAAGAAGTATTTATCTGGGAAATAATTATAGGAAATTATTTGCTAATAATATGAATTTTAAATAACGCTTTGACAATATTGTAATACTATAGTAAATCGGTGTACTATTGACTATAACTTTTTATTGAGGAGTTGGTTCGTATGAAAAAATCCCTAGCTCTGGTTCTCACAGCCGTTGTAGCTTTCTCGTTGATCATGTTTGCAGGTTGTTCAAGATCTGACGCTCCTGCAAGTACCCCCGCAGCTTCTACCGTCACTGCTCCTGCAGTTGTGAGGGCGGAGCCTGTACAGCCTGCCCCAGTCTCTGCTGCCTATGCTGACGGTATTTATTTTGCCGCAATGGATGGGTTTTCTGCCTCTGGATGGAAAGAAACAGTCACGCTGACTGTCGAAAATGGAAAAATTATTCAAGCCGACTGGAATGCGGTGCATCAAAATGGCGGGGCAGATAAGAAAACCCATGACAAAGCCGGAAAATACAACATGGTACGATTTGGAGGAGCTCAGGATGAGTGGTATGTCCAAGCTGAGCGGGTAGAGGCCTTCTTGCTCAAAACCCAGGACCCAAATGCCATCTCTTATCGTGATGACAAAGGCCATACTGATGACATTGCCTCGGTGTCGGTGCATGTGGATTCCTTCTTTGAGCTTGCTGCAAAAGCACTCGCGCAAGGGCCTGTAGGACGTGGTCCGTATGCAGATGGCGCCTACTTTGCAATCGCCGATGAGCTGTTTGCTCCTGGTTGGAGGGACTATGTTTCCTTGACTGTGCTCAATGGACGTATCGCTTCTGCTAATTGGAGTGCAATCAATCATAGCGGAGATGACAAGAAAGCCTTTGACAGGGCCGGTCGCTATGCAATGGTCCAAAGAGGGAATGCACAGGCAGAGTGGTTTGTACAAGCCCAGAAAGCGGAAGCCTTCCTCATTGAGCACCAAGATCCCAAGGCAATCGCCTATAGCGATGACCAAGGTCATACCGATGAGATCGCAGGAGTTTCCATCCGAATTAATGCGCTCTTTGATCTTGCTGCCAAAGCTCTAGAGGCAGGTCCTGCAAAGATCGGTCCGTATACCGATGGAGCCTATTTTGCAACTGCCGATGCTCCAGCTGCTTCTGGTTGGAAGGGATTTGTCTCACTTCTCGTGAACAATGGAAATATCCAAAGTGCCTATTGGAGTGCTACAGATAAGGACAACCGGGATAAGAAGCAGGTTGCCGCAAGCGGTGCCTATAATATGATTTCAGCAAGCAGTATTCAAAAAGAGTGGCATGAACAGGCTGCGGTTGTTGAGGCACATTTGCTCGCAACCCAGGATCCGAAGCAGATTACGTACAAAGAGGGAGGTTCCTTTACGGACGACATTGCCGGTGCCACCATCAGGGTGAATGAATTTTTCGATCTGGCGGCAAAGGCTTTGGCCTCTGGTCCCAAGAAATATTGATTTTCCATCTATTTTCAAACATACCCCAAGGTTGACCTTGGGGTATGTCTTTTAGTACTGTTCTGTCAGTTAAAAATAGAGATTTAAAAGGATGTCGTGGTTGTAGTTTCCAAAACCATGGCCAAATATGTTGATGCCTCCCACATTTTCTCCAACTTCTTTTACTGCGAAACACACCTTTATTGAATGATGTAAATTGAGCTGAAGATCTTTGATTGTGAGCTCCGATATTTGTATACCGTCTACAAACGATCCTTCATCAGTGACAGTCCATGTTTTCAAAAGTCCATACTGCGAACCTCTGAGTTTCCACCACTCTGGAGTGAATTTTCCCCGTCTATCACCAAAATCTCCGGGGCTTGTCCAAGTCCCAATCTCCTGTTCATTGATTGAAAGGGTAATGTCACTGAGCCATTTGGGATTGGTTCCTGGAATTTCTGAAGAGAGTTCTACAATAATTTCAACTTTCTTTACCGGGCGCTTCTTGTTGTATGCATTGTTTGGGAATTGATACTTCACAAATCCCTTCTCAAACCAAAGGAGCCCAGCCTTGACTCTTTCTGGTTCGAGAAAGGATTCAGGAGTGTCAAGGTATCCTACTATCTTATCGGTTGTACACATACCGCATGGGGCCGAAACCTTGTATTCGATGAACAGGCCAACCGGCATTTCCACAGTGATGACCTCATCGTTACTCTCCTCCTTGTTGCCAAGAGTGATGATATATTCATCGTAGATGTTTCTGCAGACCTTCTGGTTTCCTTTGGTTGCTTTTCTGATTTCAATCTCGATCAGGTTTGCTTTTTCAAGCATCATGACGTTTGTAGCTACGGTGGACTGGGGGAGATTCAGGATGCTGGAAAGCTCGTTCACATTCTTCTCCCCCTTGCGTAATTCTTTCAATATGGTAACTCGTATCGGAGATGCCAATCCTTTCAAAACATCCATGTCTGTCATGGGATTGATAATCATTATTTTTCCTTCCATGGAATATCCTTTATATTAGATAATCTGTAGTGTATTATACTATTTCATTTACAAAAGTTTTTCAATCAACAAATTTGATAATATCTACATACAATTATCTTTGATTGTCTCGAAAGAGATGAAATTAATTGACTTCTCTGTTAATGTACCATATAATTGGGTATAAATCAATAATCATGATATATAAAACGTAGGTATTTTACTTTGCCTGATACTTCTTACAAGGAGCGAAAATCTAATTTACAAGGAAAAAAGCTGGCAATTACAGGAAAATTGCAGCAAACAAAAGGAGAATGAGCATGAAAAAACTATTACTGATCGTGGTACTGATTACCTGTGTAATTGGTATGGTCTTTGCTGCTGGAGGTAGGGAAGCAGCACCAAAAGAAGGGACAGAATTGACATTCTGGACCTTTCAGGATCTGCATATGAGTTTCTACGAGAATATGGCGAAGCTTTGGAATGAGCAGAATCCTGATAGGAAGATAATTTTCAAGCCTGAGGTGTTGCCGTTTGAAGACATGCATACCAAGCTTTTGGTATCCTTGCAGGCAGGCACCGGCGCCCCAGATCTTGTTGATATTGAGATTGGGAAGTACCCGAACTTCCTAAAGGGAGATATTCAGCTAGTTCCTTTGAATGATGTCATCGATCCAGTGCGAGACAAATTTGTTACAGCTCGTCTTGATATCTACAGCAAGGACGGCCAGAACTATGGCATGCCATTCCATGTGGGTGCATCAGTTATTTTTTATAACGTAGAGATTCTGAATGCCGCAGGGGTTGATCCCTATTCCATCAAGACATGGGATGATTTTATGCAGGCAGGGAAGATTGTGAGGCAAAGAACCGGCAAGCCTATGGCTACCGTTGAGGTCAACGGCCAATGGTCTTTCTGGCCGATGATTGCTCAGCAAGGTTCAGATCTGGTCGCGGCGGACGGTTCGGTCATTCTGGACAATGAGACCAATATAAAGACACTCCAGTACCTGAAGGATTTGTTGAATAGCGGTGTTGCTGTAGCTGCTCCAGGTGGAAATCATCATGCAGAGGAGTATTATGGATTCATGAACGACGGAGGGGCTGCCTCCATGTGGATGCCGATGTGGTACATGAACAGATTCACCGATTACATGCCTGACTTGTCAGGAAAAATCCTAATTCTTCCAATGCCTAGATGGACGGCTGACGGAAAACGGTCTGCTGGTATGGGTGGAACAGGAACCGCTGTTACAAAACAGGCCAAAGATATTCAATTGACCAAGGATTTCTTGATGTTTGCAAAGGGTTCTGAGGAAGGGAATCTGAGAATTTGGGAAGACCTTGGCTTTGATCCTCCTCGTTGGGATGTCTGGGATGATCCTCGGATGAATGCCAAGAACAAGTTCACTGAGTACTATCGAAATGAAAGCATCTTTGGTACTCTGTTGGAGATCAAGGATGAGATTAACAGTGTCAATGTGACGGACAGGTTGCCTGCAGTCATTGATCGCATCAACTCATCGGTCATGATCCAAGCGTTGCAACAGCAGAACAAGAGTCCTGCCGAAGCTTTGAGAGAAGGCGCGGCCTTGGCCCGATAACCTTTGAAATAACTACAATTAAGGATACGCCATGGCTGTGGCGTATCCTTGAATAAATCCTTGTTTAGGAGGAATGATAAAAAGTCAGTAGGTGGTTACTGAGGCTCTGTCTGAAGGGTGTATCATAAAGGTACAAGGTTGGAAGACAGAGTAGGTGCAAGT
>Ga0334890_1004018_pt1 | contig 14026 bp, 10 predicted proteins | sample GraSluR1_MG_3_FD_207220 | JGI IMG/M metagenome (GOLD analysis project Ga0334890, IMG submission 207220) | Sludge microbial communities from methane-producing bioreactor in Wageningen University, Netherlands - Granular Sludge_31_08-R1 | ecosystem: Engineered > Bioreactor > Anaerobic >... | reverse complement strand
TGATCGATGTCAGCGACCTGCCGCTTGATTACAACCCCACCCGCCAACTGCACTCTTTCATCATGGCGCGCGGTTATTTCTACCAGATGGACACGCCTGCCACCCGTGAATTACCTCCGCACATCCGCCAATTCGGCATCACCAGCGGAGAAGCCGAACCAGTGATTGAACCGCCGCTGTTCGAATACCTGAGCGCTGTTATCTATGCCATATTGGGTGGAGAGAATATCCTCGTGCCGCGTTATCTGTCCATTCTGTTCTGGGTGGTGGGTGCTTTGCCGTTGTTTCTCATCGCCAAACGTATGATGAACACCAGTGCCGCCTTGGCTGCTGCCGCCGTCTACCTGTACCTGCCCTTTGGTGTGATCGCCAGCCGCGCCTTCCAGCCTGATCCGTTGATGGTGACCGCCATCCTGTGGGCGCTCTATTGCCAGTTGCGCTGGCATGAGCAGGACAACTGGAAAACAGCCCTGGCAGCCGGACTCACCACCGGCTTTGCCGTGCTGGTCAAAGCACCGGCGGTCTTCTTTGTTGGCCTGCCATTGGCAGCCCTGGTGTTATCCAAAGGACTCAAACCCGCCCTCACCAACAAGCGTGTCTATGTGATGGCCCTTTTGGCATTGCTGCCTGCCCTGCTGTATAACTGGCTCAGCGCCACCAGCGGTGGCAACGCCGATTCTATTTTCGGCGGTCGGTTCTTCCCCGCCCTCTACAGTCGTCCCGCCTGGTACGCTGATTGGCTGGCTATGATCAAATACGCCGTAGGCAATCATTTCCTGATCGCAGGCTTGCTGGGCGCTCTGCTGGTGAAAAAGAAAGCATTCCGCTGGTTTCTGTTATCGATGTGGTTGGGCTATGTGTTGTACGGCTTCATTTTCGCCTATCATATCTACACGCATGACTACTATCAACTGCCCCTGATCCCGGTGGTGGCATTGGGTGTAGGTGTGGTATTCTCATTGCTCTATCGCCAGATCGCGGCCATGAAACCCAACTTTTTTATCAAAATGGCAATCATCCTGCTGTTGATTGCTTCGGTAGCGCTCAGTGTGCGTACCAGCCGCGGTTTGTTGGTGCGCGCCGACTACCGCCATGAAGAAGCCTACTGGCGCGATATGGGTAGCAAATTCGACCAGAACACCCGTGTGATCGCGCTCACCCATGACTACGGCTACCGCCTTGGTTTTTGGGGCTTTCACCGTCCCTCGTTGTGGCCCTCACAAGGCGACCTGACCGCCAACACCCTGATGGGCATTGAGTATCCTGATTTCGCGGATTGGTTTGATGCCCAGACCAAAGGGCAGGATTACTTCCTCGTGACACTGCTCAATGATTTTGCCAGCCAACCGGCGCTGTATGATCACTTGTTCGCTCATTACCCTTACGAAAGCGGTGACGGGTATTACTTGTTTGACCTCAACAACCCGCTGCAATCTCCCTGAATAATCCTGAGCATAGAAACCAACAAACCTCCCGAAGTTCAGGAGGTTTGTGTTTGTTTATCGACTCAGATTACTATGGCACTGCAATCAGGCGCATGTTGCTATAAATATCACAGACGCCATCCAGATAGCGGCACACACGGAAATAATAGGTCTTGCCCGATTCAAAGCCAGCTATCGTCGCAGTTCGGTCTGAAGGCGAGCTGACCCGATACCAATCATTTTCCGGGAAGGTGGGTTGATTGACCACATCAGACCACACTACCTTGAACCCCTGCGGAAAGCTGCCTTCAGCTATCCACTTCACCGTCAAGGACCCGCTGCCTTCATCGATGATCGGATTCAGGCTGATCGAACTTGCATCCGGTGTCGGCGATTTTACTTCGGTGATTGGAAGGGTGATGGTCTTCACGTTGCTATATAGTACACAGGAACCGCTCACAAATTTACACACACGGAAGTAATACTGGATGCCTTGCGTCAGTCCGCTCACCACTGTATTGCGGGCAGTGCTGTCGTTCAAATATTTATAGCTGTCACCAGGATATACAGGCGTTGCGTTCGAGGATGAATAAACAACCTTGAACCCATTCGGGAATGAGCCTGAGGCTGTCCATACCACCTTGACTGCGTCATAGTCATAGCTTGACACCGATTTCAGCACCAGCGAATCTGTGCCACCGCTGCCATCAGACAGGGTGATCTTTTTGACTTCACTATAGGTGTCGCAACCAGCACTGATGATGCGGCACAGGCGGAAGGTGTAGGTCTTGCCTGCCGTCAGGCCTTTAACAAAGGCAGAAGTCGTAGCTTCCTGGCTGATTACAGCCTGTTGACTGCCAGGATAGGTGGGTTTGGCAGTGCCCTCAACCCATAAAATGCGGTAACCATTGGGGAATGAACCTGTCTTCTGCCATTGAATTTTCACCGTACCAGGCTCTGTTTCAACCAGCGATGTAATTGAGAGGAAAGGAGCGCCGCCACCGATAGGTGTGGGGGTAGCGGTTTTGGTAGGCTTGGGTGTGGGGGTGGCGGTTTCAGGAACCAGGTAGGAGATGATGTTCGAATAAACAAGACAATCTCCACCGGATACGATACATACACGGTAATAGTATGCAATACCTGGCAGAAAACCTTCGATTGACAGGCTGCGCGCATCTTTATTCTTCAACCACTTTGATTCACTTTCCGGATAGGTTGGTGTATCCGTGTGGCCTGACCAGATGACGCGAAAACCTTCTGGCGCAGCGCCGTCCAATGTCCACTGCACGGTTACAATGCCCTTATCGTCAGTATCGATATCCGTTAAAGTAACCGAACCTTCGGGGAGAGAGGTGGAGGTAGGCGTTGCTTCGGCATCTTTGGTGCGGGTGGCTTTAGGCTCTCCTTGCAGGCTGGCTTGACCAATAGACTCGTTATTGCTAACCGCCTCAGGGAACACCACCTGGATAGTATCGCTAAAACCGCTGCAAGCGCCGTCTTTCACGCGGCACAAACGGAAGTAATGCGGGACTTTCTCATTGATCTTCACATGGATTTCACGGATATCGTCCTCCATGATCGGCACCCAACCGTGTTGACCGGGCAGCGGAGCGGGATTATCGGGAGACCAGGCCAGCATGAAACCTTCAGGGAAATCACCTTCGGCTTCCCAACGCACCGTCACCGGGCTTTCCGGGTTGGAAGAATCAAACGAAAATGCCACAATTTGCAGAGAATAAATCTCAATCTCACCTGTGCCATCTCCGCGATCATCTTCCGCATATTGGGTGTAGACAGTTGTGCGTTCGCCGCAACCAGAGATCAATAGGAAGATCACGGCAAAGAACAACACAAAGGTAAATTTTCTAATTTTCTCGTTCATAAGCGGTTCCTTAGCGAATGAATACATATTTACGATCGTCTGGGAACAAGGGGGAATGGGTAACAACAAAGTTAGCCAGACACAATACTACCCATTAATCATGATTATAGCAAGAGAAAGACTCTGTTACCCACAAATTATTGTACTGCATCCTTACAGTCCTGTTAAGCTTGTTCAGGGCATGAGATCATAGTCTTTTGCCAGGCACATCTTGCCTGGCGTATAATCAGGTATTGGCAAGGAGAAACGCACATGACGAATCAGAACATCGACGTTACCATACAGCAGCAACAATACGACACCCGCTCTGCACAGGCCTGGGCAAAGGCAGGCAAAACAGAACAATGTGTGCCTCGTTATCTGCTGGCAGGTGCCCGGGAAAATCCTGAACTGGCATATGGCGTAATAATGGTACAGCGCTGGTGGCGTTAGCCGATCAAGCCCTCTCTTTCTGCCTTAACACCCGCTTTGGCACAGAAACTGAGCGGGAATGAGTGTCGTATCCTGCCGAATGGTATCCCCGCATTTCTGTATTGGCAAAGTAGAATGACCTGAGATTACGTATAAAAAAACCTCCCTGCGGGGAGGTTTTTTGTATGAGCGCGGAGGGATTCGAACCCGCAACCAATGGCTTAAAAGGCCACTGCTCTACCATTGAGCTACGCGCCCTTAACGGAAAAAATTGTAACATGATTTCTAAGTTTTATCCAGAAAGCAAGTGCTTTTTTCTATTCATCACCGGCCAGATACATGGCTTTTTGCCATGGTTTCATCTTCAACTGTTCTGCCAGCTGTCCGCGCAGGGCAAACAATTCATCGCGCAAGGCGGCTGCCCGTTCAAATTCCAGGGCTTGTGCAGCCGCGCGCATCTCTTTCTCCAACTGCCCGATGAATCTCTCCAGATCTTCATTAGAAAGCGAACTGGCACGCACCGCAATGCCATACGCCGCGCCGTCTTCCGCGATTGCCATGGCTTTTTCTTTTTCCTTTGGCAAAAGGGAATCAGTCAGGTCACGCACTGCTTTAAAGATCGAAATCGGTTCAATGCCATGTTCGAGGTTGTAGGCAACCTGTTTCTCGCGCCGGCGGTTGGTCTCATCCAGCGCTTTCTTCATCGCATCAGTCACCTGGTCAGCATACATAATCACTTTGCCATTGACATTACGTGCCGCGCGGCCGATGGTCTGGATCAGGGCGGTGGCAGAACGCAGGAAACCCTGTTTGTCGGCATCCAATACCGCCACCAGCGATACCTCCGGCAGGTCCAGCCCTTCACGCAGCAGGTTGATGCCCACCAGCACATCAAACACGCCCATGCGCAGATCACGCAAGATACTCACCCGTTCGAGGGTGTCAATTTCTGAATGAAGATAATGCACGCGCATGCCCAATTCGAGCAGATAATCAGAAAGGTCTTCTGACATACGCTTGGTCAGGGTGGTCACCAGTACGCGCTCCCCCGCCTCCATGCGCTGATAGATCTCACCCACCAGGTCATCAACCTGTCCCTTGGTCGGGCGCACCTCTACCTGCGGGTCCACCAGGCCGGTCGGACGGATGACCTGATCCACCACCTGGTTCGTAAGCTGCATTTCATACGGACCGGGCGTGGCACTGGTATAAATAGTATGCCCCATATACTTCTCAAATTCATCGAAAGTTAAGGGGCGGTTATCCATCGCTGAAGGCAGGCGGAATCCATACTCCACCAGCACGCTCTTGCGTGACTGGTCGCCGCGGTACATGCCGCGGATCTGCGGGATGGTCATGTGCGATTCATCGATCACCAGCAGGTAATCTTTGGGCAGATAATCCATCAACGTCCACGGCGGTGTGCCGGCAGCGCGTTGATCCAGATGGCGCGAATAGTTTTCAATACCGGAGGTATAGCCGACTTCACGCAGCATTTCGAGATCATACTTGGTGCGCTGTTCGATGCGCTGTGCTTCCAGCCATTTTTCCTGCGACTTGAAGTAGTCCACCCGCTGCTTCATTTCTTGTTCAATGTCATTGACCGCCTTTTCAAAGCGGTCCTCATTGGTGATGTAATGTTTGGCAGGAAAGATGGAAAGTTCCATCAACTCCTCAAACACCTCGCCGGTTAATGGGCTGTACCCCATGATACGTTCAACCTCATCGCCCCAAAAAGAAATGCGATAGGCTTTGCGTTCTTCATACGCAGGGAAGATCTCGACCACATCACCACGCACACGAAAAACCCCCGGACGCAGTTCAAGGTCATTACGCTGGTATTGAATATCGACCAACTGCCGCAGCATGGCGTTGCGCCGCGTGATCTCACCCAGGCGCAGGCTGACCACACCGGTGTTATAGGCGGTCGGATCCCCCAGGCCATAAATACAGGAGACCGAAGCTACGATGATCACATCCTGCCGTGAAAGCAGCGCAGTCGTGGCAGCCAGGCGCAGGCGGTCGATCTCCTCATTGATCTGGGTTTCCTTTTCAATGTAAAGATCGCTCTTGGGCACATAGGCTTCTGGCTGGTAATAATCGTAATAAGATACGAAGTAATTGACCGAATTATCGGGGAAAAAGTCCTTGAACTCGGCATATAACTGGGCAGCCAGGGTCTTGTTGTGCGCCATCACCAGGGTAGGCACCTGCAGGTCCTGGATCACATTGGCGATGGTGAAGGTCTTGCCTGTACCGGTGGCACCCAACAACACCTGGTGCGGATAGTTACGGTCGCGGATGCCTTTCACCAATGATGCGATCGCCTCCGGCTGGTCGCCGGTGGGCTGATAAGGGGCTGTCAATTTGAATTCCATAACCCTAATTTTAACACAACGGGGTGCAATTTTCTTGCTGTCAAAAACAGCAGCATCCTGTGAAGGTGAAATCCCCGGCCAAAAATTTACAACGGAGGGTGACCTTGTATATAATAGAGTCATGTTTAAACGAATCATCCAGACCGGCGTGAACCTGACACGTGTGGGGATACACACACTCGCGGAAACGTTGAAACCGGAATCGCCACCTGAAGCACCAGCGCCAAAAGAGGCCCTACGTCCAAAGCCTACTGCTTCGTCTATCTCGTCCCTGAGAGCCAACTTGATACGCCAGGCAGGCCTGAAACACAGCCGCTCTCATTCTTTTGCGGACGAACCCCCGGCCATTCTCAAAAGCCGCATCCCGAACCTCACTTTCATGGCAGTAGGCAGCGGTAAGACCATTGAACTGGCGAATTTATTCAAGCCGGCGGTGCTGTTTGTCAGCAACCGCGACAATGTGGACGCACCCGCCCGCTGGAATGGAGAGATCATCCAGCGCTTCTATCCCCATGCAGCACCGATCTTCACCGCCAATATCATTGTATTGAATGAATTTCCGCTGCCCACGCGGCCGCTTGTCAAACGCGAACTGCACAAAGCCTATCAACGCATCGCCAGTCAATACTTCAGTGATCCTCGTGCTGCCGTTGATTGGGTACACATCCTGCCTGACTGGCAGGCGGAGGTGTTGGCCAGTTTTCATCTGCCACTGCAACGCCCTCTATTGGCTGTCATCCTGTTGAACCAGGACGCACGTCTTCTCAAGATTGTCCAAACCCCTGACCCAATGCCGGAGATCGAAAAAGCCATCAACGAGTGGCTATAACACTGGTTCTTCTTCAGTCAGAGCAGCCAGCCATTGGTGCGCCTGGCGCGGTTTCTCCAGCACGATCACCCGTAGATGCGGGAACTGCTGATTCTCAAACAGTTCTCTGTATTCTTTCTTACGCCGCCAGTAGGTGCGAAAAAACCATAAAAGCAGCGAATCACGGCTAAAGAATTGCGTTTTGAACGATTCCTGACAGCCTGGAAATATTTCTGTTTTGTCCCTGATACGCCGCACAGTGCGCAGCAGTAAACGTGTGAGGTTGACGAAAAACGGGTAATTCAGCCAGATGACGGTATCGGCGTTGTTCCAGACCAATGCCCGTGACTTACGCGTGTTGCCGTCAACCACCCAGCGTTCTGCCTGCAGCGCCCTTGTTAGCAAAGCGGTATATTCTTCGTCATCGCGTTTCTGCCAATCCGGCAGCCACATCAGGTCATCCAGATGGATGGCTTGCGCATCAATAGCCTGCGCCAACCGCTCTGCAAAAGTGGATTTTCCGGAACCGGTAGTTCCTACAACCGATACACGCTGCATGGAACTCCACCTCACGCATTCATTTGGGCTATGTACTCACGGTAGCGGTTATAAAGATGCCCTGCCTGCAAGTACGAAGAATTGGGGCTCATGAAGTGTGAAAACTCGAAGGTAATGCCCTTTTCCACCCCCACCTGGTGGGCTGCCTTCAATTTCAACCACAGTTTTTCCCATTTGATCGGCGGGAATTTGATCGGCATGTCACGGTCGAAGGTCTCAGAGTTGGTCCAGCAGCGCAACCCATAACGGTCTGCCAGTTTTTTGTTGACCTCCAGATAAGCAGGCAGTTCATGGAAGTCTACATGCCCATCCTGAAAAGCGACAATGTCGACTGCGCCGGCAATACCCGCCATGACCTCATCCCACTCCTGTTCATGTTCTTCGGGGGTAATGCCATCCTGTTTGTAGATCTCGCCCCCAAAAGCGTTGGGGGTTTTGATACCGTCCATCCACGGCGAGATTAATACCGGCAAATTATTGTCAGACAGGGACTTACAAAAGCGCCCCATACTGGCATACACATCGATGATACCGCGGGTGCGCCGGCTGACTTCCTGGGTCAGATACCAGCCTTTGAAAGCCTGCCGGTTTCCGTATTTCGCCCACACCTCTTCTGTGGCGGCTTTGTTCAGGTCAATCTCTTTTTGGAACTCGCCGCGATGCCAGTAATAACCCGAATCATAAGTGCCGAAATAGAACTGCATGGCGTGTTTTTCCGCCAGGGTCAGGAACAGGTCTACCAGGTCCATCACCGGGCGGTGGCAGCCCTGCCGCTCGATCAGCACCTCAGAAGGATAGGTCAGTTGGCGTTTGTGGCCGCTGCGGATGAGGATCACAGTATCAATGCCGATGGCCTGCATCGCCTGAAAATCACGCTCCCATTCGACTGGACCCCAGTTTTGGTGGGGAATATCATGCGAAATTTCATCCAAAAAAGTGCCGGTCAGGGTGGTTATCTTTTCCATGCCAAACAATCTCCCGTAAAAAGCTAATGTGGTGAATTCGTTCATCTTTCATTCTACTATGCCTTGGGGAATTTTCAATTCTTCCGCCCGTTACATCGTACTTCATGAAGTATTACTTCCGTCATAGATAGTCACAGGAAGCGTGACTGCCATCATGCGTTCATAAGACGAAAGAACCAATCAGGCTTTCTCATGATATGATAAAATTATTCTCATATTAGCATAGAGAACCCACGTTTTGAAATTGTTGCCGTTTGATTTGCAGGATAGGAAAAAGGTACCCCAGGTTCAATAACCGCCTGACCGCCTTACTTGGTCAACGGTGTCAAGAGCGTTAAGTATGTCAGATAACAATCCGCTAAACAGTCCCCTATTATTAGATGCCCTTCTGACCCTTGCGCAGAAGGCACAACCGCCGTTTGCCCACTGGTTATTAAAACAGGCCGACCGCCTGCGCGGCGGCATCATTCCCCTGAGCGATGAACAACGCAAGATGATCGCCAACCTGAAAGTGGTTTTCGGCGACAATATGACTGAAAAACAATACAAAGCTACAGCGCTGAGATGTTTTTATCTTCGGTCTCAAGCGTTGTATGACTTTTTTCATTTTGTCAAAGACAAGCAATCTCTGCGCGACCGCATCCACCTGACCGACGGCGCTAAAGCCATGATCAATTACCTCAAAAACACCAACAGTGGCGCCGTCGCTGTATCACCTCATTTCGTTGGTACCGACATAGCCGGCATGGAATTGGCACAACACTTTAAAAACGCACAGGCACTGTCCATTCCTAACCCAACACGCAGTTACAAGAATGAAAACATAATCCGCGCCGCTTATGGCGTCCGTGTGACCCCAGCCTCCACCCGTGCGATGCAAACTGCTATGCAGACCATCCGCGACGGCGGATTGGTGGCCGGCAGCACCGACCGCGCTCATCCTGACGAGGAATATACGGTATCATTCTTTGGCAAACCTGCGCACCTCCCGACTGTCTATATCCGTCTTGCCATGCGTTTGCAGGTACCTGTATTTCACTTCACAGGCGTGATGACCGATGACTGCCAATATACGTTGGATGCATCCGAACCCATCATTCCTGACGCTTATCCTGACCGTCAGGACGAGATCGTTAATAACCTTCAGAAAATCCTTACACACACCGAATATGCCATTCGAAAGCACCCCGAACAGTGGTGTATGTTCCATCCCGTCTGGCAAAACCACATCAATACAACAGAGAGAGAGAATTCCTAAATGACAAAGCAAGAAGAGAGTCTCAAGAAAAAAGCCAACCCTGAACGCATCAACAACACCCTGCTGGGCGGCATCGAAACCCGCATTGTCCACTGGTTCGTAGGCATCGCCCCGGACTGGGTAAACCCTGACATGATGACCTTGATTGGCATGATCGGCTCAATCAGTATCCTGGCGGGGTACATACTCAGCACCCGGTCGCCGTGGTTCCTGTGGCTGGCATCATTCGGCTTTTTCCTGAACTGGTTCGGCGACTCTACCGATGGTAACATGGCACGCCTGCGCCATATCGAGCGCCCGCGCTATGGCTTCTTCGTGGATCATTTGCTTGACACCATCACCATGCTGATGGTTTTCCTCGGCATCGGCTTTACGCCCTATGTCAGGATAGACGTAGCGCTGCTGACCCTCACCGCTTACCTGATGATGAACATCTATGTCTACGTCAACACCCAGGTGCACAAGAAATTCCAGCTCTCCTTTGCCATGTTGGGGCCAACCGAGGGCAGGCTGATGTTTGTGATTGCCAATATCTTTATGTTCTTCTTTGAATTCCCCACTGTAACGTTGTTCGCCATCGAATTCAGTTATTTCGACCTGTATTTCATCGCCTGGATGATGTTTCTGTTCTGGTTGTTTTTCAGCAATGTAGTACGCGGCATCATCAAACTGTATAAAGAAGACCCGCCCAAAAAATACGTGAGCAGAAATAAATAATCGGTTTTGGCAGGACTGATCGCGATACAATCAAAAACGAACGCAACAACACCAGAAAGGAATCCTTATGATTCGTGCCATGATATTTGATCTGGATGGTACCCTGGTTAAAACTGAGCGGCTGAAAGCTATTTCGTATGCCCAGGCAGCGATCGAATTGTGCCCCGCCGAAATCACAGAATCAAAGGCATTGGAAGCTTTCAAACAGGTAGTGGGACTATCACGAAAAGAGGTAGCCCAACAATTATTAGCGCAATTTAACCTCGAAAAAACTGCCATTCAATTCATGCAAGAATTTGGGGTAACCACACCCTGGCAGGCTTTCCTCCAAATCCGATTGCGCCACTATGAGAAAATGATCAATGACCCGCAGGTGATCAAAGATAATCAATGGCCTCATACCATGGCATTATTACAGCAAGCCCGGCTTATGCATTGCCGGATTGGGCTGGCGACTATGTCATCCTGTCGTCAGGTACGCAATATTTTAGAAGTGCTTTCATTAACTGGGGTGTTTGACTTTGTAGCAACGATTAATGACATATCTCATCCAAAACCTCACCCTGAAATATACTTCCTGGTGCGTGATGAGTTCCATGTCAGGTCAGAAGAATGTTTGGTCATTGAAGATTCTCCCGTAGGTGTCGAGGCAGCGCTTAATGCAGGCATGCACGTGGTTGCCGTTGCCACACCTTTCACCCAACATCTCCTTCACCTGTCGAATCTTTTGGCGCCAGCGTTGATTGTTGACCGACCTGAAGACCTGATTCATCAAGTTACCACTTTGGTTGCAGAGATTAATAAGAACGAGCCATGAACATCCCCTACATAACGACAGAACAAATGCGAGAAGTTGACCGATTAATGATAGAGCAATTTCACATCAGCCTGGTTCAAATGATGGAAAATGCCGGCAGGAATCTGGCAGCGCTGGCAATAGAAAGATTCCTTGATAATAATCCAAATGGGAAGCGGGTGGTGATTCTGGCAGGGCGCGGCGGAAATGGTGGAGGTGGGCTGGTGTGCGCCCGCCGCTTGCACAATTGGGGTGCCAATATACAGGTCATTACCGCCCACCCGATTGATCAATATCGAGGAGTGCCGGCAAATCAGTTACAAATCCTGCAATCTTTGAACCTTACCATCTCACCAGCGCAGTTTGAACTTGCTGACCAACCTGTAGATTTAATCATAGATGCCATCATTGGCTACAGTCTCTCTGGCTGCCCCACAGGTAATGCTGCCGATATGATCAGTAGGGCCAATCAAATGGGTGTGCCTATCCTTTCATTGGATGTCCCTTCGGGTCTGGATGCCGCTTCGGGCAAGGCCTATCAACCAGCCATCAAAGCCACAGCCACCATGACCCTGGCATTGCCCAAACTTGGGTTCCAGCAAGAAGGCGCAGCAGAATACTTAGGCGAGTTATATCTGGCAGACATCAGTGTGCCGCGAGAATTGTATACCGTTATGGGCATCTATACTGACAACATTTTTTCTGGCAAAGACATTATCCATCTCACCCCTTAAAAGCAGGTTTATAACCCTTTTTTTACCTGATTCTAATAAGCCTCACGTACACTTAATGCTATACGAACACAAAAGAAACTGAGGTCAGCAATGCCCAACCGCCTGCAATATGAAAACTCCCCCTACCTGCTGCAACACAAGGATAATCCGGTAGATTGGTATCCGTGGGGAGAAGAAGCCCTGCAAAAAGCCAAAGAGGAGAACAAATTGATCTTTCTCTCGATCGGCTACGCCGCCTGTCACTGGTGTCATGTCATGGCGCATGAATCATTCGAGAACCAAACCACTGCTGATATTCTCAATAAAGATTTCATTTCCATCAAAGTTGACCGTGAAGAACGCCCCGACCTCGACCACATTTATATGACCGCCGTGGTTACCATGACCAAATCTGGCGGTTGGCCAATGAGTGTCTTTTTAACACCGGATGGCAAACCTTTCTATGGCGGCACCTATTTTCCGCCCGTACCGCGCTACGACATACCTTCCTTTAATGAGATCCTCACCGCCGTTGCCGAAGCCTGGCGCACCAAACCCGATGAAGTGCTGGTGTCCGGTGACGAACTCACCAAAATTTTATTCGAGCAGCCCCGCGAACAACCACAGGAAGCTGTGCCTTCAAAAGAAAACCTGGCAGCCCTCACCGCAAAATTTTCCGAAAGTTACGATTGGAAATTTGGCGGTTGGGAGCGTGCTCCCAAATTCCCCCACCCGCTGCGTTTGATCTTTTTACTCGAACAAGCCGCTGGAGGCGATACAACCGCGCAAAAAATGGCCCTGCATGCCCTGGATGCAATGGCACAGGGCGGCATGTTTGATGTGGTGGGCGGTGGTTTTGCCCGTTACTCCACCGACGCCCGCTGGCTGGTGCCTCACTTTGAGAAAATGTTGTATGACAACGCACTGCTGGCACGCGCCTATCTGTATGCCTACCTGCTTACGAAGAACCCCGTTTACCGCAAGGTGTGCGAACGCACCCTCGATTTCGTCCTGCGTGAGATAACCGACCCCGAAGGCGGTTTTTACAGCTCCATCGATGCCGATTCAGAAGGTGTAGAAGGCAAATTCTACGTGTGGACCAGCGATGAGATCGACCATGCCCTGCCCCATGAAGATCACAACCTGTTCGCCCGCACCCTCTACCATATCCCCGTGACCGGCAACTGGGAGGGCAGCGTGGTCTTGCAGCAGATGAACAGCATGGCAGAAACCGCCCGTTATATGCACTTGACACCGGATGAATTTGACCAGGTGTATGAGCATGTGCATGAAGCGCTGTACAACTATCGCGCGCAGCGGATTGCTCCCCACATAGATGACAAAGTGCTTACCGGCTGGAATGCCCTCATGCTACAGGCCCTTGCCGAAGCCGCCCTTTACCTCGACCGGCCAGATTACCTGCAGGCAGCCCAGAGAAACGCTGATTTCCTGTTGGAAAACCTGATGAAAGACAGCAGCTTACTGCGCTCATGGCGGCAGGGCAGCGCCAAACACAATGCCTTCTTGGAAGACTATGCCGGGCTTGGCATCGCACTGTTAGCCCTTTATCAATCAGATTTTGATCAGCGCTGGTATATTGCTGCACAAGACTTGACGGAGAGGATGCTGCCGCGCTTCTTTGTTGAAGGCGAAGGCTTCTACGACAGCATGGCCGGTGACGACCTGCTGATCGCACGCGCGCGCAACAACCACGATAGCGCCGAACCTTGCGGCAGTTCACAAGCCGTCAACCTGCTGCTATTGATGAGCGCCTATGAGGGCAGCAGTCACTGGGTCTCTGTGGCTGAACAAGCCCTGACCAGCGAGTGGGACTTCATCCAGCGCTTCCCCACCGCCTGCGCCAACTGGCTGAGCGGCTACCGCCGGCTGGTGATACCCGACAGAGAAGTTGCCATTGTGGGTGCACCCCAAGCGGATCTGACCCGGCAATACCTGCGTGAAATCCGCTCACAGTGGCGGCCGGACGTTGTCATCGCCGTGGGTGAGGACAACGGCGACGAAACCCCTGCCTTGCTGCAGCAGCGCACCCAGATTGACGGCAAGCCCACGGTGTATGTCTGCCGCAACCATGCCTGCCAGACACCGGTCAATTCGG
>Ga0334890_1004006_pt1 | contig 14051 bp, 9 predicted proteins | sample GraSluR1_MG_3_FD_207220 | JGI IMG/M metagenome (GOLD analysis project Ga0334890, IMG submission 207220) | Sludge microbial communities from methane-producing bioreactor in Wageningen University, Netherlands - Granular Sludge_31_08-R1 | ecosystem: Engineered > Bioreactor > Anaerobic > Unclassified... | reverse complement strand
AGATAAATAAAAATTTAGAAGAACAGGGTAAAAATATTTTTAATGAATGGTTTTTTAAATTTAAATTTCCCAATGAAAATGGACAACCGTACAAGTCTAATGGCGGCGAGATGGTTGATTCTGAGATGGGAGAGATTCCTACGGGATGGGAAGTCAAAAAGTTAAAAGATTTAGGTAGAATTGTTTGCGGTAAAACTCCCCCTAAATCAAAACAGGAATATTTTGATGGTGAACTTCCCTTTATTAAAATTCCAGATATGCATGGTCAGACCTTCGTGGTTGATACGGAAGATTCATTAACTGATGAAGGCAGGTATTTTCAAGAAAATAAAACACTTCCACCAAACTCTGTTTGTGTTAGTTGTATAGCTACTGTGGGCTTAGTGTGTATAAACCCTAAAAACGCACAAACCAACCAACAAATCAATTCCATAGTTCCTAACAACGATAATTTAACTCCTTATTTGTATTTCAAAATGAGCTCCATGAAAGATTTCATTGAAATATTAGCTAGTGGTGGTTCTGCTACTCTAAATCTGAATACTAATAATTTTTCAAACATTGAAATCGTTATTCCTAATGTCTATCTACTTCAAAAATATCATGAAATTGTGCAACCATTATTTTATAAAATATTGAACAATTTGCTGGAAAACCAACATTTATCCCAAATCAGGGATTCATTGCTCCCTAAATTGATGTCAGGAGAGATTGATGTTTCTGAAGTTAAAATTTAATTATATAAATTTTTATTTATCTTACATTTTTTAGTAAGATGTATAATATTTCATGAAAACTAAAATTATAACTGAAATCCAAAACAAAATGAACAGTCATTTAAATCAAAATCAAAGCACAAAATTAACTAAAACACTATTAAAAGTTTTGGAAAATATTGAAATTACTGAAAAAGAAGTTAATTTTACTGGAAATGACTTAAAAAACAATGAAAAAATGTTACAAATATTTTTATCTGCAAAGGAAGTAGAAGGCTGTTCACGAAAAACAATTTCTTACTATAACTCCACAATAAGGAAAATGATAAATAATTTAAACAAAAGCATTGAAAATATTAATACAGAGGATATTAGGATATATTTATCTAACTTTAAAGAAAAAAATAATTCAAGTAAAGTTACTGTAGATAACTTAAGAAGGATATTTTCAAGTTTCTTCTCATTTCTTGAAGATGAAGATTACATCTCAAAAAATCCAGTCCGAAGAATACATAGAATAAAAACTGGACGAGTAGTGAAAGAAATATTAACTGATGAAAATTTAGAAATCTTAAGAGACAACTGTAGCCATATTAGAGATCTTGCAATATTAGAACTTTTATTTTCAACTGGAATTAGAGTAGGAGAACTTGTAAATTTAGACATTGATGATATAAATTTTCATGAAAGAGAATGTATAGTCTTTGGAAAAGGAGAATCACAAAGACCAGTTTACTTTGATGCAAGAACAAAAATACACTTAATAAAGTACATTAACTCGAGAAATGACAATAACACGGCACTTTTCGTCTCATTAAATAAACCACACGAAAGATTAGGTATTGGTGGTGTAGAAACAAGACTAAGAAGACTTGGAAGAAAACTAAATATTAATAAAGTACACCCCCACAAATTCAGAAGAACACTTGCAACAAAGGCAATAGATAAAGGAATGCCAATAGAACAAGTGCAAAAACTATTAGGACACGTACAAATAGATACGACCATGCAATATGCAATGGTAAACCAAAATAATGTTAAAATGGCCCATAGAAAATTTATAGGGTGAAAAGTGGATTATGATGAGTTTATTTAAAGGATTTATGTTCTATTAACTTAGAATCTTATTTTCCATCAGAATTGAAATTTTACGGCATAAAATGCAGCATAACTCTATTGAGAAGGCTTTCATGAAACTTAAAATTAGAAATGAAAAGTGTCAAAAATGACTGAAAAGAAATTCAAGGAAACAGAGATAGGATTGATTCCTGAAGATTGGCATTTAATACCACTCGGTAAATTGATAACTTTTAAAAGAGGTCATGATTTGCCAATTAAAGAAAGAAAAAAAGGTAAATATCCTATCATCGCATCTAACGGTATTGTTGGATATCACAATGAATTTAAAGCCAAAGGACCTGGTGTAATTATTGGTAGAAGTGGAAATTTAGGCAAACCATTTTATATTGAAGATGATTATTGGCCCCTTAATACCACTTTATATAGCATTAATTTCCATGATTCCGACCCCAAATTTGTTTATTATTTTTTAAAGACTATCCCGTTAAATGAATTTAATTCAGGCAGTGCAGTTCCATCATTAAATAGAAATCATATCCACACATTAGAAATTATAGTTCCAAAAAAGCCAACTGAACAACAAAAGATAGCTTCTATACTTTCTGCATTGGACAACAAAATCAAACTCAATAGCCAGATAAATAAAAATTTAACACTTAAATTTCTACATTTGAAACATCAACTTCACCGGAAATCAACTTATGAATTAAAATATCCCTTAATGAAGCAAGATTATCTATTTCTTTATTATTATTATTTATCAAATTAACAAATTTGTCCTCTATCCTATAATAGTCTTCAATTATATTATTAGGAGGAACGTAAATTTGTTTATCAAATAAAATATTTTTATCAATTCCTTGTCCTTCACGAGAGGCTGGTTTTATTATATCTTTAAAATAAACTATCCTATGTTTTATAAAGGATTCTAGATACCTTGGATTTAATTTTTCTATGATAAAAACATTGTAAGCAGAACTTACTCCCCCAATTTCATCATTCATTAATCCCCAATTTAAAATTTCACGACTCATTCCAAATATTAAGTCATTTTTGTAAACTAATTTAAATTTACTCGATGGTGATGACAAATTTTTCTTAAACTTTTCATCTCTATTTTGAATTCCGTTGTTAGTAATAGAAAATTTTGGTATATTTTGTTTATTACTTTTCTCAACTCTAATTTTCAAAAAATCTTTAAAATCATAGATTTTCCATTCTTTTGGTATTTCACCAAATGAAGAATTTTTAAACTTACAATTTTTGAAAGGTTGAAAATCAACAAACCAATTTTTAAAAATTAAATGAATTTGTTCTTCTAAATTTTTATTTATCTGAATGTTGAATAACTTTTCTTGTCTCCGTTAAAATAATAATTTATTTAAAAAAGAAGAATTAATCAATATTCAAGCATATAACATTGAGTAATTATTTAAACTGTTATATGAAATGAAAAGAATCATTTGAATTGTTTGGAGTATTGTTTAGGGGGTTAATATGATTAATGAGGATACAGTGGAGCAAGAAGCTTTAGAGATTCTTCAAGATATGGGTTATGAAAAATTCAATGGTCCTGATATTTCCCCAGATAGTTCTAATCCTATGAGGGAACTTTATAGTGATGTTGTTTTAATTAAAAGATTGCGAGATGCTGTTCATCGTTTAAATCCTGATATTCCTCCCACTGCTAAGGAAGAGGCTGTTAAAAAGGTACTTCGTTCTGATAACCCTGATGTTATCTCTAATAATATGAAATTCCACAAGTTTTTGATAGATGGAGTGCCTGTAGAATATCGCAAGAATGGTAGGATAATTTATGATAAAGTGTGGCTGTTTGATTTCCAAAATCAAGATAATAACGATTTCATAGCAATAAACCAGTTTACTATCATAGAAAACGATAATAATCGTCGCCCGGACATTATTCTGTTCATTAATGGCATACCTATGGTGGTTATCGAACTCAAGAATCCTGCCGATGAGAAAGCCACTCTAAATAAAGCATATCAACAGCTCCAGACATATAAATCCCAAATTCCATCTCTATTCCATTTTAATGAGATCTTGATGATTAGTGATGGTTTGGAAGCTCGTGCAGGTACATTAACAAGTGATTTTCAGCGTTTTATGCCTTGGAAAACTATCGCTGGAGAAAAAGATGCCTTAGTAGATAAATTAGAGATGGAAGTTCTCATCAGAGGAATGTTTAATAAGAACGTGTTGTTGGACTTAATCCGTCATTTTGTTGTTTTTGATGATTTTGAAGCTACAATAAAGAAGAAATTAGCAGCATACCATCAATACCATGCTGTAAATAAAGCGGTTAAGGCAACTATGAATGCAGCTAGTCCTGAAGGTGATATGCGGGTTGGGGTTGTATGGCACACACAAGGGTCTGGAAAGAGTTTAATCATGGCTTTCTATGCTGGTAAGTTGGTTCTGGAGATGGACAATCCCACTCTTGTAGTTTTAACTGATCGTAATGATTTAGATGACCAGTTATTTGGTACTTTCTCTGCATCTCAGAATATTTTAAGGCAGGAACCTGTTCAGGCAGATAGCCGGGACCATCTAAAAGAATTATTACAGGTAGCGAGTGGTGGCATTGTATTTACAACTATCCAAAAATTCCTCCCAGAAAAGGGAACAGATTATCCTACACTATCTGAACGAAAGAATATTGTAGTGATCGCAGATGAAGCTCATAGATCTCAATATGACTTTATTGATGGATTTGCTCGTCATATGAGGGATGCCCTACCTAATGCCAGCTTCATTGGTTTTACAGGTACTCCACTCGAACGTGGAGATAAGAATACTATCGCAGTTTTTGGTAACTATATAGACATATACGATATCGAGCAGGCAGTAGAAGATGGAGCAACCGTACCTATCTATTATGAAAGCCGTCTGGTTAAACTGGACCTAAAGGAAGAAGAAAAGCCACACATTGACCCTCAATTTGATTTCATCACAGAAGGGCAAGAGATCGAAAGTCAGGAAAAGCTCAAATCTAAATGGGCTAGAATGGAAGCCATAGTGGGTAGTGAGACACGAATAAAACAGGTTGCACAAGATATTATCAAGCATTTCGAAGCCAGGTACGCAGAACAAGAAGGAAAAGGAATGATAGTCTGTATGAGCAGACGTATCTGTATAGAATTGTACAAAGAAATAATTGAACTCCGGCCTGAATGGGACAACGATGACGATAATTATGGATTTTTAAAAGTGGTCATGACTGGAAGTGCCACAGATCCATTAGACTGGCAACCACATATACGTAACAAGCCACGTAGAAAGCAGCTTGGAGATAACTTCAGAGATCCTAACTCACCTATTAAGCTTGTCATTGTACGTGATATGTGGCTTACTGGTTTCGATGTACCTAGCTTGCATACTATGTATATTGATAAACCAATGAAGGACCATGGTTTGATGCAAACTATTGCCCGTGTTAATCGAGTATATAAAGAGAAACAGGGCGGACTTATAGTTGATTATCTAGGCATAGCAACAGAGCTTAAGAAAGCACTATCTCAATACACTGATGGCGGTGGCCGTGGAGAGATAGCATTCGACCAGGAGAAAGCTGTTGCTCTTATGATGGAGAAATATGAAATAGTTGCCGGATTATTCCATGGATTCGATTATAGTGGTTTCCGTAAAGCTAGCAAGGGCTATACATTAATGTTTATGCGGCGTGGAGCTGAATTCGTGCTCGGCCAAGCAGATGGGAAGAAACGTTGCCTCAAATATGTCAATGAATTATCGAAGGCATTTGCATTAGCTGTACCTCACCCACAAGCTCTTGCAATAAGGGACGACCTGTCTTTCTTTAAAGCCGTTAAAAACTACATTGTTAAAGTTACTGGTACTAAAGAAGCAGAAGGAGAAGACGTGGATTTAGCAATCCAACAAATATTATCCACTGCATTAGTGTCAGATGAAGTGGTGGACCTGTTCGATTTGGCTGGATTAAAAAAGCCAGATATATCCATCCTCTCTGATGAGTTTCTTTTAGAAGTTAAGGATATGGAACATAAGAACACTGCTGCTGAGTTGCTTAAACGACTTCTAAATGATGAAATTAGTACTATCTCTCGTAAGAACGTGATTGAAGCGCGTTCATTTAGTGATATGTTAGAGAAAACCATCAAACGCTATCAAGCCCGCATAATAGATTCAACTGGAACCATCGAGGAACTTATAGAAGAACTTATTGAGTTGGCTAAAAAGATGAGAGAAGCCCATAATCGAGGGGAAGAATTAGGACTAACAGAGTATGAGTTAGCGTTTTACGATGCTCTTGGTGTAAATGATAGTGCAGTACAGGTCTTAGGTGACGATGTATTAAGAAAGATAGCAATGGATCTAGTCAAAGCTATTAAGAAAAACATAACAATAGACTGGACCTTAAGAGAAAGTGTGCAGGCACAAATGAGGGTATCAGTGAAAAAAATTCTAAGACAATATGGGTATCCACCGGACAAAGAAGCATTAGCAGTGAAAACCGTGCTTGATCAGGCTAATCGTGTTTGTGAGGAGTGGGCATCGACCTAAAAATTAGATAGGGGGAATTTAATGAGTGTTTGGTTAGTTCGTGCTGGTAAAAATGGTGAAAGAGAGGATGAAGTTCTTAATAATGGTATTGCAGCTATTGGATGGATAGAATTACCTGATCTTTCAGATATAAAAAGTAGAGAAGAGCTTAAAACTCTTTTTGATAAAACCTATCCCGGTATGAAGAAGATGGGAATAGCTAATGAAGCAGGGCAAGTATGGGCTTTTTTAAATCGTATGAAAATAGGAGATCTTGTAGTTTTACCTTCTAAATTCCGGGCTTCCATCGCTATAGGAAAAATAACTGGAGATTATAAATATAGGACAGATTTGTCTAATATTACTTTTCATACACGTCCTGTTGAATGGATTAAGACAGATAACCTCGTACAGCGTTTGAACAAGATCTATTGTATTCTCTTGGAGCATATATGACTGTATGTCAGATTCAAAGAAATGATGCTGAAAACAGGATTAAACACATTTTAAAAACAGGAAATGATATCAAACCACACGAAAGCTTTGATGGGCCTGAAGACGGAATTGACTTTGAGGTTGCTACTCGGGATCAAATAGTTGAACATGTAGCCCGTAAATTTAAAGGACACGATTTATCTCGACTGGTTGAAGCGGTTTTACAAGCTCAAGGTTATGTAACCGAATTTTCCAAACCAGGACCAGATGGAGGAGTAGATATATTAGCAGGTTCCGGTCCCATGGGTTTTGAAGAGCCGAGAATTTGTGTCCAGGTTAAATCTTCGCAATCACCTGCAGATGTAAATGTATTAAGAAGTTTACAAGGTACTATGGGTAATTTTGGAGCTACCCAGGGTCTTTTGGTTTCATGGGGTGGCTTCACTAAAGCAGTAATAGATGAATCTAGGTTAAGCTTCTTTACAGTTAGATTATGGGATTCCGATCAACTAATAAAAGCCATATTTAAGAATTATGACAAACTATCAGATTCACTACAAGCTGAATTACCTTTAAAGAGAATATGGGCTTTAGTATTAGAAGAAGAATAATTAATTTCCCTTAGAGATAAGGTTAATAATGTCAGAAAATAACCTTTTATAGTTTTCTTTTATTTCATTAAAACAACCAACAAATCTCCAACGACCATTACGCATTGTCCAAATCTCTGATTCGCCTTCCTCATTTTCATAAGTTAATGTAAAAGTAACTTCCTTTTTTATTACATCATCTTTATTTTTAATTGTTAATTCCGTGGTGATTTCCGGGTATCCGAGTGGCATCTCATCATTAACAACTAAAATTCTATATGATTCCAACTTTTTTTGATTAAAGACATCTCTGCGCAATTTACCTGCTAAATGTTTTAGAGTGAATTCTTCTAAGGTAAACTTATCCAGCATTTGGGCAATTTTTCCAAAATTGCCATTTTGCCAATATTCAAAAAATTCAACTAACGCCCTTTCAGGTGATCCATCCTCATAATCAGATGGTTTCCCAAATTCTGGAATATCTTCATTTGATTTTAGTTTTCTAGGTTTCCAATCATCTAAAAGTTTCATTCGTTTTTGATTTTCCATTAGATTTTCTAGTAAATTTTTCTTTGGTTCCTCTTTTGGTTCTTTACCTTTTTGTTTGATGGCTACTATACCATCTCTTAGAGCAAATAAAGTTGCCCAGGTTTTAGTAGCAACTTGTTTATTAGCATATCCTAAGTCACGACCATGGAGTATTCCATTTCTATATGGAATCTCTAATTCATCACTGTTTGTAGTTCCTCTACTTTTATATAACAATTTACTTAACTCTAATAAGCCCGATTTATGGGCTGCAATAGAATCCCATGCATATAAATTTTCATTTTCAGCAAAAAATCCTTTATTACCTTCAATTTCCTTAGTATCTGCAACAACTCCATCGATGATTATAAATATTACGGGAATGCACGCATGATATCTTCCAGCTAAAAAATCTTCATAAGCAAGCTGTAGAAGCTCATTACGGGGTTTAAATTCTTCAATACATTGTACCATTTTGATATTAAATTCAAGATTATTAGAATAATATTTAATTAAACCCAATTCTGCTTCGTCAAATTTACCTTCATCTGCTAATTGTACGGCTTTTTGCATTTCTTCAAAACTCATAGTCTCATGAGCAATCCATCCTAATTTTAAAAAGTGTTTATTGAATCTATCAGGCATATTAGTTATTAATTCGAATTCTTCTTCTAAACTTAAGCCGTTTTGCAAAGCATCAAGCACTCCCTCTTTATCTAAACCAAAAGGTATAAGGCCATCCAACAAACCAGCATCCGTAAATTTTTTAAATTGCTTCATCCCATCTAAAGATTGTTCCATCTTTTTAGCTGAAGGATTATCTCTGATTTTCCCTTTTGAATTTTTGTCACCCATTAAATCACCTTTTGATGAGTGTTCTTTCTTATTTTTTCTATCTTTAACTAAACAACATTTTTTATATTTTTTCCACTGCCACAAGGACAAGGATCATTTCTACCAATTTTTACCTTTTTATTTATCATTAAACTCGTCACACTTTAATGATCACCTATCAAAGTAAAGGCTTAAATTTATTTTTTTAGATATTTTAAATCAAGTGGTCCGGTTTCATGTATTATGGGATCTTCATTGTTATCATAAATAAAATAGATATTAGAAAATAGTTTATGACATTCCATACAGTAAATAAACTGATTATAATTAAAAGGGTTTACATAGGATTCTTGTTTCTTATAAACATTTAAAAATAGTCTTTTAATAACATTGGGTATTTGTCGAGTAGAGGGGGCGTGGAAAAGGGCCATTTGGTCTGTTTTATATTCGCCAAACTGATTTACATTTAAAGCCCAATCCTCCTCTTTAGGGATTTTTATTTTCTCATAGGCTTCTTTTGCACTTTGAAAGTGTTCATTTTCATTAACTTCTTTATCTTCCTCTCCAAGTCCATGATCATTCCCTTTTTTAGGTAATATCCTATATTAAACACCCCAATCCTATTTTACCGCTATTTATAGGATCTTCAGTCATTTTCTCATCCATTAATTAAAATATTTATTTTTTTTCCCATTTTTTCAACTCCTTATTAAAATATAAATTTTGGGTTTAAAAATGGTCATCCTAGCATATGAGAAGAAATAATAAAATTTAAAATAGGTCTTATTGCTAAATCATGTTCTGAATATCCTCAATAATCAACTTAGTAATATTAACGAACTTGAAAAAAATACGCGGACATATGAATTTTAAAAATTGAAATAGAATAATATTATTTTAAAATAAGATTAAAGAGTGAAAACCAAGCCTAATCGTCCCCCAGAATTCTGTCTCCTCATTCTTTCGGATGGATTTATTCATTTGATAATTATTATAATCAAATATATATTACTCTGCTATATTCGATTTAATTCTTAAATTTTTATCAATTACGGTTTTTTTATCCATTTAAATATCCTTCATAATCAACAATTGTAGTAATGACTTGAATAGGAATTATATTAAGCTGTAAATGTTTATAAAAGCTTCTCCAGTTTCCGCGGCCCTTCTAGCTTTTAGTTCAATTGCTTCATTTAAAGATATTTTTCCTTCAAGAATAAAGTAAAGGTCTTGTCCATCCATACAGATAATATTTGTAGCTCCAACTTTGGAAAAAGCTTCTAATCCATCTTTAGAGAATCCATTATAACTGATAAATAGTCCTCTAGACCAAGAAGCTTTTCCTTCAACTTTCCCTCTAAAAATTAAAAGATCCGCATTACCAACCGATTTATTTTGCCATTTAGCTTCAATTAAATATGTATATCCTTTTAATTGTAAACTACCATCTATTTGTTCACCGACAAGTCTAAAAGAGCTTTTAGGCTTTAATCCGAATGTATCGAAGAATTCTTTAAGAAACTTTTCGAATTTAAAACCACGTTTTTGTTCATTTATTGATACGAAATCTATTAATGATTTTTTGAGGGTATCCAATTTATTCTGATCAAATTGTTGTTGTTCATTTTCTATTTTATCTGAAGGAAGAGAATTAAGAAAATCATTATTCCAAAGCTCTGGAATTTTAAATTCTACTTTTGTTATTAATTCATTTAATTCAAGAATTTCTTCACGAGTAATTGGATTTCCTTTATTGTTTCTATACTTTAGCCCTCTTCTTACTATTTCTAAAATAAGATCACAAAATAAATCTCTACGGTGATCTAAAGTATTCTCTAATAATGTTGTTATCGCAGGTAATTTACTCCCTTCTTGCCAAAACATTATTAAATTCATTTCTCTAGCTATACCTTGAAATGATATTCCTTGATTAGCGTAAGGATGAGGATTACCCGGTAAAAAATCGTAAAAAAACCTTGCAATTTCATTAATTGCTTGTGATTCTGAAAGTGATAAAGACATATTGACACCATTATTAACTTAATAATTGTTTAAATTATTGTTTCTAATGTCGTAAAAATTAAATGTTTAATAGTATGAAATTAAACAAGTTAAGTCAAAAGTTAACGATTTCGGTATTTCTCATCTTTTATACTACCACCCACAGCTATTTAATAAAGTTTTAATAGTCTATTAACATAACTAATTTTTGATTCTAATGAAAAATAACCTATTCAACCTAGCACAGATGAAGGAATATGCTGAAAGTAAAGCATTTGATTTAACTGTTTCTAAATTTGACTTCATTAAAAAACATGTTGAAATGGTTGAAAATAGAGAATTTGAGTCTGAAGAAAGTAGTTATCTTTATTTTTATGATTTTCTTAAGAATGTGTTTGGCTATAGCAGGGAAGATAATATTAAATTTGAAGATAAGATTGGAAGAGGTAGAGTCGAGTTTGCTCTTCAATCTGATGATAATAAATTCATGATTATTGAACTTAAAGACCAAAAAACCTCTCTGGATAAACCACAAACCCGGGTTAATGATAAAAGAACACCTATCGACCAGGCTTTTGATTATGCTCAAGATTCTGATATTGACTGGATGTTAGTTTCTAATTTTAGGGAATTTCGGCTTTATAACTACAATGAAAGAAGTAAAAAGTGTATTTGTTTTTCATATGAAGATCTTTTGGATAAAGAAAAATTTAGGCTTTTTATGATTGCCTTTTCTAAAAAATCCCATGTGGAATATAATTATCCTGATAAATTACTAGAAAAAACTTTAGTTATAGAAAAAGACCTTGAAAAAAACTTTTATAAGCTTTTCCACGAGACCAGGCTAATGCTAATTACAGAACTAGAATTGATGAATAACCTAAATCGTGAAGATTCAATTCATCATGCCCAGATTATTCTTAATCGTTATATGTTTATCTCTTTCGCAGAAGATACTGGTTTAATTTCAAGCCAGATCTCAACCGACACAATTAAAACACCAATAGAAAGAGGAGATTTAAGAGATTATACTCTATGGCAACGCCTTAATGAATTATTTATTGATATAAATAAAGGTAACAGGCATAAAGAAATACCAGAATATAATGGGGGCTTATTTGAGGAAGATTTATCATATCTTAAAATAAGAGATATAGTCGAGGACCAGAGCATCTTCCAGGATACATACCAAGACTGGGAGTATGAAAAAGAGATAGAACAACTTCCGGGGAATGTTGGTGATAAATTAAACCCTATTTATCAGAATATGCTCACTATATCCTCATATGATTTTTCTTCACAACTAGACGTAAACATACTGGGCCATATATTTGAAAATAGTATAGGAGATATTGAGGAACTTAAAGAAGATACTAAAGGAAGACGAAAAAAGGAAGGAATTTTTTATACTCCCGATTATATCACTGATTACATTTGTAGAAATACTATTATTCCTTATTTAAGTAAATCAGGAAATTTAGATAATGTTACTGATCTAATTGAAGAATATTCTTGGAGTAGAAATATAGAAGATCTCGATGAGAAACTGAAAAATATTAAGATAGTAGATCCTGCATGTGGATCTGGAGCCTTCTTAAATAAAGCTACAGACGTTTTATTAGAAATTCATGAAGCCATTTACGATATTAAAAAAGGATACACCAAATCAACAGGAATGAGGGTTGGTAAAGGAAGAGGAAGAAGAACGGAATCTGTTCAACATACTGATTTGGGCGCTTATGTCTTTGATCATATAGAAAAACGTCGTGAAATCCTATTGAATAACATCTATGGTGTAGATTTAAATGAAGAATCTGTAGAAATAACAAAATTATCTTTATTCTTAAAAGTTTGTCGTAAGGACCTCAAACTCCCAAATCTCGATGAAAATATCAAAAACGGAAATAGTTTGATAGAGGACCTAGAATTTACTGATAAACCTTTTAAATGGGAAGCGAAATTCCCCGAAATATTCAAAAAAGGTAGATTTGATATAGTAATAGGGAATCCTCCTTATGTAAGACAGGAAAAAATAAAGGAAATTAAACATTACTTAAAAGAGAATTACGAAGTTTATACTGGTAAATCGGATTTATATTCCTATTTTTTTGAAATAGGGCTTAAAATACTAAATAAGAAAGGTTATCTAGGATTTATTTCGTCTAATAAATTTATAAAAGCTAATTATGGTAAAAAATTAAGAAAATACATCTTAGAGAATTCAACCTTTAAAATATATGTTGATCACAGCTTTGACAGTATTTTTGCTGACGCGACAACATATCCAAGTATTTTTGTTTTGATAAAAGATCACCGAAATCAAAATAGGATTTTAGTTGATAACAAATTTGAAATTAAACAATCACAACTGAATTCTGATGATTGGATATTTCAAGATCCGAAAATAACAAAGATAAGAAAGAAAATAGAAAGCAAAGGGACGAAAATAATAGATTTAAATAGTGTCAATATACATTATGGAATTAAAACAGGGTACAATAAAGCATTTATAATAGACAAAAAAACAAAAAATGAACTAATAACTGAAGACATGAAAAATAAAGAAATTATAAAACCTTTAATTCGAGGTCGAGACCTTAAAAAATGGGCTATCAATTTTAAAGATTATTATTTACTTTTTATAGACTGGGAATTCAATATTGATAACTATCCTTCACTCAAAAATTATTTATTAAATTTTAAAGATAACTTGGAAAAAAGATCGGTAGTAACGAAAGGATCCGTAAAATGGTTTGCTCTCAGTAGTTATGGCTCGACTTATTATAAAAAATTCGAAACTCCAAAACTAATATATCCTGTTATCGCTCCTTATCTTTTTGCAGTTTATGATGAAGATAAATTCTTCATTAACGATAAATGTTTTATAATAACCTCTGATGATATGAATCTAAAATATCTTGGAACATTATTATCTTCTAGTACATTAAACTTTATTTTCACTCTTTTAAGTTCTTCACTACAAGGTAATTATTATGAATTACGTAAAATTTATATAGAAAAGCTCCCAATCTACCCGGCCACAACTGTACAACAGCAACCATTCATTGAAAAAGCTGATCAAATGCTTGAACTCAACTGCCAGTTACAAGAAGAAGTTAATGGTTTCAAACACTGGATCCAAAAGGAATTCAACATTGAAAAATTATCTCAGAAACTTGAAAAGTATTATGAGTTAGATAATGCAGAAGAATTTATTAGAGAAATGAAGAAAAAAAAAATTAACACTACATCTAGGAAAACCAGAGAATATTTAGAACAAGAATTCAATGAGAGTCTCGCTATTATTAGACCGTTATATAACGAA
>Ga0334890_1004004_pt1 | contig 14059 bp, 13 predicted proteins | sample GraSluR1_MG_3_FD_207220 | JGI IMG/M metagenome (GOLD analysis project Ga0334890, IMG submission 207220) | Sludge microbial communities from methane-producing bioreactor in Wageningen University, Netherlands - Granular Sludge_31_08-R1 | ecosystem: Engineered > Bioreactor > Anaerobic >... | reverse complement strand
TCCTCAGCAACAACCAGGATCTCCGTGTGCTCATCGGCGGGGACGGGCAGTTGAAGGGGGCGATTGAAGCCTCCCTGCAGGATGGGAGTATCGCAGATCGCGTCGACCTTCCGGGCTGGATCTCCCACGATGATCTCCCAAAATACCTGAACCAGCTGCGTCTTCTCGTCCTCCCCTCCTACACCGAGGGGCTCCCCAATATTATGCTCGAGGCGATGGCCTGCGGGACGCCGGTACTTGCAACGTCGGTCGGGGCGATACCAGACGTGATACGGGATGGCGAGACGGGCTTTATCATGGATAACAACTCACCGGAATGTATTGCGAGGAACGTGATGCGGGCGTTGAGTGATCCTGATTTGGAGGGGGTTGCGGAGCGGGGAAGGAGGTACGTGGAAGAGGAGTACACGTTTGAGAGGGCGGTGGAGCGGTGGAAGAGGATATTTGGTGAGATTTAAGGCTAATATTCAAACAGGGAATCAACTGCATACTGTCGTAGGGTGATTTCTTTTTCAAACCAATACTGAGTTCAAGGCCTTAATACTATTACAAAGAATGGGGATTGACGAGATAGACTTGTAATTCTCCCCCATCCTGAATCCGCATAACACTGCAATCTTCATCAAGATACTCATAATTTTCTGGACTAATAAATGCGTAATACTCCACGGCATCCATAAACCGACGTGTATAGGGATTTGTAGGAGGATATTTCAGGAAATACGTTTCAGATGTGTACTGTTCTCCAAGTGTCTTGTTTCCATCATAACCAAATCCCACTGGAGGCCTTACTTCGTTATCAAAATTATTCCAGCGAATACCGCTCATACCCAATGCATTTGATACGCCATACAATAGTGCATTGTATCGCATCTGATGTTGTCTGGTTAGCGTTTCTGATATAAGATAGGTCGATTCGCGATTCTCATAAAATAACTGCATTCCTGAAATATCCTGATTTGTGACCTGGTAGCTAACCTGCCCAATTGCAGGGCTCGGGTAAAAATTCCCTATGGATATGATAACTACCAGAATGAGCGAAATACTAAAAATAGTTGAGAGTGTTTTTTTAATGAAATCCTTCTTTTGTGCTAATAGAATGTCGGAAAAATAAAAACCAAGCAGGAACAAGGAGAAAAGAAGGATATACTTGTACTGTCTGTATACGTGAAGTCCAACTGCAGTTCCAAGTGCCAGGAAAACTGTTGCAAGGATTACAGAAACAACAAATAAAATTGATATCATCAGATATTTTCGATTCCATGCTTGCGGTTCTCGACATAGAAAATGATAAAGCAGAAATAGCACGCTTAAAAAAGAAAGGATCACTACCGGTCCATAGACCTCGAATAAAATAAGAATTTTTCTCATAAATGTTGCATCACTGGTCAATTGGTTGAATGGAGAGTGTTCGATACCTCCGGAACCTATTAAAAGATTATAGTAAACCTCTATCTGCGAAGGAAACACCACGGTTAACGAAAACTGATAAATAAACCCTATCACAAGTACAAGTAATAGTATGAGAACTTGAGTGTAATGCATGAAATGATGCTGTCGGAAGAAACCTGCAGTTGTGCAAACCACAATAATTGCTGAAACTATGACAGATAAGTAAAGTATTGTTTCTGGATGAACAAACCAGAAAGCAACAGAAAGAATTAGTCCTAATATATGATAGCTCTTGAAATTTTGTTTGGAAAATCCAATTTTATAGAGACAATAAAGAAACAAAGGGATCATCTGCCAGCCGATCGTAGATGGCATAATTGGGGCTCCTGTTATAAAATTCCCCATAATTGGAATTATCGCCATTGCGGTAATGGCAATGACCTGATATAATGAACAGCCAATAGTACGGGAAAGACAAAATATAGTTATTACGAACAAAAAGGAAAAAAATGGTATTATATGGTGTGTCAGGGATATGCCCTGGACCCCAGTTATCAAAGACATAATTGAGACAAGTACATGAGAGAAAGGATAATGATCTGTTGGGATATAGCCTGAATTGCAAATATCAAGCACATACCCAAGATGTGAGTGTGTATCACCCCCTGAGTACATGACATATCCTCTCGCCGCGGGAATATAGAGAGCCAGCAATAACGTTGCAAGAGAAATTATCAGTAACCCGTATGAGGTTTTTTTACGAAAAGAAATCCGAAAAAGATCTGAAGCCGTAATATATAGATAAGCAAATGGGAGAGAAAATAGAATGCCAATGAAGATCCAGAGAATTAAGGGATATACTTCATATAACGAATACTCATAGCCTAATGCAGGGGGGGTTGTGGCAAGGATCAAAGAAACACTTGCAAAACATAGAACTGCAAATATTAGCATTAACTTGTTACGGAGATAGTTAAGATATTTAAAATTGGAGGGATCTGGCATAGCCTTTTCTACCTTATCACTACGGACTCAAGAAGATTTCGAAAACCATTCATTCGAAGTCTATTAAATGTGCAATTTGTATAAATTCAATGGGTCATCTTTTTTGTGCAGGTGGAACGTTTTAATGAGAATTTGAATGAGTATCTGGAGATCATCAGATATATCTGCAATTGGTGGTTGTGCAGGACGATTCAACATTCTCCGCACACGTGTAGACATCCCACCAGGAAGACAGGACAAGATATACATACCCCAGCGGAGAGCCTCTGATTGGGGGTATCCAAAAAAACCACGATTCGTCTGCAAATTTGTTATTGTAATTTTCATTAAATCATTTACCTCCTCGACTGTCATTTCAGATGAACCCAATGATAGATATGTACGCGTGAGACATGATGATAAGCGATCCATATAATCTGAATACAGCCCATTTTGGACGTATTCATTGAGTAATGGATACCGCGTTGCAGACGATTCTGGTGTGGAGCGTTTTATTCTACGGGATGAAGATATCACAGCGTCTCGACCTACATGTGGTTCATTTGGAAAAAATATTGCTTTTGAAGAGATAATTGATAACACCTCTAACCCTAATTCCCCAAACCTAAGATCAGTAATTCCTGATCCAAGTAATTCATTATATGCGTATTTATAGACGTGGCTCCTCCTTAGAGATAATGCGTTAAAGGTATCCGCCTTAGAAACAGAAAAAGCAAGTAAACGAGCTAATGGATCCGGATAATCAATAGACAACGAACGCCCAGGATGTGCTTCGAAAAATTCGAAGATTCCAGGTTTTGATGATTTTATGTCGTAACGGGGTCCTGCAGCTATATCGTAGTCATCATGTTCTTCCAGAAAGGCAATACATTTGCACAGTGTCATCGGAATTAAAAACTCCTTATCCGTGCAGATTTGCGAATATTCTGACTCCACATGTCGAACTGCGTCCGCCCATTTTCTCGTAATATCCCCGCCGAATCTCTCTGTCTCAGGCGGGTATTCCAGATACCGGATATTTGCCCCACGTTCCTCTACGAGTTTCCGCACAGTCTCCCGATTCACCACTTTTTTTTCCTCTGGTGAAGAATCTGCAACAATAATCTCCCCGAATGGGAAATGTGAATGATACCAGAGGCACCTGCTCAGGTAATAATTTCTATTATATGTCGGTATAACTATGGTTAATTTCTTTAAAAGGCTCAAATCTTTATCTGCATAATACTCATCGACGAAATCCATATACGATCACTTTTTAAAAAAACTGAAAATCTTCCTTCTTCAAACGAATATACACATTCATGTCATCGTACCTCTTCGCAGAAGGCATCTCTACTAATGATATCTCGCCAATGCCAGAAATTTTCGTTATCAGCGGTATGCTCATCACTTCGCGAAAATGTAATCTCTGATTAATTAATAGGGCTGCTTGGTTGGATCTTAATACTGTACCGGTAATCTCCATTAAATTGAGTTTTTCAAATCCCCATTTCAGCATAGTCTTCATAGTTAAAAGAGAAAAGGGTCCTCGTGCCTTCATCTCGCCAATTAATAGGTTGTCGGCAGACGCGATCCCTTCCATGATATCTTTAAACCCATAATGCCCTACCAACTCATCATCATAATACACAAGAAAAAGGATCACTTTATCATTAGGAAGTATCACGTTTTTTAGCCAATTTTTTGTCCGTTCCGGGGTTGGATCAAATCGAGTTTGAAAACAATGGTTGTTATCACGCCTCCATTGTGTGAACTTCAAAATAACTTGGTTTTCATCCAGCGTTTTTTCTGTTATCGGCGTAAGATATCCTCGAGTATGATTTTTTACATCGACTATTGGTATTTTATACTGACATTCTGAAGATCCCCTTTTTAAATTGTGAACAAATTGGTAAAGTTCCATAGTCACATGACCTCGCAGCCATCTACACCGATGATCTGTCCGCTGATGTAGTCTGATAGATCAGAACTCAGGAATAGCATCACTTTTGCAATATCATCCGGAGTTCCAAATCTGCCAAGGGCGATTTTTGCCAGAATGTCTTCGCGTACTTTTTCGCTGGTATTGCTACTCAAATCCGTCTCAATAAAACCCGGTGCAACTGCATTGACCGTTATACCAAAACACCCTAATTCCTTTGCAGCAGATTTTGTATACCCGATTACAAAGGATTTGCTTGCAGAATAAATTGTCTGCCCGGCATTTCCGTATACGCCAACAATCGACGCTGTGTTGATAATCTTTCCTGCTTTTTGTCGTATCATCATTTTGGAAAATGCACGGGTGCAGAGAAAGATTCCACGGCAGTTCACATTCGTGATCTGGTCGAATTCATCCGTTTTAGTCATCATGATGAGGTTATTCTTCATGATCCCTGCATTATTTATCAACACATCAAGTCTTCCGTAAGTCTCTTTCACAAAGTCATACAGACCTTTAACCTCATCCTCCTTTGATACATCGGCTTTGAACATCACAGCTTCAAATCCAGAGGCTATCAACACATCCACAAGTTCCTTTGCTTTCTCTTCACTGCCATTGTAGTTTACAATAACACGAGCTCCATTTTCCGCAAGGAGTTTTGCGGATGCACGGCCGATGCCTCGGCTTGCACCGGTCACAAGAATGACTTTGTTATCTAATAACATGTTCATCACAGTTTATTCTCTTTTAATATCGTCCATCGTACCATCCTGCTGAGAGATAATATGCCATCCCAGGGTTGATCGTATTCATTGGATGTTCCAGGGAGAACAATTCTATCTGCACCTTTGTAGGCTAGTTGTTTGGCATAGGAACGCCGCTTCTCCTCATCCGCGATGCAGAGGGTTATTGCCTGCACTTTACGAGTGACACATCCGGCAACAGAATCTAGTGACTCTACCTCTTTCAGGAACACCGTTTTTCCAAAAACAGGATCTTCAAGCGATGCACCCCGATCCAGCAGGATCGTCCAGCCCGCATGTGGGGGGAAAATTGCATCTTGCTCGTGCGAAAGCAGATAATATGCTCTTTTATTGATAATATCTGCAATAATTGGGATTGGAGTCCCCTGATGAAGGAGAGCATCTGATACCCGGGCAAATGCTGCAGCAAACATTTCACCGATCTCTCGCAGGCTTTTCTTGCTCCTTTCAAAGAAGTACACATGTGGCGAGGAACAAGCCATCTGGTTAAATGTCACGACATCTAAAACACAACGAGCGACTGCTTGCTCCATATCGCTCCCCTCTATAAATTCACGATCAAAAATCCCAAACGAGTACTTTGGACCATAGATAATTGTTTCGCACGTTTCTCTGGCTGGCAGTCGGACAATCGATGCAATAGCCTCCCCTCCACCATAAATGATCCTGCAATCTGCTAACAATGAAAACGTAGAACTCAGTGTAATGTCTTTGCCGGGAAACGACACGAGAGCTATTGCATTCACCAGAATATTTCCAGAATACTCGGTTCCATTCCATGTTACGGAAATTCGCTGAAGTGTTTCCAGAATCCAGCGGACTAATTCCACATTTTCAGGGGGCACCTTAACCAAACTGGCATTTTTCGATAAAAAGCCTAATACCAGAGAGAATATGCTAAGGGAGGGGATATTTGCTGCAATCCAGTGACAAACGATCCCACGTGGTTGTGCCATCATCCGAACATGAGGCTTGATCTCCACGTAACGATCTGCAACATCGAGATTCGTATAGTTGATCCTGCAAATTTCTTCGAGATTCTGTCTTCGAAGCCACAAGCTGATATAACTGATCCCCTCTTTTTGGAAGCCACCCCCATCTGCAACGATGTGTTTGCCAAGTTTTATCAGAAGATTGATAATAACTGGAAGCGGGAGGTGATACAGATCGGCCCTGGCAGCAGTCAGTTGCTCTACAATCGCATGAAGGTCTTCAACATCTGTTTCTGCAAACGAACCATGAGATAAATAACATTTAAACACGCTTTTTCTCCCTGAACGTGTCTCCGCAACCACGAACCTCCGCTTTTTCGATACGTGAGGCAAAACGGAAATATTTCCCTTTTCTTCCACAAGGGCAGTCATCAATACCCACAAGATATCCTGTGTCTTCCGTAAGAATTGCCTGGCAATAGTAACTGGTGGAAAGAACGCTCAATATCTCAATTATTCCAATATCACCGATCTCACATTCCTGCATGGTGTAAGGATCACGGATAATGACATCTGCAAATACCGGCACATGTTTGTTTCCAAAGGGACAATCAGGGAAAATAATCCCTGTTTGTTCTGCCATACCATAGAAATCAAGGATGTGCTCAGTATCGCATCCAAGCATCTTTGCGAGGTGTTCGTTGAAATATTCCTTAGAAACGCTCTGGTTCTTGAGTTTTTTCCACCCCCCACTATGAAATACAGTTAGGTTATGTAATTTTAAAGTAAGCCCCTCTTCTTTCATTTGCTGGTAGAATATGGTCCAGATAATATACGTGAATCCAAAAACATATACCTCCAGATCGGTGTATTTTTCTTGAATCTCCCGAATTACCGGGAGATTCAGAACCAGATTGCCATCTGCGCCCTCTTTCAGGAGGAAATATGTTTGTTTTGCAAATATGCTCAGCCCTCGAACCCCTGCAGTCCTTGCAGTAAATTCTGATGTGGGATTGTTGATACCCTCGTGATCAATCACTAAGAATATCCTCCGCTTGGACCCTAAGTAACTTGCGAGAATGGTTTGAAGGGCTTTTATCTGGTTCATGACAGTTGCTTTATCCAGTGGAATACGGCTTTGCACACTTGTGGTAGTACCACTGGACTTCAAGATTTTTACTACATCCTCCGCGGGGCATGTTTTTAGATCATAGTATTTAAACATCTGAACCGGCATGGATGGAACCTCTGCGACCGACCGGATATCATGCGGATAAATCCGCTGTCTTTCAAAAAATCGACTGATGACATTACTGTTTTTTATCGCATGTTGTATTTCTTTGATGAGCAGAGGAAGAAGGAATCTTTCTTTTTCCTTCTGTGTATGGCAATAAACGCCGCTGCTGATAATCTTGTGAATGTCTGTTTCCAGGTCTCCAGAATCCATTTACTCCACCATGCACCTGAGTTTCTCACGATCAACCTTGCTGGAGGAAGTGAGCGGGAGCTCTTTTAAGATATGTATCTCTTGAGGTATCTTATGTGAGGGGAACATTCGTCTACAAAATTCCTGAACGGTTTTCTGTAAAGCGGCGGGATCGGAAGTTGAGGATTTAATAAATGCAATGATTGCCTCGCCCAGAATGTTGTCCTCGCGGCCGACCACAGCAACATCCTCAACTTCTGGAATTTTACAGATTTCTCCTTCAATTTCATAAGGCGATACGCGGAATCCCCCACATTTGATAATATTTTTGGAACGCCCAACCACGTATATGAATCCATCTTCATCAACAGTTCCAAGATCCCCGGTGTGATACCATCCGTCAACGAGAACCTCATCCGTTCCCTGAGGATCCATGTAATATCCCTGCATGATATTTTTACCAGCCGCAATGATCTCTCCAACTTCTCCAGGTTGCACGTCACGTCCTTCTGTAACAACCTTGAGTTTGACACCAGGAATCCCCGTTCCAATGGATCCGATTTTTGAAAGGCACATCTCAGCGGGTAAATATGACATCCGCGCTGTGGCTTCTGTTGCCCCGTACATCACGATGAACTTTTTATCAGGGAATGCTTCAGCAATCATCCGGATGAACTTGTTGGGAAGTTTTCCTCCAGCCTGGGTGAAGTAACGAAGAGTAGGGAGTTTTTCTGTGAGAAATTTTGTTCTTGCAATCAATATCTGGAATGTACTTGGAACGCCCGCAAACCCGGTACATTCATACTTATCTATGTCACGGAGAGCCCCTCCAATGAACGGATGGTTGCTTAAAACAACGCTTCCTCCTGCTTTGATATGAGTATGAAGGAGGGATAGTCCATAGCAGTAGAAGAAGGGGAGCACCACACAAACTCTATCCGTTGCTTTTAGATCCAGATATTCCAAGATTGAGGCGGTATTTTCGATGAGATTTCCATGGCTCAGCATGACGCCTTTTTTCTCACCAGTACTGCCGGAGGTGAAGATGATTGCTGCGAGGTCTTCATCAGATGTCTCTGGGAGGAGACTCACTTCTTTCGACAGAGAACGGTAGTTTTTTTCAGTAACAATGTCTATGCCAGGGATCATGGAGTGTATTTTTATTGAATATTTGTCTTGGGTAAAAATAATGGCGAAATCGCAAATATCAGCAAAATAAAGGATATCTTTTTCCGGAGATTTTGGATCGATCGGAACAACAATATTCCCCGATCGAATGATTGCTAGGTAGGTTACAATAAAAAACGTAGTGTTGTCGGCGAGTAAAAGCACGGTTTTTCCCATGCCTATTTTTTCAACAAGGCTGGTTGCAAGTCTATTCACGATGAGGTAGGACTCATTGTGAGAGACCTGTTCGACTCCGGAAAATATCAGGGGGTGTGAGTTATTATTTGCCCTACTAAGGAGATAGTTAGCAAAGTTCATGACTCATACACTAGAGGTATTTTGCAGTCAACTCTCTTATAAGGCCGAAATTTTCCATCGCAATAATATCATCCATATCAAATTCGATATCAAATTCTGTTTCTAATTCCGAAATCAATTGGAGATGTTTCAATGAATCCCATGCCGGATGGGAGTTATACGCGATGGAATCATTCAGTTCATTTTTAGGAATTCCCATAATATGACTGAAAATATTAATTATTGTGTCAATGTCCTTCTGGTCCATATCTATAAAAGTATTGTTTTAAGATGTACATTCACTTTTTCTTTTTTGATCGAGTTTGCTTATAAAAATTTACCTATATACAACCACAACAGCGATAGCTGATGTTTCAGAATGGCTAAGACTGACATCTGTATGAAGGTGGGAATAACTAGGCTCGTCTGTGAGATAGTGTACAGATGGCCTACCTCTTGCATCGTTGGTGATCTCAATTTTGTTGTGCTCTAAAATCAGATCAAAACCCGAGAGCGCTTTGATAACTGCCTCTTTTGCAGCAAAGCGTGCGGCAAAATGGGGTGACGGATCGGTTTTAGAAAGACAATATTCTTGTTCTTTCGAGGTAAAACAACGGTTTAGAAAAGTAGAGTGAAATAAAAGATTTGCGCCAAAACGAGATATAGCAACGTTATCAACGCCAATTTTGACGTCCATTCTTACCACCTAAAAGTCCCTTATTCCAAATCCCAGATAAAAATTGATCCTCTTTCATATTCACTAAAACCTAATGGTACTTACTCTGGGTTAATAAATGAAAGCAATTCGGTGACCACAATCGCAACTTCCTCTTCCGTCATATCATGATAACTAGGAAGATTAATACCCTTCTTGTAGAGAGACCAGCTGACCATATTATCCTCTGCAGACTTAAACATCGGGAACATGCTTACTGGATAAAAGAATGGGCGCAGGCCAATACCGTTTGCATTCATATTTTTAATCAGGGCATCGCGGTCTAGATGATAAGACTCTCCGAAGATGATCGATGGCATCCAGAAGAGATTCTTTGTACCCGGCAGTTCCACGTTCATGGCGATATCAGGAATGTTTGCGAGTGCTTCTTTATACCATCCGAAAATTTCACGCTTCTTATTGACAAGTTCATCAAAACGCTCAAACTGGGCGACGCCAAGCGCAGCATCAAGATTTGACATCTTGTACTTCAGACCTAGTTCGTCAACCCAGAACATGATATGCTGTTCCGGTCTGCGCCCCTGGTTACAGATCGTGGAGATCTTATCTGCAATATCATCGCGATTGGAAATAAGGGCGCCTCCTTCTCCGGTTGTAAAAGTCTTAGTACCATGGAATGAGAAGACACCGAAATCTCCGATACCTCCTACCCTCATTCCATGATACTCTGACCCCACAGCCTCAGCTGCATCCTCAATAACAGGAATGCGGTGTTTATTTGAAATCGCCATAATCGAGTCCATGTCACAGACACTACCATACAAATGGACTACAATTATTGCCTTTGTTCTTCCAGTGATTTTTTTCTCGATAGAGGCGGGGTCAATACACCAGGTATCACGAAGAACATCTGCAAAAACAGGTTTCGCGCCGAGCCAGACTATGGGGGATACACTGCCTATCCATGTGATGTCCGGAACAATAACCTCGTCCCCGGGACCGATGCCAAGAGCCATCAGGACCGTATGCAATGCGCCGTGGCAACTGGACATGGGCCAGGCGTACTTCACACCAAAACAGGATTTTAATACCTCGGTAAAGCGGTTGATATAATCGTAGCAATGGTCTCCCCAGCCGTTTGAAACTGCATCGGTAACATAGGCAATTTCACGTTCGGTAATAGTGGGTTTGTTTATGGGAATTCTCATCATAGATAGTACCTGATTAAAGCGATTTCAGCGATGTGACAATTCTATTGGCTCATCACGCAGGTAGGGGTGATGAAAATCTTTTTCTGATACGTCAGTAACAGGCAAAGGCCAGTGGATTCCAACCTGCGGATCTGAATGGTTTAGCCCACCTTCACAGAGAGGTGAATAAAAGGCGGTTACTAAGTACATAATCTCTACATCGTCTTCAAGAGCCTGAAAACCGTGCGCGAACCCTTCAGAAACGGCAAACATATTCATATTTTTTGCAGAAAGTTCAACTCCGTACCAGTGCAGGTAAGTTGGAGATTCTTTGCGAAGATCAACAGCAACGTCAAAGACACTCCCTTTGATGCAACGAATAAATTTCATCTCTGCATCCGGAGCACGCTGGAAATGCATTCCCCGAATAGATCCTTTCTTCACTGTCCGGGAAAAATTCACATTTACAATCTTTCGGTCCTCGATAACCGGGGCCAACTCCCTCTCACAAAAGAAACGGGCAAAGGCACCACGATGATCAATAAACGGCGTTGTCTGAATTACGTAACATCCCTTCAGTGGAGTTTCTTCAAACTGCATATTGGGATTCCATCTCCTGCATATATGCCATAATATCGCTTAAACTGCGTTCACGTGCATCTTCGCTGTGGGAGTAATAATCAATGTACCAGGATGCCGTTTTCTCAATGGTCTCCGATATGCTCCATATCGGTTTCCATCCCAAAAGATTCATTGCTTTATCAGATGATAATCGCAATAAAGCTGCTTCAGGTACCTGTACGGGGGTTGGATCATGACTGATTTCTCCAGAGCCCCACACACCGAAAAAACTCTTGATAATCTCAAGAACTGTTGTTGTTCCTGCCGAAATGGGTCCAAAATTCCATGCGGATTCAAGCGAAGTCCCCCCGCAATGATATCCACACATCATTTTTGCTGCAAGGAGCAGGTACCCGGATAGGGGCTCCAGAACATGCTGCCATGGGCGTACAGCTTGAGGGTTGCGTAGTACGAGAGGGGTTCCCGTGGTTACTGCACGCACTGCGTCCGGGATAATCCGGTCTTCAGCCCAGTCTCCTCCGCCAATAACATTCCCGGCGCGGACAGACGCAAGGTGAATCTTGTGCTCCCAAATCTTCTCCGGCGGGAAATACGAGTCGCGGTAAGATGCAATGGCAATCTCTGCTGCTGCTTTACTCGCCCCATAAGGATCATGCCCGCCAAGAGGATCACACTCCCGGTATCCCCAGATCTGATTTGTGTTGAGGTAGCATTTGTCGCTGGTTATCATGACAACAGCACAGGGATGGGCAAATGTCCGCAGGGCATCCATGAGAAAAATACTCCCCATAACATTTGTTTCAAATGTTTCTATGGGTTCCTGATAGGATTTGCGGACAATAGGCTGGGCTGCAAGGTGGAAAATGCATTCAGGCCTTACTTCGCGGATATATTTGGTAAAGGCATTTCTATCACAGATGTTTCCAAAACATTCTGATATCAGCATGTCATGTATCCGTGCTTCTGTGTAATGATTTGGATCTGTATCTGGAGGAAGGGAGAAACCGTGTATATTCGCTCCGAGTTTGGACAACCACAAACAAAGCCATGATCCTTTAAATCCCGTGTGACCGGTTACCAGAACAGACTTCTCGTGAAAAGCATCCTCTAGAAGCATGTTAATCCAGCATCCAGGGGATATCCCCATTATCCCACATCTCCTGGAGTTGCGCCTTATCCCGGAGGGTATCCATCGCTTTCCAGAAACCATAGTGTTTATACGAATACAGCTCGCCGTCTTTAGCAAGATTCTCCAGCGGATAACGTTCGAAAATCGTATTGTCCCCATCTTTCAGGTATTCAAAGACACGTGGTTCCAGTACAAAGAATCCAGCATTAATCCATGCCCCATCTCCTGGAGGTTTCTCGACAAAATTGGCTATTTTCCCATCATTACCCGAAACGATGGTTCCATATCTTCCTTCGGGTTGGACCGCAGTAATCGTTGCTGCACGACCATGTGCTTTATGGAATTCAAGAAGTTTTTGAATATTCACATTTGAAACCCCGTCTCCATAAGTCATCATGAAAGTCTGATTCCCAACATAAGGCTTGGCACGGAGAACGCGCCCACCCGTCTGAGTCATTAACCCGGTGTTTATCAGAGTGACCTTCCAGGGCTCACAGTACTGTTCATGGATTTCTACAGTATTTTCGCTGAGGTCAAATGTCACATCACTCTGGTGAAGAAAATAATTGGAAAAGTATTCTTTAATAATATAACTTTTATATCCCAAAAGAATGATAAACTCGTTGAATCCAAAATAGGAATACAGTTTCATGATGTGCCAGAGAATGGGTCTACCACCAATCTCAATCATAGGTTTTGGGATGAGGTGGGTTTCTTCAGCCAGTCTGGTACCGAGGCCTCCTGCAAGAATTAGGACTTTCATCGGCTCTATACTCCTCAGGTATTTTAATTTTCTAATAACACTATCTATCGCTCTTAAGATATATAACTAAATTATGAAAAACCACCACTTATAGAATCCACGTTGGAATATGTTTGCTGAGAATCACAGGTAAGCATGACCTTAATTGCTCCTTTTCATCTTTATCAAGTAAACACATCAAGACCACAGCTGCATATCCGACTAGCAATCCAAATCCAATGAGAATCGACGTGATCATGCCACTATCCGGGAGTATAGTCAGAACCAGTATTCCGATTATGGCAAATCCTGCTAGATAACCAAACCCTTTCAGGATTGCCTTTAAAAACGTGGATAAAGGTGCGTGAACAATGTAAGCTGCATAGAGTGGTGCACTAACTCCTGTATGGAGTATCATGGTCAAGGCGCCAGAAATTGCAACGCCATAGATGCCCAACCCAAACATGAAGGGAAGAGTGAAAGAAAGATATACATTGAGAATTCCGGCAAATAAACTGTAAAATGCAGGTACTTTCACTTTCCCGTATCCAACACCAATGGAACCAATTGCAGAAGTCTGAACCTTAACGATCACGGGTGATACTACTATCCACACAAGAGGTGCGAGGTGGACAAACTCATCACTCCCCATCCATAAAGTAAATAATTGTGGAGAGAATAGACAGATTAACCCTATTACCGGGGCCATGAACAGGCCCATACACTTCATAGCAAATAACCCGAATTTGATTAAACCTGCAGTATCTCGCCTGGAGTAATAATTATAGATCATTGGCGTCATTGCGGTGGTTACCAGACCCGCTATCCCGTAA
>Ga0334890_1004002_pt1 | contig 14063 bp, 9 predicted proteins | sample GraSluR1_MG_3_FD_207220 | JGI IMG/M metagenome (GOLD analysis project Ga0334890, IMG submission 207220) | Sludge microbial communities from methane-producing bioreactor in Wageningen University, Netherlands - Granular Sludge_31_08-R1 | ecosystem: Engineered > Bioreactor > Anaerobic > Unclassified... | reverse complement strand
ACCATATCGCCTCGCAGTTGGGATTGGACGTGGACCAGCCGCGGAACCTGGCGAAGAGCGTGACGGTGGAGTAGCGGGAATCGTAGGGTGTGCACCTCATTTGTGCGCACCGACAAATAGAAAGCCCAAGAACGGTGCGCTCAAACCCGGAGCGCACTCTACGAAAAAAATGACGTGGACCAGCAGCGAAACCTGGCGAAGAGCGTGACGGTGGAGTGAGGGAATCGTAGGGTGTGCACCTCTGCCTGCCTCCCGAAGGGAGATTGTGCGCACCGACGAGTTGAAGTTAAACGACCGGTGCGCTCAAACCCGGAGCGCACCCTATAAAAAATGATGTAGACCAGCCGCGGAACCTCGCGAAGAGTGTGACGGTGGAGTAGATGAATTGGGCCAGTAAACATTGTTTCTGTAAATTCAAGAAAATGATAGGTCAGGTATCAGGGCAATCGCATTAGAAATATAAAAACCTCAATGCAAAAGAAAAGGACCAGTACATTGATGAAAAAATCACAAAAGGGAGCGTTGAAGCCATTTTAGTGAACTGACAGACTTTTTATATGAAATGCCCCCCGCCATTTATTCATAGACATATTGATAATTGCTGTCTTTGGTGTCATTGAACTGTTTGGAGCTACTCAAAAGTTGAAATGCGATTGCCCTGTGAGGCAATGCGGATCAGAAGATATTTTTATGGTAAAATTTTAATGGTTAGAAATAGATAAGGGAGCAATAGATAATCAAATCGCCTCTTTAGAGAAATTTTTTAGAAATATTAAGCTTGGATTCAAGGATTTAGTGCAACGGATGAGGAGATACAATCATTCGTATGCAAACGATCACCTATAAAAGACTGACGGACAAAGAACGGGAAAGCATAAGTCGAAACTTGGCACAAAAGCAATCTATCCGAGAGATCGCCAGGGAATTAGGCCGATCACCAAGTACGGTAGCCCGAGAAATAAAACGAAACCTTGGAAAGACAGGCTATCGGGCATTTTCGGCGAATCAGCGGGCAAGAGCAGCAGCAGGGTCTCGAAGAAAAGGAAAGAGCAAGATAGCCCAACAAGCAGCCTTGCGGCAATATGTGTTGGAAAAGCTAAACGAAGAATGGTCTCCCAAAGAAATATCTGAACGGATCAAAATAGAGTATGCTTTGAATGTGGCCATGCAAATCTCACCTGAAGCAATCTATCAATACATCTATGTTCTTCCAAGAGGAGAGCTAAAACAAACGTTGATCAAGGCTCTCCGGCAAGAACACAAGTATCGCAGGACCCAAAAAGCAGGAAAGCCTGAAGAAAATCGGGGTAAAATCGCCAAAATGTTATCAATTGAAGAGCGACCGGCAGAAGTTGCAGATCGAACGGTGCCTGGGCATTGGGAAGGAGACCTGATCTTAGGGAAATACAAACGAAGTGCGCTGGGAACCCTGGTGGAGCGTACGACCCGCTATACGATCCTGGTTCCCTTGGGTGGTCAGAAAGATGCTCTGAGTGTGAGGGAAGCCTATGCGGAAGCCTTCAAAACAGTGCCTGATGAGCTGAGAAAAACATTGACCTATGATCAAGGGAAAGAGATGAGTCAACATGAACACTTTACAATCGACACAGGAATACAGGTTTATTTTGCTCATCCTGGTTCACCTTGGGAAAGAGGAACGAACGAAAACACCAATGGTTTGATTCGGCAATACTTCCCTAAAGGAACAGATTTTACTCAAGTATCAGAAAACGAGATCAAAGAAGTTCAAAAAAAATTGAATAATAGACCTCGTAAAGCATTGAACTTCTATAAGCCTGACGAGGTCTTCAATAATATTGTTGCACTAAAAGTTTGAAACCACAATAATAAAAATATTTTCGTCAGGAAACATGAAAAAGGTTTATATTAATGGACGGTTTCTCGAATATCCAATCACTGGCGTACAGCGGTATAGTATGATGCTGACCTCGACATTGGATCAACTGCTCTCATCGGGTGAACTCGATTCCTCAACAACAGAGACCACATGTCTCATTCCCAAAAGGACAGAACGTAAACCAAATTGGACTTGGATTAGAAGTGAACGTATTGGCAGGTTTTCAGGTAACCTTTGGGAACAAATCGAACTGCCACTTTATGTCAGCGATGGTACTTTGTTTTCTCCAGCTAATGTGGGCCCTTTCTTTGTAAGTGGTCAAGCTATTACAATCCATGACGCTTCTGTCTTTGCTGTTCCAGAGGCATACTCTTTCGCATTTCGGCTGAAATACAAACTCCTTCTGAAGCATTTAGGAAAGACATCAAAAATAATCATTACAGATTCTCATTTTTCCAAATCAGAATTAGTTAAATATTGCCAGATAGACCCTCAAAAAATCGAAGTGGTGTATCCTGGTCATGAGCATATTTTATCCATTCAACCGGACGAGAATATTCTCGATCAATACTCTCTCAGGGATAAGGGATTCTTGCTTTTTGTAGGAAGCCAGAGTCAGCACAAGAACCTTCAAACACTCCTCAGTGCATTGAAACTCATTAATAATCAAGACCTGATTCTCGTGATTGCGGGCGGAAAATACGAAAAAGTCTTCAAAGATCAACAAAATGAAATGCCTGCAAATGTCATAGACATTGGATATATCACCGACCCTGAATTATGTGCGCTTTATAAAAATGCAAAGGCATTAATCTTCCCTTCCAAATATGAAGGTTTTGGGTTTCCAGTCCTGGAAGCCTTAGCCATGAATTGCCCCGTTATTTGTTCAAATTCAGCTTCATTGCCCGAAGTCGGGGGGGATTTCGCACATTATTTCGATCCAATGAAACCGGCTCAACTCGCTGAACTCATTAATGAGACCCCACAACAAAAAAAGGATTACGCGCTACAGTCACATTTACAAAATTTTTCCTGGGAAAATTGCGCTCAAAAGGTCTGGAACTTACTAACAGAGCAGTGAACCAGGCAGGTAACATTAATTGAGAATCTCGCATGATACAATAATTCACAGGGATCTTACTGTATCAATTGAATCCCCAATTATTTTGCAGGGACCATTATGTAATTTGGGAGAAGAATCTTTTGAGTAGAGCATTAATTACTGGCATCGCGGGACAAGATGGGTCATATTTAGCAGAACTTCTCTTAACAAAAGGGTACGAAGTGCATGGAACCGTCCTGCCTTCTAAACTGGATGATCCTCAAAAATCCCTTTCAAATTTATCAGGCATCAGGGCGGAAATAACACTGCATCCAGTGAATATTGAAGCATATCCCTCAATCACAGACATTGTGAAGAAAATCAGTCCCGATGAGTGTTATCATCTGGCTGCAAGTTCTTTTGTTTCTTACTCATTTAATGATGAGTTCTCCATTTTTAACACTAACATCAACGGCACCCACCACATCCTTGCAGCAATAAAAGACTATGCAAAAGAGTGTAGGGTCTATTTTGCCGGGTCTTCTGAAATGTTTGGTCAAGCGGATTGTTCTCCTCAGAATGAGACCACGCCTTTCCACCCCCGCTCGCCTTACGGAATCACCAAAGCAACCGGCTTCTTTCTTGCAAATTACTATAGAAAATGTTACGGCCTGTTTATATGCGGAGGGATTGCCTTCAACCATGAATCTCCCAGAAGGGCCTCCGAATATGTGACCAGAAAAATAACCGGAACTGCCGCCAGGATTAAGTTGGGACTGGAAAATAAGCTCGAACTCGGCAATTTGGATGCCGAACGAGATTGGGGATATGCTCCTGATTACGTGAAAGGAATGTGGATGATGCTGCAACAATCCCAGCCGGATGATTATGTGCTGGCGACCGGACTGGGCCATAAAGTCCATGACATCTGCAAAACCACCTTCTCCTATCTGTCACTTGATTATCAAGACTATGTCAAAGTCAATCCTGACTATTTCCGTCCAGAATCAGAGATTCCCTTAATTGGCGATTCATCCAAAGCCCGTTCACGTTTACCTTGGTCACCTCAGAAGCCTTTTCAGGATATCATCACTGAGATGGTGGATTATGATTTGGAATTAATTCAAAATCTACAGTGATTCCAACCTATAACCAAATAATATATCAGGTATGGACAAACCAATTGTTGTAACACCACCAAAAAAGATCGAATTCCCCATTATTAAGGAGGTTTTTGAATATAAAGACCTTCTTTACTTCGTGGTGCTGCGAGATATAAAGACCCGGTTTCAGCAGACTTTCATTGGTGTATTGTGGATCATATTTCAACCCCTGATCCAGATGTTGCTCTTTTACGTTGTTCTGGGCGTGCTGGTGAAAGTTCCCACTGGCGATATTCCTTATCCTGTCTTTTTCCTGACCGGCTATATCGTCTGGCAAGTTTTCAACCAAATCGTAAATGGCAGCGCATACAGCCTGGTGGGTAATATCGGAATCATCACGAAAACATACTTCCCAAAATTGATCTTGCCGCTATCCATAACAATCGGTACAATCATTGATTTCGCCATTTCCTTCATCCTTCTATTCATTTTCTTGTACGGCAACAATTTTGCAATCTCTTCTCGATATTATCTATTACCCCTGCTTCTTCTATTGACCTTAATTTTTTCATTAGGCGTTGGCTTGCTATTCAGTGCTTTAATGGTGATTTTTCGTGACATTAAGAATCTGCTTGGTTTTATAATGCAAATCTGGATGTTCCTCACCCCGATCATGTATCCGATCACGATCATTCCCGAACAATACAGATTCCTCATTTTCGTGAATCCAATGACCGGATTGGTTGATGCATTCCGTTGGGTATTCCTTGGAACAGAACCCCTTCCGTCATTGATGCATCTGACGATATCACTTATTACCGCCTTTATCTTATTAATTTCTGGCTTGTATGCCTTCAGAACGATGGAAATACGAGTCGCGGACGTGTTGTGAGATGACTAATCCAGCGATCCAAGTCGAGAATATCAGTAAAAAATACCGTATCCGACCTCAGATGGACAAAGGTGGCAGTTCATTTAAGAGCTTATTGAATTCTCCCTTCAAGTGGAGATCAGATAGGGGTGAGGATCAACCAGCCGGGACGATCTGGGCTTTGAAAAACGTGTCATTTACTATAAACCATGGGGAATTCGTTGGATTAATCGGTCTCAATGGCGCAGGGAAAAGCACACTGCTCAGAATCATCAGCCGGATCACCTACCCCACTGAAGGTAGAATCACATTGTACAAGCGGGTCAGTTCATTACTGGAGATTGGCACCGGCTTCAACGCAGAATTAACCGGTCGAGATAATATTTTCCTGAATGGTTCATTTTTGGGGATGAGTTATCACGAAATTAAGAATCGATTTGATGAAATCATTGCTTTTTCAGAAATTGAAAAATTTATTGACACCCCGGTGAAGTATTATTCAAGCGGTATGTTTATCAGGCTGGCTTTTTCTGTCGCTGCCCATCTCACACCTGAATTACTCCTTCTGGACGAGGTCCTTTCCGTTGGAGATGCGGCATTTCAAGAAAAGTCATACAATAAAATGAAAGGCATAATAAACAGCGGCGCTACAATTCTTATGGTGTCACATAACCCTCAAGTTATTCGTGAAGTATGCGACAGAGTCATATATCTTCAAAACGGTTGTGTGAAAATGGATGGGGACACCAGAGATGTGCTAAACGCCTATTTACAGGATATCTCCAGCTAATTCCGCTCCTCGGGTTTTCAACAATGAGGCCAAACGATGGACCAAAAAACTTTAGATTTTGTCATCTGTTGTGGGATGCAACGATCAGCCTCGACCTGGCAATATCAAATCGCAAGTGAGCTGGTTGAAACTTTTCTGGATGGAAAACGGCTAGGTTTTATTCACCACTCTGATTTTAATGCAAATAATTATTCTTCAGATTCAATCCCACTGGTTTTCAAAACTCATGATTTCCATTCGAAATTTGATGATCTTCTCCAAACGAAATCAGCAAAAGCGATTTATTCATTCCGAGATTTAAGAGAAGTGTTTTGTTCATTAATGTGGAAATACAACCTCACCTTCGATGAGTTGATTGACCACGAAATCGTTCACTCGGTAATTGACAATCATTTTTTATGGAAATCTCGAACCAATATATTAATTCAGAATTATGACTCTATAATTTCCAATCCCGAAAAAGCCATCTGTCAAATCGCAGACTTCCTTGGTATAGAACTGAATAATCAAAAAGCTGAAAACATAGCAGCCAAGTATTCCAAAGAACAAAACCAATTACGCACAGCTGCCCTAAAGGAAAACCTGACCAAGAAATCGATCGATCTGACTGATCGTAAGAATCTTCATCTTTATGATAAGACCACGCTCTTACATTGGAACCATTTTCGCCCCCAAGAGAAAAACTGCTGGCAGTCCTGTTTGGATAGGGGTCAAATCGAAAGATTATGGGATAGGGCAAAGTCATTCTTGATTGATACATGTTCTAATATCCATGTTAGTCCAAACTGGGAGAATTTTATTAATGAAGGAAACCAGTTTATTTCCTTTGCTCAGAATTATGAGGATTTAATGCTATGGAGAGCGTTGGGCCACATTGGTGAAGGTTTCTATGTTGATGTTGGCGCATATGACCCAACAATTGCTTCGGTAACAAAGGCTTTCTACGATCGGGGTTGGCACGGGATCAATATCGAGCCTATTAGCGAGATGGTCAACAAATTGAGTGAAGCACGACCCAGGGATGTCAATATCAATGCAGCAGCCAGCGACCGGAATGGCGAAAGAGATTTTTATAGATTCACGGAGGGTGGTTTTTCCACACTTGAAATGGATGTCGCTGATAACCTCAATGTGATAGGCATATACAATTTAGAAAGAGTGAAAACACGCACTTTAAACAGCATTTTGGAAGAATTCGGCCAAACACCCATCCATTTCATAAAGATCGATGTGGAGGGACATGAGAAAAAAGTCCTGAATGGCCTGGATTTAAACAGATGGGAACCCTGGATCATTGTCATAGAATCAACAGATCCCAATTCTCCAATGCCAAATTTCGAAAAATGGGAACCGCTCATTTTAAGCGCTGAGTATCATTTCACATATTTTGATGGTCTTAACCGGTTTTATATCTCCAACAAGCACCGGGAGCTGGATAATGCATTCCATGCCCCGCCTAATGTTTTTGATGATTTTATTACTGCTGATTATTACCAGACACTCACATCATTACATGAAAAAGCCGCCCTCCTTCATTCAATGGAAGAAAAGTACCAACGTCTTGAAGAAGAAATGAAAAATGCTGTGATCAATATTCAGCGTCTGAAGGTTGAAAACCAGAATATTACTTCAATAAACGACGAGTTGCGTGGTGAATTACAGAGTTTAATTTCCAAAATAGAATTATTAGACATTGCATACGAACATGAAGTCAAACAGAAAGAGGACCTCACTTTACAGTATCAGCAACAAATCGAAGCTTTAAATATATCCCTTGAACAAACACAATCCAGGTTACACCAATCAGAGGAAAATGCACATTATCATTTCCAAAAGCATTCAGATGTCGTTAGCAGCCAGTCATGGAAGATCACGCAACCACTCCGGAGGATAGCTTGGTTTTTCAGACAGGCAAAAGGAAAAATAGGTGCAATCACTTTCAATCCAATCCTATTTCAGATCATCCATTGGGTCCGGTTCCTACCAGTCATCCGAGACATCGCAAACAAAGTCAAATACTCCGATTTACAGAAATGGAATGATTTGCGTAGTAAAATCCGACCTGGCAAGACTGCAGCAAACACGACCATCACAGAGCCCACCACAGGAAACGACCAAATTTCCGATGATGTTCAATATTATCAAGAACTGCTGACAGCAAAGGTCAGTGATTTCATTTCAAATGACCGGAAGGACCTATGAAAACGCTGATTGATCTGACAGGATTGCAACGAACAAGTGACCCAACAAATTTAAATACCCCTGTCCTCACGTTTATTACACAGCTTGTTCTGAACAACAAGGACAATCAATGGGTTGTGATGGCGGATCCCTACTATCAAGAGAGCTTTGAATCATTAAGAAAATCTTTCATCCGAATACTTCCCTTGGGTCAGTACTTGCCTTACCATTACCCTGAACCCAATTATGATAGCAATATTTCGGGCATCGAATATGTCACTCTTTCATCCAGTCTGATCCATCAGGCTTACGCATCCGTCAATCCGGACATTATCTTATTAACGGATTTATTACACAGCAGAGGTGATAAAACAGACATACTGCCAGTTGACAATATTCATTATCCAAAAGGTATGGTTTTATTCGACTTGAAGCCTTATCTGGGCCAAGGCAAAAAAAGAACAACCGGAAACACTGATATTAGTTCCCATGAAAATGTTGATTTATTACATCAGTTTGATTTTATCCTGACGCCTTCAGAGAGCATCCGCCAGAGAATCATTCACCTCGCCAGGTTATCGCCAGATCAGGTCTTCACCATATTCAATCCAGAAAAGATGTCCTTTAATCAATCAACGCAGTCTGAAAAAATCTTTGAAGATAAACCTTCTGATCAAGATGAACAAAAACCAGAGATTGATTGGGATACTTACTCTGTTAAAGTCACAAAGCTCCTGCGTGCAATCATGGATAAAAGCACACAGAAGAATATTAAAACAATAAATCGAAGTCGAAAAAGCAAAAACATTGAAAAGATTGCCTATATATCGCCATTTCCGCCTGAACGATCTGGGATCTCTGATTACAGTGTTGAATTGCTGCCCTATCTCTCAAAACATTATCGTGTTGACCTGTTTATCAACTCTGAGATCAAGCGAGATGGTTTCCCCTTATCAGATAAATTTCAAGTCTTTCCTGATGACCAGTTGATCGAACGGAAAAACGATTACGCAACAGTCGTATACCAATTCGGGAACAGCCCGTTTCATGCCAAAATGTATGGTTGTTACCCACATTTCCCCGGCGTTGTTGTGATGCACGATTTCTACATAAGCCAGCTCATCAATCATATCCAGCTGGATAGGGGAGACAGAAACTTAATAGCTGAAATTGACTTTTCCCACGGCATCAAAGGATTATTGGATTATTCCATCTCATTTTCTGATTTCACCTGGGATTGGCCGATCAATTGGAGATTATTCAAGTATGCCAGAGAAATTATTGCCCATTCAGATTATCACAAAGAATTGTTAAATAAATTTTTTCAGCATGGCTGGCAACCAAATGTAAATATAATCCCCCAACTCAAGGCAGTTGGGCATAAGGGTGAACCATCAGAGAGCCGCAAGATAAGAAAAGAATTGCAGATCCCTGAGGATAGTTTCATCTTCTGTTCTTTTGGAAAACTGAGTGAAAATAAAAATATCGAATTGCTAATTAGCTCTTTCATGAAAACATATAAAAGTTTTGAAAATGATGCATTATTGTATTTGGCAGGGGATTCATCCGGCGGGATTTACGATCAAATCATTAATCAATCAGACAAAATTAACTGTACCGGTTACCTGGATCCGGATGATTACCACAAGTACCTTCAAATCGCAGATGCCGCCATTCAATTAAGATGCCAATCACGAGGAGAAACCTCTCGAGCAATCCTGGACTGCATGGCCTTGGGGATTCCCGTTATCCTCAATGATCATGGAACCAATCAAGACTTTAAAACAGGTGTCATTAAAGTGCCTGATTTGGTTTCTGAAGAAGAATTAGCAGATGAAATGATGAAAGTCCAAAGGGGGGATTATGATCTCACCGAAATAAGCACTCGTGCTCAACAGATTATTGAGCAGGACCATCATCCAGAAGTTATCGCCGACCAATATCGACAAGTTATTGACCGCGCGATCCAACATGATGAAAGAAGGGTGTTCAGTCCTGCAGTTTCTGTGCTCGCCGATAAAATAACTCATAAAGAGTTGATTCTTAATTGCGCGGAATCTGCTGCTAAGAACCTCTCGATTCGCAAACAAACAAGGATCCTGGTTGACGTCAGCGCAATTAATAATGTGGATTATCAGACAGGTATTCAACGAGTTGTAAAGTGTGTTCTGAAAGAGTGGCTTGTAAATGATTCTCCAACGCCATTTATTGAGCCGGTATATATTTCTGATCAACGGATTAAACGTGCGTCCCGGCTGACCGAAAGGATTCTTCGATTGGAAGAGGACGCGCTTGGTTCTGAGGTGGAGATTCAAGTTCAATCAGGGGATTGTATACTCTTTCTGGATACAGCCTGGGGAATTTTTTCTGAGTATGAACAGCAGATTGAAAAACTCAAAATTCTTGGTGGAAAGGTCGTTACGGTTGTCTACGATCTAATCCCCATCCGCTATCCGGAATTCACTGACAAGCATACACCCGTAGTGTTCCGAAATTGGCTCAATACAGCCATTTCAACCTCGGATAAAATAATATGTATCTCAAAAACTGTAGCGAATGATCTTTTGCAATATATCCGAGAGCAAAAATTTAAACCAAAACCACAATTGGATGTGAACTACTTTATTCTGGGTGCTAACATCTCAGATTTTTCATCCCAGAATAGTGAAATTCGAGACTCTGTAAAAATACTTGATAAAGTAGACCAAACACCTCTATTCCTTGTTGTGGGTACAATTGAACCTCGCAAGGGGCATGCGCGTGTTTTAGATGCCTTTGATGCACTCTGGGACAAAGGTGAAAAATTCAGATTGGTTTTCGCTGGAAAAACAGGATGGAAAGTCAAGAGACTGGTAGAGAGAATACAAACCCATTCTCAACTCAATAAACTTTTTTACTTTATTGAATCGCCAACAGATGCTGAATTGAACATGATGTATTCACGAACAACAGCGCTGATTTCAGCTTCAGCTGCAGAAGGGTTCGGGTTACCTATCATCGAAGCGGCCTTAAACCATGTGCCGGCAATCGTTTCTGATATTCCTATCTTCCATGAAATTGGCGGGGATGGCGTCATCTACTTTTCACCTGATTCCACCACAGACCTCATCAGAGCCGTTAGAGAAATTAATTCACTCCAGAACGAAAAGAAACAAGAAATGATTGATAAGCTTAAAATATTGACCTGGAAAGATAGCGCAAAAATGCTGCTTGATTTCATCATTGGCTCCGGAAAGAATCACTCTTTTTTCAATTATGACAGGGGAAAAGAAAATGGCTTAGAAAACCAAAAAAATCCCACCAGGACGCATAAGGATCCACTTTGATGTTGTCACAAGCTGGAGAATTCTTTAGAAAACACCATAAAGAATTATTCCTGTCATTTTCTTTGGTGCTGATTCTCTTCTTCCTGGCACCTTTGTCAATATATATTGGAAACGCAGATATATTTCAGTACGCCTTTAAACATATTTGGTACATTCTCCTGTTAGTAACACTAATTGTCTCCCTCATTCTCGCAGGCATAACTATCGCACTAAGGAGCTTATTTAAATATTTTTTTGTCTTTTACATTGTCATTGCTGCTGGCGTCATTATCCAGGGCTATTTTCTAAACTATTATTTGGGAGCCCTTGACGGTCAGGACATCTTGTGGGAATCATTCCGTCTTCAATGCATTCTAGAATCATTCCTCTGGATCGGACTTGCCTTCATTGGATTTTTCTTAAAAAAACTCCTGCATAAAAATGCCGTTAGCATTGGCATTTTATTGATTGCATTACAAACAACTCCAATTTTGGTTAATTATTCACTCGACCCTCCACCTGATCAAGGTGTAAAAACTTATATTAACCCAGCCGACCAAGTAAACTTCTCTACCTCAAAAAATGTCGTACTGATAGTACTGGATGCTTTCCGCTCCGACGCCTTTGAATACCTTATTCAGGAGTCGCCGGAGTATAAGCTGGTTTTCAAAGATTTCACCTATTTTAATGATGCCATAGGAGGGTATCCCACGACCCGTCCTTCAATTCCGTTGATATTAACAGGTCAGTATTATAAGAATGACCTCCCGATGGATGATTTTCTATCTCAACTTGAAGACCATACTTTACCGGTTTATTTGATTGAGAGCGACTTCATCGTAGAGCACTATCCATTAGTGCCGTTTTTTAATTCGGTCTTCGATAATACCACTTCGGACATCCCTGCTGAGGTTCTCAGATCGTATGTTGAAGAGCTTTATTGGGTTTCCGGCATTAGGTATATGCCTCTACTTTTAAAACCACACTTCGTCACACAATTTTACGAGGGAGAGGATTATTACCACAAAGATATGGTGTCGTTCTATCAACGGATAAGCGAGACACAAGGTATAGATTCTGATCCAAGATTCAAGCTAATTCATCTAACAGGCGCTCATGCACCTTACCAATTGGACAGGGATCTAAATCGGGTCGAAAGTGACTATTATGAACAAGTAGCAGCATCACTCAACATTGTTGCAGAATTAATCGTAGCATTGAAAAAAGAGGCCGTGTATGACAATTCACTCATTTTAATCTTTGGTGACCATGGTACCCAAACGTCTCTTGGCACTCAGGAATTCACACTTCCCCACAGCGTTAAGCCATTATTGATGGCTAAAAACATAAACCAAAGTTCAGATACACTGCAAATCTCAGATGCTCCCGTTTCGTTGGCAGATATCCCAAAAACAATTGCAGACGTACTTGCGATTGACAATGAATTCCCTGGATATTCACTTTTTGTAGAAATCCCGGGTGACAGGGATAGAGTCTGGTACTACTATGAGTGGACCCATTCCAGTTGGGGAGAGGATTATTTACCAATCATGTACGAAATATCAATCCAGGGCCCTGCAAACGACCGCACCTCTTATCAGCTCTCTGGAATCTACCCTCCTGAATCTGACCCGAAAGGTCTTCCGTTTTTTAGTAATGATCATTTCGGTCAGAATTTAATTGAAATATATTTATCTGACCTTGTTGTCAAGTCGTTCTTATCGGAGAATTTTTCTTTTGAGAAAAGTGGAGATCAGACATTTACCTGGGCTTCTGGACCATCTGCCTGCCTCAACCTTCCAATTACGCCCACTGATGAAAAGCTGATCCTGACATTTGAAGGCCACCCCTTTCTCTTTGAAGGTGCCATCGAAGATCAAAGGATGGAGGTCTATATTAATGATATTCACATCGACACATTTAATAAAAATTCGATTTACAAAATTTTTATACCAAAAGAGTTAACAACTCAGGTCTCAGTAGATTACCAAATAAATATTTGTCTGAACTTCCCGGATGCCAATAAATCACCAAAAGATTTAGGACTCAATCTTGATGAACGGATCCTTGGCTATCGCTTCACATCAATTATGATAACAACCGAACAATAAAGAAATACTCGAAGCAGATAAATAATCTGGAGATTTATTCACCCCTCCATCCCCAACACCTCACCGACCATTCTTGCGGCATCGCCGACAAACACCGGGCACAAGGATTGAAACAACCCCTCCTCCCTGACCTGCGCCAGTTCTTCTTCGATGCCGATATCAAGGCCCAGCAACCCGGGGCAGGTCAGGTCCCCATGCAGCTCCGTAAAGCTGTCCTGAAATCTCACTGCCAGATCATAACAGGCGTATTTTTTATCTTCGTCATAAGCCGCAATTCCCCGGGCCAAACCAATTGCCATCAGCCCGCCGCTCACCGCGCCGCAGACCTGGCCATTATGCCCCATGCCGCCGCCAAAAGGCGTCGCGATCCTGAATGCCGTTTCAAGGTCCATCCCCATGCGTTCTGCATACACGCCAAAGACCGACTGGGCGCAATTATAATGCTGCTCAAAAAACAACCGGGCTTCCGATTCCAAACTCATCTTATAACTCCTGAGAATAAATTGGCAAGATAGTTTATTTTGTACTGCTGGTGGTCATCAGGCTCTCAACCGCCTCCCGGGTGGGCAGCGAGGGTTGAGCGCCGCGTTTGGTCGCTGCCAGCGCGCCAGCGGCCATGCCATATCTGACTGCTTCGATCAATGGTTTGCCCTCCGCCAGGGCAACCGAGAGAGCGCCATTGAAAGCATCCCCCGCTGCGGTCGTATCCACTGCGGTGATCTCATGCGCCGGCAAATGCTGGTCAATTTCCTCAGTGATCACCCTCGCGCCGTTGGCCCCAAGCGTCACAACAAGGTTCTTG
>Ga0334890_1003998_pt1 | contig 14080 bp, 12 predicted proteins | sample GraSluR1_MG_3_FD_207220 | JGI IMG/M metagenome (GOLD analysis project Ga0334890, IMG submission 207220) | Sludge microbial communities from methane-producing bioreactor in Wageningen University, Netherlands - Granular Sludge_31_08-R1 | ecosystem: Engineered > Bioreactor > Anaerobic >... | reverse complement strand
TTCGATCCTGTCTTGGCGGAGAGGTCGTCCGGGGGACTCTCCTTTCTCTTTAGTCTGTGTATACAGACTACCCCGAACGGACATCTATGTAAAGCTCTCCCAGGTCAGGAAAACCAAGCGGAAACAATTGAATTCCGCGCGTCAATATCCGTCCTCCCGGTAGTTCTCCGTGCCGTCGGGGTTCGTCGGCGGAATTTGCGTCGTTATGTCGATCTGGGCGTAGGGATCGCCTGCCCCCGTTTCGTCGTGGTACTTCGGCGTCAACAGCCCGTCGGGTACGCGGACGGGCGGGGTGAAGCTGAACCTCGACACGTCGGCGCGGCGCTGCTCTATCCGATCGGGGAAGACGCGAATCACCATCAGGTCGAAGGACCATACGATGTCGCGCCCCATCTGCACGTCCGGGCAATGTGCCTGAACACTGGTCAAGGCGCTTTCGACGGTGTCATCGGCCACCGGGAAGTGGGTGGCGACCGTGAGCCTGGGCCTGGGCTCGATCTGGCCGAGGATGTAGCCGAACGCCCCCTGCGAAGTATGCGAACTGTTCTGGACCGTCGTCAGGGCCTTGACGGTCCTCTGAAAATCGGCGTAGTTCGGGTCGCCTCGCGACGGCGGCGCATTGAGACCCATGTTCTTGTATGCCCACACCACGGGCGGAACGACCATCTCGTGGATGAACACGTCCACGCCGTCGCCGTTGTTCTTCGCCTGTTGGATGCTGTTGGTCTCGGGTTTCGTGTCGCTGGTGTAGATCATGTTCAGCTCGGCGCCGGACGGTGTCCTCCACTCAAGCTTGTAGCCCATCGACCCCTGCCGTGCGTGGATCACCGGGAAATGCGTGATCTTCACGCCCGTGGACCTGTTGTTGTATGCCACGCCTCCGGCCTTTGTCCAATCCAGCTCGATCGGCACGAGCGCGTAGGCGTCGTTCGGACTGTCGTCGCCTACCGGTACCGGCTCATGCGGCAGCCCCCAACTCTCCTTGGTAGGCGGGACGTATCCGGAGTATGCGGTTGTCTGGAAGCTGAAGCTCTCCGTGTGCCATCGCAGGGCCTCTCGAATGTGCTTGCAAAAAGCGATGATCCCGTCGTCGTAGTAGGTGTCGCCGGAGGCGTTGGAGCTTATGACCTCGCAGCCTCCGACCGCTGAATTAAAGGAAGACGGATTTTTCACGCCCGACGGCTTCGAGCCCCAGACATAGAGGGGGGATTTGCGGTCGCTCGCCGGGCCGAAACAGTAGGTATGGATCAGGTCGTTCATATGATCTGCGTGCAGGTGGTTGATGAAGATCTTGTCCATTCTGCGATACCCGACCTTCGCGGCCGCGTAGTTCGCCGACACTCCCGCGCCCATATCGAAGACGAACTGATCCGCCGGTCTGCCGCGGTAGTACGGATCCCTCGGATTGTCGATCCATCCCACCTCGACGAAGACGCTCATCTCCGCCTGCGCCAGGCGCACGGGCAGGGGTATCATCGAGCCCATGAACGTGATCCGCATCTCGTTGCTCTCGAGCGGGGTGAGCGGGTCGAACGGCTGCAGATTTTCGAAATACGTGTAGCGATCCGTGGCCGGCGCCGCGAACGAGGCACTCACGAATCCTGCCTGCACCAACAATACAACAGCCGCCGCAATCAGCGCCGCCGCCAATCCGGCTCCGATGCTCCTTTTCATTCGTCCTTCCTCCCTTCGGTTGCTGGTCAAACACCCGTATTGAGCCGCGCATGCGCGGCAACCGGTCCTCCGGTGATCCGGGGGCTCTCGAATCGCATGATCCTGCGGATGCCCTTATCGGACGCATTCTCACCTCCCGACGGAAATAGCCGCAACCGGGTGTTGTTCAGGGGCGCTGTCGCATCGCTCTTCCTGGCTCGCAACCAAACACTTCCTTCTGTTCCTACAATCAGTCTGCGGGAAGTGTTGAGAGAAATTAAAAAACCGTTTGTTCAACAGGCTTATAGGTTTTCCAGTATTGTACATCAAGGCAGGTTGAAAAGTGGGAATATGCTAAAAAAAGATTCTCGCATTGATTGCCGCGGAATTTTCTTCTCAAACGGGAGATCAGCTTAACAGCCTTTTTAAGTCAACGATGCAATCGGTAAAGGCAAGGACGACAGAATCGGGCTCAAGCAGAGCCGGATTACCGACGGACACGGAATTCCGCTTTTGCACGAATGGAGAAGTTTGTGATTATCGGGGAGAGTCTTCCAAGAGATGTGAGATTGCTGGTGCCTTTCCGTATTTGATGTCGATTTTCCCCTCGTTTTTTGACAGAATAGAGATCCCTCTGGTGAAGGTTTGTGTCCTTGGAAACACTACCTTGCTACTCTCTTTCCAAGAGTCCGGAGGGGTCTATATTTGTAGTATGTCGATTAGAGTGGGATCGTTCCGCCGAGTCCATTGCATCGGAACAACAAATCCATTTGCTCCGTTGTATTCGCCGGAGAATTTTTTACAAGGCTCTTTCTCATTCGAATATATTTTCGGTTGATTTTTTAGCTCTTTTCAGAGATCCAGTACACAAAAACGATGCGATGGGTTCAAATCCCGACAACAGCACGGGCAGTGACGTAACGGTCAAGAACGTCGTCAAGGATGTCCACTCCAAGACCGGGTGCTGTGGGGGGATATACTCTCCCGTCTCGAATCAGCTCGCTGTACGTTGAAATATCGGCGTCCAGTCGCAGCGGAGAGAAATAGGCATGACCGTAAGGGAATAGGTTCGAGGTCGTGAGGGCTATATTGAGAGAAGCAGCCTGCGTGATTCCCTCCTCCAGCATTGAGTTGAACAGTATGTCGATTCCATGATTGCGGGCCAGCTCGATTATTCTCATGGATTCTCTGATGCCGCCGTTCTTGCAGACTTTGATGCTGAATACATCGGCGGCATCCAGGCGGATGGCCTCCTGAGCGTGTCGGAATGATGTGAGCCCCTCGTCCAGAGAAATGGGAACATCGCAACTTCTTCGGAGAGCAGCCATCCCTTCAATATTCTCGGCGACGAGCGGCTGCTCGAAAAGCGCGGGGTTGGCTTCCGCAGCTATAGAAATGAATTTCTTCGCCGATGGAAGATCCCACCCCTGGTTCGCATCGAGAATCAAGGGGTAGTCGGGACCCACGGCATCACGGACGGCCAGGACGCGATGCGCATCATGGACTGGATCGCGACCGACCTTGACCATGAGAGAGTGATAGCCTTTCGCCATTGTTTCCAGAGCGGCTGCGGCTGCTTCCTCGCACGACTCGCCTCCTATGGCCCCCATTATTGGGAGCGACTCATGGAGATTTCCGCCGAGCAGGCGGTAGACGGGCATTTCCGCTGCTTTCCCCAGAAGGTCGTAACATGCCATATCGATGGTTCCTTTGGCCATATGGTTCTCGCGCACGCGAAAGTCCATGGTTTCGTGGATTTTGAGAATGTTCGCCGCCTCTTCGCCGAGGATGGCTGGAGCAATGTAATTTTTCAAGACAGCGGCTATGCCTTCCGGGCTCTCGGAGGTAAACGCCAGCCAAGCATCGGCTTCGCCGTATCCTACTGCACCATCGTCGGTGTTTACCTTGACGACGGTGGGATGAGTAAAGGCTACGTCGCCGTATCTCTTTGAAAGCCTGTAAGGATGCTGCAACGGTACTTTTGTTTCGATGATTTCAACTGAAACGATACGCATATTTTTTCATCCTTTCGAAAGGTCTCGGTGTCTTTCACATTCCTCGTCATCGAATCAAACCCGCGAGCCGGGGAATATAGAGCGCGAACGGTTCCCAGAATGTTGTCAGCAGGGCAACCGGAATGTAACAGGTCAGAATAAAAATCATAACGTGCTTAATCATTTTATCAACGGTGACCTTGCCCGTTTTCGCCCCCATGTAGAGAATTCCCGCCATGGGTGGAGTGAGCATTCCCATTCCCAAGTTGACACCGATGATGGCCGCGAAGTGGATGGGGTGCACGCCAAGCTGCAGGATGACAGGATACAGCAACGGTGTCACCAGCAGAATGCCGCTCAAAGCGTCGACTATCATACCGACTAAAATCAAAAAAATATTGATTATCAAGAGAAGCATGTATTTGTTGTCCGTGAGGCTTAGAAGCAGGCTGGAAATCATTTGCGGAACCTGTTCCATGGCGTAAATTCTGCTCAGGATGGCGGCGAAGAATGTCATGAGCATCATTGTTCCCGTCGCAGTGACGGAGGAACGCAAAAAGAGCAGCGCTTTGCCCAGCGGGATTTCACGATACACAGCAAGGCTTAGAATCAGGGAGTACACCACGGCGACGGCTGCCGCTTCCGTGGGTGTCATGACGCCTCCGTATATCCCGCCGAGGATAATGACAGGCAGAATAAGTCCGCCGAAGGCCGTTTTCGATTTTTCCCTTATTAAAGCGATTTTCTCTCCGAAGGGAATCTGGGGTAGAACCTGTACAGAAGGCATTCTCGTCTTGACAAGATAGACGTTGACAGCGCTGAACATAACGGTTAGCGTTATTCCCGGCACAAGCGTCGATAAAAAACAGGCGGCGACTGACTGCCCTGTGACAAAAGCATATATTATCATTGTAATGCTCGGAGGAATCAGAGTGCTTAGAACGGCCGATGAACTGATAAGCGCCGCCGAATACCCCCTGGGATAGCCGTGTTTTTCCATTTCGGGAATCATGATGGTGCCGATGGCGATGACCGACGAGGCGGCTGCGCCGGAAATCGCTCCGAAAACCGCCGAAGTCACGCACGCGACTATTCCGAGACCGCCCGGAATGCGCCCCGTGATGGCGTTCGCAAGATCAAGCAACCTGCGTGCGACGCTTCCGCCTGTCACCATATATCCCAGCGCTATGAAGAACGGCAGGCTGAGGAGAGTGACTGAATTAAGGCTCGCGAACCCTACCGGCAACAGGAATGAAGTGTCAATTCCTTTGGTGATTGTGAGAAAAATTATAGAAATGAGAAATCCGAAGGGAATCGGCACCCCGGAGAAGATCATGTAGGCGAAAAGGATCAGGGAGCCAAATATTATCCAATCCATGAATCGATCTCCTCTCTGGCGGCGAGCAAATCGTCCGGGACTTTCCGATCGACGAAAGCCGCTCTGAACCACTGGCAGGACTCGACAGAGAAGTAAAAACACATAAGCGCAAGACCTATCAGCACGCTTGCCTGAAAATAAACCACGGGAAAACTGCTCCCGAGAAATGTGGAACGGGACTGTTCGTTCATGTCGAAACTCCATTTGACGTAGTCGTAGGCCCACGGAAGAATATACAGAATGGAAAGCGCAGAAATGAGGCTCGTTACAAAGTGGGACTTGGCATAGCTAAGTTTGCTCTTGAACAGCAGCTGAGAAAGGTCGGCGGAGATATGGCTCCGCTCGTACGCCCCGTAGGATCCTCCGATAAAGTAGAGCCAGAACGCGATGTACGCGGCCAACTCTTCTATGCCGACCAGCGGAGCTTGAAAGAAGTAGCGCATGATGACTTCAAGAAAAACCGCCGCGGTCGTAATACAAATAGTAAGCAGCATCACGACACGCTGGACACGCAGCAAAGAATTCCACAAAAACGATCGGATCATCTTCGCTCCCCTCCTTTCTTCAAAGATCTGTCCCGAGAGTTTGACTCCCTCGGGACAGACAGGCGTCGAACTGCGGATTATTTATTGAAGAGCCGCAAGTTCCGTGAGAACCTTGCTCATTATCTCCTTGCCGATGATACTTTCCATGATCGGCCACGTATTCTTTCGGACCTTAGCAGCGATTTTTGCGAGTTGTTCATCGGTCGGCATGATGATTTTTATGCCGGCTTCCTCCATTTTCTTCATATAGCTCGCGTCTTCGCTTTCCGCGAGGGTAAAGCTCGTATCGGCGAATTTTTTTGTCGCATCCAGTACAATTTTCTGAAGTTCGGGAGATAATGCATCCCAGGATTTCTTGTTCATATACACAAAGGAGTGCTGGAAGTGGGTATTGAACTGAACCCACACCTTAGTGATGTCCAGGAAGGAAGAATAGGTGTTGAATGGCTGTCCGCCTATCTGGCAGTCGACCATTCCGGTCTGAAGAGCGATATAGAGTTCTCCCCAAGGCACGGATGCCGGTATGAAGCCAAGTTGCGTAGCAAGTGATTCGAAGGCCTGGTTTCCGGCTGGAACGCGAATTTTTAAACCGCGTTTGTCCGCGTCGGGGTCGACGATATCGAAGTCGGGAGAACCGGCGAAACCTGCGCCGCCGAAGCCTTCGGCAACGACTGCCAGAGCCTTGAGTCCTATCTTCTCCATCCCTTCCGCCATAATGTCGAAAATGAAGGGATTGTCGCCCGAGAATGCCTGTTTTGCTTCGTTCCAGTTCATGACGCTGTAAGGGAGAACCCGGATCTGAAGAGACTGGTTATAGACAGGGGATACAGGGAGAATGCCGATTTGTACAGCGCCCCGCATCATCTGTTCTGACATTTCCATCCAGTCCCCAAGCTGTCCCGCCGGGAAGAGGGAACATTTGATTTGTCCGCCGCTCTTTTCCTCAATTTCCGCGATCATACTCTTTGAAAGCTTGTCCACCATGGAATCCACAGGCTGATAATGGACCCATTTCCAACTGACAGCAGCCGCCGACGAACTAGACATTACACCCAACAGACACAATATCATAACCGCAACCGCTAATTTTTTCTTCATAGCGCTCTTCACTCCTGTCTTTCCGGTTTTTTGTCGCACACGATGATTCCAGGATAACAAGGACGCCCTCGATGTTTTCGTTCTTAATACCGACAAATTTCAAGTGTTCAAGATATGCCCTCCTTTCTGTTGAGCAAGGTGAAAGCTTCACATAAAAAGAAACATCAAAATAAGATTGAAAAGTAACATTCTATCTTTTTTAAGAGATAAAGTATCATTAAACGATACTCGCGTCAAGCGGCAATAGACTTGATATCGCAATACGATATTATGTGAATTTATTATTTTTTCAACCCTAACTCTTTGAGTTCTTCAGGAGGTGAAAGGTTTCCGAAACATCGTTTTGCCCTGCGGAAAAAGTCCTTGACGAAAGGAAGAGGTATTGTCTATGCTTAAGAAAATCGCAACTTTCGAAAGGAGACATGATTCTTCATGGACAACATACTGCAGCGTATAGGGGAGCTTGGAATCGTTCCCGTGGTGAAACTCGACAAGGCCGAAGACGCGCTCCCTCTCGGCAAGGCGCTTCTTGAAGGAGATCTTCCGATCGCCGAGGTGACCTTCAGGACCGACGCGGCCGAGGAGTCCATCAAGGCGCTTACGAAGGGCCTTCCGGAACTCCTCGTCGGTGCGGGAACCGTCCTCACCCGCGACCAGGTGAAAAAAGCCGTGGACGCGGGGGCGAAGTTCATCGTGACGCCGGGGTTCAACCCCTCCGTGGTGGACTACTGTGTCGGGAACAACATTCCGATCACGCCGGGCATCAACAACCCCTCGCAGATCGAGATGGCCCTTGAGCGGGGGTTGAGCGTCGTGAAATTCTTCCCCGCCGAGCAGTCGGGAGGGCTCCCGATGCTCAAGGCGATGAGCGCGCCGTACGGCTCCGTGCGCTTTATCCCCACCGGCGGCATCGACGCGAAGAACATGGTCGCGTACCTTGCTTTCGACAAGATCCTCGCCGTCGGGGGGAGCTGGATGGTGAAACCGGAGCTGGTGGCGGCAGGGCAGTTCGACGAGATCGCCCGCATGACGCGCGAGGCGGTCTATGCGATGCACGGTTTCGAACTGATTCACCTGGGGATCAACTGCAGCGACGAGAAGGAGGCGCTCGGCGAGGCGGGGCGGGTCGCCGAGCTTTTCGGCATGCCGGTGAAGGACGGCAACAGCTCCGCGTTCGTCGGCAAGGGGTTCGAGTTCATGAAGAGCATGTACCTTGGTGAGAAGGGGCACGTCGCCATTGGCTGCAACGACGTGGTCCGGGCTGCTGCTTTCATGAAGCGGAAGGGGATCGGCTCTCTCCCCGAGACCGAGAGGAAGAAGGACGGGCGCACCGCGGCGCTCTACCTGGATCTCCACATCGGCGGATTCATTTTCCACCTGCTGCAGAAGTAGTTTTCCTCGCCGCGAAAAGGGGCCTCCTGAAACTTCGGAGGCCCCTGTGCCGTCGGGAAATCGGCAGGTAGCGGCTTTTCTTTCCGCGGGAGTCCGCTTTTTAATGCGGAGCGCCGTTCCTTGCAGCGCGAGTGGCGGGAGATTCTACCGCTGCACCCGTCCCGAGGCGTCGCCGCCCATCAGGGTGAGGACGTCCTCCTTCGAGACGCGGTTGAAGTCGCCGTAGATGGTGTGCTTCAGCGCGGAGGCCGCCACTGAGAATTCGAGGGCGTCCTGCGGAGTCTCCAGGTTGTTCAGTCCCCAGATGAGACCGGAGCCGAAGGAGTCGCCGCCGCCGATCCGGTCGACGATGTCCCGGATCTCGTACTTCTTGCTGGTGTGGAAGTTCCCCTTGTTGTCGGCGAGCACCGCGGACCAGCCGTTCCAGTCGGCGCTCACGCTCTCGCGAAGGCTCACGGCGAGGTACTTCATGTTCGGATAGGCGGCCATCACCTTCTCCGCGAGCACCTTGTACTTCGCGGTGTCCAGTTCGCCGGAGGTCACGTCCACGTCGAGCTCGATGCCGAGGCACTTCTGGCAGTCCTCCTCGTTCGCGATGGTGACGTCGACGTACTTGGCGAACTCGGTCATGACTTCCTTCGCGCTCTTTCCCCACTTCCAGAGTTTCTTCCGGTAGTTCAGGTCGCACGAGACGGTGATCCCCTTGGCGCGGCACGCCTTCACCGCTTCGAGGGCAACTTCGGCCGTTCCTTCGGCGAGAGAGGGAGTGATGCCGGTGGTATGGAACCATGTTGCGCCTTCGAGAATCCTGTCCCAGTCGAAGTCTCCGGGTTTGACTGCGGCGATGGACGAACCTGCGCGGTCGTAGACGACTTTCGAGGGACGCATGGCGGCGCCGGTCTCGGTGAAGTAGACGCCGAGGCGCTCTCCCTTGCGAAGAATGTGGTCGGTGCAGATGCCGAAGGAGCGCAGCTCCTTGATCATCGCGTCGCCGACAGGGTTGGACGGTGCGGCGGTGACGTAGGAGACGTTCTCTCCGTAATTGGCGAGCGAGACGGCCACGTTGGCCTCCGCGCCGCCGAACGTGGCCACCAGGTTGTTCGTCTGGAAGAGCACCTCGTGGTCGGGCGGTGTAAGGCGCAGCATGATCTCTCCGAATGTAACGAATCGAGACATTTTTTCAACCTCCTTGAACACATTTTATTTCGCTTGTTGAAACGACGGTTCTTTAGGTGGACCGAATATCAATACAGTATCGTCTTTTTGTCCCTTTGTCAACAAAAAACGGCCCCGTCGGGGGCCGTTTATCCTCGGTTTTCGGCGATGCGTTCCGGATGGGTGTAGACGTTCATTCTTTCGCCCCGGATAAAACCGGCGAGGGTGAGACCGCCCTTCTCCGCCGCTTCGACCCCGTCGGCGGTGGCCGCGGAGACGCTGCCCAGGACGGGGATACCGGCTCCGAGAGCTTTCATCACCATGTCGACCGGCAGCCTCCCCGAGACTACCAGGGCTGTTTCACCGGGAGGAATTGCGTGCAGCAACGCCCAGCCTACGGCCTTGTCCACCGCGTTGTGCCGTCCGATGTCCTCGGTGCGAAAGAGCTTCTCCCCGTTTTTGCCCAGCAGCGCCGCGACGTGGGTCCCGCCCGTGGCACGGAAGACCGGCGCTTCGGCCAGCCACTCAGCCCCTTCCCGAAGAAAGGAGGGCGGTATGCTCCAGTCCGAAGGAAGCTCGTCGGCGAGGTGTTGTTCCGCGCCGTCCGCCACCATCGCGGAAGACGACGAGGAGAGGATGCGCTGGAGAAGGGGTATTCCCTCGATCATCCGCTTGCGATTCACGGAGACCCTGCCGGGGGCGATCTCGAGGCTCGCGATATCGTCCCGAGATTTCAGGAGGCGGCGGCACTTCAGGTGCCCGATGGCCCAGTAGCGTTCCTCTCCCGGCGTACAGACGACGGTGACCTGTTCCTCGTCGTCGACGACGAGGGTGACTCTTCCCTCCTTCAGCATCCTGTCGGTTTCGGCAGTTCGCTTTTCACCGTCGATCCGCGTAATCTTGAGGAAGGCGAGCAGTTCGGCGCCCTCCTCCGGAACGTACTCTATCGTATCTCCAGTTGCGACCGTTCCCTCCGAGAGGACCTCGCAGAAGATGCCGAGGCGCGGCATGATACAGTCGCCGGCCGCCTCGTAGATGGCGCAGCGCGAATGGCACTCCTTCCCGATCTGCGTCACCCGCAGCAGGGCTCCGCCGGCCCGGAGAAGGTCGCCGAGGACAAGGCGTTTCAGGTCGATTCCCTCCGTCACCAGGTTTTCGGCGAATGCTCCGTGAAAAAGATCTGGAACCGCTTTCTTCATCTTTTCGATCTCGGCCGAGTCCAGCAGGCTCACCTGACGGTGGGCGAAACCGAAGTGCCCGTCGCCGTCGATTCCCTTGCCGGGGACGAGGCGTCCTTCTTTTTGATCGTGCTTCTGAACGCCCTTCGCCGGAGCGGTGCAGACGGCGAGGACGGTACCCTTCATGTCCATATTGTTACAATGCCGTGCCGGGGATACGCTCCAGCAGACCCAGGAGCATCGCGAAACGAGACGGGAGCGCCTCGATCTCGATGTACTCCCCGACGGAGTGCGAGCCGCCGCCCATCGCACCGAGGCCGTCCACCGTGGGCACGCCGAGCGCCGCGGTGAAGTTGCCGTCCGAGCCGCCTCCGGTTGACTGCCAGTCGAACGTGACGCCGGCCTCCCTTCCCGCTTCTTCGACGAGTGCGCAGAGCTTCGCCGTCTTCTCGTTGGGGTTCATCGGCGGGCGGGTCAGGATAAAGTCGGCATCAACGGAGATTCCGGGCGTGGCGGGGTTGGCTTTCAGTTCCTCGATTTTCGCGGAGATCCGGTGCACCTCGTCGGGAATCTTGACGCGGACATCGACCGTCATGGTCGCTTTCTCCGGCACGACGTTCGCTCCCGTGCCTCCCGCGACGATCCCGGCGTTGAGCGTCGTCCCCTTTTCGAAGTCGGTGAGGGCGTGCAGGGCGAGGATCCAGTGCGCCATCTCGTTCACCGCGCTGATCCCCTTTTCCGGCTCGACTCCTGCGTGCGCCGCTCTGCCGTTGAAAGTGACCTCGATGCGGCCAAGGCCCTTGCGCGCGTTCATCAGGTTGCCGTTCGGGCGCGCCGGTTCGAGGATAACGGAAGTCCGGCTCTCTCCGGCCAGTTCCTCGATCCACGGACGCGCACGGCGGGATCCGATCTCCTCTTCGCTGTTGAAGACGATGCAGAACGACCCCTTGCTCCCCTTCGCGGTAAGAGCGCGGGCGGCGTAGAGACCGAAAAGCAGCCCCGACTTCATATCGTTGACTCCGGGACCGTAAGCGCGTTTCTCGTCCCTGGAGAAAGGCCGCTCTGCCACGGTTCCCTTCGGGAAGACCGTGTCCAGGTGACCCAGCAGCAGCGCGTCGTAGGGAGGCTGGCCGTTGGTGATCTTGAGGCTCGGTCCGACCGAGGGGTCGAACTCCACCTTTTCCACGGTCCATCCGATGTCGCCGAAGGCCTTCTCGAAGAACGCGGCGACTTTCGCGACGCCCTCGGGATCCTTCGACTGGCTGTCGATGTTCACGAGGTATTCAAGATCTTTCAGATACTGTTCGATGTTAAGCGTCGTGTTCATTGAAACTCCCCCTTTTAAATGAAAAGCAGCAGGCTCGCCGCCATGATCATCATACCGATAATAAGCCCGTAGATCGAGATGTGATGCTCGCCGTATTTGCGCGCTGCGGGAAGGAGCTGGTCCACCGAGATGAAGACCATGATCCCCGCAACTGCGGCGAAGATGATGCCGAAGAGCGTCTCGGTCAGGAAGGGCATCAGCACGAGCCATGCCAGCAAGGCGCCGACGGGTTCCGCTAATCCGGAGAGGAAGGAGTAGTAGAAGGCCTTCGCTCTGCTTCCGGTCGCGTAGTAGATGGGGACCGAGACGGCGATTCCCTCGGGGATGTTGTGAATGGCGATGGCGACCGCGATGGGAACGCCGAGGCGGGGATCCTGCATCGCCGCCATGAAGGTGGCGATGCCCTCCGGGAAGTTGTGGATGGCGATGGCGAGGGCCGTCAGGATGCCCATTCGCATCAGGGAGTGCTCCTGCCCCTTTTCTCCCGCCCGTCCGCGGATCTCCTCGATCCGGTGCGGCTCGTGGGGATTCTCGTGGGAGGGAACGAACTTGTCGATCAGCATGACCGCGAAGATGCCGAGAAAGAACGAGATGACGGTGACCCATGCCCCGAGCCTCTCTCCCAGGTCCGCCTGGAGTGCCTCCTGCGCCTTGAAGAAGATTTCGACCATCGAGACGTAGATCATGACGCCTGCTGAGAGTCCGAGGGAGAAGGCGAGGAAGCGGGTGTTGGTTCGTTTCGTGAAGAAGGCGAGCGCGCTTCCGATACCGGTCGAGAGGCCGGCGAAAAGCGTAAGACTGAAGGCGAAGAGTACGTTCTCCATTTCCATAATTGCAACGACCTCCTTGATATGATGTCACGTGTGTCAGGACACACAATACCCAAAGCACGGCGCGGCGTCAAGAACGAAGACGGTCCTCCGTGATGGGGTTCGTTTTTAAAACTATCTGCGGAGGGTGCGGCGGCGAGTCAGTTTCCGCTCACTGCGACTTCACGAAAGAACACCGAGCGCTATCTTCTCTTCGGATGGTATCTTGCTGCCCGCGCGATGGCGGCGGCCACTTCGCGGAGGCTGTTCCAAACGTGAGGATCGCCGATAAAAACAGTACGTTTCATGAAGCTGTCTCTTTCCTGTTCTCCAAAAAAAGCATGTTCCCGTTGGGCCGGCGCGAAAAAAAGGCGGAGCGCATGGTTCTTCCGGAAAATGGTTCTCTGCGCCGCCATCGCAAGCAGAACGATATCATATCCTGAAAACGAAATCGAGGAAATCCCGTATGGAGTCGACGTACTCCTGCTCGGTGCGATAGAAGCTCGAGCGGTGCCGCCCGTTCATCGCGAGGAAGAACTTGGGTTCGGTCGCATGCTCGAAAAGCTTTTGCCCGTGCTCGAAAGGAGTGATCTCGTCGTCCACGCTCGCCATGATGAGGACGGGAGCTTCGATACGGCCGATCTTGTTGAGGTTGTTGTATGCGCCGAAGACGAACAGTTCGGCCGGGAAATATGGAACGAATACCCTTGCGACGTCCGCGAGGCTTGTAAAGGTCGATTCAAGAAGCACCCCGGCGACGGGGTGCCGGGTCGCCAGCTCCAGTGCCGCCGCGCCGCCCAGCGAGCGCCCGAAGACGACGATCTCATCGTCCGCGAGCCCCTTGTTCTCCTTCAGCCATTGCAGCGCGCCCTCCGTATCGGCGTATATCCCCTTTTCCGTCGGGGTGCCGGGGCTCTTGCCGAATCCCCTGTAGTCGAACAGGAAGACCGAGACGCCGAGAGATTTCAGGATATCCGCCCGCCGCAGACCGTGCGATATGTTGCCCGCGTTTCCGTGACAGAAGATCACGGTCTTTCGGGTGTCTCCTGGAATATACCAGCCGTTCAGCATCGCTCCGTCCTCCGCCCGGAACCAGACGTCCTCCCACTCCCATCCGTATGCGTCGGGAGTTCGGGAAAAACGGTCCCAAGGGCGGTATACCAGCCTTTGGACTCCTATCAGGGCTGTCGCGTAGAGCAGCGCGAGGCAGAGGAGCGTATAGCGCAACAGGCGGCGGTTCGAAGATAGTTTTTTGAGCATGCATCCGGTCCTTTCAGACGGTTTCTTCTCCCGGAGGAGACGACGGAAGGAAAGGCCTCGCCGGAGCGCGGCGTTCCGGCGGTCGTGTTGTGCCGGGATGATCCGTCCGGACAACCTACCATGAATCGGAAAGAAGGGTCAACGAGTGTTCGCCGGAAGCTCCGCTCCGTCGTTCTACTGAATCCTCCGGTATGCGGCGTCCCCCATTAAATAGACATCAAAAACAGACGTTTATCTTACGGTTTCACAGAATCGCTTTCGATTCCTTTCAATCCTTCCCGCTCCATCATG
>Ga0334890_1003997_pt1 | contig 14081 bp, 10 predicted proteins | sample GraSluR1_MG_3_FD_207220 | JGI IMG/M metagenome (GOLD analysis project Ga0334890, IMG submission 207220) | Sludge microbial communities from methane-producing bioreactor in Wageningen University, Netherlands - Granular Sludge_31_08-R1 | ecosystem: Engineered > Bioreactor > Anaerobic >... | reverse complement strand
TTGCCACGGCGACCCTCTTTCAGAGTCTAATACTTGGATTCAAAATAATGTGGTGGAAAAGGCGCCAGGCGCCTTTTCCACCATTCAATTCACGTCAACAAATTACTTGGCGTTGACCCACTCGCCATCTTTCACAACATAGATGGACGGGCCAGCGGTGTTGCATTCGCCAACTTCGTTGCAGGTGATATCACCGGTGATGCCCTGAACGCCGCTCATACCGCGCACAGCCTTAACCAGTTCGGTGCGAGGAACATACAGGTTTCCATCGGGGCCAACAAAGGCAACGTCGGCAACTTTGGCCATCAGAGCAGCAACCACATCATAACCGCTCCAGGTGTAGGGAGACAACACGCCGGGTTTGGTGCCAAATTCAGCTTCGTATTGTTCGGAGAATTTCTTCTCGGCTTCTGACTCGGGCGGAACCAGCGAGGCGGCATAAGCGCCTTCGGCATTGGCGCCGGCTTTGTCAATCAAATCGATACCGTAGGTACCGTCGCAACCGAACAGAACCGCGTCGCCCAGGCCGGTCTGATCCATCTGGTTGGCGATCACAATGCCTTCGCCAATGTAGCCGCCGTAATAGAGGGCTTCGGGGCCTTTGGCAGCGATGGAGGACAGCACTGCGGAGTAGTCAGTCTCGCCGGGGGTGATGGCTTCGTAGGCAACCACTTCGCCGCCCAGTTTGGTAAATTCTTCTTTGACCAGGTCGGCCAGACCTTGTCCATAAGCGCCGCCATCATGCATGACAGCCAGTTTTTTGATTCCTAGTGTTTCGTACATGTACTTCGAGGAATCGGCAGCCTGGGTGGCATCGGTGAAGGCGATACGATTGAACACGCTGGAACCCAGTGTGGTCAAAGGCGGGTTGGTAGCTGAGGGGGAAAGCATGGGGAAGCCGGCTTTTTCGTAAACAGGCATAGCGGCTTCGGTTTCACCCGAGAAGATGTGGCCGGCAATGGCAACCATGTTAGGAACGGTTACCCATTTGTTCGCCACAGCGGCGCCAGCTTCAGGAGAGCCCTGGGTGTCTTCGGTCACCAGTTCAAAGGTCCAATCGCCAATTCCGGGGTTGTCCATAACGGCAATCTGGCCGCCCTGGGAAATGTCGATACCGAAGGAAGCGTAGTCACCGGTCATGGGGCCAGCCATACCAATCTTGATGGTCTCGCCAGGTTTAATCACCGCGCAGCCTTTTTCATCGGCCTTGCAAGCGGTCTCCGGGTCGCCTTCTTTTACCGCAGCGACCTCAGCAGGAGCGGCTTCTTCAGCGGGAGCGGCTTCTTCAGCAGGAGCAGCCTCTTCAGCAGGGGCAGCTTCCTCGGCTGGTTTTGCTGCCGGGGCAGCAGGTGCGCAGGCAGCCAAAACCATGGCAACAATCGCCAGCGCTATCAACAAAAAACGTACTTTCTTCATCTTCAGATCCTCCTTTGGGAATTTGAATTTGATACTTGCCTATCTTATAAAATAATGATAGCTATGAAATTGGATAACAAGTTACAACTTCTCCCCGCACCCTGATTAAGTATGCTGTCAAGTTCTGGTGCGTAATTATTTCTGAGGTTCAAATGTAGTAAATGTTCTTAAGGGGGAAACCAGGAATAGTCGTTGATTTGCTGCGTTACCCCACGTGCTATTGATTTGTTGAATAAGCCTATTCGGGCTTGTGCTGGTAATACACTTGTATTGATCTTGATTTTGTATGGGGTTTTTCGGGATATCACGTAATATTACAGTATTTTAACCTGAATTGTCAATACCTCATCGGGCTATTTTTCAATACTATAAAAATATCCGATTCAATGGAGTCTCGTTCAACTTCAAAAACCTCACCATGTTCATTGGGGTGTCCCTTTGAACAGTCACCTTATCCCACTGCTTCTCACGCAGATGGTTCTTATTGCTTTACTCCCACCGGGTGCAGCAAACCTTGGAAAGGTTTCTCAGTCTGAACGAATTGTTAAGATGCGTGACACCAGTCTCAGTTATTAATTTTCAATTATACCAATTTTTTTGCTAATGCGGTTAAAATAAGAACAACTGGTAACAAATAGCTAATGAATTTTCCAACAAACGAGGTATTGATATGATTAAACTAGTCCTACTACGACATGGTGAAAGTGTTTGGAACAAAGAAAACCTGTTCACCGGCTGGACGGATGTTGATTTATCCGAAAAAGGGATGGAAGAAGCTCATCAGGCTGGCAAACTTCTCAAGCAGGAAGGTTATCACTTTGATGTGGCCTATACATCGGTGTTAAAACGCGCCATTCGCACTCTGTGGATCACCCTGGATGAAATGGACCTGATGTGGATTCCTGTAATCCGTGACTGGCGCTTGAATGAACGCCACTACGGCGCCCTGCAAGGCCTGAACAAAGCCCAGACGGCCGCCAAATACGGAGACGCGCAGGTCAAAATTTGGCGCCGCAGCTACGACACCCGCCCACCCGACCTGGAACTCGATGACGAACGCTACCCCGGCAAAGACATGCGTTACAAAGGTTTGAAACCTGAAGAGCTACCCCGCGCCGAATGCCTGAAAGACACCGTGGCCCGCTTCTTACCTCTGTGGCACGAAACCATTGTGCCTGACATCAAAGCCGGCAAGAAAGTCTTAATCGCCGCACATGGCAACAGCCTGCGCGCCCTGGTGAAATATCTGGATAACATTTCGGATGATGAAATCACAGAATTAAACATCCCCACCGGCATTCCACTGGTCTATGAACTGGACGACCAACTCAAACCCATCAAACACTACTACCTGGGCGACCAGGAAGCTCTCCAGGCAGCCATCAACGCGGTTGCCAACCAGGGCAAAGCCAAATAAACTTCCTCAAAATTAAGTTAAAAGCGCCGGTTGATTGAAACAAGCCGGCGTTTTTATTTTTTTCGCATTGAAAAAAATTATTGCCTCGTTTGCATCAGAAGCCATTTGCTGATGACAATGGTCATCCCCGCGCCGAGCAGCCAGAACACCGCCATCCACAGAAAAGCATCCTGCCAGAAACGCAGCGGAAATAACCTGATCAGCGAGTCGGAATAGAAAAATAACCACGTGTCTCCCTGGAAGAAAACGCGGTGGAAAGCGGTGAACAATTCTGTGAAACTGGTGAATATCAACACCGCAATGGCAGCGATCAGTCCGAGGGTAACCCACCCGCCGCGTATTAAGGCAAACAGAAAATCTCGCATCCATTTTGCCTGCCAGGCATAAACAGCCGCGGCAATCAGCAAAATCAACAAAAGATACCAAGCGCGAATCATTTGCTGCACCAAAATCTTCACATCCAGCATGTGGCTCAATTCGCGCTCATTGTAAAGCGGTGTCCCATCATCCAGTTTTAGATCGCCCAAAAAGGACAGGCCGGCGTCATTGAGTAAATATTGAACCGAGAGGCTGCCCCATTTTAAGCGGTCGTCAATCGTAAATCCGTACGGGTCAGCAGGAAATGTTTTTTGGTGATATTCAAAAGGCAGCAATGCAGGATTTAACAGGATTCGAACAGAGGTCATCAGCAGAATGACCGGCACAAGGATACTGATTCCCCACAGGGCAACCTGGTTGGGTTTCATGAAAACTCCTCCATCTCACCAAACAACAGGAAACGCAAAACCATGTCGTTGGTGATCCATTCCACCGGGGCGTGGTCATCTGTGAACACCACCCCCGTTCGGGGTCCCTCAGCCAGGCTTGCCGCCGCCGTCTGCAAAGCATCCAGCAGCACCGGCGCTGCATCAGGCTGTGATTTCAAGTTTTCCAGATTTGCCAGCAGGTTCTCAGGAACGGTCGGTTGCATTGTGGCAAACAGGATGGTGTTGAATGAATCGGGCACATCCACTGCGTGAACGGTTGGAAAAACCGTCAGCAGGGTGGTTCCCAGCGCGTCAATCAGGCGGCGGTCATTTGGCGCCCTGCCAACGTTCAACACCAGCACCCCGTCATCCGTCAAATGAGCGCGCGTCTCTTGAAAGAATTCCCGGGTGGTCATCTGCGCAGGAATGTAGGGTGGGCGGTAGGCATCCACGCTGATGATTTGATAATGTTTTTCACTCTTTGTCAATCCCCAGCGCCCATCTTCAACAATGACATTCAGGTTGGGTTCGTTCATATCAAACCACTGCCGGCCGACATCCACAATTTCAGGGTCAATTTCAAACCCATCGATCTCAATGTTTGGAAAAGCCGCGCTCGCCTGGCGGGCAGTGGTGCCCGCCGCCAGGCCAACAATGGCCATGCTGGTAATTTCAACAGGATTTTGCAGGGCAGAATTGAAAAAAGTAGCCGTCAGCACCTGCTCCCAGGGCCCGCCGTAGATAACCGTATCAGGATGGTAAATTGAATGCACGCCCTGGCCTTCATTCAAACGCAAATAGCGAAATCCATCAAACTCCAACACTTGAATATAGTTATAGGCTGATTCCGATTCATAAACCATGCCCGATGATTTTTTATCTGTGCCCGGCAGCCCCCAGATCAACATGATCATAATTAAGATTGGCATCCAGGCATAACGCACCGCTTCTTTCCAACTGGTCGAGGCCGCCAGTCCCCACAATCCCAAAACAACCAGCAGCAGGCCAATGGTAAAAAAGGTGCGGTAAGTCCCCATCAATGGAATGAGCACCAGCACAGGCAAAAAAGTGCCGAAAAATGAACCCAGCGTCGAAATGGCATAAATCCTTCCGGCGATTTTACCGGTCTGGCTCGAATCTTCCATGGCCAGCCGGATTGCAAAGGGAGAAGCCATACCCAACAGTGTCATGGGAACAATCAGCAAAACCAGTACAGCCGTAAATGAACCGAACAAAATCCCCAAATTTAACACATCAAAGGCATCTGCCGCAATCCGCAGCACCGGCCGTGAAATCCACGGAACCAGCGCGCTGCTGAACCCTGCCCACAATAGAATTTGATAGAAAGTCTTATAATGTGGAGACCGATCTGCCCAGGAACCTCCCAAAAAATATCCAACAGTTAAATAGATCAAAATCAATCCGATGATGCTGGCCCACACCAGATTGCTGGTGCCAAACACATTTCCCAGCAGCCGCGAAGCTGCCATTTCAATCGCCAATGTAGCCAGTCCGGCGAAGAATACAGAGATGATCAGGGTTTTTCGCACAGTTCCGCCTTTACAACAGGGATAGACCGATTATACCGTATGCGCTTTTTGAAAAAACAGCCCCCATTAGGGCTCTGGAAAAGAATTTGCAATTGGTATAATTACCAACAGCCTGATCAATGGAAGGGAAACCCTATGAAACTGGTTAGTGTTGCTGAGATGAAAAACGTTGAACAGCATGCCCATGCACTGGGTATGTCGTATGACCAAATGATGGAAAATGCCGGCCGCGGTGTTGCCGGAGTGGTTCTCAGCCGCTTCAATGCCATGGGCAGAAATGTTCTGGGACTAATAGGAAGCGGAAATAATGGCGGCGATACCCTGATTGCTCTCATTCACCTGTCGCAGGCCGGCTGGAAGGCGCGCGCCTACCTGGTTGGCAGCCGAAACCGCAAAGACCCCCTGGTGCAGCAGCTTTTGGATGCCGGCGGCGAGGCCTATCATATCAAGGATGACCCGCTGCATGATGACCTGGAGCGCTGGTTATCGGAAGCTTCTGTGCTGTTGGACGGCATCCTGGGCACGGGTATCAAACTCCCCCTCAAACCTGATATCGTTGAATTGCTGAACATCGTGCGGCAAAGGGTAGATCATTTGCGTGTTGTCGCGGTGGACTGCCCCTCAGGTGTGGATTGCGACACCGGCGAAGCGGCTCCCGAAACCATACCGGCGGAATTAACCGTTTGCATGGAAGCCGTCAAGCGCGGACTGCTCATGTGGCCGGCCTTTGAACTGGTGGGAGAACTTCAAGCAGTTGTTCTGGGTTTGCCTGCCGAAGTAACCGACCTTAATGCCATTCAATCAGAGGTCATTTCAGCCGACTGGGTTCGGCAAAGGCTTCCCAAAAGGCCGGCGCAATCGCACAAAGGCACCTACGGCACAGCCATGCTGATTGCCGGTTCCATCAATTACACCGGTGCAGCCCTGCTGGCAGGCAAATCAGCTTGCCGCATTGGTACGGGTTTGGTGCAGTTGGCCGTACCTGGCCCACTCTACGGTGCCCTGGCCGGTCATCTTCCTGAGGCCGTCTGGCTGATCTTGCCGCATGAAACTGGCGTCATTGCTGAAAGCGCCGCTGAATTGGTGCTTGAAAACCTCGAACGAATCACCGCCCTGCTGGTTGGCCCCGGTCTGGGATTGGAAGAGGTTACCCTGCAATTCATGCGCCGCCTTTTGGGTTTGCGTGAAAGCAAAGGGCCGGTTGGGTTTATCTCTGCCAGCCCTGCTGCCGGTGCGGCTAAAAAGACAGAACTGCCTCCCCTGGTTGTGGACGCTGATGGATTGAAACTGCTGGCGAAAATTCCAGATTGGCAAAAAATTCTACCCCAAAATACTGTACTCACCCCCCACCCCGGTGAAATGTCAGTGCTCACCGGCCTCAGTGTGGATGAAATTCAATCGAACCGCATACCCACCGCCCGGCACTTCGCCGACCAGTGGGGACATGTCATTGTGCTCAAAGGCGCATTGACTGTAATTGCCAGCCCTGACGGGCAATTTGGAATCATTCCGGTGGCCACTTCAGCATTGGCTCACGCTGGAACCGGCGATGTGCTGGCCGGTCTGATCACCGGATTGCTGGCCCAGGGGATGGTGCCATTTGAAGCGGCTGCGGCAGGCGCATGGATACACGCACAGGCGGGTGTCAGCGCTGCCAATCAAATGGGAAACACTGCATCGGTGATTGCCAGTGATGTGTGTGATTCGATTTCTCAAATATTGCGCACACGCTAATAGTCAGAGACAGAATAAAAAAATCCCGCTCTTACTGGGCGGGATTTTTTTATTTGGATTATTTTAACCTACGCCGCCTCGGCGGGTTTTTGCTCAGCATCATCTTTGGCAGCTTTTTTGCCTGTTTTTGAGATTACTTCACTTATCTTGGTTTTCTGTTCTTCCAGAACAACCTGTCCCTTATTGGTCAGTTCTTCAGCACGATCACGGGTTGTTTTCGCCAGTTCGTCGAAACGGGCGCGGGCTTCAACCGCCGCTGATTCAGCCTGTGAATAGGCATCCTCAATGGTTGAAGACGCTTTATCACTCAATTCAATCGCTTTTTCACGAATCACACTGCGGGTCTCTTCACCAGATTGGGGCGCCAACAACAAAGCTGTCACAGCGCCAGTCAACCCTCCAACCAGAAAACCCAGCAAAAAAGCACCAAATTCATCTTTTTCTGCCATAATTGTCCGCTCCTTTCTTTTCCATTCCTATTGGCGATTCAACAGTTCGAGTAAAACAGTGTTTTTTATTTTTTCCAGAGACGCAGGATATCGGTTGCCTTTTTTACACCCGCCAGGTATTCATTGATCTTGATAACCGGTTCAGTAAGATTATCGCTCAAAAAGGTGACCGTTCCGCGCAATGTGCTGACCGTTTCATTGGTCGATTTGACAATGGGTTGAATTTCATTTTGAAGAAGATTGATTAATATTGCCAGTTGCACAATCAAAACCACCAGCGCCGCGCCAATCACCAGGAACTCCAATGCCATCATGATAATGAAGATATCACGAATGTGGCCGGTGGCTTCAACCGGTTGGTTGGCAAGCACAACAACCATGCCAATCAGCAAAAGCAGCACCACCACCACACCAATAATAATCCAGGTGGTAACTTTACGATCATCCGCGGGGGATGTTCCCTCGCTGCTGGTTGGAGACAGGTCTGCTTTCGGGGTTTCTTCAACCGGTGCGGATTCTTCTTCTGGCGCTTGAGGAGAAATTTTTTCTTCCATGATGAAATTATTATAGCACATTGATGTTTTTATGTTTCAACAACACCCTTTTTTCATTACTACCAGTTTCTTTCCAATAGTTGTTGATCGTAACAATGGAAATTTAAAAAACAAAACCAGTGTGATTCCTCAAGAAAAATATCTATAATTGAGTTATCCATTTTCCTAAGAAATCGGATATTGTGTTTTTCGAAGTCCAGAGATTAATCATTTTATCCATAACATATCGGGAGTATGAAATGAAAAAAATTATTCAAATAACCCTGGCTATTATTCTGATGATTGTTTTTCTTATTCCTGACACCCAAAGCCTGGGCCAATATGATCCCAGTGCCGTCACATTATTTGAAGAAATTTTAAAGATTTTTAACCTCCCACCTTCAAATAATCCTGACGAAAAATTTGAAGAAACTCAAACCTACCGAGTGTCATCGCGCAGGTTTACCGAATATAACCGGGTTGAACAACCCATTATGTATTTGAACTATGAGCAAAACCATGAAAAAGGCATCCGGGGAGGTGGAGCATATTGTAAATCCAGGCTGGTGATTAAAACCCGGCAGATATCCAAATTACCTGATGCAGACAGAGAAAAAGTCGCCAGTGAAGCCCGCAATGGTTTTATAGAAACCACCAATGAATTATTAACTCAAAATCCGGGTTTAAAGCAAAACCAACAAACCATTGGTAATACTACCTTCCTGATTTTTTCGGGAAGCGGCACAATTCCCGGTGGATCAAAAGACCATTCGGGGTTTGATATAAGTCTTGAAAAAGACATCATCTATTGGACCAGGGGAGACTGGGTGTTTTCAGTTGACCGCGAGATTTCCATTGAAACCGGTGGTGGAGGCGCCTGTGGGGCAGAATTCAAACCCGTTCCATCCGCCATGGAATGGGCAGAAACTGTTTATAGGATCAGTGAACAAATAGGTATGATTGAGGGTACTGAACAGTCTGCCGTTGCTCAGGATTGGGTCTATCCAAACACTGCCGATTGCATCGTGGGCATTCATCCCAATTATCCCCTGGTGTTGTCTATTAAACTTGGCTATCCAAATAAACCCGGCCGTCCCCAGACCGACACGGTACGGCTGGAATGGGAGGGGAATAGCAATTTTCCATTGGAATATCAGTTATTTCAAGATACTCCAAACTCAAATCCAGGTTTTGAGAAAAAAGATTGGCGAGAGGTAAAAAACAATGCCGAATGGATTACCTCTAACGGTCAAATCAAAATTCCATTAAGATTCATCTTAAACAGAATTCCCAACCCGATCACTCCCAAAACTCCCTACTCCGGCCGGGTAAATATTTATGGAACCGCCAGCCTGGAAGACAAGGCGTATTCGAAGAAATTGGGTTCCTGCCAGATAAATTTAGACTTTGTGGCTATTGCACAAAAAATCAAGACCTATGGGAAAACCACTGCCAATGGCGAAGGCAAAGTAGAGCGTTACAGCAATCAATACTTGCCGCCCTGGGAAAAATTATCAGGAACGACACGCCTCTATCAGAATGAGGTAATAAGAATTGAAAAGGCGACCTCATTGGAAATTCTATATATTGATGGGACGCGCGTACAAATCGCAACAGAATTCAATCAAAAACCTTTCACCATGACCATTACAACCAACCCAAGGGGAAATGATCATCCACTGCTGAATTATATTCTTACTGAATATGTGGAAAATAAAGTTGAAGGTGGTATCAAGTTCATCATCACAAAAGCATTACCAAAGGCAGCCGGTTATTTAAACCCCGCGGTTGGCTTCATTTTTCTTGCCGATGATGTTTACGATGTAGGAAATTATCTTTATCAAGACTTCACTGCAACGTCCCTCAATTCTGTGGCGCGTATTGAAAAAGCCGAGGACAACACCAAATTCTTCCAATTCTCATCAGAACCGGTTCAGGAAATGGATCTTAGCCGGATAAAATCAGCGGCGGTCTATATCAAGTCTTTCGTTGAAGTAACCAATAACCAGGGTGCCTGGGTCATCCGTACAATCGAAGGTAACCCAGATGTGTATACTGCCGACGGCAAAATGAATTCGCTTGAAGCCGGCCAGGTGCTGGTTACCAATCCCGATGCGACCCTTTCAACTATCGTGGAATTTGATCCACAATCCATTGAGAAATGGTGGGATGCTGCTATTGAAAACCAGGCAGATGAAATATATGATAACGAATTCATTCCTCTGGAAAATTTGACATTAAAAGAACTGCCGACAGAAAATCAATCCTCAGGAGAAAATCGTGCCAAATTCAATATACCCTTACTTTGGATGGTAGTGCCGGGGGTTCTCTGTTTCGGTGCCGCGGCGCTTGTTCTTTTGGTTGGCATTTTGAAGAAGAACCGCAAAATCAGCCTGGCAGGTTTTGTGCTTATCGTAACTGTTTTTTGTGTGGGAATCGGGGTCAGTGCTTATTTCGGTTTTTCAAACTGGATAGAACATAATGACGACAGCCAGTTGCCCGATACTTCCCCCAACAACAGTGTTACTTCTGATCATGAAAACCTCTCAGCTGTTGAAAGCCTTAACCCGAACGAACAAGAAGAACAGGCCGCTTCCGAACAAAAGGAGCCTGCTTCTACGCTGTCGCAATTATCTCAGGCTGGCCCATGGGTGATCATTCCCTCCAACGACGGCATCTGGGGAATGAATCCGGATGGCAGCGGATTAACCAGATTATTCCACGGGAAACTCGCAGCACCTTACGATTTCAATACAGCCATTGCCCCGGGGGGGACAAAGCTTGCGTTTGTCACTGCCGACACTATCGATACCCTGCAAGGATTGCAACTGATGTTACTGTCTCTGCCAGACGGGAAAGTAGAAACTATCACGCCATTAACATCTCCCGCCATGGAACCACCAGCCAAGATAGAAATCTGCGATCCTCGTTTTGAAGCAGCCAGAGCGGTGACAATAGGCAATGGCCTGGCCTGGTCAGCAGATGGAGAAAACCTTGCTTTTATTGGCGCCATGCAAGGATCAAGCGCTGATTTGTATAATTATTCGCTAAATAATGGTCAGATTTTAAGACTTAGTGATGAACCAGCCCAGGCTTATGATATTCACTTTTCACAGGATAACAGTCAGATTCTTTTCTTCAGCGCATCCTGTTTTGGAACCGGCGCGGGGTTCAATAACGACAGTGTTTGGGCAGTCAACCTCAACGACCAGACCATGAAAGAAGTTTATCGACCAGATAGCGAAAGTTACGGCGAAAAATTTGTTGGATGGGCAAAAAATTTGAACAATGCCTTTATGGTTGCCACCATCAGCGGGTGCCCTTATCGAGATTTGCGCCTGATTGAAATCGATTCATCTCTTGAAGAAATGATTTTCGATGGTTGTTTTAATGATTTCGCCCTGGGACCCTATAGCAGTCTGGCCGTACTTGCCGGTGAAGATTTTACAGAATCTCCTGGTATATACCTCTTTCCTGAACCTGACATTAGCACAACCTATGATTATTTCCCATACGAAAATGGCCGTCAACTAAAACCTATTCAGGACACTAATTTGATCTTGATACAAACGTTTGAACAGACCGGCATCATGGTAAAGTCACTTGATATTGAAGGGAATCCAGGATGGTATCAAGGCCAGGGTAGTTTTCCAATTATTTCAAAAAATCAAAAAAGCTGGGGTTGGGAAGAAAATGATGTTTTTTTCATAAATATCGCGGGTGAAAGTCAACCTCGCATACTTTCAAACAATCCAATCCAATTTCCATTCTGGTTTGAAGACGATTCTTCCAATTTCGTTGAACAAAAACTCATCTTTTTTGGAGGACTGGATGGAAGATCGCTGTACTTATCGTCCAGCCCTGATTTCAACCCTTTGAAACTGGCAGATGGAATTGAACCATTCAGTTCACCGATTTTGATTCAACCTTGAGAAAATCTAATAAAGTGGTCAATTTCATAACAATATTCCTAAACAATTTTCATAAATACTTGACACTCACTTTTATTAATGGTAAAAACATATCAATATGAAACAGGTACTCGGATTAAAGCGACTCGCTAAGAAGCATTTACCGACCTTCACCGGAGGGACGGACTAGAGGCGTTTGTGTAGTACTTGTTTTTTGTAGATAATGCCAAAAGACCTTCCTGCGGAAGGTCTTTTTTTGTAAATCAATTCGGAATTATTTGGCATGTATATGGATTGATCATTTTCAAAGAAAGGAGGGCCGCCGCCAAGAAGACACTATCCGTTCTCCAATCGATCGGAGAAATCCGTAACCATTTACAAAACATAACGAATTTTGCAGTGGAAACTGCCAAACCAAAGGAGAAGAATAGAATGAAAGCCTCAAAAATTGCAGTGTTTTTATCAATGCTTGTCATCATAGCGCTGGCTGCTTGCGCTCCCGCGGCTGCCCCCCAGCCAGAAGCCGAACAACCCGCCGCGGAACAACCCGCTGGCGATCAGGCTGGTGCTTTTTCACGCGGTTGCAAAGGTTCTGCTGAAACAGCACTGGTAGACCTCGATTGTCGCAAGATCAACATCGCTGTTGAGAATGTTTATCTCCCCTTTAACTACGTCTCCATTGAAACCGGTGAACCGGGCGGATGGGATTATGACGCCATGGACAAAATTTGCGCACTGCTGCACTGCGAACCCGTCTTCCATGAGGTTTCATGGGATGTCTTGATCCAGTCGGTCGCAGACGGCCAGTATGACATGGGCGCCGACGGCGTTACCATCACCGAAGACCGTAAAAAATCTGTCGATTTCTCAGATGGTTATGTGAAAATCGAGCAGCGTTTGCTGGTTCGCAAAGGTGAAACCCGCTTCTCTTCCATCGAAGATATTGTCGCCGACGAATCACTGGTGCTGGGAACTCAGACCGCCACCACCAATTACGAAACCGCCGCCACCTATCTTCCTGAAGATCGCATTAAAGCTTTTGAAACCTTCCCGTTTGCCGTCCAGGCGCTCATTTCCAAAGATATCGATGCCGTCATCATCGATCAAACCGCCGGCATGGGCTATATGGGTGAGAACGCCCAGGAAGTTGAATTAATCGGTCCGGCCATCGAAAGCCAGGAACTGGGCTTCTTCTTCCCCAAAGGCAGCGACCTGGTGGATCCTATCAACCAAGCTCTGGCTGCCATGCAGGCTGATGGTTCTCTGGAAGAAATTCACCTCAAATTCTTTGGTCCTAATTTCAACGTCACCGCAGAAGACATTCAACAATAATTCGCAAGATTTCACAAGAAATATCTTGCCGGTGTATGGAATAATTCCATACACCGGCATAATCCGGAGAACCAGGTGGATCTAAAAACAAACGCTTCATTACCTTTGCCCACAGAAATGGCACCGGAAATCGAAGACCAGGAAGATACCCTTCAAAGACGTATCAATAATTTCCCCTGGTGGTTGCCTGCCATTTTTCTAATTGCCATTATTACCGCTTATGCCATTGCCACAAGCGAAACATACCGCGAGTCCTTTCTGTTTATCGTGGTTGGATTGCGTGTTACTGTTGTAACGACTTTGATATCCTATTCAATTTCCCTGGTTATCGGCCTCATAACCGGATTAGGGCGCATTTCCAAAAACGTATTTTTCAAAAACCTGGCAACCCTGTATATTGAAATCATTCGCGGCATTCCCATGCTGGTGCTGATTTTCTATATTGCATTGGTGGGTGTGCCGTTTGCTGTTGAAGGTCTTAATGAGTTTGGGGTTTGGTTAAGCAGCATTGGTTTGGGTTTCTTAGGTACGCCACTCAGTAAACTGGGCATTCAGGCTGTTTCCATGAATTTGCGCGCCATTGTAGCCCTGTCCATAACCTATGGCGCCTATACTGCTGAAATCTTCCGCGCCGGCATTCAATCCATCGGCCGCGGGCAAATGGAAGCCGCGCGGTCACTTGGGATGAGCTATGGGCAGGCAATGCGGCACGTCATTTTGCCGCAAGCCATACGCAATGTGCTTCCTGCAATTGGCAACGATTTCATTGCCATGCTGAAAGACTCTTCCCTTGTTTCCGTTCTTGCAGTTCGTGATATTACTCAGGTCGCCCGGCTTTACTCAGGGCGATCTTTTCGTTTCCGCGAGGCCTATACCACCCTGGCGGTGTTATACCTCACCATGACTGTCTTACTTTCCATGGCTGTTCAGTTAATCGAAAGGCGAATCAGACGTGATGAAAAATAGCCCTTCTTTTCAACACACTTCACTCGT
>Ga0334890_1003994_pt1 | contig 14087 bp, 5 predicted proteins | sample GraSluR1_MG_3_FD_207220 | JGI IMG/M metagenome (GOLD analysis project Ga0334890, IMG submission 207220) | Sludge microbial communities from methane-producing bioreactor in Wageningen University, Netherlands - Granular Sludge_31_08-R1 | ecosystem: Engineered > Bioreactor > Anaerobic > Unclassified... | reverse complement strand
AGAGGAGGCGGGGGCGGGAAGGATCACCTGCTACACCCGGGGAGAGCTCTCGGCCCTCTTCGAAGAGCTCGGAGGAAGGGTCGTCTCCACCTCCAGCATGGCGGAGATGGAGCGGCTCCGCCTCGGCATTAACGGGCGTTTCCTCAAGGCGGAAGATGGATGGATCGAGGGGCTCGTCGCCGCCTTATGATATACCCCCTCGCCCTCCCCGCCCCGAGGCTCCGGCTCCCAACGAGAGGCTGTATCGCCCCTTCCAGATCCAATCCGGGCAGGTCACCTCCCGGCGAGGACCATCTCCGCCGTCCTCCTGGGGGTGTGCTTCGCCGGTGGGGCGTACCCCATCCGGATGAGGATCTGGGGGTAATCGACGCCGAGGATATCGACCATCCTCGCTCGGAGCTCCGGAATCGCCACCGGCTGGCTGAAGAGGTCGAACCTGACCCCGAGCTTCGTCGCCGTCAGAAAGAGCCGCTCAAACCTCATCCCCGCCTCGACCCAGGTCCCCTTGTCCTCGGCGTCGGTGGAAAGGATCCCGACGGCCGGGGAGGCCCTCATCAGGGCCATCTCCTTTCGGGCCCTGGACGCCGAGGTGTCGAAGGTCCCGAAGATGAACTTGCCGAAGTAGGACTCGAAGTCCGAGTAGCCGAAGGCGTAGCCGGGAAGGCCGTCCCAGGCGTCCTCGTCGTTTCTCCTGATCCACCGGGCGAGGTCCTTTCGGAAGGCCTTGTTCCCGAGCTGGATCCTGTGGGACTCCCCCAGGACCTCGGCCATCGCCGCCCTCTCCGCGGGGTCGGTGAGGACGTCGAGGCGGAAGCCCCCGTCTCCGACGGCTCTTTTCATCGCCTCGATCTTATCGGCCTCTATCGGCCGGTCGTCGTAGGCGCCGCGGTTGGTGTGCCTTTCTGTGATCTCGGGGAAGAGGTATGGCGGAAACTGCGGCGATGCTCCTCCATCCTCCTGGAACTTCACCACGGCAATCGTCTCGGCCTCGATCCCGTCGGGGAAGCGCTCGACCTGGTAGCCGAGATCGAAGTGCTCTGCGGCCAAAAGCAGGTTTGTGAGGAGGCACCCCAGGCTCATGTAGGTGGTCCTGTTCGTCGGCTCCACGTCGGGAAGAGTCCTCTCGAAGTCGGCTTTAACGGTGACCTCGTCCCCGTCAACGGCGAGCCTCCAGGGCTGGTTGTTCGGCCCCGAGGGGGCCAAGACCGCGTACCTGAGGAGGAACTCCAGCTTCTCATCCAACTCTTCCGACGCGGGGTAGTCCCCGGCGTCGACGCTCCAGGCGATAAGGTTCTTCTCTGCCATCGTAATCTACCTCTCCACCATCCATTTTGGCTTACGGGTTTTTGAGGCTTGTGGAGTTTTGGGTAGTGCACCGCAACTGAGTTGATCTCACTATCCATGATCTCGCGGAGACATGAGGCGGTTCGGTTGCATCTGATTTGCTCCAATAGGGGCATCATATTAGATGCGTTCCCTTGTTGTTGGTTTCAACCACATCAACTCGGTATAGGTAGACTACCGAGTTTTGTTGAATCGGAGAATTCTTGGATACCCTATTAAGGTTATTGCGGCACAATCGGCAACAAAACTGTAGATTATTAAATATAAATAATAATTATTCTATGTAGTTAATTCTCAGTTTGCTCCAATATTTCGAAAGAACGTCCATCAAATTCCTAATTCGCCTAGCGAGACCCCATTTTTCTAAGTTTCATTTCACTTCCTTTTATCAGCTCCTCTCCCTCTCGTTCTTTGGAGGGAGATTCTTCTTTTTAGCCCTGTGGCTCAGATACCACCCGCCCACCGGGATCATGACTGTAGTTATGATCCACTTCCAGTTATTCGAAATAAAGCTCATTATCTCGGCGCCGGGGCTGACCTCCACCACAATATCCCTTTTGAAGACCGGGAACTCGTAGGACCTCTCCTCCGATTCCACCCGTATGGTGGCGATGACTAGAAGCTTTAGGTCGTGGGTGCCGGGCACAAGAGGCGTTACATCCCATTCCCATTCCGCAAATCCGGGCGGGGGCGGGACTCCCTTCTTAACGTTTTCCTTAGGTTTAATCTCGAAGGCGTAGCCGCCTGTAAGGTCCGCGGTCGCCTGAAAGTCGTAGCTTATGGGGATCTCTCCGATCTCGACCTCGCCCTCGCCAGCCATCTCCTTCTCTGCAAGTTCTTTTGCCTTCTCCTTGCTGGTCTCTCTGGTTATTATAACCTCTACAGTCTCCGGCACGCCGACTGTCATCCTCTCCTCCGGATGGAAGAGTATCTGAGCTTTGGGCAGAAGCTCTAATGCTCGATCGATGGCCTTCTGGAACCTCACTTGTTCAGGTTCGATCTGAATTGGTTCTTCAGGTATCGTCGTCTCTGGATTCGAGTAGGGATACCTGCTCGAACCAGAGCTCTTTGATGTGGTTTTATCTTCATCTCTGTCTTTATCCAAATCGGGCTCTGAAGATGCAACAAAATCCCCGTCTTCTCTTCCCGAATCGGGTTCTAAAGATCCATCAGCATCGCCGGGGAATTTCTCGAAACCGGATACGTTGACCAAATCGGGTGTATATTGATCTTTATTGTTATCGATCCAAATATTATTTTCTTCGATATAACTTGATAATTCGTTGTAAATGCCTTTATCATAGCTGCTGATGTTGTTTTCGGATATTTCGATATCCTCGCTTGATTCCAGCTTGATGCCGATGCTATTGTTGATGATGGTGGATGATTCGTTGTAAATGCCTTTATCGTCGTTGCTGATGTTGTTTTCCATTATTTTGATCTCTTCGCTGGATTCCAGCCTGATGCCGATCCTGTTGTTGATGATGCTGTTATTTTTGACGGTGCTTGTATTGGTGTGCTTGAAGCTTATGCCTTCCTCATTTTTCCTGATGTTGTTATCCGATATTTCGATTTCTTCGCTGAATTCCAGCTTAATGCCGATGCTGTTGTCGATGATGCTGTTATTGATGACGGCGCTTGCATCGGAATATTTGAGACCTATGCCTCCATCGCGATTATTCTTGACAGTGTTATTTATAATAGTGATATTATGTGATTTGCTAATCTCTATTCCGTATAAATTGTTGCTGAGGCTGACGTTTTCAATCCTCGAATCGGTGGCGTTTTGGAGGCGGATCCCGTAGATGTTCTTTTCGAGCTTCAGGTTCATTACTGTTATGTTGTCGCAGTCTATGCAGTAAATGGTGCTCGCGTTGGAGGAGGAGTTGACGACTTCTCCCGATGCGTTCACGAGGTAGTAAATCGGCCTATCATCCACCAAATTGCTGGTATCTATATCGTTCTCACCGTCCGCCGCGAAGTTGTACTCGTTTTCGAAGATGGAGTTGTTTCTCAACGTATTGTTGGTGGAAGCGGTGAGGTTTATGCCGAATTCATTTAAGCTCGCGTTGTTTCCCGTGATCTCGTTTTGATCTGAAGCCAGAAGGTGAATGGCGTAATTGTTGCCGCTGAGATTGTTGCCGTTCAAGCTGTTATCAGCAGATCCCGCTAAGTAGATCCCATAAACATTGTATATGAAGTTATTATTCTTAATGGTGTTATTTTTTGAGGATTCGAGTCTTATCCCAGCATAATGACTTTCGTTCAGGCTGTTTTCAGCTATGGTGTTGTTATCCGAATTGTTCGCCCATATCCCATTTTCATTTATGGTAGCAGTATTGTTGATAATAATATTATTATTTGAGTTTACTTTGATGCCCGACCAAAGGTTTTCGTAACTCCTGATGGAGTTTGTAACGACAAATCCATCGACCGTTACGCCTTCCGCCGAGAGAGTGATCGCGCTCCCCTTCTGGCCGGCATCCACAACGGGTCTCCCGCCGCCGGTATCGACGCCCAGCAGCGTGAGCTGTTTCGTCACGTTCACGTTCTCGTAATAGGTGCCGCTTTGGACCTCGATGACGTCCCCAGGCTCGGCAGCGTCGATCGCCTCGGATATGCTGGTGTAGTTGCAGCCGCTCGGGCAGACGGCGATCACGTCGGCATGGGCCTGCCCCAGGACCAACAGGCACATCAGAGTCGCTGCCGCCAATTTTGGAATAAGGTTCTCGGAATTAACCGCCAAGGAGATCATCCCGTCGTCGATTGTAATATAGTGATTTTGAGCATAAAAAGTTTTGGAGTCTGCGTCCAAGACTCTCAAGCTCCTCACTTCTCTCAGACTCGCTGCTAATTTGTCAGATCGCAGGTCACACGGTAAGGCTCACCGGGAAGGTATCGGTTCCATTCGTCTTCTGTCAGGTTACCTCTCTCAACCCACGAGCAGGCATCTTCGATCATGTCATCGGGCCTCCAGTGCCAGACCCTGTTGGTCCCATCACCGCTTGCGGTGGCGACCCGTTCTCCGTCGGAGCTGAAGGCCACGGCCAACACAGGACCTTCGTGGGCCATGGTGGCAATCATGTCACCGGTCGCCGCATCCCAAATATTAGCGGTACCATCACATAATTCGATACCGCTTGCGGTAGCGATCCGTTCTCCATCTGGGCTGAACTCCACGTCAAGTATTTTGTTTTCGTAGGTCAAGGTGGCGATCGGGTCGCCGGTGGACGCGTCCCATACCTTGGCGGTACCATCATGGCTTCCGGTTACTACCCGTTCTCCTTCAGGGCTGAACTCCACGTCATTCACAAAGTCTTCATGGGTCATGGTGGCGATGGGATCGCCAGTGGACGCGTTCCACACCTTGGCGGTCCCATCATCGCTTGCGGTGGCGACCCGTTCTCCGTCGGGGCTGAACTCCACGTCATTCACCTCGACTTCGTGAGCCATTGTTGCGATGGGATCGCCGGTGGTCGCGTTCCATACCTTGGCGGTCCAATCATCGCTTGCGGTGGCGACCCGTTCTCCATCTGGGCTGAACGCCACGGCATACACCAAGCCTCCATGGGTCATGGTGGCGATCGGATCGCCGGTGGCCGCGTTCCATACCTTGGCGGTCCAATCACGGCTTGCGGTGGCGACCCGTTCTCCATCTGGGCTGAACGCCACGGCATACACCGAGTCTTCATGGGCCAGGGTGGCGATCGGCTCGCCGGTGGAAGCGTTCCACACCTTGGCGGTCCCATCACCGCTTGCGGTGGCGACCCGTTCTCCATCTGGGCTGAACGCCACGGCATACACCACGCCTTCGTGGGTCATGGTGGCGATCGGCTCGCCGGTGGCCGCGTTCCACACCTTGGCGGTCCCATCATCGCTTGCGGTGGCGACCCGTTCTCCGTGGGGGCTGAACTCCACGTCACTCACCCAGTCTCCATGGGTCATGGTGGCGATCGGGTCAATAGCAACTGGGTTCCAGACCTTGGCGGTACCATCATGGCTTGCGGTGGCGACCCATTCTCCGTCGGGGCTGAACTCCACGTCCAACACTGGGCCTTCCATAGGGCCTTCGTGGGTCATGGTGGCGATCAGATCGCCGGTGGTCGCGTCCCAGATCTTGGCGGTACCATCATGGCTTGCGGTGGCGACCCATTCTCCATCAGGGCTGAACTCTACGTCATTCACCATGTCTTCATGGCTCAAGGTGGCGATCAGATCGCCAGTGGTCGCGTTCCAGATCTTGGCGGTACCATCACGGCTTGCTGTAGCGATCCATTCGCCGTGAGGGCTGAACGCCGCAACATTCACCTCATCACCGTGGGTCATGGTGACGATAGGGTCGCCGGTGGTTGCGTTCCAGACCTTGGCGGTACCATCACGGCTTGCGGTAGCTATCCGTTCTCCGTCGGGGCTGAACTCCACTTCACTCACCCAGTCTCCATGGATCATGGTGGCGATCGGGTCACCGGTGGTCGCGTTCGAGACCTTGGCGGTACCATCACGGCTTGCGGTGGCTATCCGTTCTCCGTGGGGGCTGAACTCCACGGCATTCTCGCCGCCTTCGATGATCATTGTTGCGAGCAAGTCGCTGGTGGTCGCGTTCCAGACCTTGGCGGTACCATCATAGCTTGCGGTTGCTACCCGTTCTCCGTCGGGGCTGAACTCCACGTCATTCACGCCGTATTTGTGGATTATTGTTGCGAGCAGTTCGCCGGTGGTCACGTTCCAGACCTTGGCGGTACCATCATCATCGCTTGCGGTTACTACCCGTTCTCCGTCGGGGCTGAACTCCACGTCATGAACCTGTGAATCGTGGGTCATGATGGAGATCAGGTCGCCGGTCGCCGCGTTCCAGACCTTCGTGGTCCCGTCATTGCTTGCGGTGGCGACCCACTCTCCGTCGGAACTGAACTCCACGTCATTTATCCAGTATTTTTTGTTGTGAGCCATGGTAGCGACATGCCCTGCCAGCAAACTAAGGCCATGACGCAATGCCAGATCTCCCTGTGAGGTTGAATAACGCCGCATCGACTCCACAGCGAGGAGGATACTTATGGTTGGGTCATTATCTATTACCTGTTCTGACTTCGCCGCTAGCTCAATAGCTATTGTCTTCTGCCGATCTTTCTCGACCTCAGCGAAGGGTGATCCCTCGGGGACGAACATTATGCCTTGTAACTGATCGATTGTCAAGGTTCCGGAACCAGACACGTCGCCTTTGTCGGGATTATCCGAAATATTGAACTCCAGTCGTCTGACCTTATTTTGGTCAAAGACTCCGGCAAGGTCGCACTTATCTCCAGGTCTGACGCATACGAAGTTTTTGTAGAGGGCTTCAAGAGAAGACCATTCAGCAGCGACTCCAGGTCTACAAGAAACGCCGAAGGTGGTGCTGTCGTCGTACGCCATTCCGAACTCGATCGAATTCCGCTCTCCGCTGCTCTTATACGAAAACTCCAGCCCCTCAATTCCGGCGAGCTTCTTCGGGTCGACGTCTCTTGTGATCTTCACCCATCCATCTTCTTTCAGATCGTAAGAGATCTCCAGGGCGTTCCCCTTAGCTCCCGGCACGGTCTTGATCTCTATCGATGATCCCCTGTCGTCTCTGCTGATCTCCCATGCTGAGACGTCTTCCATGGCATCGATCACCGGGATGATCTCAGGCGATCGCTTCGTTCCGGGAGGGTCCTTCACGACCGCTCGATTTTCCGCTTTTTCGTAAGGCCCGCCCGGATGGTCTGCGAACCAGTCGAGGTTGAGCCAGACCTCCCCATCGGTGACGGTCTTGCCGGGGATGTCGCTCAATCCGTGTTCGCTCTTAATCCAGTCCAGGAGTTCGTCCACGTGAGGATCACTCTCGTTCCCCAGATAGACCTCTGCATATACATGGCCGACCTCGCCCGGCGTCCAGGCAAAGGTGACTCGCGTGGCTCCTCCCAAAGCTTCGATAAGGGACGACATCAGTATGGCAAAATCGTCGCAGTCTCCCCCTCCGATCGTCCCGTAAACTTCGCCGAGGCGGAGGGTTTGATTTGCGTAATTGTAGAGCTCTTTATCCGGAGGATCATACTGAGGGTACCATCTATTTTTTAGAATTTTATGAATTTCATTGATTTGATTTATATTAATTATTCCGGGATAGTCTTTTGCGATCTCCGCAGCGGTTTTTCTGATGTCATCGTTCTTCGGCTCAAATCTATCGCTGATCTCAGCCCCGATCCCCGCCACATCCAGCATCGGGGTCTGAGGGCCGTACTGCGCGACCGATGGACTGATAGAGGCGATCATAACGCATAATAGGCAGAAGCAAAGACGGGGACTCATGGTAAAAATAACTGTTCTGCGAGTATAAATTTTTATCGTAATTGCTGATTTCCAATAGTAAATATCATGCGCAGAACTCTTGATGCTTTAAAATGTGACCATGATCATCCATGAAAAGATCGGCTTCTAGATTCTGCGTCAAGACCTCAAGCTCATCACCTCTCTCAGCCTTGCAGCTAATTAGTCAGATCGCAGGTCACGCGGTAAGGCTCGCCGGGAAGGTATAGATTCCATTCTTCCTCTGTCAGGTTACCTCTCTCAACCACCGAGCAAGCATCTTCGATCATGTCTTCGGGTCTCCAGTGCCAGAGCTTAGCGGTCCGATAGCTAGCAGTGGCGATCCATTCTCCGTCGGGACTGAACGCCGCGGAATTCACGCCGTATTCGTGGGTCATGGTGGCGATCGGATCGCCGGTCGACGCATTCCAGACCCTGGCGGTCCGATAGCTAGCAGTGGCGACCCATTTTCCGTCGGGGCTGAACTCCACGGTATTCACCCCGTATTCATGGATCATGGTGGCGATCAGGTTACCGGATGCCGTGTTCCAGACCTCGGCAGTCCCAACGTTGGAATTCCAACCATTGCATGCGGTGGCGATCCGTTCTCCGTCGGGGCTGAATGCCACGTCATCCACCGAGCCTCCGTGGGTCATGGTAGCGATCATATCGCTGGTCGACGCATCCCAGACCGTGACGATCCGATAGCTAACAGTGGCGATCTTTTCTCCATCGGGGCTGAACTCCACGTCATCCACCGAGTCTCCGTGGGTCATGTTGGCGATCGGATCGCCGGTCGACGCATTCCAGACCGTGACGATCCGATAGCTAGCAGTGGCGATCCGCTCTCCGTCGGGGCTGAACTCCACGTCATCCACCGAGCCTCCGTGGGTCATGTTGGCGATCGGATCGCCGGTCGACGCATTCCAGACCGTGACGATCCGATAGCTAGCAGTGGCGATCCGCTCTCCGTCGGGGCTGAACTCCACGTCAATCCCCCCTCTTTCATGGGTCATGTTGGCGATCATATCGCCGGTCGACGCATTCCAGACCATTGCGGTCCGATAGCTAGCAGTGGCGACCCGTTCTCCGTCGGGGCTGAACTCCACGTCATTCACCCAGCTTTCATGACTCATGGTGGCGATCATGTCACCGGTTGCAGCGTTCCAGACCTTGGCGGTCCTGTCATTGCTTGCGGTCGCCACCCGCTCTCCGTCGGGGCTGAACACCGCGTCATTCACCAAGCCTTCATGGGTCATGGTGGTGATTGGGTCACAGGAATCCGCGTTCCACACCTTGGCTGTATCATCACCGCTTGCGGTGGCGACCCATTTTCCGTTGGGGCTGAAAGCCGCGGCATGCACCGTGAATTCGTGGATCATGGTGACGATCGTGTCACCTGTTGATGCATCCCATATCTTGGCGGTCCAATCCATGCTTGCCGTGACGACACGCTCTCCGTCGGGGCTGAACTCCACGTCCCACACATAGTCTTCGTGAGTCATAGTGGCGATCAGGTCGCCGGTCACCGCGTTCCATACCTTGGCAGTCCCAACGGAGGATTTCAAATCACTGCTTGCCGTGACAACCCGTTTCCCTTCGGGGCTGAACTCCACGTCATCCACCGAGTATTCGTGAGTCATGCTGGCGATCGGGTCGCCGGTCGCAGCGTTCCAGACCTTGGCGGTCTTGTCTTCGCTTGCGGTGGCGACCCGTTTTCCATCGGGGCTAAACGCCACTGCATTCACCCAGCTTTCGTGGGGCATGGTGGTGATTGGGTCGCCGGATGTCGCGTTCCATACCTTGGCAGTCCAAACCTTGGAATTCCAATCACTGCCTGCGGTGACGACACGTTCTCCATCGGGGCTGAACTCCACGTTATCCACGAATTTGCCGTGGGTCATGGTGACGATCAGATCTGCAGTGGACGCGTTCCAGATCTTGACGGCCCCACCATAGCTTGTGGTGACGACACGTTCTCCTTCGGGGCTGAAAGCTACGTCAGTCAGCTTGCTTTCATGGATCATGGTGGCGATCAGATCGCCGTTCGCCGCGTTCCAGACCTTGGCGGTCTTGTCTTCGCTTGCGGTGGCGACCCGTTTTCCATCGGGGCTAAACGCCACTGCATTCACCCAGCTTTCGTGAGTCATAGTGGCGATCAGGTCGCCGGTTGCAGCGTTCCAGACCTTTCCGGTCTTGTCATCGCTTGCGGTCGCGATCCATTCTCCGTCGGGGCTGAACGCTATGTCATCCACCGAGCCTTCATGGGTCATGGTGGCGACATGTCCTGCCAGCGAACCTACACTACTACGCAACGCAAGATCTCCTTCCGGGGTTGGGTATCGCCGCATCGACTCCACGGCGAGCAGAACATTTGTAGTCAAGTCTTGATCTCTGTGATCTCTGACCGTTTCCGACTTTGCCGCCAGCTCAAGGGCGATCGGCTTCTGCCTCTCTTTCTCGACTTCGGCGAAGGGCGATCCCTCGGGCACGAACATTATGCCATGCAACTGATCGATGGTGATCGTTCCGAACCCGCTTATATCCCCCCTACCGTGATTGTTCGAAATGTTGAACTCCAGCCTTCTGACCTTTTTTCGGTCAAAATCTTCGTTCTGGGTGCACTTATCTCCGGGCCTCAGGCAGATGACGTTCTTATTGAGGGCTTCAAGAGAAGACCATTCGTCAGCGACCCCTGGCCTCCAAGAGACGCCAAAGGTGGTGCTTTCATCGTATGCCATCCCGAGTTCGATCTCGTTCCTAGCTCCACCGCTCTTATACGAAAATTCCAGCCCCTCGATTCCGGCGAGCTTCTTCGGATCGACGTCTCTGCTGATCTTCACCCACCCATCTTCTTTCAGATCGTAAGAGATCTCCAGAGCATTCCCCTTAGCCCCCGGCACCGTCTTGATCTCTATCGATGATCCCTTGTCATCTGCGCCGGTCTCCCAAACTGAGGCGTCTTCCATGGCATCGATTACGGGGATGATCTCAGGCGATCGCTTCGTTCCGGGAGGGTCCTTCACGACCGCTCGATTTTCCGCTTTTTCGTAAGGCCCGCCCGGATGATCTGCGAACCAGTCGAGGTTGAGCCAGACCTCGCCATCAGTGACGATCTTGCCGGGGATGTCGCTCAGACCGTGTTCGCTCTTAATCCAGTCCAGGAGCTCGTCAACGTGGGGATCGCTCTCGTTCCCCAGATAAACCTCAGTGTAAACGTGGCCAATCTCGCCAGGAGTCCATGCAAAGGTGACTCTCGTAGCTCCCCCCAACGCTTCGATCAGAGAAGACATCAGTATGGCAAAATCGTCGCAGTCTCCTCCTCCTATCGTCCCCAAAACCTCGCCGAGGCGGAGGGTCTGATTTGCATAAAAGTAGCGTTCGTTGCCTGGGGGATCGTTTTGTTCTGACCAGCCACTTTTAAGAGTCTTATGTATTTCATTTATTTGATTTATATTAATCTGACCAGGATAGTCTTTTGTTATCTCCACAGCAGTTTTTACGATATCATCGTTGTTAGGCTCGAACCTGTTGCTGATCTCAGCCCTGATCCCCGCCACATCCAGCATCCGAGTCTGAGGGCCGTAAGGCGCGACCGATGGACAGATAGAGGCGATCATAACGCATAATAGGCAGAAGCATAGACGTGGACCCATGTGAAAAATGTCTGTTATGCCAGTTTAAATTTTTATCGTAAATGCTGATGTCCAATAGTAAATACCATGCCCAGAACACTTGATACTCAAAAAGGGATGAGGATCATCCATGAAACTGATCGGCTTCTCTCAAAATCGGTATATACATCCACCTATAATCTCATTTCTAGATGATCGAGAGGGAAAAGATTGCAGAGGCCGCTCGCGCCATAAAGGAATACTTCTCGCCCGTCGATCCGGTGGAGTTTGAGGCGGATACGGGCATCCGCGGGAGCGACTTTTGCGAGATCGTCCCTCAAGAGTTCGACGGCCAGATTTTCGCCATCGACGGTAGCAACGTCGTCGTCTTCGACCTCGGGAACGTCAGCCTGAACAGGATCAGGGCCGGCTACGTCGTCTACCGGGGAAGAGAGTGGCAGAAGACCGTCGTCACCTACGACGACCTCTTCACCGCAGATCGGGAGAATTACCGCCGGCACTTCGATAGATACCGGCGGGGAATCTTCGGCCTCGAGGAGCCCTTCGAGCTGAAGACTGAAGAGGAGCTGGACCGGATATCGACCTTCTTCAGAGACCTCCAGGAGCACGTCGCCTTATCCGAGGCCGTATCGGAGGCTGCGGCCGGTGATCTCGTCCTCTACGACGGGGGCTTCTCTCTCTGGAGAGACCCCTACTATCGAGAGGTTTTAAACAAAATATTCGAGCAGGCCGAGAGGAGGGGGATCGACCTTCTCGCCGTCAGCAAGTCTAGCAAGCTCTCCTGGGGGCAGGGAATCGCAAGGCCTCTCGTAAAATCCACCGATCGCGTCGGGAGCCTGGCGGTGCCGGAGGGGCCATGGCGCGTCCAGCTCAGCGGCAAAAAGGTGATGAAAGAAGAGCCATGGCGCGGAAAGACCTATGTGGCGAAATTTCACCCGCGCTCGACCCACGCCTTCAGGATCGACGCGCCCGACCACGTCGCCGAGCACATAGACGAGGCCCTGGGCCGAGCTGCGATGTACGCCCGATCATCCGAGAGTTTGGGATACCCCCACGCCCTCTTCAGGGCTCACCAGGACCTGAAGATCTCGGTCCAGGAGAGAAACTTCACCCGATTGTCTTTGTTCGAGGGTCTCCGGGCGGAGGGGTTGAACGAGAAGGAGATCCGCGGAGCCCTCGATTATCACGAGATTCTGGACGGACTATCGAGGAGGTAGAGATGGCAGATCTATCAGACGAGAGAGGGAAAGGGGAGCATGGGACAGAGCCCATATCGTCGGCTGGCGAAGACGAGGTCGAAAGGGAGTATCAGATCACGAAAAAAGACGACAATTCAAGCCCCTACCACAAGATCATTTCAAAAGACGTGAGGGAGTACCACTTCATCGTCCCGAGCGAGGAGTGGGTGGAGCTGGGGGAGATCGTCTCGATCCACGACCGAAGGGCCGAGATGGACGCGACTTTTCTTGCCAGGATCACCGACATCCGGCACGACTCCAACTACGACGGAAACTGGGACACGGTGATCCGGGGTGACGGCTTCTACGACTCCGACCACATATTCCACCGAGTGGTGGCAGAGCCTCTCGGCTGCATAACAAAAGAGGACGGGGGGAAGGAGCGGTTTCGAAAGTCGAGGACGATCCCCGCCAAGTTCTCTCCGGTGACCAAGGCGGAGAAGGACGAGTTCCGGTTCCTTGCGGAGGTGATGGGGGATATCGAAGTGGGTCGGCTCAGAAACGGAAGCCGGGAAGTTAAAGAGATACCCGTTGCCCTTCACAGCGAGGCGATGGACCACCACATGGGGGTCTTCGCCACGACCGGGATGGGAAAATCGAACTTCATGAAGGTCTTCGCCGCCTCCTGCATGAAGAAAGCCTCCTCGAAGGATTCGAAGTTCGGCCTGTTGATCGTCGACCCCCACGGCGAGTACATCCTGGGCAAGAAGGGGACGAAGGGGCTCCTCCACCTGGACCGGTACAGGAACGGGATCGTCAGCTACTCCACCGACCCCCGGCACCTCAAAGACCCCCTCGTCTCACAGCTGACGGTAAAAAGGAGCGAGATCCTCCCCCAGGACATCGAAGTCCTCTACGATTGGACCTCCGCCCAGAGTCAGGCACTTGAAACTGTATCAAGGGTATTCAACGGAGAAAACTGGCTGGATGAGATACTGACACCCGAGGGAACGGCAAAGATGATCGCCGAAAATTACCACAAAGATACCGTGGGTAAAATCAACAGGACTCTAAAGAACATCTTAGAAAATAACAAGTACATTTCGGACCTCACCTCCAGCGTTCCCGGCATCATCTCAAACCTCATGGAGGGGAAGGTCGTCCTGGTGGACATCCCCACCCTCGGCGAGAGGTCGGAGCTCTTTCTCCTCTCCCTCTTGTCCCGCACCATCCTCGATCGGTACAAGAGGGAGAGCGCCGAGGGCGCTAGGGGGAAGTGCTGCCTCATAACGGTGGAGGAGGCGCAGAGGGTTCTTGGCGGAGGGGAGGGGAGCCTCGCCCGATTCGAGTCGATCGCTCGGGAGGGGCGGAAGTTCGGCGTCGGTCTATGCGCCGTAACCCAGCAGCCTAAGCTGATCGATAAACAGCTCCTCTCCCAGTTCAACACCCTCGTCATCCTGGGCCTCGCCGACAGAAACGATCGGACCCGCCTGGAGGAGTCGGCGAAGCAGGATCTGTCGACTCTGGACGTCGAGATCCAGACCCTGGAGAAGGGGGAGGCGATCATCAGCACCCTGAAGATCCCCTTCCCCGTCCCCGCCAGCATCCA
>Ga0334890_1003993_pt1 | contig 14092 bp, 13 predicted proteins | sample GraSluR1_MG_3_FD_207220 | JGI IMG/M metagenome (GOLD analysis project Ga0334890, IMG submission 207220) | Sludge microbial communities from methane-producing bioreactor in Wageningen University, Netherlands - Granular Sludge_31_08-R1 | ecosystem: Engineered > Bioreactor > Anaerobic >... | reverse complement strand
CTAGATGTTCAAATAATTATGGGCCTTATCAATTTCCAGAGAAGCTTATTCCATTGATTATTAAAAATATATTAGAAGGAAAAGATTTACCTGTATACGGAGATGGGAAGAATGTTAGAGATTGGATCTATGTTAAAGACCATTGTAAGGCGATAGATTTAGTTTTAGAAAAAGGTAAGATGGGCGAGGTATATAACATAGGCGGTTCTACTGAAAAACAAAACATAGAAATAGTTAAAATCCTTATAGATACAATTAAAGATTTGATAAAGAAAAATCCAGAATATAAATCTATTCTAAAGATTGATTTATCTAGTATTAATTATGATTTAATTAAATATGTAAAAGATAGAAAAGGGCATGACAAAAGATATGCTGTAGACTCTACAAAAATAAAAAATGAGTTTGGGTGGCGTCCCGAAACCAATTTCAAAGAGGGCATAATACAAACCATTAAATGGTACCTTGAAAATCGAGATTGGATAGAAAATGTCGTGTCTGGAGATTATCAAGAATATTATGAAAGAATTTATAAAAATATATGAAAATGAACAAGGATTTAGTTAAAAATTTTTTATTTGCTGGGACTATTGTTGCCATAGCTAAAGATTTAAAATCGTTATTTTTTAATATTAAATCTTTGATTCTTCATGCAAAAAATTATTATATTATAGCTCATCGGAAAATCACAGAAGAATATCTTCATTTTGGTTGTGGTAATGATTATAAAGAAGGATTTATTAATCTTGATATGAATAAAAAAGCGGATTTTTATTTGGATGCTCGTAATAAACTTCCATTTAAGAATGAAACGATTGAATATATTTACAGCTCTCATTTTATTGAGCATTTGAACAATGATGAACTATCGAGGCATTTTAAAGAATCTTTTAGGGTTTTAAAATCAGGTGGGATTTATAGAATATGTGTGCCTGATTTTTTGAGTTTAATAAAAGTATACCTTACAAAAGATAATCAATGGATAAAAATGGCAGAAAAAGAAATTCTTTTTAATTTTGATTATATTTCTGATAGTCTTGTTTCTTATGGGGATTATTTAGATCGTGCCTTGCATGAAAATGGTTCACATAAAGTATTTTTAGATTATGAAAGAATAAAAAAGATGTTAATTAATGCTGGATTTAAAGAAGATAATATTAAATTGGTAGAATATGATGTATCAATAGATTTAGATAAAAGGAAAAATTTTTCAATTTATATAGAAACAAAAAAAATAATTAATCAAAAATTATAATTTGTATGTTTAAGCAAAAAGACAAAAAAAGTATTTATGTAACGCAACCGGCGTTACCTCCATTAAAAGAATATTTAAAATATTTAAAAAAAATTTGGGGGAGTAAAATTCTTTCTAATAATGGTCCTTTTCATCAACAGCTTGAAAAAGAATTGGCTAAATATCTTAAGGTAAAATATATTTCTTTGTTTTCGAACGGAACACTTGCTCTTGTAACAGCTTTACAAACTTTGGAGTTAAAAGGAGAAGTTATTACGACACCTTTTAGTTTTGTAGCTACTACTCATTCTTTACTTTGGAATCATATAAAACCTGTTTTTGTAGATATAGATCCAACAAATTTTAATATAGATCCAGACAAAATTGAAAGAGCCATTACATCAAAAACCTCAGCCATTTTTCCTGTTCATGTGTATGGGAATCCTTGTAATGTTAGGCGTATTAAAGAAATCGCGGACAAATATCATCTAAAAGTAATTTACGATGCTTGCCATACTTTTGGAGTTACTGTTGATAATATTCCTGTATTAAATTTTGGAGATATTTCAGTAATGAGTTTTCATGCCACTAAAGTTTTTAATACTTTTGAAGGAGGTGCTATTGTGTGCCATAATAGAAAGACGAAAGAGCAGGTTGATTATTTAAAAAATTTTGGTATTACTAGCGAAATTCAAGTAGAGGCCCTTGGTCTAAACGCTAAAATGAATGAGGTGCAGGCAGCAATGGGCTTATTGCAATTAAAATATGTGGATGGCTATATTACTAAACGTAAAATAGTTATTGAATCATATCGTAAGCAATTAAAAGAAATAAAAGGAATTTCCTTTTTAAATGATTTTCCGGGTGTTAAACATTGTTATTCCTATTTTCCAATTTTAGTAGATAAAGATAAGTTTGGTATAACTCGTGATGAATTATATAATAAGCTCAAACAAAATAATATTTTTAGCCGCCGATATTTTTATCCATTAATTAGTCAATATCCAATCTATCAAAAATTAAAATCTGCTAAACCCGGTAAAATGCCAATAGCTGAACGAATAGCAGAGCAGGTTTTATGTTTACCGCTTTATCCAGGGTTAAAAGAAAATACAATAAAAGATATAGTGAAAATTTTAAAATCTTAAATGAAATAAAATCATATCATATTTTTTTATTATGTTTTAATTATTTATTTTTGATATTTTAAAATATTTTTAAATAAAATTTTTTTGAAGATAATTGCAATAGTTGGTTTTATATAATATAAAAAAATTAAATGGCAAATAAGAAAAAAAGTTATAATTTAGATGATTTAGTTGATACTTATAATATTGATAATATTTATGAACAATATAAACGGTTTGAATTTCTTGATAAATTAAATAATTATATTAATCTTAAAAAATCAACAGTTTTAGAACTTGGATCAGCTACGGGTCAAATGACAGCAATATTATCAAAAAAAGCAAAAAAAGTAACAGCAGTTGATGGTTCAGCTAAATTTATCAAGATAGCTAAATTACGAGTCAAAAATAAAAAAAATGTTGGGTTTTTTAAATCTTACTTTGAAGATTTTAAAATAGAGATAAAATATGATTGTTTAGTTATGCATCATATTTTAGAGCATATTAAAGATCCTGTTTATTTATTATCTAAAATCCAAGAATTTCTTAATGATAATGGCATTTTAGCAATTTCTGTTCCTAATGCATGTGCTCTTTCAAGACAGTTAGCTGTTAAAATGAATATTTTGCCCTCGGTTTATGCCTTGTCGCCCAATGATAAAAAACATGGCCATTATCGAATTTATGACTGGAAAACACTAGAGGAAGAATTAAAAAAAGTAATTTAAGAATTATAGGAAAGCATGGACTTTCTTTTAAACTTTTTTCAGACGAGCAAAACGTTCAAATGCTTAATATGAAAATTATTGGAGAAAAACAGGTAAAAGCTCTTTGGCAGCTAGGAGACGAAATGAAAGAAGTTGCTGGGGCAATAATGATTATTGCAAAAAAAAATGAATAAAAATAAAAGGATTAGTTTTATTGAAAAAAATAAAAAGAGAAGTAAGCTTATAGATATTTTGCCACTTAAAATGCCTCTAGGTTTAAATATTGAGCCTACTAATATGTGTAATTTTCGATGTGTTCAATGTGCATTATCTTTAAAGGAATTTGATGAAATTGTAGGGAAGAGAAGGCATTTGTCAATGAATCTGTATAAAAAAATTGTTAAAGATATCAAGAGCATGGGAAAGCTGAATAACTTAAATTTATATGGAGATGGCGAACCATTATTACATCCAGATATAGTTGAAATGGTTAAAATTGCAAAAAAAAATGACATAGCAAATGCGATTACAATAACGACAAATGCATCATTATTGACAAATGATTTATCGAATAATTTAATTAACTCAGGGTTGGATTATTTAAGAATTTCTGTGTATTCAATTTATAATAATCAATTTAAAAAGATTACACAAACAAAATATAACGCAGATCTTATCTATAATAATGTTGCAAGGCTTTTTAAAAATAGAATGAAAAAAAATAAAACCACACCCTTTATTTATGTAAAAATGATAGATACATATGGTAAGGAAAACGAAGAATTTTTATCAAAATATTCTTCTATTTCCGATGAAGTTAATATTGAAACTCCAATGAATTGGACCGGTTATAAGAATATTGACTTGATAGGAAAAATTGATAAAAATCATCAGACAAATACAAAAACCTTAGAAGGTTATTATGGAAAACAGAATATATCTAATTATAAAAGAATTTGCACGACACCATTTTTATCTTTAACTATCAAAAGCGATGGAGATGTATGCGTCTGCATAGTTGACTGGAATAGGGGTACAAAAGTAGGGAATATTGCAAGGTCATCATTATCTGAAATTTGGTATGGGAAAAAATTACGCGAATTTAGAAAAATGCAGATTGAAGGTAGGAGACATGAAAATGAATCTTGTAAAAATTGTGATTTTATACATTGTAATCCAGACAACATGGATAATTTTACTTCTGAGAAATATAATGAAATTTTAAATTATAAAAAAGATTTATGAAAAATGTTTTAGTCTTTCCTTGTGGTTCAGAGATTGGGTTGGAAATAAATCGATCTTTGGCCTATTCAAAGCATTTTACTTTATATGGAGGAAATAGCGTTGACGATCATGGAAGATTTGTTTATCAAAATTATATTTCGGGAATTCCTTTTGTAGACAAAGCTAATTTTATTAAGGAAATAAATAAAATTGTTGAATTGCATAAGATTGATTTTATAATACCCGCCCATGATTCGGTTCTTTTAAAAATGGCAGAAAATCAAGGCTTAATTAAAGCGGTAGTTGTTACTTCTTGCGTCGAAACTTGTGAAATATGTAGATCTAAGAAAAAAACATATGATTTTTTTAATAATATTATTCCCACGCCAATAATTTATAACATAGATCAAAAAATTAATTTTCCAGTTTTTTTAAAACCAGAAGTAGGGCAAGGAACAAAAGGAGTTTATAAAGCTAATACAAAAAAAGAAATTGATTTTTATTTTAGAAAAGACCCGACGCTTCTTATTTTAGAATTTTTACCAGGAAAAGAATATACGGTAGATTGTTTTACGGATAAAAATGGTAATCTTTTATTTGCAGAAGGTCGAGAAAGAATAAGAATTTCTAACGGCATTAGCGTTAATTCAAAACCAATAAAAAATTTTAGTTTTCAACGATTTGCAAGAATAATAAATGAAAAACTTTCATTTCGAGGTGCTTGGTTTTATCAAGTTAAAGAAAGATCAAATGGAGAGATTGTTTTGATGGAAATTGCCCCAAGAATTGCTGGAACTATGGCTTTATATAGGGTTTTAGGAATTAATTTTGTTCAACTATCTTTATTCGATAGGATGGGAGAAGATATTAGTATTCTAAAAAATAAATTTGATATTGAAATAGACCGTGCGTTATTTGCAAGATTTTCATTTAAAAAACATTTTTCCTATATTTATATTGATTTAGATGATACTATTATTTGTGATAATAAAATCAACACAGATGTTATAAAATTTCTTTATCAAGCTAAAAATATGGGTAAAAAAATAATTTTACTTTCAAAACATAAAGAAGATATTAAAAAAACTTTATCTAAGTTTGCAATTAGTGATTTACTGTTTGATAAAATTATTTCAATAAAAGAGAATCAAAATAAGGTTAATTATATAAAAAAGATAAATTCAATTTTTATTGATGATTCATTTGATGAACGTAAAGCAGTTTTTGATGAATTAAATATTCCCGTGTTTAGTCTAGACAGCATCGAAGCTTTATTATTTTGGAAAGTTTAATTTTTTTATATTTTTTAATTATTAAGATGCAAAAAATAGTACCCATTGTAAGCGTTTGTGTTCTTACATATAATCATGAAAAGTTTATAAAAGAATGCCTTGAAGGAATATTAAAGCAGAAAGTAGATTTTGTATACGAGATTATTATTGGCGACGATTTTTCAACAGACATGACTCAAAAAATTTGTCAAGAATATGTTAGAAAATATCCTGATAGAATAATTCTTATTAGCAGTGAGAGAAATACAGGAGCAGTAAGTAATTGGCAAAGAATTCAGAATGCTTCTACAGGAAAATATATAGCAATTTGTGAAGGAGATGATTACTGGGTTGATGCAAGTAAATTACAAAAACAAGTTGATTTTTTAGAAGTTAATCCTGATTATTCTGTTTGTTATCAAGATGCAAAAGTAATTAATGAGAATAGTTCTATCATTAATCATAATTATGGACATAGAAAAGATTTTAACAGCGAGGAATTAGTAAAAGGACCAATAATTCCTTTACATAGTTTATGTTTTAGAAACATTTTGAAAGATTTTCCGATCGAAGCATATAAAATGGTTGGGAATCATAGTTTTATTATTTCTAGGCTAGGTTTATATGGAAAAGGGAAATGGATTGGAGATTCTATTTTGCCTGGTAGATATAGAGTTCATTCAGGAGGATCTTGGTCAAATAAAGACAAAGAAGAAAAATTATTTATATCTAGCAATACTTGTTTTTGGATTTACCAGTATTATAAGAGAATAGGAAAAGAAAAATATGCTAATTACTGGAAAAATAAATTTCGTCGCGCAATTTTAAATATAAATAGTAGCAATAATATTTTATCTTTTCAAATTAGTAAACACTTTATAAGATTAGGTTTTTTGAATAAATTATTGCAAATAAAATTTAGGAAAGAATAATTTTAAATAATGGAACAAGAAAAATCAATTTTTAAAAGGGTCGTTGATAGTTTCAAAAAAGATGGGTTTAAAAAAACTCTTTATAAGAGTTTTAAGTTTATAAAAGAAACTGGGATTTTTAGTTTTTCTAATGATGTTAGGGCTTTTTGGCTTGAAAACAGAGAAATTCCTAATTTTGGTGATATGCTAACCCCATATTTAATTGAAAAGTTGACAGGTAAAAAGCCTTATTTAGTAAATAAATATTGCTACAAAGATCATTATCTTATTGCTGGAAGTATATTTAATAAAGCTAATAAAAATTCTATAGTTTTTGGAAGTGGTATAATGAGAAGAAAAGAAAAAATTAAAAAACCTAAAAAAATTTTAGTTGTGAGAGGACCATTAACTAGAAAAAGATTAATAGAGCTTGGATATGAGTGTCCTAAAATTTTTGGTGACCCTGCTTTATTACTTCCTTTGTTGTATAAATCCAAAATTGATGGACAATATAAAAAGTATAAAGTAGGTATCATTCCTCATTTTATAGATTATAATTATGTAAAAAATCAATTATATAAAAATAAAGGTATTCTAATAATTAACCTTTTAAATCCGATAGAAAAAGTAGTAGACGATATAGTAAGATGTCATATAACTATTTCAAGCTCGCTTCATGGATTAATTACTTCCCATGCTTATAATATTCCATCTCTTTGGGTTAAATTTTCTGATAATTTATTTGGAGATGATACAAAATTTTATGATTATTTATGCTCTGTGAAAATTCAATTATATGAACCTTTAGATTTTAGGTTTTATGTTCCTACCCCGGAAGAGATAGAAGCTAATTTTAGAAAAAAAGAAAATTTAATAAATGTAGACAGGGATATAATATGGAGATTGCAAAAGAATTTATTAAATTTATGGCCATTATCTAAAAACGTTGACATGGAAAATATTTTCTATAAAGAAAAAGAATTTTGTTTTGAAAATAAAGGATTAAAGACGGGGAAATAAGGGTAAACAAAAAGTATTTTATAAGCAATAAAAAAAGAAAAAAATAAAGAAAATTGGTATTTTAATATTACAATGAGTGCTTTAATTATGTTAATCGTTTATAAAAGTTGTTTTAAAATAGATAGTTTTTAAATATAAACATAAATATGAAAATAGCTTTTTTAAGTCATAAAACCAGAGAGACGTCCTTTAGGGAGTGTGGTTCTATTTTAGAAGGAATGAGAGATCTGGGTCATGAGGTTTCGTTTATTTCTTTAAATATTCCTTTAGATACTGATAGTTTAAAGCATTCTTTTCAAATAACTTCTAGACCGTATGATAAAGTAATTAGAAGAACTTTAGAAGATGTTCGTTTTTGGGAAAAATTAGATGCAGATTTGGTTATATCTTTTACTAAGCTAAATCCTTTATGTACAAAAATTGTGAAAGCCATAAAAAAGGCCAATAAGTTTTTGATTATAAAGGCAGATACAGACGGGACCTTAGGATTTCCTCTTGTGCGTCGCTATATGAAAGTCATAAGTTTTACTAAAAATCCTCTAAAATATATACTTCGTCAAATTAAATGGAGATTTCCAATAAAATATTTTATTCAACAACAAATAAAATTAATTGAATTAGCAGATGCTGTTATTATTGAAAGTCCTGAAGCTTTGAGTAACGTTGCTTTTATTTTATATTATTGGCAGTATCAAAATTTAATAGAAAAACTTTATTTTGTCCCCAACCCTGTTAACGATAGAATGATATACTCTTCTATTAATAAAAAAGAAAATATTATAATTTGCGTAGGACGATATGATCAAAAAGATATAAAAAATACAGATGTGATGGTAGATTCACTTATAGAATTTTTAAAAATAAAAAAAGAATTTAGAGCTATAATTATAGGAACTGGAGAGAAAGATATAAAGTTGCGTCTCTCTCATTGTTCACCAGAAGCTAGGTCGAAGATAGAAGTTATGAGCTATAAGCCTCATGAGGAATTATATAAATTTCTTTCTTCTTCAAAGATCTTCTTCCATCCTTCACGATTAGAGAGTTTTGGTATAGCGGCTGCTGAAGCAGTTTGCATGGGGAATTCTATTGTTGGGGGGCCTCTTGAGCCTCTGAGATATCTTTCATCTAATGGTTTTTCTGGTACTATTGCCAGTGACTTTAAAATGAAACATATGGTCAGTGCTCTTTTAGAAGAATCTTTAAAATGGGACAGAGACGTAAGTAAAGATGAAAAAATTTCTAATTTCTGGAGAAAAAGACTAGAGAAGAAAAAAATAGCAGAGGAAATATTAAAAATTGTTTATATTTTAAAAAATAAAAGTTTTTCCAATGAAATTTAGGAAGTATTAATGATTGACAATGAAATTAGGTGAATGAAATATGTTTTTTAAAATGATAAGCTATGATTATTTTAGGCTTGCAAAAAACAAAATAATAATTTTATTTGAATAAAAATTTTCTTTATTGTATTATAAAATATATGAACAAAGACAAAAAACTCCAAAAGGTGGTGTACGTTGGGATGAGTGCAGATTTAATACATCCTGGTCATTTAAATGTTATCAATAAAGCCAAAGAGCTTGGTACAGTTGTGGTTGGGCTTCTTACTGATAAAGCAATTGCTAGTTACAAGAGACTACCATTTTTAAATTATGAGCAGAGAAAGACAATAATGGAAAATATAAAAGGCGTGGAGAAAGTTATTCCTCAAGAAACTCTCGATTACGTGGCTAATTTAGAAAAATTAAAACCTAATTATGTTGTTCACGGAGATGATTGGAGGGATGGGGTTCAGAAGAAAACTCGCGAAAGGGTGATTGAGGCTCTTAAAGAATGGAACGGTGAACTAATAGAAGTTCCTTATACAAAAGGGGTTTCATCCACTTTACTAAAGGAATTTTCAAGGCAAGTTGGGATAACGCCAGATCTTAGGATGAAAACATTTCGACGCTTAATTGATGCTAAGCTGATAGTTAGAATAATAGAAGCACACAATGGTCTTACTGGTCTTATAGTCGAAAATATTAAGATTAAAAATGATGATTGTTTATGTGAGTTTGATGGCATGTGGTTAAGCAGTTTAACTGATTCAACTGCTAAAGGGCGGCCAGATATAGAATATGTTGATTTGACTTCCAGGGTTCATACTTTAGATAACATTTTAGAAGTAACGACCAAACCTATAATTTTCGATGGCGACACAGGGGGTCTTATTGAGCATTTTGTTTTTAATGTAAAGACTTTAGAGAGAATGGGAGTTTCAGCAATTATTATTGAGGACAAAATTGGTCTTAAAAAAAATTCTTTGTTTGGCACTGAGGCAAATCAAGTTCAAGATGATGCAGAGCATTTTGCTAAAAAGATAGAGATGGGCAAGAAATCTCAGGTGACTCAAGATTTTATGATTATTGCTCGAATCGAAAGTCTTATTTTAAAGAAAGGAGTAAAGGACGCTTTAGATCGAGCTCGTATTTACATTGAGTCTGGGGCAGACGGAATCATGATTCATAGTAAAGATAGTAAACCAGATGAGATATTCCAATTTTGTGGGGAGTATAATAAGTTTAAAGAAAGAAGGCCATTAGTAGTTGTTCCGTCTACTTATAGTCAAGTTTATGAGAAGGATTTAATTAATTATGGCGTTGATGTTGTTATTTATGCTAATCATTTACTTAGAAGTGCTTATCCAGCCATGGTTGAGGTTGCCAAATCAATATTAAAAAATAAAAGAGCTAAAGAATGTGAAGAGTTATGTATGTCTATAAATGATATTTTGAATTTAATTCCCGGTGGTAAATAAAATAATAAATAATGCTAGATTGCAGTCAATTTTATAATCTTATTAAAAGCAACGGAATAGATTTTTTTTCTGGTGTTCCTGATTCTTTATTAAAAAATATTTGTGATTATATTACTGATAACATTCCTTCAGAGAAAAATATTATAACAGCAAATGAAGGTGGTGCTATAGCTTTAGCTACTGGTTATTATTTAGCGACAGGAAAAGTTGGGTTGGTTTATATGCAAAACTCTGGACAAGGAAATGTGATTAATCCGCTTCTTTCTCTTGCTGATTCAGAAGTTTATTCAATTCCAATATTACTTATGATAGGTTGGCGAGGTGAGCCGGGCGAAAAAGATGAGCCTCAACACATTAAACAGGGTAAAGTCACCATTCCACTACTAGAAACATTGAAGATTCCTTATGAAATACTGCCAAAGAAAATTATTGAAGCAAAAAAAGTTTTAGAAAAGGCTGTGCATTTTATGAAAAATCAAAATTCTGTTTATGCTCTGGTTGTGCGCAAGGGAACTTTTAAGGATTATTTATTAAAGAAAAAACCTCAGGCTTGCTACAAGTTGTTTCGCGAAGAAGCTATAAAGATTATAGTAGATAATTTAGGAGATAAAGATATTATTGTTTCAACAACAGGAATGACATCAAGAGAATTATTTGAATATCGTGAAAAAAAAGGGTTAGGACATGAAAAAGACTTTTTGACTGTTGGTTCGATGGGGCATGCTTCAAGGATTGCTTTAGGGATTGCTTTATCAAAACCCAGTCGTCAGGTTTATTGTTTAGATGGTGATGCTTCAGCAATAATGCATATGGGGGCTTTATCTACCATAGGAAAGGTCGCGCTTAAAAATTTTAAACATATAGTTATTAATAATGGTTCTCATGAATCTACTGGTGGGCAACCAACGGCTGGTTTTATAATTAATATAGCTGGTGTTGCTAAAAATTGTGGTTATAAATTAACTTTAACCAGCCAAGATCTAGGTGATTTTAAAAACAAATTAAACGAACTAAAATCAAGTGACGGACCATCTCTTTTAGAAATTAAAGTGTCTAAGGGACATCGCGATGATTTAGGAAGGCCCAGTATTTCTCCAATAAAAAATAAAGAAAATTTTATGCGATTTTTGCAAGAGAATTAAAATCGTTTTTTATTTTATGATATTCATAAAACCCAAATCTACTAAATTTTATAAAATGCCCACAGGGGTTTATTTTGGTCGCGAAAGCTTAATAAAGGCACCACGTATTCTAAAAGCTAAAAAGGAATTAAAAAAAGGGCTTTTAATTAATGGTTCTCATCTTTCAAATGATTTTTATTTTTCTAAATTTTTATTAGATTTATCTAAATCCATAGAAGTTGTTCAATACCCATTTAAAATTTCTAAGTCCAATTTTTCCTCAATTAATGAATTGACAGATTTTTGTCGTTTTCATAAATTTAATTTTATATTGGCGGTAGGCGGTGGTACTATTCTGGACACAGCAAAATGTGCAGCTATTTTAAGTTTCAATAAGGGCAAAATCGAAGATTATGTAAAAACAAAAACAAAAGTTTTGCAAAATAAAGGTCTTTTGTTTATAGCAATACCAACAACAGCTGGAACAGGTAGTGAAGTTAGCCCTTGGGCTACTGTATGGGGAAATGATTATAAGAAATATTCTTTATCATCATCGCAATTTATGTTTCCTGATATTTCTTTCGTTGATCCGGCTCTAACCGATTTGTTGCCCCCTTATGAGACTGCAACTAGTGGCATAGATGCTTTATGCCAAGCAATTGAATCTTATTGGAATGTAAATCACAATCCCGTTTCTGGTAAATATGCTCTCGAGGCAATAAAAATAATTAGTTGTAATCTTGAGAGTACGGTTAATAAACCAAATCAAAAATTTAGAAACAAAATGGCCTGGGGTTCATTATTAAGTGGCTTAGCATTTTCGAATACCCAAACTACTATTTGCCATGCCGTTTCTTATCCTATTTCTATTCATTGGAAAATTGCTCATGGTCAAGCTACTTCTTTAACTTTGCCAGTTTTTTTTGAATATATAGTTCCTATTTTACCTATTAATCGTCAAAAAAAATTATTGGAAGCAATTGGATCAAAAACAATAAATAAGGCAGCTGATAAAATTAGAAAATTAATGCTAAATATTGGATTAAAAACATCTTTTAGAGAATTAAATATAGACAAGAAAGGCATTGGTATTATTACAAAAGAAGGTTTTCATCCAGATCGTATGAAAAATTCACCGCTGGTACCTTCTCTTCGAGAATTAAAAAACCTTCTAGAGTCTATTTTATAAAGAATTCTTTTGGTTATTATAAAGATTGAATTTATTTACAATTATTAAATTTTTAAGAAAATTTTACAATATGGGTCAACAAAAAATACAGTTTAATGAAAAGAAAATAGTTTTTAGTCTTCAGCAGATTAAATCATTCCTGGACGAAGAAAATATAAAATATTGGCTTAATTTTGGCACTTTATTAGGTGCTGTTAGGGATAAGAAGATAATTAGTTGGGACAATGATATTGATTTATCTGTTTCTGTTTCTGAAGTTAATAAGGTTCTAAAAATTATTCCAAAAATGTCTAAATTAGGATGGCGGGTTGATGTAACTGATCCAGCAATTTATTTTTCAAAAAACAAAGAAACTTTGCCAATAGGAATATCTATTTATAGATTTTTTGAAGATAAAGCTTGGGTTTTTTGGATAAATAAAGATCCTAGGTTTTATGCAATTACAAAACATTTTTACAGGATTGCAGATAAGATAAAATATAAAAAGTATCATAGAAAGATTCCTTTTTTGGAAAAATTTTTATATAGTTTAATTCCGTCTTCTTTTCATTCCTTGACTAGAAAAGTATTTTTTAAAATTAGTTATTTTTTTGGGAAAAAAGACACCATCTTGTTATTCCCTCGCAAGATGATTGATAATTTAGATCAGATAGAATTTTATAATATGAAATTTAATATCCCATCTTTAGTAGACGAATATTTATCACTTGCATATGATAAAAACTGGAGAAAATCTAATCCTTTTTGGACATATGAAAAAGCAACTGGAATAAATTATGATTTTTTTAATCATAATAATCGTCATAAATATCCATTATTTTAAATAAGTTAATATTGTGCATGAATCAAAGCCAACGCCTTTTAAGAAATTGAAACTAAGTAATTATTTTTTTTATTTGATTATTTGATATATTCTTTAAAAGGATTTTAAAACACGGAAATATTTTAGTTAAACGCGTAATTTATAAAACATGAAAAAGATAGTTTTTATATGGAATAATTTTTTAATTGGTGGGACAGAAAAAATGTTATTGGATGTATTAAAGAATCTAGACAGAAGTAAGTTTGACATAAGCATTATAACGATTTTAGGAACTGGTATAATGGAGAAAGAGTTTAGGCAATTAGAATGTTCAATATTTTTTGCTGGATTCAAGAAATATCCTTCATCATTTTTTTTAAAGGCAGTATGGTTTTTGAGCCTTCCTTTTATTCTTTTGAGATTAGTTTTGATTCTTAAAAGAATTAATCCAGATGTTTTAGTTACTTCTTTGTACCAAGCTGACATTTTAGGTTATTTAGCAAACATCGGCTTGAATAAAAGAATGGTTTCTATTCAGCATGATGTGGTTAAAAAAACTTCAGTTATTAGATGGTTGAAGATAAAGGCTTTTAAAAAAGCAGATAAAATTATAGCTATCTCAAATGATGTTAAGCAGTTTTTAATAGAGCATTTTAAAGTTTCTTCTTCTAAGATAGAAGTAGTTT
>Ga0334890_1003991_pt1 | contig 14095 bp, 12 predicted proteins | sample GraSluR1_MG_3_FD_207220 | JGI IMG/M metagenome (GOLD analysis project Ga0334890, IMG submission 207220) | Sludge microbial communities from methane-producing bioreactor in Wageningen University, Netherlands - Granular Sludge_31_08-R1 | ecosystem: Engineered > Bioreactor > Anaerobic >... | reverse complement strand
TGATGTCGGGGTGGACGTGGACGACGATGGCGATATCCGCCTCGGGGATCTCGGCGGGGATGTAGGTAGATACGTCGTCGATGAAGTCTTCGAGGCCCTCGGGGTCGGGCATCTCGATGACGGATACCAGGTCCTCGGCGAGGCTGTACTTGCCGGCCTTGCAGAGGGTGCAGCCGTCGCCGCAGGATATGCAGAACCCCGAGAAGTTGATCAGGTTACCGATGAGGGTTCGCCCGAACTCGCCGTTGTAGAGGACCACGACCTTCATGCTCCTCCCTTTTTGTTGTCTTTGGTATCTATCCCTTCCGCCTCCCTACGAGCCCCGGCCACCACTTCTTCCAGCCCCGGGACCTCCGCAAGAAGCTCGTCGAGGGGCGCCTCCTCCCCGGAGATGTCCAGGGCGATGGACCCCCAGGGTCCCAGGGCGACGACGGCCGCCGCCCTCTTCCTCCCTGCGAAAGAGCCCGTCCCGCCCCGGAGGTACGAGAGGGATTGGACCTCCGCCACGGGGATGATGGTCACCTCGCCCACCCTGAGGGGGAGGTCGGCGGCGAGGGACCTCCGATTCATCATGCCACCAACTCCATCCGATCACCATATATCTATAGTCGCTTTTTCGTACAAAAATGGTGAGGGTGAGCGGATGGAAGAAGACCTCAGCGGCATAGAGCCCTGCCTCCTATGGAGGCATTTCGACGAGCTTCGGAAGATACCGCGGTGTTCGAAGCGCGAGGAGCGGGCGGCAGAGTACGTCCTCGCCGTCGGAAGGCGGATGGGGCTGGACTGCGGGATGGACGGGGCCGGAAACGTCCTATTGAGGAAGGGGGCGACCCCCGGCAGGGAGGGGTCTCGGGCCGTCCTCCTCCAGGCCCACCTGGACATGGTCTGCGAGAAGGATCGGGGGTCGGACCACGACTTCTCCAGAGATCCGATCCTCGTCCGAGTCGATGACGGCTTCGTCTCGGCCGTAGGGACGACCCTGGGCGCCGACAACGGGATAGGTGTCGCCGCCGCCCTGGCCGTCCTCGCAGACCCCGGAGCGGTCCACGGTCCCCTGGAGCTCCTCTTCACCGTCGACGAGGAGGAGGGGATGTCGGGGGCCAGGGCCGTCCAGGGGGGGCAGATCGCAGCGAGGATGATGATCAACCTGGACACCGACGACCCCCACGCCGTCTACGTCGGCTGCGCCGGAGGCGAGACCTCCAACCTGCGGATTCCCATGAGGTGGGACCGCCCCGACCCGGCCGGGGCCTCGGCCTTCGAGGTCGTCGTGGGGGGGCTATCGGGGGGCCACTCCGGCGTCGACATCCACCTTCAGAGGGGAAACGCCATCAAGCTCCTCGGCCTCCTCCTCTGGGCCGCCGGGGAGAGGGTCTTTCCGGGCCTCTCCTCCCTCAGGGGCGGGGAGAAGCACAACGCCATCCCCCGGGAGGCGGAGGCGGTCGTCGTCGTCCCCCGGGAAGAGGCGGAGGCCTTCTCCTCTTTGGTGGAGGCGGAGGCCCGCGCCCTCCGGGAGGAGTACCGGGCCGTCGATCCGGGGCTCTGGGTGGAGGTCTCGGCCGTGGAGATGCCGGCGAGGGTTGCGTCTCTCGAGGGGTCGAGGCGGGCGATCGGCCTCGTCGCCCTCCTCCCGAACGGGGTCCTCCGGTGGAGCCCCGAGATCCCCGACCTCGTGGAGACCTCGACGAACCTCTCCGTCGCCTTCACCGAGGAGGAGGACCTCTACCTCCAAACGGCCTCCCGATCGTCGTCGAAGGTCGGCCTCGAGGCGACGACCGCCACCATCCGGGCGGCGGCGGCCCTGGCCGGCGCCCGGGTCGAGAGGGGGGACCGCTATCCCGGGCGGCTCCCAGACCTCGACTCTGAGCTCCTTTCGGCCTGCAGGGCGGCCCATCGGGACCTCTTCGGCCGGGAGCCAGAGGTGAAGTCGATCCACGCCGGCCTCGAGATGGGGATCATCGGGGAGAAGTTTCCGGATATGGATATGGTCTCTTTGGGGACGACCATCGAGCACCCCCACTCCCCGGCGGAGAGGGTGAAGATCTCGGGGGTGGCGGAGTTCTACCGATTCATCCTGGCCGCGCTGGAGAAGGTTTCGGAGATGGGAGGGATGGAGATTGAAGGGGGTGAAGAGCATGGTGAAGACGATGGTGAAGACGAATGAACAATCTCATGCGACCACGATCCTGGCCGGGACGGCCGCAGGCCTGGCGATGAACCTGGCGATGCTCCTCACCTTCCGGCTGATCGGGTTTGGGATCAACGCCGACGGGATCCTCCTGGACCCCGACCTTCAGAGCGAAAAGCTCATCGCCGTATGGACTGAGATCGATCCCCTCCCCCTGGTCGTCGACAGACCTCTTCCGATCATCCTGGGGATCGTCCTCTTCGGGGTCGTCCACGCCTATCTCTACCGCTGGATCAGCCCCGCCTGGCCGACGGGGGTTGCGAGGCGGGGCCTCTCCTTCGCCCTGATCATCTTCCTGATGACGTTTTTATTCTGGGAGTTCTTCACCCCCTTCAACATCTTCGGAGAGCCCCTCGGCCTCATCGCCATCGAGCTATCCTTCTGGGCCGTCATCGCTCTTGCAGACGGCTTGGTGATCTCAGCGGTGATGGAGCGAGGGGCGTCGGAATGATGAAGCGGGGCTGTATGATGAAGCGCGGCTAGCTCGCGCCGTCGGGAGAGAACGGAAAAGATCGTCGAATTAGAAGACGTCGCAAGACAGGGCAGACCAGCCTCATCCCGATGCCTGTTATCCCTCGCCTTCAGGCATTGCCGATATATTGCCGATAACTCGTAGGACCGCCCTCGCTTCGAGGGGTCCGCCGCCACCAGCCAGCCGTCGTCGATCCATTCGCTGATGAGCACCCAAGCCATCCGGTGAGAGAATCTCCCTGCCCGAGATCGCTTCCTCCGCCTCGGCGGCCAGGGGGTGGGGCGTCTCGGTCACCACCGCTCGGGCGGCCTCGATCTCCATTAGGCTCCGGACCGCGGCAGTTGAAGGAGTTCTCAGGTTCGTCCGCGCGCTAGAGAATATTTTGGATATGTGGAGCAAAACAACGGCGGGTGAGAGGTAGGCAGAAAATGAAAATTGACCTGAGAGTAGATCGAATGTAAGTACTAAGGAATTGTATCTCGGATCTTCCCAACGGTTTGCCGCCATTTCAGGGTCGTTCGTCTAGACGAGGTTGACCTCTTCCATCTAACTGAAATATTCTTGCCAGTCTAATCAGATTTTCTCTAATGGTGGGCTTGCCTAGCACAATTTTCATGACGCCGAACCAAAGCTTTATCGCAAGTGCTGACAAATGGATGTCCCGATGAGTAACGAGGCAGATACCTGTCGAAAGTATGTCGTGCCAAAGCTCGCTCAAGCGGGTTGGGAAGATCCGCCTCATTCCATCGCAGAGCAGAGGGCGTTCACCGACGGGCGGATCGTCGTTACAGGAAATAAGGTCAGGCGGCGCAAGCAGAAGCGGGCAGACTATCTTCTTCGTTACACCCGCGATTTAACGCTGGCAGTCGTCGAGGCGAAGGCGAGTTACAAGTCGGCTGGTGACGGGATGCAGCAGGCAAAAGAGTATGCAGAGATGCTCGGGCTCAAATTTGCCTATTCCACCAACGGCGGGGGTATCGTCGAGTTCGACTATACGACTGGCATAGAAAACGAGCTTGATGCGTTTCCCAGCCCTGACCAGCTCTGGTCGCGGCTGAGATCTCATGAAGGGATCGGGGATGGCAAGGTTGAAGAACGCTTTTTGGCGTCCCTGGATCTCAGCTCCGGAAAGACTCCCCGGTACTATCAGGAGATCGCCATCAATCGAGTCATTCAAGCAATACTCACGGGGAAGACGCGGGTTTTGTTGACGATGGCGACGGGGACTGGAAAGACCTTCGTCGCTTATCAGATCTGCTGGAAGCTCTGGAACTCTGGCTGGAATCGGGCCGGGGACTTCAACCGGCCCAAGATCCTATATCTCGCGGATCGGAACGTTTTGATCGACGATCCGAAAGACAAGACCTTCGGCAAGTTCGGAGACGCCCGCTGGAAGATCGAGAAGGGGGAGGCTAAAAAGAGCAGGGACATCTACTTCTCAACCTACCAGTCGATCGCGAAAGACGAGCGGCGACCCGGCCTTTACAAGGAGTATCCTCCAGACTTCTTCGACCTGATCATAGTCGACGAATGTCACCGGGGGAGCGCCCGGGATGAGAGCAACTGGCGCGATATCCTGGAGTACTTCGAGCCGTCTTATCAGCTGGGGATGACGGCGACGCCCCTGAGGGAGGAGAACCGGGATACCTATCGTTATTTCGGAAAGCCGGTCTACGAATACAGCCTTCGACAGGGGATCGAGGACGGTTTTCTCGCGCCTTATCGGGTTCATAGAGTGGTCACGGAGTACGATGCCCAAGGATGGAGGCCCACCCAAGGGCAGATCGACCGGTACGGCCGGGAGATCCCCGACGGGGTGTACGGCACTAGGGACTTTGATCGGATCGTCGCCCTGAGGGCTAGGACGGAGGCGATCGCCCGCCATCTGACCGGCTTTTTGGGCGAGACGGACCGGTTCGCAAAGACGATGGTATTCTGCGTCGACCAGGAGCACGCCGACGAGATGCGAAGGGCGATAAACAACCTGAACGCGGACCTTGTCAGGGATTATCCGGATTATGTCTGTCGGGTGACCTCGGAGGAGGGGGATGTAGGGCGGGGCCATCTCAGCGATTTTCAGGATGTCGAGAGGAGGGTTCCCGTGATCCTCACCACCTCGAAGCTTCTTTCCACGGGGGTTGACGCCCCCACCTGCAAGAACGTGGTTCTGGCGAGGGTGATCAGCTCCATGACCGAGTTCAAGCAGATCATCGGGAGGGGGACGAGGGTTCGGGAGGACTACGGCAAGCTTTTCTTCAGCATCCTGGACTACACCGGGAGCGCCACCCAGCTCTTCGCCGACCCCGAGTTTGACGGAGATCCAGCCATCGTCACCACGGAGGAGATGGACGAGGAGGGGAGGACAAAAGGGGGATCGAAGAAGGTCGTCGAGCCCGAAGAGGTGGGCGAGGGAGAGGGCGGCGGCGCAGGCGAGTCAGGCGACTCGGAGATATTCGAGCCTCCGGAGGGAGGGCCCCGGAAGTACTACGTCGACGACGGGTACGTGGAGATCGTGGCCCAGGTGGTCCACGTCCTGGCGGAGGATGGAAAGCTCCTCCGGGTGGTCAAGCTGACGGACTACACCGCAGAGAAGGTGAGGACGATCTATCCCGCCTCGGAGCTTCAGGAGAAGTGGGCGGACCTGGAGGAGCGGGCCGAGATCATATCCCGCCTGGAGGAGAGGGGGATAGACTTCGGTGAGCTGGCGGAGGCGGCGGGTAGGCCGGAGGCCGATCCCTTCGACCTCCTCTGCCACCTCGCCTACGACGCCCCGCTCCTCACCCGCCGGGAGAGGGCGGAGAAGCTCCGGAAGAATAAGAAGGACTTCTTCGACCGGTACGGCCTGGAGGCGAGGGCGGTCTTGGAGGAGCTGCTTGAAAAGTACGCCGACCACGGGATAGCGGAGTTTGAGATCCCCGAGGCGCTGGAGCTTCCGCCGATCTCGGGCTACGGGAACGTGATGGAGATCTCGGGGTTCTTCGGCGGACCGGAAAGGTTAAGGGATGCGGTCCGAGAGCTTCAGACGCTCTTGTATGCGGTGTAGGGTGAACTAGCGATGGCGCGGGGAAGGAGGAGCAGAGAAAGAGGGGAGGGCGGGGACCGGTCCCTGACGACGGCCCAGAGGCTTGGAAGCATCGTGAAGTCGGCGCGGGACATCATGCGAAAGGACAAGGGGCTGAGCGGGGAGCTGGACCGTTTGCCGATGCTGGTCTGGGTGATGTTTCTCAAGTTTCTCGACGACACCGAGAGGATTCGGGAGACTGAAGCGCAGATCCGGGGCGAGAGGTTTGTAGCCGCCATCGAGCGGCCCTACCGGTGGAGGGACTGGGCCGCAGATCCGGGTGGGATAAGCGGCCCCGAGCTGATCGGCTTCATCAACAACGACGAAGCGGTCCGGCCCGATGGGGTAAGGGGGCCGGGGCTCTTCGCATATCTCCGAAATTTGCACGGCTCCGAAGGGCGGGACCGGCGAGACGTCATCGCCGAGGTCTTCAGGGACACCAACAACCGGATGATCAGCGGCTATCTCCTCCGGGACGTGATCAACAAGGTGAACGAGATCCACTTCGACTCCTCGGAGGAGATCTCCGTCATGGGCCACCTCTACGAGTCGATGCTGAAGGAGATGAGGGACTCCGCAGGGGATTCTGGCGAGTTTTACACCCCGAGGCCGGTGGTCAAGCTGATGGTGGAGGTGACGGGCCCAAGGCTGGGGGAGACGGTCCTCGACCCCGCCTGCGGGACGGGAGGGTTTCTGGCGGAGTCGTACCTGCACCTGGAAGATCAGTGCAAGACGGTGGAGGATCGGGAGGTTCTCCAGAGGAGGAGCATCTTCGGAGGGGAGGCGAAGCCGCTGCCGTACATGCTCTGCCAGATGAACCTGCTTCTGCACGGGATGGAGTCGCCAGAGATCGATTCCGAGAACAGCCTCCGGTTCAATATAAGGGAGATCGGCGAGAAGGACCGGGTGGACGTGATCCTGACCAACCCCCCCTTCGGGGGCGAGGAGGAGCGGGGGATTTTGACGAACTTTCCCGACGACAAGCAGACGGCGGAGACGGCCCTCCTCTTCCTCCAGCTGATCATGAGGCGGCTCCGGCGTCACCCCAAGCCCGGAAGGGCGGCGGTCGTCGTTCCGAACGGAACGTTATTCGGCGACGGGGTCGCCGCTCGGATCAAGGAGGAGCTTCTCAAGGAGTTCAACCTACACACCATCGTGAGGCTCCCAAACGGGGTCTTCGCCCCCTACACCAACATCCCCACCAACCTCCTCTTCTTCGACCGGTCCGGCCCCACCAGAGAGATCTGGTACTACGAGCACCCCCTCCCGGAGGGGAGGAAGAACTACACCAAGACCAAGCCCCTCTCGTTCGAGGAGTTCGCGCCGCTCCTGGCGTGGTGGAAGGACCGCAAAGAGAACGGCCGGGCCTGGCGGGTCCCCGTCGAGGAGGTCCTCAAGTACGACGAGGGAGGAAGCCTCGTCTCGGCGAACCTGGACATCAAGAACCCGGACGGCGGCGAGAAGCTGAAGCACCTTCCACCCGAGAAGCTGGTGGAGAGCATCCTCGCCAAGGAGGAGCGGATCATCGAGATCATGGACGAGATCAAGTGGGTGCTGGGGGATGTAAAATGATAGAGTTAGTTCAGACCCCAGTCAAAATGACGCCGAAGGAAATTTTGGTCTCTGCTGCAATGACTTTATGTCTGCTAAAGTTAGAAAAAGCAAACACACCGGAGTTTTTCATTGAGGAATTATGCTCTAAACCACAGTATGGGCTTACTGCTTCTGCCTCAAAAACGGCCTCTGGACAACGATTTGTCCGGATCACTGATATCCAGGAAGGTGTTGTTGATTGGGACTCCGTTCCATTTTGCGAGTGTGAAGATCCAAATAAATATAAACTGACCAAAGGGGATATCCTAATTGCTCGTACCGGTTCAATTGGGAAATCATTTTTAGTATCTGCTGTTCCCGAATTGGCCGTTTTTGCCTCTTATTTGATCCGTATCCAAGTTCATCCAGTAATTTTGCCTGAATATCTCTATTGGTGTTTCCAAAGCCAACAATTTTGGCGACAAATCATGAATGCTCGGCGCGGATCTGCTATAAAGAATATTAACGCTAAAATGCTTCAGTCACTTCAATTTCCCTGCCCAGCCAAGCCGATACAAGAAAGTATTGTTGAATTTGTTGAAGCGTTTCAAAAGAGATTAGGTGGGTCTGATATCGATTTGCCTGAACTCCCTCCGCCCCTCGACCAGCAGCGCCGGACGGTGGCGCGGATCGAGGAGCTGGCCGCCAAGATCGAGGAGGCGCAGAAGCTCCGGCGGCAGGCGGCGGAGGAGGCGGAGGGGCTGGCTGGATCTTATGCCAAAGATATGTTTGATTTAGACGGAAAATATCAGAAAAATTTAATTGAGAAAATATGCGACGTCCGAGGAGGCATACAAAAATCAAGTGCCAGAATTCCTGGGGCAAATCCGAGGAGATACATCACAGTAGCACACGTCCAACGAAACTGGATCGATATCAATGATCCACGTTATTTTGAGGTTTCGGATGAGGAACTTGAGAGATGGCGACTCATGAAGGGTGATGTGCTGGTTATCGAGGGAAATGGAAGCGCCGAACAGATCGGGCGAACTGCGCTATTCAGAGGCGAGATAGAAGACTGCGTTCATCAGAATCATGTGATACGAGTTCGTCCGGACCAGAATGAGATCGTGCCAGAATACCTAAACGCCTATCTCAACAGTCCGCCTGGTCAGGCTCAGATGAGGGAACGCAGCAGGACAACAAGCGGGCTATTCAACTTGAGCGTCGGGCGAATAAAAAGCATCGAGGTTCCAGTTCCACCACTCGATGAACAGCGCCGCATCGTCGCCCGCCTCGACGAGCTCCAGGCCCAAGTTGACAGGCTCAAGAAGCACCAGGTCCGGACGGCGGAAGAGCTGGACGCCCTCCTCCCGGCGGTGCTGGAGAGGGCCTTCCGGGGGGAGCTCTGATCCCGCGCCGCCGGGTGGTATTCGAGCTATTTTATTATGACGGTGTTTGCTAGGGTGATGAGGAACAACAGGAAGAACAAGGTCCCCAGGAACCTCTCCAAGACCGCCCGATCCTTGTACTTCTTTTCCAGCTTAGAAAATTCGAGCAAGTCGGTGCTGAAGGGCTTTGTGCCGGATAGGAAGGCTTTGACGCTGAATTTGAGGGCCCGTTTTAAAGGACAATCTCGATATACTGATGCCCAAAACCAGAGTGCAAAAGAGAGAACGACTACAAACGACCAGATTATCGGACGAAGCGGCTTCACGCCATACCCATAAAAGGCCAGCAAAGGCAAGTCGAGGAGCTTATGGCTCCATGACAGATTGGATCGTCGCAATACTCTATGGCTATAGTAACAGTTATCTGCGTCAGCGAACGATCCAATATTCTTGTAATTTTCCACAAGGCGAAGATAAACTTCATCGTCGTGGGCTAGCTTTCCGTTGATATCTTCCCATCTAATGTATAATCGACCAAACTTTGATCCCTTCAAGTAGAGCATTTGATCGAATATGGCATCGATGAAGGATGCGTCCCCATTGAAAAGGGTGTAATTGAATTGAGCATCTCCGTTAAATTCGGCATTTCTGAAGTTGGCCACTCCAGAAAATTTCGCACTATTGAAATTGGCATCGTGCAATCCAAAATTCGCATAATTAAATAGGGCATCTTTCTCGAAACAGCTATTTTTAAAAATTACGGATGCATTTGAGAATTTAGCGCCCGTGAAGAAGGCTATATCCTTGAACTGAGCATCATCGAAATCAGCGCCGTTGCTAAATTTGGCATAGTTAAATAGAGCTTTTCCGTCGAACCTGATGCGGTCAAAGGAATTTCCCCCATCGAACTGAACATATTTGAAATCTGCATCTTTAATGAAATGTGTATCTACTAAATGTACTTTCTTTTCGAATATAGTATATAATGGCTTGTTATCGTTTTTTTGTGTATCGAACAGCGTCACTTCATCATTAAATGTCGTGCCGCTGAAGTCGACTTGACCTTCGAAAGTCTTTCCCGCAAAGTTTACAGGTCCGTTGATGATCGAGTTTTTTATCTTTATATCTCCTCTGATCGGATCTTCCAGATTCCTAAGATCGAGGTCTCCATTTATGATCGCACCATCTATTGGTTCGAGATTTCCTGAACGAATATCGTTCAGGATATCTTCAGCTCTAATCGTCTCCATCTCTCCCGCATTCGGCTCCCTGGAGCCTGCTGCCTGAATACAGAGGATCGCGAAAGATAAAATCATGAGTAATTTGATTTTTATGAGCGTAATTCATCACCTGGAGACGATTACACCCCAATATATTTAATAATATCTCATAAGTTCGAAGGAAGGAGATCCTCGTTATTCCAAATTTCCTGGGATACGAATCAGGCGACTCAGGTCAAATGTACCTGATCGATCGATTCCTTGAGACCTGGATTGATATCCGATTCTGCATCTCATAGATAAAGGGCCTTCCGGGGCCGGCTCAGATCCCGCGCCGCTGGGGGTATTCGAGCTATTTTATATTATATCTATTCTAAAGCTCAGCCTACACCGCCCGGCAGGTGAAGATGCTGTAGTGGAGCCATGCAGTGAACCCCACCCTCGTCTCGACGAAGACCCCCGCCCTCTCGCCGAACTCGCGCCCCACCTCCTCCCGGATCGAGGCGACCTGGGCAGCGCTCAGAACGTACCTCTCGGCGAGGTCGGAGGAGTCGAGCCGCAAGGGCGGCGCCGCCCGGACCTCGCGGAGGGCGAAGCCCGCTTCTTCGAGGGCCGCCTCCAGCTCGCCGATGGTGAAGTACCACTTCTTGGTTTTCATCATCCTGTAGATTCGGTTGAGGGAGGCGGCGTCCCCCTCGTCGGCGAAGCAGGCCGACTGGTGGATGAACGCTTCGCCGGCTTGGAGCTGGCTGCGGAGGTGGCGGAGGAGGGGCTGGAGCCCCCCCCGTCCGAAGTAGTGGAGGAGGGATCGGGCGACGAGAAGGAGGCTCCGGCCTTCCGCCCCGAGGTCCCGGCGGGTGAGGGCGGCGGCCGAGGCTGCGAGCCTCTCGATCCTCCCGTCGTCGCAGGCCGAAAGCTGCGCCTCGGATATGTCGACGTCCACCAGCCGGACGCCTTCGAGGGGACGCCGCCTCAGGAGCTCTTTTAGGATAAAGCCGGTCCCGCCGCCGAGGTCTGCGATGACGTCGGGGCGGGAGGCTTCGACGGCCTGGAGGATGGCGGCGGTCAGGGGCTCCGCCACCTGGGGGTCAGAGAAGTAGCGGTGGTGGAGCCCTTCCCAGCGGGCGCCGTGGACCCGCGCCTCCCGCAGGACCGAATCCTCTTTCCTGGTCAAACGATTCTCCTCCCGTCTCGTTCAGGGGTCCTCTGGGACCCCTTCAATATCAATCGCCATTATCCGGCATTGCCGATAAACCGCCGAGATATTGCCGATAAATTGCCGATATACTCGTAGCTTCTCGCCCGCTTCGAGGGGGATCTCTCTCGACCCCGGTCGTGTAGAAAGCTGATGCACCTATCGCCTTTCCGGTCAGCGATCACCGATAGATCGTGAAGATCCTACTGTAGGGCCATGAGGTGCGCCTCGATCGCCTCTCTGCTGTTGCTCAGGGCCTCCTCGATCGTCTCTCCCTGAGAGAGGCAGCCCGGAAGCTCCGGCACCTCCGCCCAGAACCCGCCCTCTTCCGCCTGGTGTATCAGAACTGTGTACTCCATGATTCCACCAGTGGGCGGCGGCCTTCAGCGCCCCTCCGCCCCCTCCTCCTCAGCTTTCTTCCCCTCGATCTTCTCCAGCTTCTCCAAAACCGGCCTCGTCGATACCGAGTTCATCTCCATCCCCAGCTCCTCTGGCCCAAGGCCCAGGGCGAGCCCCGCCATCTGGGTGACGTATAATACGGGGAGGTTGATCTCCTCGCCGAACTTCTTCTCCAGGAGGGGCTGGTTGGCGTCGAGCATCAGGTGGCATAAGGGGCATAGGGCGACGACGAAGTCGGCGCCGGAGGCCCGGGCGTTCCGCAGGATCCGGATGAGGGTCTCGGCGGCGGCCTCCTCTTCGGGCATGAAGATGGGGCCGCAGCAGCACTTCATCTTTAATCTGAAGTCGGTCGGCTCCGCGCCCAAGGTCCGGATCAGGTTCTCCAGGATGGAGGGGTTTTCGGGGCTGTCGATCCCCCCGCCGGGCCTCGTCAGGAGGCAGCCGTAGTAAGGGGCGGCCTTGAGGCCCGAGAGGGGCCGGACGACAAGGTCTTCTGGGTCCTCAGCCTCGGCGAGGGCTTTCGTGATCGTCTCGATGACGTGGAGGACCTCCTTTTCTCCCTCGTACTTCTTCTCCAGGGCCTCGTTCACCCTCTCCCTCAGTTTTCGGTCCTTCAGGCGGATCATCGCCGCCCGGAGCCTGCTGTAACAGATGGAGCAGGAGGCCATCACGGGAAGCTCCGTCCTCACCAGGTTTCGCGCCGCCAGGGCCGTCGAGACGACCTCGTTCGAGACGTGGGTGGCGCCGCAGCAGTTCCAGTCGTCGATCTCCGATAGCTCTATGCCGAGGGCTCGGGAGACCGCCAGGGTCGATATCTCGTACTCCTTGCCGGTCGACCGGGCGACGCATCCGGGGTAGTAGGCGAGCTTCATTTTTCTGCCTCCTCGGTTTCTCCGGCCTTCTCAGACTTTCCTTCTTTCCTCCCGTCGTCGCCGAGAAGCTCGAAGATCCGCCTCATCTCCTCCGTCCCCTCGATCCTCTCGCCCCTGGCGGCCTCAAAGCCCAGCTCGATCTTCCCCTTGGGGACGAGCTCTGCGCCGAAGGCCATGATCTGCGCCGCCGAGCTGGGGCTACGGATCATGTACTCCGCCGACAGCAGGAACTCCGATATCCTCCCATAGTCGCGGATCTGGCGGGCGAAGATCCCCTCGAAGACCGAGTCCTTGCACTTCAAGCCCTCCTCCTCGTAGATCGTCTTGAGGGCGGCGACGACCGCCATCGGCCTGATCTTCCTCGGGCAGCGGACGGTGCAGAGGAGGCAGGAGGTGCAGAGCCATATCGACCTGCTCGCCAGGGCAGCAGCCTTCTCCCCTTCGAGGACCAGCTTTACGAGCTTTCGTATGGGCACGTCCATCAGGGAGGCGGTGGGGCAGCTCGCGGAGCAGGTCCCGCACTGGATGCAGCTCTTCACCTCGTCCCCGGCGAGTTTGAGGACTCGATCTCTGAACTTCTCCCCCTCGGGAGTCATGGTCGGGATCTTGGTCGCCGCCGCTGCCTCCGCTGGCGGCGGCGCCGTCGTCTCCCTCTTGATTGCCCTATCCGTCACCTTCCATCACCCCCCTCAGCCCTCGCTTTCGCCTTCTTGATCCTCTCGCCTATCTTCTCCCTCGCCTCCTCGATCTCGTCCCTCTCCCAGACGAACCTCACCTTCGGCTTGTTGATCACCGCCTCGACCCCCGCCAGGGCCTCGTTGATCTTCGAGAGGAGGTCGGGGTCCCTCGCCGGCGCCTCCACCTCGGGTATCGGGACCCGCTCGATCTCCGGCGGCTCCACCACCCCGGAGAGGTCCGGCCTCCTTCTCGACTTTTTGACGATGGAGGAGATCGCCTCCTTCCACTCCTCCGCCCACGGCGTCTCCTTGACGGGGGTGTGGGTCACCCCCGAGCGATCCACCTCCACGGCGAAACAGTGGCAAGAGTTGGCGCAGGCCCCGCAGAAGATGCACTGATCCCTCTCCACCTTTATCTTGCCGTCCTCCCCGACATACCAGCAGTCGGCGGGGCAGACGTTGAAGCAGGCGTGGCAGCCCATGGGGTCGCATAGTGGCAGCTGCCGCTCGACGAGCCTTATCTCCCCCTCGAAGGGCTTGGTGACGTCCATGGCTTCATAGGGGCAGACGAGGAGGCACCTGCCGCAGCCGATGCACTTATCCTGGTCGACCTCGATCTCCCCGGAGAATGCAAACTCTTCCTCCAGCTCCAGGGGCTTCCCCTCCACCTTGATCGCCTCCTCGGGGCATATCCCGACGCAGAGGCCGCAGTGGTCGCAGAGCTCCTCGTCCACCAGGAGCTGCTCGAAGGGGACGAGGTCGGTGGGGGTGGGCTCCTTCTCCTGGAGGAGGAAGGCCTCGCAGAACTTGGAGCACTTACCACAGAGGTTGCACTTCTCGGGGTCGACCTCGATCTTCCCCTTCCCCTCCCCCCTCTCCTCCTCCCGGAGGGGGCCGAAGACCTCCCTTGTCGGGTAAAAGACGACGGTGATCGCCTCCGTCGGGCAGACCGGCTCGCATAGGGCGCATGGAAGACACTTCTCGTTCGGCTCGGCCCGGGAGACGAGGTGGGGGTACTCCTCCATCTCTTTGTAGTCCCGGTCGTTGGCGGTCATCCTGTAGGCGTCGACGGGGCAGAAGGCGGCGC
>Ga0334890_1003987_pt1 | contig 14107 bp, 10 predicted proteins | sample GraSluR1_MG_3_FD_207220 | JGI IMG/M metagenome (GOLD analysis project Ga0334890, IMG submission 207220) | Sludge microbial communities from methane-producing bioreactor in Wageningen University, Netherlands - Granular Sludge_31_08-R1 | ecosystem: Engineered > Bioreactor > Anaerobic >... | reverse complement strand
GATACTTCAGTATCCTTGACCGGTACGAGTCTCTGCACTCAAACGGTTGAACCGCCGTGTACCGAACGGTACGCACGGTGGTGTGAGAGGACGGTCACTCAATTAATGGGTGACCTCCTACTCGATTGCTTTTTCAAACATCTGCACAGCCTCTTCCATATTGGCAATCACATCAATGGCAAAGGGGCAACGGCGTACGCAATGCCCACAGGCAATACACGCCGAAGCCTTTACGTTCAGCGCATCGTATGCTTGCTGCAGCTCCGGTGTCCATCCTTTATTCTTGGCCGTATCCAACAAACGAGTGGTGGCAGCAATATCAATATGCACAGGGCAGGGCAAGCAGTGATTGCAATACATGCAGACTTTGATTTGGTCCCCACGAATCTGTGACAAAATCCCATGATAATCGCATTCTGCTTCACTCGCCTCGGCAAACGACGCAGCCACTCGAACTTCTTCCACGTTCTTACAACCAATCAGCGCACTCGCCACCCCCGGACGATCTAAGGCATATTGAATGCACTGGGGCACGGTCATCGCCGAACCAAAGGGGGAATCGGAGGCATCGAGCAAACTCCCGGCGGCCAGCGTCTTCATCACCGTAATGCTAACACCCATTTCCTCGCACAATTGGTAAAACGCGATCCGCTCCGGATCAATTCGCACCTCGGTAGGATACGCTTCCTCTTCCGGCATTTCAAAAAAGGTATCGATTTCCGGCAAAACCAAATCAAATAACGGGCTAACGCTGAACATGATCACATCGAACCACCCGGTCTTGGCCATGGTCTGCGCAATCACCGCATTATGCGTGCTCACACCCAAACACTTGAACACGCCCAACCTCTTCTGCTCGTTCATATAGTCCAAAATACCGTTATCCAAGGCTTTTTGCCACTCTTCTTTGGTATCAATGTAATGCAGCATGCCAATATCAATGTAATCGGTGTGAAAACGATGCAGAAAATCTGCCACGAACTCTTTACAAACCGCCAGATCGCGGCTACATAGATACTGACCATTGACCCATGCCGCTCCCACATGCCCCTGCAACAGCATCTTCTCACGATACGGAGCCACCGCGTCGCCCAATTTACTGCGGACCACCGGGTCTGACATGAAGACATCGATGATGTTCATTCCAGCTTTGGCGGCTTCGTCAACCATGGCTTTACTTTCCTCGGGGGTCGCTTTACTAAAATACTCGCAACCCAAACCAACTTCACTGGCAAACATCTCGGTTTTCCCTAATTTTCGGTAGTTCATATTCAGCCTCCTTGTTCAACAGGATAGCCTTGCGCTACGGCAATAACTCCAGCACTTCTTCAAGCGAAGGCATATCCACAAAATGAGCAGCATAGTGCGCATGTAAAACATTGCCCGAATCATCCAAAATGAACAAAGCCGGCAGTTGTTGTTCGTTACCCTCATAATCTCCATGCACGAAGCCCGATGCCTTGACCACAGCCATGCGAACCCCTAACTTTGCCATATTTCCAATGGATTTTGAGATGAAGTGGTCCCGATCTGCAGCAGCCGGAATCTCCAAAGTTTTGTAAATCTCTTGCTCTTGATCACAAATGATTTGCACCGGATAATCGTAACCGGCTAAATCGCGACGCACAATCGCCGGGTCACTTTGCATGACAACGATAACTTGCGCATTTTTCTCGAGGAATTTCTCGTAATTCTTGGCAATCAAATCCACATCATAACGGCAAGTTGTGCAGCCAATGTAACGCAAAACCCAGAGAACGGTTTTCTTTTGCTCTTTTAACATTGCATGGAGGGAGAGGTTTTCGCGGTCCGCCGTGCGAACGGTGAATTCGGGAATCACTTGACCTACTTCTAATCTCGGCATATCCATCATCCTTTCATTGTTCAAGGTAGAACCATTTTTCAAGGTGGGGTAAGCGTTTTTGTTGCGAAAACGCGAACTGTCCCCACCCTGTAAATTTACCTTGAAATCTACCAAAAACTCTTCAACTTATTGTAGCATTTGCAGAGGAACTTCGCAAACTAATTTTTTACACAGTCTTAGTCTGGCCTTTTAAATACTCGAAAGCGGCTCCTTCATCCATGGGGCGGCTAATCAAATACCCTTGTACCTGGTCACAATGGTGTTCGCGCAAATACTCTAATTGACTCTCAACTTCCACACCTTCTGCTATTGTGGTTTGCCCCAATTTGTGAGCCATGGAAATGATATCGCCGGTAATCGCTTTATTGCGATGAGGTTCTTGTAATTGGTCAATAAAGTATTTATCAATCTTTAAGCAGTCGACATTCAACTCTTTTTCGCGAGCTAAAGAGGAGTAACCGGTTCCGAAATCATCAATGGCAATATGCAATCCGGCTTCTCTCAACTGCTCAATAATTCCGTTAATCTTCTCATAATCGGAAGCAAAAATCGATTCTGTGATTTCAATCCCCACATTTTTAAACAGCACTTGGCTCTCTTCACAAATTTGGAACAACCGTTCGGTAAAATTCGGAGACAAAAGCTGTATCGCAGAAATATTAATCGAAATCGCTAGGGAATCAAATCCATTTTTGTTCAATCGGTGTAAAAACCCCAGAGCATCGCGGATAATCTTTTCCCCCATAGGAATAATCATTTTGGTTTCTTCCGCAATCGGTATGAACTCTAAAGGAGAGACGAGGCCAAACTCCTCGGTCCTCAACCGTGCCAACGCTTCAAAGCTTACTGTGGTATTGGTTTGTAGATCCATAATGGGCTGATACTGCAAAAACAGTTCGCTACCCCCTGCATCTGTCACTACTGCCGATAAGGCCCTTCGAATCATACCCTCTCGAGTGACAGCGGCATCTAACGCTTCATCATAATAGCGAACGCCATAGTCTCGTTCAAAAATATTGATGGCTCGCTCTGAAGCAAGAAACAGACGGCGCAATAAAGAGTCTACATCGGTAAACGTTTCCTGTGCATTCAATTCGAGGATTCCCAAACCACCGCCAACCCGATCGGTCACAAAAATAGATTCCAATATTTCGGTGAGACTCTCCCCAAAGAGGGATAACTCGTCTCTGCTGTGGTAATTCGTCAGATAAAAGACAAACTGATTCTCATTGACATGGAACAAAGAACGGGATTCGCTCACGAAATTCTTTAAAGTCTCGGCAACCTGCTTCATAAGGTTCTGTGTATATTGAAACCCATAATTGGTGGTAAGCAGCTGAACGGTACTGAGATTCACTCCAACCAAAGCGCGTTTTCGTCCATCTGCTTTACTCAAGTCACTCCTGAGCTGGTTCTCCAGGAAATCGCGATTATGTAAATCGGTTAGCATATCATGCTCGGTCATATATCGCAAGCGGTCTTCCATTTGCTTTCTTTCGGTGATATCGGTTGAGAACCCTAAGTATTGGGTCTCAGAAATCTTAACAGCATTCACACTCCACCAGCGAATCGAGCCATTGCCATGAGTGAACTCCAGCTCGGCATTCATCGTGCCTTTTTCTTGTAAGCTCTTGAAATGATGTAAAGCCGCCTCCAAAGAACTAGCCGGTGTGATGTCTCGTATGGTCATATTCAGTAATTGTTCTCGACAATACCCTGTTAAGGCCAATGCTTGTGAATTCAACTCTACATATTGACCGATTTCATTGACGACAAAGACGCCATAGGGTGCATTTTCAATGTAACCACTGTATTTCGCCTGGCTCTCGATTAGCGCCATTTCGGCCAAAACCCGGTCGGTGATATCCCAAAACGTGGCAGCAAATTGATTGGGAGCCGGACGATATGCTGTTACAGCAAAATACTTATTCAGGGAACTGGAATGCTGGTGAAAGGATACATTCTCACCCGTTAACGCCACTTTGCCGTACATCTTAATCCAATAAGGTTCGGTTTCGGGGAGTACTTCCAACACGGTTCTCCCAATAATATGCTCTGAGCTCAAGCCGGTTAAGCGTTCGAATGCAGGATTGACTGCGAGAAATCGATAGTCGATGGGGCGGCCGATCCCGTCGCAAATGATTTCATGTAAGGCGAAGCCCACGACCATTTCGCGGAACAAGAATTGGTAATCCCGATTCGCCTTTCGTTCAGCTGTGATGTCTTGAAAGGTGGAATACACCTGGTGCGGCGTAGTTTCACCCGGGAGGAAAAGAGGAGTTGCATTAACCGACAACCACACATAATCCTCTTTTTGTGGCTGAAAGACTCCCATGACTTGCGGACCATAGGGCTTTCCGGTGCGCAGAGCAATCATGGTTGGGTGATCCGAACCGCTCAGTTCAGCGCCATCTTCACGGATTGCCCTCCAGTTGGGATCCATGGAAGTGCGTCCTTGCGCTTGATCAAGGGTGATCCCCAAAATCTGTTCAGCGGCGGAATTCATAGAGATAATTGAGCCATTCGCAGACTGGTAAACAACGCCTTGCGACATAGTATCGAAGAGTAATTTGTATTGATCTTCGGATTTTCTCACAAGATCTCGGGTTTCCCGCAATTCAATTTGACGCTGTAGAAACAAGCTTAATACCATGGCGGCAATGGGGTAGAGGACCATCACCGGTGCTGCAATGGTGCGAATGACGATCTGATTATCGGGAGCGGGTAAGAGCATCATACATAGAAGCATCGTAATATGAACGGCAATGCTCATGAGATAAATGCTCAACCAACGAGTTTTTTTGGAAACCGGATACAACCAACGCCGCCAAGCCAATCCTATGAAAATACTGGAACTTATGGTGGCAACACCTGGCACAGCACCACTACCACCGATTGCAAGACGATATATCGAAGCAGCAATGCCGGCGATGAGGGTCGAAATCGGACCAAAGATGAGGGCAGATACGCTAAGTAGAATCGACCGAGTGTCAAAAAATACACCGTCTTGCAAGTTGAAAGGAACACTCATAATAGCAATGCAAATCAGAGCAATAAGGGAGCCACTCAAAACCAACCTGAAGTTACGATACTTAGAAGGAACCCAATATGAAATTTCGTAGACAACAGAGAGAACCAACAACAAAGCTGCATTGTTGATTAAGGGGATTAAGACATCTCTTTCCATATCGTTCACCTCAAGCCGTTGGATTTTGTATGATTCAAAACGTTACTATATTTTACCATTCTTTCGGAATGTTTTCAACAAATTTTTAGCAGTTGAGAATTTCATGTTAAACAAAGAACCACCGATGGTAATTTGCTTTATCCATCGGTGGTTCTTTGTTTTATTCTTTTATTCCTTAATCATCTCTGGTCCATCGTACCATGCCGGAGTCTTGTAATGCTTAGACATTTGAGGACGATACTTGGACATTTGCTCGCTCAGGAATCCTACTGGAGGAGCAACTTCTTTGCCTTCCGGAACGAAGAATATCCCGTTTTCAGGATCGTGTTTGTATTTTCCTGCCTTACCGAAGAAATACGGTAGGTAGGATACATATTGAGCTTTGCCGTTTTCATCCAGAATTAAAGACTTGCCATCGTTTTTGTAGTTATAGAAATGGGTTGCTTGCATCTTTTTGAAATCCTCTTTGATTTCAGCAATCTTGTCGGGGTTGGTCATGAGTTCAATAGCACTTACCGCCATGACTTGGGCTCCAGCTACCACGCCTTTATGAGCGACAGTGGATCCGGTTACAGCAGTTGTGGTCCAGTGATGGCCAATGGCTCCCGGGGCAGAAGTGGGGAAACGAACAGAGGTAAGGGGCACAACTAAAGATACTTCACCAATATCGGAAGAACCGCCGCCAACAAAGACCGCAGGAGCTCCGCTTGGCTTGTCTGCAATGACCGAGTCATCGGGAAGGCCTATTTCTTCTGCACCCACCCCTTTTTGTATTGCTTTGACGAACTTCTGCTCTTCTTCTGTCCACTTAGGCATCCCAACTTTTTTAATGTTGTCCTGAACCAAATTGGCTAAGGTTTCAACTCTGTAGCATTGATGGATTGCAGTGTAGGGGGTCATTTCCATTTGAGTATCTGTGGCAAGGGCTGCAGCTTTGGCGCAATTCAGCACTCTTTCGAAATCGGATTTAATCAGTTTATCGGAATTTCTTACATAATACCAAGTCGTTGCACGGTCGGGAACCACATTGGGGCCCTCTCCACCTTCCGTGATGACATAATGCATTCTGGATGTATAGTGCAAATGCTCTCGCAAATACTCGGTGCTTGTGTTCATGATTTGAACGGCATCCAAAGCGGATCTTCCAACCCATGGGGATCCGCCGGAGTGGGCCGTTTTTCCATGGAAGGTAACAGAGAAGGACCAGTTTGTATTGCTACCTACTCCATACGATGCACCAAAACCGTCACCGCCATGGTTATCGATGACAATATCGACATCATTGAACAACCCAGCATGAACCATGAAAGGACGACTGATGACGGTTTCTTCCGCCGGGCTACCAAACATTTTTATCGTTCCGGTAAATCCGCCCTCTTCCATGGCCTTTTTCACGGCTACGACCGTTCCAGCAGCAGCAGTACCCATGGTGTTATGGGTGCAAGCATGTCCCGGAGCAATGGCCCCTTTAATCTCTGTTACGGGAGCATGGTCAGGATTTGCTACTTCTTGAGATAACATTGGCAAGGCATCTAACTCACCCAAAACGCCAATGGTTGGACCAGGTCCGTTCGTAAAGGTGGCCACAAAGGCAGTCGGCATTCCGGCAACGCCCTTTTCAACCGTGAAGCCTTCTTTTTCTAGGTAATTCACGAGTAGATTTGCAGTATTATATTCTTCAAGTCCTAACTCGGCATAAGACCATATGGCATCGTTGATTTCTGCTAATATCTTCTTGGTTTCACTTCTCTCTAGAAAATCCACAGCAATGAGTTGGTTTTTGTTAAATTCGTCTCTTTTCAATCTTCGTTCCTCCTTAGTTTATGTGATACTTGGTTCAGATAAGCGATTTCTCCATTTCACCCCCATGCCTATTCTCTTGTCAAGAAGGTTCTTGTAGAACACTCCTTAAAGGGTTGTGGTCTTACCAGTATCGAAATATTTCTATACTACTTTTCTTGCTGGGGAATGCAAAATCCTTTTTTTAGGTGTGCCTAAGTTTCAAGTAAAAACATAACCACCTACGGATAAGGCATAAGCAGCTCTAAATCAGCAAGACGAACTTAAAAAATTCATTAACTTGACTTTGCCCTTATTTAACGGTATTATTTAAGGGAAAGGTCGGTGATTAAGGGAATGAGAGCATTCAACTACTCGGCTATCAAAAGTCAGACCTGGGATTCTGATATACTTGGATATATCGCTGCTATATACAAAGCAGTAGGTAAGCAAGAGCAATATCTCAAACAGAGACCGGAAGAACTTGAAAAGCTGGTGGAAATCGCCAAGATTCAGAGTACCGCAGCATCCAATGCCATTGAAGGCATTATAACTACCAGTGCCCGCATCAAGCAGCTAGTAAAAGAAAAAGCGACGCCGAGGAATCGTGATGAACAGGAAATTGCCGGTTATCGTGATGTGTTGAACATTATTCATGAGAGCTTTGATGCAATACCGCTTTCAAGGAATTATATTCTTCAACTGCATAAAATCATGTATAGCCACATGAATAATCCAATCGCTGGTCAAACCAAGAATGTCCAAAACTATATCAGTGCAACTTATCCAAATGGTCATACCGAGATTTTATTTACACCGCTCGCACCCTATGAGACTTCTGAAGCCTTGGAACGCATTTGCGAAGAATACAACAAGGTTATTGGCAATTTTGAATTAGAACCTTTAATCGCTATACCAATTTTCATTCATGATTTCTTGTGTATCCATCCCTTTAACGATGGCAACGGAAGAATGAGTCGTTTGTTGACCACTCTGCTGTTATACCGCAGCGGATTTTCTGTTGGAAAATATATCTCGTTAGAGGCCAAAATTGAAAAAAATAAGGATCTTTACTATGATGCATTGTATCGCTCGCAAGACGGCTGGCATGAAGGAACAGAGGATGCGATCCCTTTTGTCAAATACATTCTCAGTATCATTCTTGCAGCATACAAGGACTTTGAGGACAGATTCTACATTGTTGAAGAAAAGCTTCCTGCCATAGACATGGTAAGGAAGGCAACACTGAATAAAATCGGAAGATTCACCAAACAGGATATCCGGGAGCTATGCCCATCTCTGAGTGTTAGCTCTATTGAAGGTGCTCTGCGAAAACTGAGTTCTAATGGCGAACTGAAGCGTGAGGGTGTAGGGAAATCGACATACTATATGCGATTGAAATGATCAGCTACGGATTAAATAACTTTATCCATAGGTGGTTATTGATTTAGGTCAATTATAGCTCGGCGCTAATAGGATAAACGTGAGATCACACTTTTCATTGAAAGATTGAAGGAAAGGTTGACTAACGAAGCTAATATAATAACAATGTTAGGGAAATAAACTCTATAAAAGAACTTCCTAAAGCAGATTGGAGGTGACTAATATACTGGGTAAAAAACACATAGTAGTACTTCTTGCCGTGCTTCTTCTCCTTAGTGGTTGCCAGAGGTCCTCACATGAAGTAACCTTGGAACCCAAGGCTAGCCAGGAAACAATGGAGTTTTGGGAGGAAAACCGAGAGGATTTTAATGACTTGGCGAAAGCACTTCTCACCTTGGCAGAAGAGTATGAAGGGCCACGTGTGTATAGAGAAGCAATAAGTTTAGGTTACGAAAAGTATTATGAGAAACTGGGGTTGACTTCGCCTTTTGCTCAATACGATTCCAGGACAAAGCAGTATTCGGAAATTGGAGTATTGCCCGAATCTGCGTTTCGTTTGGCAGCAACCGGAAAGATTCGTCATATTCTTATCTTGAACGCTGTTAAAGTCCATTTCACCATTGAAGGTTCAAATCCGTTTTCTGATGCCGATTTACAATATTTTCGTTATCATTCCACTTATGCCAGAACAGGACTTTTAGAAGAAAAGACATACAAAGTAATCGATGATCATTGGTTGATCGTCGGATACAATCAGGCATGGAGTCCTGCATTTGGCATACGAGGACAAGAAACAAATATTAAGCAGATTCGAGTTGATATTGAGTATAACCAGAAAAGGGAGAACCAAATCGAGGCTGTGTTTGCCTTAAATGAGCATCACGTTCTCTTGTATCGAGATCGATTGAAAGATCAAAGATACTTTGGCGAATACTTTGTATATAATCATGAGAAAGAGTTAATGGTAGACAAAGGAGTATTCGATTATCCAAATCCCATGATGTTGCTAAGAGATCATCAGGTTATCTTACATCAATCGGAAGAAGACTCAACAGTATTCTTTTTGCCCATAGGCCAAGAACAACATTGTTATCAATTTGATATGGGGCAAGGAAAGTTCATTCTTCAAACCGGTGAGCAGTTGCCAAACTACGTGGACCCAGCCACAAAAAGAGAGGAAGCGGTGAGGTTCCTTATTGATAAGGTGCCTAACCTAACTGACCCAAATTATGATAATCTTCTATTTCATCAAAACATGTTGCAGTTTTCAGAATCGGTAGTATTGTTCTCAGCAGGAATTGGGGGTAAAGGCTGTTATTACTACTATTGGATAGATCAGGAAGATTTGGAAACATCATCTTGTTGGGAAGTAGATTTCAGGAGTTTTCGATCAAGAGGAATTGACCCAACATATACGCTTCAAGGTGGCAGCGAAAACCCGGCATTGATTTTTTGTATGCCAGGGTTTTCTGCGGGAGAAAAGGACCTTTATCCAGCCGATATACACGAAATATTCATTGTCACGCCGAAGTAGAATTCCATAATGATGCGAACCCTCCACATTTGCAGAATGCAGAGGGTTCGTTCAATTCTATTGTGCGCACGGTGAGCGCACGTTCTAATGGGTGAAAGTCCCGAACCCACCCTGTAGCGGGAAGGGTATAGCCGAACACCAAGGGTGTCCATCGCTAGGTGGAACCTGAAGAATGATGAAGGTAAATCTCTGACGAACAGAAATCTCATCTGGCCGCAAATGAGGGTAAGACTCAATCCAAGTTGAAGCCCAATAGCAACACGGAATCATTTGAGGTAAATAGGGTAGTATTAACGACGAGTTATAATTGACCCATTGGGTCAAATTCAAACAGGCGTTGACAAAGGAAGGCATCGCTGAATAAAATCGGAAGATTCACCAAACAGGATATCCGGGAGCTATGCCCATCTCTGAGTGTTAGCTCTATTGAAGGTGCTCTGCGAAAACTGAGTTCTAATGGCGAACTGAAGCGTGAGGGTGTAGGAAAATCGACAAACTATATTCGGTTGAAATAATCACCTAGGGAAACAACCCATTTTCGCCCTCAAACCCCGCTAAACCCCTAATTTCAAGCAAAAACATAACCACCTACGGATAAAATAACTTTATCCATAGGTGGTTATTGATTTAGCGAAGATTGATATTTACTGCTGAAGCATTGAGGTTAGTTATCTATTTGCGCTCTTTTGTATAAGCAGTATCATATTTGGTCAGTAGGAATAAACAGTATGGGTTCATACTGACCCCCTCGCGCTTTGCATGTTCCGAAAGCTGGCGATGCAATGATTTCGGAAGTCTAAACTTAAATTGACCTGAATAGGAGTCGTCAACACTGGGTTCTGGAACATCGAAACCATCTTCTAAAGCCGCCTCAAACCATAATCTTTTGGCCTCAGAAGCTGCTTCAATCGCTTTTGCTGCTGTTGTAGCATAAGTAATGCAACCGCGCAAGTCGGGAAAGGTTACGATGAATCCGCCCTCTTCGGTATCTTCTACAACTTCCATGCGGTAGGGTAGTCTCATGCAATCATGAATTGTTTTCAATGTTGTTTACCTCCTCTCTCGTTACGATTTCTTTGACCATTTTGACGTAGGTGATTTTGATTGGTTCGTGTTTTGGTATTGTGATAGGAGCACATCCTGGGTTTCGAAAAGTGGAATATAATAAGTTGTCATCCCTGTGTTTCTCTTGTTTTCCATACAGCCATCGGATGATGCTTGATTCGAGCTAGTATCTCCTTATTTTCAAATAACAATTCGGGTATGTATTCACCACTTTCAAACTTGTCTAGAAACTCTCTCTCTAGCTTTGTTAAAATCATCAAATCATTTCAAATAAGTCTTTTGGCACCATCAATTCCCATTCACTTAAATAATAGCTAGTCTTTTTGGCCTCGCTTACTAGGTAACGTCTGCTTTTTCCTACTTTGCTTCTGCAATATGCTATAAACTCTCTAGACAGTTGCATCTCTTTCCTATAGTGCTCCAAAAGAAATCCTGCCTTTTGGTAAAGTCCCTGAGTATCATATATTTCTAGATACCGTTTTAACCTAACTTCGTCCAAGTAGTGAACATTTTCTAAACAATTTTTGAGTTCTTCAAATCCACCGATTTTATTGAAATCCTGGATACTATCTATGACGGTTCTTTCTAAATCTGTGATTCTAACGCCAGTGGTGTTCTTTGCTTCTACAACGCCTTCTTTCATCTTGGAAGAAACAAACTTATATGTTACATAATCGTATTCGAAATGATTAAACTTTGTTTCTGAGGAAACATTTACCTCATAGAATACTTGATTTGCAAGTCCATAATATTCAAAGGCGCTATGATGAGATATATAAGCAGAACTGGTTATGGCACAGGCTATTTGATAACGATTAGCGACTATCTGTCCAGTTGAAAGGTTTGCCACAGAGTATATATTCTTTCGTATTTTTCTAACCAAGCCCTTCTTCATTAGACGGTTCAATTGAGAATAGGCTGTCTTCTCATTACTGGTCAACTTCTTCAAATCCTCGATTGTAAAAACCGGATACTTTGCCATTGCAGTTAAAACATCCACTTGATTCACCTCTTTTTAATTACATCATGATTTACTTCGCATTTAAAGAATAATGTTCCGTTTCTAAAATCACTCTAAGCTAAGGGTACAATGTTATGCACCTTATTTTTAATTTTATCACGTTATTCCTTAAAAGAAAAAAATCGTTCCGTATTTTAAAATGAAGAGCTAACTCAAATCAATATTTATCATCAAAAGAGCTCTCTAAAGCAAGATAACCGCCAACCTTACACCCAGAGGAAAGAAACGCTGGGGGATTACATTGTGAACCTTGACAATTATTGACGAATTTGTTATAAATAATCTAATGGTAGATGAACGTTAAAATTAACGGAAGTTCAGAAAGTAGGGGACCGAATTGAAAAGAAACAGAAAAATGTTGGCCTTCTTGCTTGTTTTTATTATCGTTGCTCTCTCGGCATGTCAAAATCCGAAAGAACCTATAGATACCGCCAATACCGCCATAAAAGAAATCTTCCTGCCGTTCAAATTTGATTTCGCAAATGATATACATGAATCTCAAAAAGCCAATGCGAAAGTTTTTTGGTTGCATGATGAGGTTGTACTAATCGTTCGTGAAAACGCCTTGGGCTGCTCCTATGATATTTTCGACTGGGAAGAAGAAAATATCATCGTATCTGGAGACTTGGTGCTACAATACCCTCCTATAGAGAGCCAAGTGGAACAGGTATCATGGGTTCAACTGAATCAAAATCAATTTTATGTCAAGAATCTATTTGAATCCACAGAGGCGTATCTCTGGGAATGTAACGATAATGGAGATATTGTTATTCAACCTATGACACTCCCTGCAGAGTATGTATACTCCTCAGTCAATCAAAATGTATCTATTATAGCGGGCGTTTTAAAAGATCGTGAGGTTATTGAAACTTACAGAATTCATCAGGGAAGCGAAATAGGTTTTAGGGATGAAGAGTCACTGACCACGGAGGCACTATCTGTTCCTGAATTTAGTATGTTAACTCAGATCGCATTTCTTAATAGTGAAGTATTAGTTTATGGTTGGAACAGTACAAAAGATAGAACTAAAAGCGGGTATGGACTATATTCCATTACTGATAAAATGGTTATCTCACAAAACTTTTTTGGTAGCAGTGATATGGTAGTTGGTAAAGATTCAGTGATGATAGTAAAAACGAATCTTGAACAACAAACACCGGAAGAATTTGTCTTCATCTCTTCAAATGGAGAGAGCCAGGTAATAAAAGATACCCCTTTAAACAATAGGTTCGGTTCTTTGCTTAACGCATTTGTTGCTGGTGATTACGTTGGAAAACTCACTTCAATTTCTCATTCACCTAGTTTAATTTATACTTGGACTTTAATGAACCCTCTTTCCATGAGCTCATTTGTTGAGTTAAAAGTGGATCCTGCAAAAACGGAAAATTCCATAATCACACTTTCCGCAAGTGAGCCCTTCATAGCGTTTTCCCAAGACAAGAAACCAATCATGATTTTCTATAATCTTGGATATTCATCTGGTTACCGCAACGGAGTAAATCCAGATAAATATGCTTTGTATATCGTTAGTTTACTTGGAGGATTAGATCGCCCAATAAGCGGAGACATTAAGATCAATGGAAAATCAATTGTAACGCTCTCAGAAGATCAACTAGCCGTTATGCGCAGAAAAAGCATTGGATATGTGTTTCAGTTTTTTAATCTGATTCCACATTTGTCGGCATTGGAAAATGTTGAGTTGCCGATGAAAATTACTGGTGCTAGTAGAAAAGAAGCCCGTGAACGTGCAGAATATTTGTTGAATGAGGTAGGACTGACCCCAAGGGCACACCATAGACCGGATCAACTCTCTGGCGGAGAACAGCAGAGGGTTGCGATTGCAAGGTCATTAATCAATAAACCTGCTGTCGTTTTAGCCGATGAACCTACCGGTAACCTCGACAGCAAAACCCGAGATATTGTCATATCGTTGTTCCAGAAGTTTCGAGAAATCGAAAACCAAACATTTGTCATTATCACCCATGATACGGGGTTAACCCAGTACGCTCAGCGCGTTGTTCGCTTGCGCGACGGAAAAGTTGAATCGGTATCAATAGGTGGTTATAGATTTAGCGATGGTAGTGAAGGTCGATAAATGCAAGGGTTAAAGTACCAGGGAAGAAATGAACATTCTCCTAGTTACGTACCTGTATAAAGTGGAAGAAAGTTTAACACGCGCGAAGAACCTGTTGAATGAAGCTAGGGATGCAGAACTGGCTGGTTTATCGATGCATGGATTCGCAATCAAACAGCTGGACCACCGTGTATCGAATG